>WNFD01007751.1_pt1 | contig 13963 bp, 14 predicted proteins | sample 5400491 | NCBI WGS metagenome assembly WNFD01 (sample SAMN13153343, study PRJNA577476) | soil metagenome | isolation source: 120 cm saprolite under Douglas fir tree site 2 hole 2 replicate 2 | place: USA:California | collected 2015-04-18
AATTTCGACGTCTGGATCGGCCACGCCGAAGACGTCGCCGCGTGGGAACTATTGTGGGATGCGCGCGAAGCCTACGCTCGCGCATGCGAAGCGCGCAAGCAGGGAAGAGCGGACGCCCCCACCGAAACCGCGCTGAAGGAAGCGCACGAATCGCTGCTGGCCGCCGAGGGCAGCGACTGGTGCTGGTGGTTCGGCCCGGAGCACAGCACCGCGAACGACGCGGAATTCGATGCGCTCTATCGAAAGCACCTGACGGCCATCTACCTGGCGCTGGGGCAGGTGGCGCCGGAAGAATTGGCGAAGCCCATCAAGCGCAGACCCGAACACGCGGTGCAGTTGGCGCCAACGAGTTTGCTAAACGTCACGGTCGACGGAAGAGATACGTCGTATTTCGAATGGCTCGGCGCCGGGCTGTACTCACCCGAGCGGCGCGGCGGGTCCATGCACGGGCGCGTCTTCTACCTGCACGAACTGCGCTACGGATTCGAAGAAGGGCGCTTCTGCGTGCGCATCGATCCCTTCGCCGAGGCGCTCGGGGAGCTGGAAAATCCGGAGTTTCGCATCACCATCGGCGGCGCGGAAGAAGTAACCATCGTCGTAAAGCTGGAGCGCGGGCACCTGCAGGAGTTCGCAGTTGAAAAAAATCTCGTATGCCTGATGAATCCCAAGCTCGTCGCGGAAGCGGCGTTCGAGCGCGTTTTGGAAGTAGCCATCCGGAAGGACCAGCTCAACCTCAAAGGCCAGACCAAGCTGCGGCTCGGCGTTGCGCTCTGGCACGGGGGATTGCCGGTGGATGTCTTGCCCGCCGAAGGATTCCTCGACGTGAATCTTGGCGAAGATCACTCGGCCTGGCCCCCGGAGTAATTGCTTTTTTCATGTTCCCCGTTAAGTTGGCCTTTTATGGAGTGCGGCGGCTTGCCGCCGCTTTGCGCGACAGTTAAAGTTTTTCTCTGCGTTGTTCTTTCTTGGAAATAGTTTCTTCCGTTTCTTTAATCTCCGTGTCCGGCGCCTGCCCCGACCCGGTCGGGGTGCTCTCTGTGAACTCTGTCTTAAGTCTTTTTCCGCCGCCCCAAAGATCCCTAAAACAATTTAACCGCCAGCTCCTGCGGATGATCGCCAACAGGGATCATCGTCACCAGAAAATTGGTGCGCACTCGGATGACCGCCAGGTCGCCGGAGCCCTGGCTCACCACCAGGAGCAAGTTCTCCGCGGGATCGAACCGCAACGCCGCGGGGGAATCGCCCGCCGGAACAGGGAAACCTTTTCCGGGATCGCGAACGATCCGGCGATTGAGAATATCCACGGGCGTGACGCGCCCGGCCGCGGCGTCCGAAACATAGAGCAGGCTCGCATCCGCGCTGAGGACGCCGCGCGTGGGCGCCGATCCCAGGACCATGTAGTCGCCCACCTCGTGCGTCCACGTGTTGATGGCCTGCAGCCCGTGCGCCTCCGGCGAAATCACGTAGAGTTCGCCGCCATCGGGCTTCAGCAGCATGTCCGTGGGCGCACCGGCCAGCTCGAGATTGGTGACCAGAACGCCGCGGCGCAGGTCCACCACGGAGATGCGCCGCTCCGAACGGCTCAGCACGAACGCCAGGGAACTGTCCGGCAGGACGGCGACGTCTTCAGGCTGCGCGACGACGGAAACGCTGCCGCGCAGCGCGAGAGTCGCTGCGTCATGAATGCCAAGAGAGCCGTCGCGGCGGTTCACAACGAGGACGGTCTTGCCGTCCGGCGTGACGTGCGCGATCACGGGTTCGTGCCCGGTTGCTGCGCGCGCGACGACGCCGCGCGATTTAACGTCAATCGCAAGAAGCGTATTGTTCCCCGATGCCGTCGTGTAAATGCGATTGCCGTCCGGCGAAAAATCCAGCGCGTAGGGAAGCGGCCCCACGGCAATCCGTGCGATCACCTGCCCGCTGAAGTGATTCGCGCGCGGATCGAGGATCCAAACGTATCCGCCCGCCGTGCTGACGCCGAAAACCTCTGGCCGCGTGGGATGTTCCCTCATCCCTGAAAGCCCCGGACCGACCGCAATGCGCGCCACGGCTTTGAGCTTCACCAGATCGACGACAGTCACGTTGCCGTCCGCCGTGGTCACGTAAGCGGAAAGGTGCAAGTCCGGCCGCAGGAACGAAGGCCGATGCTCGCGGAGCAGCACTACCAGGCCAGTGACGGCCAGCGCGGCAAGCAAGAAGTAAACGCGAAAGTTCTTAGGTCGATTCATTCTAGCGATGCGATTCTCCCACGCGGAGGTAGACAGTTGACAGTCGTAAGCTGCAAGTCAGGCCGGAACTGCGCAAGCGCGCCACTTATAGTCGTTCCCTGAGGAGTTGTTCGACGTCGCGACGGCCGTGGAGAATGGAGACGATTTGCAGGGGCGTTGTTTCGGGCCGGTAGACGATCAGGTACGAGTAGACCGGGAAGAACTTCACCGCCTCATCCGTCAAATTCTTCCGCCAGTGCCCGGCGCCGGGGTTTTCCGCCAGAAAAGCGATCCTGTCCCGAATGACCGACTCAACATGGTCCGCGATTTCCACGCTGCTTTGTTTCTTGAGGTGGCGCCAGATTTGCACAAGATCGAGCGCGGCTTCCGGCGCAAGAACGTACCGCCGTGTCATTCAGGCTTGGCTTTCAGGTCCGCCAGGTAAGCATCGAGGTGGTCTTCGGGGATTCCCTGTCCGCGGTCGAGTTGATCAATGCCGCGCCGAATCTTTACATGAATTGCTTCCCGGTTCTCCAAAAGCCAGCGGTCCTGTTCCTCCTGAGTTTCGAGCAAGCGGAGCAAGACTTCCTCGACGCTGGCGGAGCCGGTTGCCTGGAGCTGCTTTTGGATTCTGGCTTCCAGGGCGGCGTCACGAATGTCGATTTTCATCGCTGCTTCCTTGTGCGCTGGTGAGTATGGTTTTCCCCCATCGTAGCCGACAGGCCAAAAAGCTCAATATGACACAGTTTATCATGAGCCAAAGGAGTTTGGATGCTCGTGCGGCTCCGCAACGCGCAAGCGGATGCGTTCCCGGATCTGCCGCGGATTGCTTATCGCGGGGCGTCACCCGCGAAACTTGGGCGCGAAAGAATTCTAATTGCCCATCGTCCAAGCACGAACGAGCCACCCGGCAACCAAGTTTACTCGGTCGAAGGAGCCGACGTCGTCATCCAATCGCCCGGACGAAATAGGCGTACAATCTTTGTGATTTTCGAAGTCAAAAAGGGGGGTTGCGGATGAATCTAGGACGCTGGTTTGGTAGCCGTGAGGTGGTTGTCCCTCTCTTTACATGGGTTTGGTTGGCTGGAAGTATTGTTGTTTCCGGGTATTTCGCGTTTCGGCTTTTCCCGGAGATATATGACTTCTATTATTTGGATCCCTAGGAATTTGGGCGGGTGTACAGGAAGGCTTCACTTCCAAAGGCCCGATCATGAGTTTGATCCTATGTCTTGGGCTGATTGGCGCGCTAATACATATCGCACGACTTTCCGGGCGGAACCTTCAGATCAGCGACGATGGAATTTTGGTACGCGACAAACAAGGAAATCAGATGGAAGTCTTCACTGGGTTGAATTAGCGAGAGTCACCGAGCGCCGGAGGATGGCCCAATTGGCTCTCTGGGATAAATCCGGGACACGAAGGGTGTTAGTTGACCAACAGTTTGAGAACTTTGCTGTGATTCGTTCGAGGATTCTGACTGAGTATGCGAAGGTCTTCGCGCTCAAGGCCCTACCCATTGAATTTCGAAATTCAAGTCCCTTGTTGCTTGAGAGTTTTGTTTTTGGCTCATTCGCTGCATTTTGTAGCTGGGGCTGGTGGAGCACCTATCAACAAGGTCAAACAGGTCTCAGCGTGATTTTGCTTTGTTTTGCGGTCCATCCGAGTTGTTTGGAGATCGAATCGTCTTACGCACCCTTTTCAAAACAGAAAACATCTACAAAAAAAGCGTTTCCGGGCTCGAGTTGGCAGATGTCGCAAATCCACGGAGTGGCACCAAATTTTCGTTTGTCATTCTAAAGATCACAGATGGCAAACCACTAAGAATAACGTCGAAGTTTGGCAGCATCCCGGAGATATATCTGACACTTCGAGCATGGTTGGCTCAATCAAGCGCCTGATTAATGGGGACATCTTGGTACTAGCCTCCACTTTTCCGGTTTGCGTGGACTAACCAGATCTGGTGAGAATGCCGGCCTCCGCGGGATTATGCCGACTTAATCAAGCATCGCTGGGCTGCGACAGCCAGCTGTCGAGAGGAAACACTGTTGGCCACGAAACTCAATTCGGCATAATTCGGAAGGCGGCATTATACGCGGGACACGGGCCCGCAACCGTGAAATTGTTTTGGGACACTTGGAACAACAAGAAGATGGCGCCGTAGGGAAGCGCTGGCGGAAAGAAGCAAATACAAAAAAGAAAGACAGCGCCCTAAAGGGACGCCGCTACGAAAGACGGGAACTTCGGAGAGAACCAAGAAACAAAGTCAAAGTCCCCACCTGCACAAACCAAACGCGGAGCACCCGCAACTCGGGATGGCGTGAAAAGGGGGCCAGGATACTGTAATAAGACAGCGACGAAGGGAACGAAGCTGCCCTAGCTAGCTATCGCCGTTCTGCAGGGCAGCCCGAGCGGCGAATTGACCCGGTGTTGGGGACGCAGCCGCCCGGGCGCCGGAGATGGCGAGGGACTTAGCTCTGCGGCTGGTCCTTTTTCATGTCGTCTTTCTTATCCATCTTGTCTTTTTTGTTCTTCTTCATCTTTTTTGACGTCTTGTCCTTCTTCATGTCGTCCTTCTTCATGTCGTCCTGCTTCATGTCGTCTTTCTTGGACTGGTCCTGCATCTGGTCTTGCTGAGGGAACGAGGCAAAAACTGGGGCCGCAGTCGCCAAGGCACAGAGCACGGCAGTAGTCATTAGGAGCTTCTTCATGGATTTTCCTTTCGAGATTGGAGTTTAGTCGGCACACCAGCGAGCAAACACCCCGGTGCTCCCATGAGAGCCCCGAGGAAGCTCGAGGTTACAGCGGAGGAGAGATATTTTTTCGTTGGCGGTGCGGGGACGATTCGCAGCGAACTTGCGGAGTGTCAGTTGATGGAGCGGTGGAGGACAGCGGCGATTTGGCGCATTTCCTCGGCGAGGGCGATGAATTCCTCGGGGAGGAGAGATTGCATGCCGTCAGAGAGGGCCTTTTCCGGCTCGTGATGAACTTCGATGAGGAGGCCATCGGCGCCGACGGCGACCGCGGCGCGAGAGAGCGGCAAAACTTTGTGGCGCTTGCCGGTGCCGTGGCTGGGATCGACAAAAATGGGGAGATGACTGCGCTTTTTTACGGCGGGAACGACGGCGAGATCGAGCGTGTTGCGCGAAAAATCGGAAAAGGTTCGAACGCCCCGCTCGCAGAGCATGACGTTGTAGTTGCCTTCGGAGAGGATGTACTCGGCGGCCATGAGGAACTCGTCGAGCGTAGCGGACATGCCGCGCTTAAGGAGAACGGGTTTTTTGGCGCGGCCGGCGCGTTTGAGCAGGGAGAAATTCTGCATGTTGCGCGCGCCGATCTGGATGACGTCGGCGTACTCTTCGACGAGGTCGAGCGATTCATTGTCAATCGCTTCGGTGATGATGCCGAAGCCGTATTTTTCGCGGACTTTCGAGAGAATCTTGAGGCCGTCCTCGCCGAGGCCCTGGAAGCTGTACGGAGAAGTGCGGGGCTTATAAGCGCCGCCGCGAAAGAGGCGCGCGCCGGATTTTTTGACGCGTTCAGCGATGGTCAGGCATTGCTCCTCGGTTTCGACGGCGCAGGGACCGGCGACGAGGGCGATATGATCGCCGCCGACGATGACATCGCCGGAGGGCGTGGGGATGCGCAGGATGCTGTCTTCCTGCTTGGTGTCGCGGCTGACGAGTTTATAGGGTTTGCTGACCGGGATGCACTCGACGACGCCGGGGAGAGATTCGAGGATGCCCAGGTCGATAGCGCCTTTGTTGCCGGTGATGCCGATGGCGGTGCGCAGGGACCCCGGCATGGGGTGGGCTTTAAGGCCGAGGCTTTCAATGCGCTTGCAGACTTCGCGGATCTGTTCTTCAGTGGCGTGCGACTGCATGACGACAAGCATGGAGGGCTCCCGTGGCGCGGCGAGTAAATATCGAGTTTACGGCATGCTTGCGGGAGCCGCAAACACCGAAGGTCTGGGTTCGTGGAGGCGCCTCGATTTCGATTGACGATTGCCGGCGAAAAGGCATCCAATGATATAATTGTCGAATCGAGCCCCAGCCGGGAGGAAAAATTGCTCTCGGATCATATTTTTCATTTCTTTGGCCGTACGGTCACCATCACAAGTCAAGAACAGTTCCTGGCGATCGTCGTGCTTGCCGTTGCGGCGACAGCCTGGGCGGTGCAACAGTTCCGCCGGAGGCGAATTGTCGTCCTTCAGAGATCTGCCGTGAGCGACCAGCTTGTTTATGAGTTGTCGCGGATCGCGGATTCTCTGGAGCGCATCGCCAATCGACCGGCAGACCAGGTTATTGCCGCCGCGAACAAGAGGGCAGAGGAGCCGCGTGGGATTCCGCTTTCCATGTTCGGGAGAGAGAGACCGCAAGGATAGCTGAATTCCGGCTTGGCAGCCTGGAGAGAAGACTCTTAGGGCAGGGGTGTCTCCTCACCTAAAGACAAGCCACGAGAGAGGTGATTTGGCGCGTGTGATAGAATAGCTGGTTTATGACAGAGCAGAAATTTTCCACAGGCATGCCTGAACAACCCCTCATCCAACCGACAGAATTCGACCCAGAAGACGAATATCGCCCGGAACCTGAGCCTGAGCCGCAGCCGCCGTCTTGGATGGATGGAAGCCTGCGGATCGGGATTCACACGTCCATCGCGGGAAGCTATCTGAACGCGCTGGAATCGGCGCGGAAGCTGGGCTGCAACGCGCTGCAAATTTTTTCGGCCAGCCCGAGGATGTGGCAAGGTGGCTCGGCACGCATTCCAGAGGTAGATGCGCAGGCGTTTCGAGTGCGCCGGGAAGAACTGCGGCTTGGGCCGCTCGTCATTCATGCGAATTACCTGATCAACCTGGCGTCGGGGCAGCGGATGCTGCAGACGCGGTCGATCCAGGCATTTCACGATGAGATCGTGCGCGCGATGGGGTTGGGAGCGGATTTTCTGGTGGTGCATCCGGGGGCGCGGGGAGAGTCGACGCCGGCGCAGGCGATTTCAACGATTGTGGAGTCGGTGAAGCAGGCGTCGAAGCGAGCACCGATGGGCGGGCTGCGAATTCTGATCGAGAACACCGCGGGGATGGGCAGCGCCATTGGGGCGCGGCTGGAAGAAGTTGGAGAGATTTTGGCGGGGTTGCGGAACTTGCCGCTCGGGGCGTGCCTGGATACGGCGCACCTTTTTGCCGCGGGATACGACATCAAGAGCGAGGGCGGACTGGCTTCGACGATTGGTCAGATCGAGAGCACCATCGGGCTGGAAAACGTGCCGGTGATTCACGCGAATGATTCGAAAATTGAGCTTGGCGGGCGCGTGGACCGGCATGAGCATATCGGAAAAGGAAAGATTGGAGCGGAGGCGTTCGCGAGGATTCTACGGCATCCGCGATTCGGGACGGCAGGGCCGGAAGGGTTGACGGGGCGGGCGTTTGTGGCCGAGACGCCGATTGATGATCCGGGTGATGACCGGCGGAACGTAGCGATGTTGTGGGAGCTGGCGGGGTTGAAGGAGCAGGCGCCGGCGGCGGAGAAGGGATTCTCGATGCTGACCCCGGCGTTGAAGAAAAAAATTTCAGAAAACAGGGAAATAGAGAAGAAGAGAAAAGCTAGCGCAGAGACGCAGAGGACGCCAAGACGCGCAGAGAAAAAAGCGCGGACGAAGAAGGGCGGAGCTGGGAAGAGTTCAGCGAAGAAGAAAAGGGGATAAGCGGGCGTGGCGGAACAGAGCACAACCGGGGGCACACCGGCGGCGGTGTCGGGATACGATCCGCAGAAAATCGAGGAGAAGTGGCAGAAGCGCTGGGCGGAGGCGCGCGTATTCGAATCGGAGGCGGACCCTTCGAAGCCCAAGTATTACGTGCTGGAAATGCTGCCGTACCCAAGCGGCACGCTGCACATGGGCCACATGCGCAACTATACGATCGGGGACGTGGTGGCGCGCGTGAAGCGCATGCGCGGATTCAACGTCTTGCATCCGATGGGCTGGGATTCGTTTGGGCTGCCAGCTGAAAACGCGGCGATCAAGAACGGTACCCACCCGCGCACGTGGACCAACAAGAACATAGCGGAAATTCAGCGCGGGCTGCGGCGCTTTGGCTTCAGCTACGACTGGCGGCGGGAGATTTCGACCTGCGAGCCGGAGTATTACCGCTGGAACCAGTGGTTTTTCCTGCGCATGCTGGAGCGCGGGCTGGCGTACCGCAAAAAGAGCCGGGTGAACTGGTGCCCAAAATGCTGCACGGTGCTGGCGAACGAACAAGTGGTGAACGGCGGCTACTGCTGGCGGCACGAAGACACGCTGGTGGAATCGCGCGAGATCGAACAGTGGTTCCTGAAGACAACCGCATATGCGGAGCAGTTGCTGGATGATTTGAAGCAGCTCGAGGGCGGATGGCCGGAACGCGTCATCCTGATGCAGCGGAACTGGATCGGAAAATCGCAGGGTGCAAAGGTGAAGTTCGCCGTAGCGGATTTGGCGGGGGCGAAACCGATCGAAGTTTTTACCACGCGCATTGACACGATTTATGGCGCTACGGCGGTGATTCTCGCGCCGGGGCACCCGCTAGTTGCGAAATTGTTGGAGGGTTCTGCGGCACGCGCGGAGGCAGACACAAAACTCGCCAAAATGCGGCAAACCTCGGTGAAAACTGAAGATCTGGCAACGATGGAGAAGGAAGGTTTTTTCACCGGGAGATACGCCGTCAATCCATTCAGCGGCGAAAAGATTCCGATCTGGGTCGGGAATTTCGTGCTGATGGAATACGGGACGGGCGCGATCATGGCAGTTCCCGCGCACGACCAGCGGGACTTGGAGTTCTGCCGGAAATACGGATTGGCGGTGCGCGTGGTGGTGCAGCCGCTTGAGGGCGAAGCACTCGTTGAAGAAAAGATGACCGCGGCTTTCGACGAGCACGAGAAAGGAAAGCTCGTCAATTCAGGAGTGTACAACGGTCTTGCGCCGGAAGAAGCAATCGCGAAGATGGCGGCGTTCGCGGAGCAAAAAGGATTTGGGCGCGCCGAGACAATTTTCAGATTGAAAGACTGGGGGATTTCGCGGCAGCGCTATTGGGGCACGCCGATCCCGGTTGTTTATTGTTCGAAGGACGGTATGGTGCCAGTTCCGGACAAAGATTTGCCGGTACTGCTTCCGCCGAATCCGAAGCTTACGGGAATGGGCGAATCGCCGCTGGCCTCTACGCCGGAGTTCGTGAATACGACTTGCCCGAAGTGCGGCGGACCGGCGAAGCGGGAAGCCGATACGATGGATACGTTTGTGGATTCATCGTGGTATTTCTACCGCTACGCGGATGCGCACAATGACAAGGCGCCTTATGATTCGGCGAAGGTCGCTTACTGGTTCCCGATCGATCAGTACATCGGCGGGATAACGCATGCGATTCTGCACCTGCTGTATTCGCGATTTTGGTGCAAGGTGATGCGCGACATGGGGCTGATCACGCACAACGAGCCAGCGGCGCGCCTGTTTACTCAGGGCATGGTGCAAAAGGGCGGCGTGACCATGTCGAAGTCGAAAGGCAATTTGGTCGGCGCGGAAGACATGGCGCAAAAATATGGGGCGGACACGGGGCGGCTTTACACCCTGTTTGCGGCGCCGCCGGAAAAAGATTTGGAGTGGAGCGAAGAGAGCATTGAGGGTTCGTGGAGATTTCTGAACCGTGTGTATCGGCTGGTGGAACGGCACGCGGTGGTGGTTCGCGGAGTGAAAAGCGGAAACGCCGATGCTGCGACGGCCTCTCCAAAGGAAAAGATTCTTCTGCGCAAAGCGCACCAGACACTGCGGCGCGTGACGCAGGACTTCGAGACGCGCTGGCACTTCAATTCGGCGATCGCGCTGATCATGGAGCTGACCAACGAGATTTACGGTCACGAGCCGCTGGAAAAAGACGTGCGGGCGGAGGTTCGCAAGGAAGTGCTGGAACTGCTGACGCTGATGCTGGCGCCGATGACGCCGCATCTTGCGGAAGAGCTCTGGGAAATGCTGGGACACACAGGCGGATTGTGGACGGCGGGCTGGCCTGCATTTGATGAGGCGTTGACGCGCGAGGACGAAGTCGAAATCCCCGTGCAGGTAAATGGACGCCTGCGCGGCAAGGTGAAAGTCGCCGTAGGGACCGGGGGAGATGAAGTGGAAAAGCTGGCGCAAGCGGACGCGGCGATTGCGCCGCATCTCGCCGCCAAACGCATCGTGAAACGCATTTTCGTCCCGGACAGATTATTGAATCTCGTCGTGGCGCAGGGGGGATAGCATGATGGAAATCGCGGCAAAACAGGCGACGGAGCGTGTGCGAGAGCAGGGAGGCAGGATGAAGGCGGAACTCGGCGGCGTGGTGGTTCTCGACTTCGGCGGGCAATATACGCAACTCATTGCGCGCCGCATCCGCGAGCAGGTGTTCTCCGCCGTTCTGCCATGCACGTCTTCTATTGAAGAAATCCGCAAGCTGGAACCCGCGGGAATCATTCTTTCGGGCGGGCCGAGCTCGGTCTATGACACAGATGCGCCCAAGTGCGATCCGAAAGTGCTGGCGCTGGGAGTACCAGTCCTGGGGATTTGCTATGGGATGCACTGGATCACCCACACGCTTGGCGGAACGGTAGAGAAGGCGGAGCGGCGCGAATATGGCCGCGCGCAAATGAGTGTTGAGGATGCCAAAGATCACGGGGGATCCGAACTGTTCACGGGGGTTCCGGCATCATTGCGCGTGTGGAACAGCCACGGCGACCACGTGCGGGTGCTTCCGGAAGGATTTCGCACCATAGGGCGAACAGAAAATGCCATTGGCGCAGTGGAGAATCTGGGGAAGAAGATTTACGCGGTTGAGTTTCACCCGGAAGTGAACCACACGGAGCACGGGACCGAGTTGCTTAGAAATTTCTTATTTCGGGTCTGCAAGGCAGAGCCGAAATGGAGCGGCGCGGCGTTCATCGAGGAGACGACCGCGGCGATCCGCGAGAAGGTGGGAAATAAGTGGGCTATCTGCGGGCTGAGCGGGGGCGTGGATTCCACGGTGGCGGCAGTGCTGGTGCACCGGGCGATGGGAACGCGGCTGACGAACATCTTCGTGAATACGGGGATGCTGAGAAAGAACGAGTTCGAGCAGACGCTGGAGATGCTGCGGGACCGGCTGAAACTCCATGTCATCGGCGTGGACGCTTCGGAGCGCTTTCTTGCTCAATTAAAAGGGGTTACGGACCCCGAGGAAAAGCGCAAGCGCATCGGCAGAGAGTTCATCGCCGTCTTTGCGGAGGAAGCACAGAAGCTCCAGGCTGGGGAGGCGCACGGGGAGATCGGGTACCTGGTGCAGGGAACTCTCTATCCGGACGTAATCGAGTCGGTTTCTGTGAAGGGGCCTTCGGCGACAATTAAGACGCACCATAACGTCGGCGGATTGCCGGAAAAAATGCCTTTTGCCTTGATTGAGCCGCTACGGGACCTGTTTAAAGACGAGGTTCGCCGGATTGGCAAGGAGCTCGGTCTGCCGGAAGAAATTCTGGTGAAACACCCGTTTCCGGGGCCCGGATTGGCCGTCCGGTTGCTCGGCGAGATCACCCGTCCACATCTGGTAACTCTCCAGGATGCCGACGCGATCGTAGTTGAGGAAATTCGCCGTGCCGGCCTGTATGACAAGGTGTGGCAAGCATTTGCGGTGCTTCTCCCCGTGCGGAGCGTGGGGGTTATGGGCGACGGGCGAACCTATGGGCTGACCGTGGCCGTGAGGGTGGTGGAATCCGATGACGCCATGACGGCGGACTGGGTCCGGCTGCCCGGGGAAGTACTAGAACGCATCTCGACCCGCATCGTCAACGAAGTGGCCGGGGTGACAAGGGTGGTTTACGATATCAGCTCCAAACCCCCAAGCACGATCGAGTGGGAATAGTAATGCGAAAGGGCCAGGCTATGACCAGGGGGAGCGGACTTGGGAAACTGAGGGCGAAACCTTGCTGAAAACCTGCAGGCCGGCAAAAAAAGAGGCCGCGCAGCGGGCAAGCGCAGCCTCTCCCTTAAGGTCTGATGAGACAGAAAGGCGACAACCGGAGTAGTCCGATAGCAGGACTAGCGGTGGGCCATTTTCTGGGCCATGTGAAGAATGAGTTTGCGATCCCCTTCTTCCACCTTGCTCAGCAAGCGGCGAAGCTTGTTGAGAAAGCGTGCATCTTTGCCGACGCTGCCCCAGGCGATGTCATCCGACGACTTACGCTTAGGGAGATTCGGCAACTGCGGCGGTTCCTCACCGTCATAAAAGAGTTGATAGAGTGGGCACTCGAGAGCGCGAGCGAGTTTTTCCAACGTTTCGATGGCCGGAACAGTATGACCATTCTCTACGCGGGAAATGTAGCAACGAAGCAGACCCGTTCGCTTTTCGATGTCGCCCTGGGAGAGTTTCTTTTCTTCGCGGAGTGCGCGAAGACGGTCACCAATAATCATGCTGATATTATCCCATGTAGACAAGATGGGAAGCAAGTACAAAGTTGCTGAAGTGGAAGTGAAACAATTGATACAGGTTCGGGCAACCCGGAGATCATCGCTGTAACCAAATGCTTATGGCGCGCGTCCCAAAAGTAGAGCCTTTGGACCCTCCCCCCTCGGTGGGAGCCGCACGGGGGCGCGTCTCCAGGCCTGCTGGCGCGGCGGACGACCGCGAACTGGTTCGCCGGGCGCAGGGAGAGGACCAGGAGGCGTTTGAGGAGCTTGTCCGGCGTCACCAGCACCGAGTGTTCGCCGTGGCGGGCGGGATACTGCGAAGGCGCGAGGACGTGGAAGACATCGCGCAGCAGGTTTTCGTTAAGGCCTATTTCTCGCTGAAGCGGTTTGATCAGCGGGCGGCGTTCAGCACTTGGCTGTATAAGATCACGGTGAACGAGTGCTGGGATTTATTGAGAAAGAAGAAGGTTCGCCCCCTGGTGTACGAGTCCGATTTGAGCGAGGAACAGGCCAGGCAGGTAATCACCTCGGGGGAAAAAGAGAACCCCGGACCGGATATCAGCGAGAAGCTCGAAGCGCGGGAGCGCGTGGAGCGGCTGATGGAAGGATTGGATGAACGGGACCGGCTGATGCTGATCCTGAAAGAAGTGGAAGGGTTCTCGATCGAGGAGATTGCGGAAGTACTGAATCTGAACGGCAATACGGTGAAGGTGAGACTCTTTCGGGCCCGGCGCAAAGTGGTAAGCCTGGCAAAGAAGCGCGGAGATTGAGGACGAGAGCAAGAGCAGTGAGGAGGCGGGTATGTGGAACCTGCTGAAGAAGAGTGATGAAGAGTGCAGGAAGTTGCAGGACTTGCTGGAGGATTCGGCAGCGGCTCGTCCTGAAGCTGTAAGTGTCGAAGAGTTGAGCGCGGCATGGCCCGCGGCGCAGCTCAACCACATTGCAGCCTGCGGGAGCTGCCAGGAAGCGGCACAGGATCTTCTCCCGACCCGGGAAATTTTCAAGGGAGTTCCTTCTCGCGCAGGGCAGGCGGGGCCGTGGTTTGCAGCCGGGGTGATGGGAGCGATTCGCGCGCGAGAGCGGGAACTTACTTTTCCCGCGAGTCTCTGGAGCGCGGTTCCGCGTTATGCTTCGCGGCTCGCCTGGGTAACTGCAGTTGTGTTGCTCGCGGGCAGCGCGTGGCTGTATGAACGACCGGTTGCCGCGCCGAACAAGCCGACCGCCGCGGCGTCCGCTCAGGAATACCTGTTTGAGGCGCCCGCACAACCGATGAACCAAGATGACGTCCTGATCAGCATGGCGGAGAAGAATCAATGAGCGACGCG
>WNFD01009326.1_pt1 | contig 13951 bp, 11 predicted proteins | sample 5400491 | NCBI WGS metagenome assembly WNFD01 (sample SAMN13153343, study PRJNA577476) | soil metagenome | isolation source: 120 cm saprolite under Douglas fir tree site 2 hole 2 replicate 2 | place: USA:California | collected 2015-04-18
AACGGCATGTAGCCCGTCGCCGGCAACAGGCGCAGCTCGACCGCGAACAGATAGATCAGGAGGATCGCGGACAGGAACGTCGGCACCGACAGCATGCCGAACGCCGTCCCGGTCATGAAGCGGTCGAACGCACCGCCACTCCTCGCCGCACAGGCGATGGCGATCGGAACGCCGATGGCGAGCCCGATCAATTCGGCCAGGATCATCAATTCGAAGGAGACCGGCAGCCGTTCGGCCACCGCCTGCAGCACGGTCTGGCCGGTGCGGAAACTGCGGCCGAAATCGCCTTGCAGCACATGGCCGAGCCAGCCGAGATAGCGCCACCAGATCGGCTGATCGAGCCCCATGTCGTGGCGCAACGCCTCGACCTTGTCCGGCGTCGCTTGGTCGCCCAGGATCACATAGGCGAGATCGCCGGGCAGAAGCGACGCGATCAGGAACGTCAGGAGCGAGACAGCCAGCAGGACCGGCAGCAGATGCAACAGCCGTCGCGCGACGAATCCGAGCATGGAGACTACTCCATCCAGACGTCGGAGACGTCGATCACTCCATGATAGATTTTCGGCAGGCCTTTCAGCTTGGCGCTCGAGATCGCGTAATAGGTGTTCTGGAAAGTCCAGAACCAGATCGCCTCCTTGTTGATCAGCCGGCTGATCGCGCAATAGTCCTCGATTCGCTTGTCGACATCGGCCGTAACCCGTGCGTGCTCCAACAAGCGGTCGAGCTCAGGATCGGAATAATTGGCGAGCGCAATTGGGCTGCCGGTGTGGAAATTCGCGTACATCTGCGGATCGGGATCGGCGAGATCGATGATCCGCCACGGTGTCAACTGGAACTGGCGCATGAAGGCACGCGGCGGGATGGTGGCCTGGTCGACCTGCTCGATTTCCATATTGGCGCCGGCCCGTTTCCAGAACTGCTGCAACACCTGGCCGATCGTGCGCCCGCGCGGCGTCGCGGTGACGAGCATCTTGAAGTCGACCGGCTTGCCGTAGTCCTTGATCAGCGCCTTGGCCTTCTCGACGTCCTCGGGCAGCGCGCCATCGTCCTTGCACTTGACCCAGGAACCGTCGCCGTAGGGATTGCTGGCTGGCCTTGCCAAACCGTTGGTAAGCGCTTGCGACCATTTCTTGCGGTCGATCGCCATCACCAGCGCCTGGCGCACCCGCACGTCGTCGAATGGCGCGACCTTGGTATTGAAGGCGTAGACCGATGCGCCCGAGCCTTCATAGCTGTGCACGGTCAGCTTCGGGTCCTTTTGCGCTTTCTGGATGTTGTCGGCGTCGGCTTCATCGTCCCAGATGATGTCGGCCTCACCCGATTGCAGGCTGGCAAAGCGCGACTGTGCGTCCGGCAGCGGCTTCAGCACGATCCGGTCGAGATAAGGATGACCCTTGTTCCAGTAGCCCGGGTTTTTTTCCAGCACCATGCGGTCGCCCGCGGTCCATGACTTCAAGATGTAGGGACCGGTGCCGACGGCATTGCGGTTGTAGTCATCACCCTTGGTTTTCCAGGCCGTCGGCGACTGGATGGCATTGTTGACGCTTTGGATCGTCAAGAGCGCCGGCTGGTTCACGGTCGGATCGTTCATATTGTAGACCACCGTCAGTTCGTCCGGCGCCTGCACGTCGTGAATATAGGCGATGTAAAAAGCACAACGGCATTTGTTGGCGGGATCCTTCTGGCGGTCGAAATTCTCCTTGACCGCCTGGGCATTGAACGGCGTGCCGTCATGGAATTTGACGCCCGGCCTGAGCTTGAAAGTCCAGGTCTTGAAATCGTCGGAATGGGTCCAGGACAGCGCGAGTTTCGGCTGAACCTCGCGCTTGTCGTCGAGATAGGTGAGCGTGTCGAAGATCGAGGCCGCCGCGATTTCCGTCGAGGTGTCGAACACGCCGACCTTCAGCGGATCGAAGCCGGGAATTTCGAACTCAAGGCCGACGGTGATGCTGCCACCCGGCTTTTGCGCCACGGCGGGAGTCATCAGCGGCACAAGCGCAAATGCCGCGACAAGGAAAATTAGCGCAGGTCCGCGCGCAGCGGATGCCGTCTTCATCGATGCTTCCTCCCGATGCCGTACGTCCGGTGTTCCGGATCGTTGATCACCTCACATCAGATTGGCGGGAATCGCAACCGGCTAGGCACAAGGCGCGGCAACGGGAAGCGCCTTCGCCTCTCGCGCACTCCGCGTACCCGCTCCGCGGCCGGTGTTCAGCCGGAGAACGCGGCCATCTCCCGATCCGAAAGACCCGCTTCCTTCAGCAACGCGCGCGTGTGCTCGCCCAGGGTCGCCATCCGCCGTCCCGGCGCGACCTTGGCGCCCGACATCCGGAACGGCAGGTTGAGAACCCTGAAGGTGCCGCCGCCGTCCTCCACCTGCGACATCGCGCCGCGATGCGCGATCTGCGGATCACTCAGGGCTTGGCCGACGGTGCGATAGGCCGAGGACGGCACACCCTCTCTATTCAACGCGGCGAGACAGTTCTCCGTGGTGACGGTGCGCGACCAGGCTTCGACGCCCTCCATCATCTTCGCCCAGTTGCTGCGGCGATCGGCATAGGCCGCGAAGCGCTGGTCGCTGATCCACTCCGGATGTCCGATGACCTTCATCAGCCCTTGAAACGTCTTCTCGCTGGCGATGGCGACCATGACATAGCCGTCCGCCGTCTCGATCGGCCCGAACATCGGGCGCGAGATCTGTGGCACCTCGAATTGCGACCACTGCAATTCGTTCAAGGTCAGGCTGAGCATCGATTCCAGCATCGAGACGTCGATATGCTGGCCACGCTGGGTGATCGTCCGTTGATACAGCGCTGACGAAATGGCGCCGAAGGCGTAAACCCCGGTCAGCACGTCGGCGAGGTAGATGCCGCAAAAATCCGGCCGGTTCCGGCCGGGCTGATAGGCCAGATGCGCCATGTCGTAGCCTGAGGCCGCGTGGATCACCGGCGCATAGGCCGGCAGTTCCGCCGATGGGCCGGTCTGACCGTAACCGGAAATCGAGCAATAGATCAGTTTCGGATTGAGCGCGCGCAGCGTCTCGTGATCGAGCTTCAACCGGCGCATCACGCCCGGACGAAAATTCTCCAGGACGATATCGGCATTGGCGACGAGCCGGCGAATCGCCTCCGCTCCTTCGGGCGATTTCAGGTCGAGCACCAGGCTCTTCTTGCCGATGTTGAGCTGGCCGAACGCGGTGCTGCAACCATTGCGCACCGGCGGGCGAGTCCGCATGGTCTCTCCATCAGCGGTTTCGACCTTGATCACCTCCGCGCCCATGTCGGCGAGCATGCGCGCGCAATGCGGACCGGCGATCGTTGTCGAAAAATCGAGCACACGAAGTCCTGCGAGGGCTCCTGTCAAATGGCTCTCATCGTTCTCGGCTATTGTCATCCCTGAAAGTTCCCTCACATCGTTCGGCTTGCGAACCTAAAGTGCAGCGCTCTCGCAGAAAAGCGTTTCTCCAAATCGAAGCCAACGACTTCACCCTTGAACTGCGGGAAAGTGGACCCATTCTTGCATGAGCGCGTTACCGCATAAGTCATCCGTGCATCAGCCAGCCAGGGCGCACGCCGAGGTCTTTTGTTGAAGGTTCTTTTTGTCACGACTGAAATGGACGACTTCGTCCGCGTCGGCGGACTTGCCGCCGTTTCCGCCGCTCTCCCCAGGGCGCTCCGTCCCTGGTCCGACATCCGGGTCCTGCTACCCGGCTATCGCGATGTCGTCGAGCAATTCACGCATATTCAGATCGTTGGCCACTGCGCCTCGCGGGGCGAGATGCCGGCCTGCATCCTCGGCCGGGCCGCGACCCGGGACGGCCTGCCGGTTTATGTGCTGCTCTGTCCGCAGCTCTACGACCGGCCCGGCAACCCCTATGGCGACGAATGCGGGCGCGATTGGCCGGACAACGACATCCGCTTCGCCCGGCTGGCGTCGGCAGGCGCGGAGCTTGCCGCGGGCACCCTGGACAAGAATTGGGCAGCCGACATGGTTCATGCCAATGACTGGCAGGCGGCGCTCGTGCCCGCCTACCTGGCCTGGAGCGGCGCCAAGGTCCCTTCGATCCTGACCATCCACAACCTGGCCTATCAGGGCCTATTCCCAAAAGACTCGCTGCGCCGGATCGGCGCGCCGGAGAGCTCCTTCCATATCGACGGACTGGAGTTCTACGACAAGCTGTCCTTCCTCAAGGGCGGCCTCATCTATGCCTCGCACCTGACCACGGTCAGCGCGACCTATGCCAGGGAAATCACCACGCCGGAGCTCGGCTGCGGCCTGGAGGGCCTGCTCCGTATCCGTTCCGACGCCGCGCAACTGACGGGAATCGTCAACGGCATCGACGAGAGCTGGGACCCGCGCTTCTGCGCGCAGCTGGCGCAACCCTTCGGCGCCGGCGACTGGGCAGGCAAGCGCGCCAATGCCGACTATGTGCGCAAGCAGTTCGGGCTCGCGGTCTCCCGCGGCCCGATCTTCGGCCTGGTCGCCCGGCTGGTGCACCAGAAGGGCATCGATCTCGTGCTGTCCGCCGCCGACGAGATCATCGACGCCGGCGGACAGATCGTCGTCACCGGCTCGGGCGAGCCGGAGATCGAACAGGCGCTGGTCGACGCGCATCGACGCCGGCCGGACGCGATCGGGGTCACCATCGGCTTCAACGACGGCCAGGCCCGGCGCATTTTCGCCGGCAGCGACTTCACGCTGATGCCCTCGCGCTTCGAGCCGTGCGGGCTGAGCCAGATGTATGCGCAACGGTTCGGCTCGTTGCCGATCGGTCACCAGACCGGCGGGCTCGCCGAGACCATCACCGATGGCGAGACCGGGTTCCTGTTCGCGAAGCCCTCGATCGAGTCGTTTCTCGGCGGCATCCGCCGTGCGTTCTCGACCTTCATGGCAACGGACCGGCTCGACTCCATGCGCCGCAGCGCCATGGCCCGCTCCTTCAGCTGGGACCTCTCGGCGGCCTGCTACAGCGCGCTGTACCGCAAGACCGCATCGACTTAAAGCGCGCCGTCACCGGCCGCCTACTCCGCCGCCTGCGGCATCAATTCCATCTGCTCGTGCAGGATCACGCCGGAGAGCGAATCGAACTCGCCGACCCACGGCGTGCGTTCGAGCACCGACTTGGTGTGGGCATAGCCGGCGTCCCAGCGCTGCATGATTCCGGCCGGACTGAAATCGATGTCCTTGGTATGGCTCTCGCGCTCGAGCTGCGGGGCCAATAGCCGGACCACATGCATCCGCGTCTGGCAGCCGTAACCGGTCAGTTCGCGGATCGCCGGATCGTTGCGCTCGGCCTCCGGCAGCCTGGCCGCGAGCTGGTTGATCACATGCCGCAACCGGTGCGCCTGCTGCTGGCGGACGATGTGGCTTGCGATCCGGCTGGAATATTGCACATCCTTGTGGCGATTGAGCACCTCCGCCATGGTCACGGGCTCGGCGCCATTCGGATTCCACAGATGCACGGAGAAGATCAGCGAGTCCTTGCGCGGATTGTCGTCGAACACGGCCTCGGTCGGCGTGTTGGAGAGAATGCCGCCGTCCCAATAGAGCTCGCCCTCGATGCGCACGGCCGGGAAGGCCGGCGGCAGCGCGCCTGACGCCATGATGTGCTTGAGCCCCAGCGCGCAGTCGCGGCTATCGAAATAGCGCATCTCGCTGCTGCGCACATGCGCCGCGCCGACGGTCAGCCGCGGCTTGCAGCGATTGACCAGATCGAAGTCGACAAGCTCGGAAAGCGTCGCTTCCAGCGGCGCGGTCGAATAATAGCCGGCGCGCTCCGCGCCGAGGGGATAGGCATCGCCGGCATGTGCCAGCGCGTTGGGCTTGAAGAATCCGGGAATGCCATGGGTGATCGTCGACCAATAGCTCAGCCGCTCGTTGAAGCCGGGGAAGATGTCGTGAAACTTCCAGACCGGATTTTGCTCCATCCGCTTCCAGAATTCTTTCAAGCGCGCGAGGCGGTCCTGCGGCGCGTTACCCGCGATCAGGCTGGCGTTGATGGCGCCGATCGAGGTGCCGATGATCCAGTCAGGCTCGATGCCCGCCTCATGCAGCGCCTGATAGACGCCGGCCTGATAGGAACCGAGCGCGCCGCCGCCCTGCAGGACCAGCACGATCTGCCCAGGCAGGCACTTGGCCTGCGACTTGATGGTCGGTGACGACTGGTTGTCCTGCACGCCGTTCATGTCTTGCTCCCCTTCGAGCTGCCGCATGCCCTGATATTCGGCCCGCGGACCGATAATGTTACGCCGTCTCGTCGCCTCAATGCGCGGTCCAGCCGCCGTCGACCGGCAGCGCAATGCCGGTGATCGAGGAAGCGGCGTCGCTCGCGAGGAACACCGCGAGCGCGCCGAGTTCCTCGACCGTGGCAAAGCGCTTGTTGGGCTGCTGCGCCAGCAGCACGTCGCGCACCACCTGCTCCCGCGAAATGCCATGCGCCTTGGCCTGGCCGTCGATCTGTGCCTCGACCAAGGGAGTATAGACATATCCGGGGCAGATCGCATTGCAGGTGATGCCCTCTTCGGCTGTCTCCAGCGCCGTCACCTTGGTGAGGCCGACGATGCCGTGCTTGGCGGCGACATAGGCCGCCTTGAAGGGCGAGGCGACCAGACCGTGCGCCGAGGCAATATTGATGATGCGCCCGTACCCGTTCTTGCGCATCGCCGGCAGCGCAAGCCGAGATGTGTGAAACGCGGACGACAGATTGATCGACAGGATCAGGTCCCATTTCTCGGGTGGAAACTGATCGAGCGGCGCGACATGCTGAATGCCGGCATTGTTGACCAGCACATCAAGCCGGCCGTGCTCGGCGTGCGCCGCTGCGATCATTTCACCGATCGCCTCCGGCCGGCTCATGTCGGCCGCCGAATAGCTTACCCTGACGCCGCAGTCGGCTGCGAGCTGCTCGCGTGTCTTGCCGATCTCGGTGGCTAGCCCGAAACCGTTCAACACGATATCCGAACCCGCAGCCGCCAGCGCACGCGCAATCCCCAGCCCAATACCTCTGGTCGAGCCAGTGACGAGCGAGACCTTGCCGGCGAGCGGGCGCGAAGCCACGGTAACGTCCGATTTGAGCGGAATGGTCATGATCCCTGCCTTTCGTTTTCCAGCACACGCGTCTCACGGCGCCGCGTGCCGTCACGAAATCTGCACCTCTCAAGGGGTTTTCCGGAAATGCCCTTTGGCTTCCGAAACGATACGCCGGCGCTATAGCGAATGCCGCGTGGTGTCGGGTAGATTGGTTGGCGAGATCAGGGAGCATGATCGATGGAGATGCATCAGGTCCGGTACTTCCTCGCCGTAACGCGAACGCTGAATTTCACGCGTGCCGCCGACGAGTGCAACGTGACGCAGCCGTCGCTGACGCGGGCGATCAAGCAGCTTGAGGCCGAATTCGGTGGCGACTTGTTTCGGCGCGAGAGGCCTGCCGCGCAATTGACCGAGCTCGGCCAGCGCATGCATCCGCTTCTGAAGCAATGTTATGAAGCCGCCGCCGGCGCACGCTCGCTGGCATCGTCGTTCAAGAGCGGCGAGATCGGCGCGCTCAGGATCGCGCTTACCCATTCCGTCGATCTGGCGCTCCTGATCCCGTTTCTCGACCAGATCAAGCGGCAGTTCAACCGACTGGAATTTCGCTTTCTGCGCGGCAACAGCCGCGAGATCGGAGAGATTCTAAAAAAGGGCGAAGCCGAGCTCGGGATTGCCTCCGAGATCGACGAGGCCTGGGACCGGCTCGATAGCTGGCCGCTGTTCACCGAGGATTTTCAGCTTGTCATCAGCAAGCAGCATCGGCTCGCGGACCGCGACAACATCGATTTCGACGATTTGCGTTCGGAGCAATGGCTGTCGCGGACTTACTGCGAGCATTCCGGCCGCCTGAACGAAGCGCTGCGCGAGCATGGTCTCGATCTCGATCATTGCCACGATATCTCCTCCGAGCGCGACCTGATCGAACTCTTGGAAGCGGACATCGGCATCGCCGTGCTGCCACACACCTCGCCGATCCCTCAGACCTTGAAGCGCGCGGGGGTCGGGGGGCTCGACGCGCGCCGCACGGTCAATCTCTATGGCGTCGCAGGGCGCGAACGCACCGCGGTCGCGTCCGCGGTCATGCGCATGCTGCGCGGCGCGGACTGGCGGCAACATCTCGACGGGAACGAAAGCGCGTAACCGAGGTTCTACGCGGCTTGGCTTGCAGCCTTCAATGCGGCGACCAGGTCGTCGATTGCCATGCGCTTGCGGAAGTCGGGATCGACGAACCGCGCCTTGACCAGGCCGTCGCGGCCGACCACGAAGGCTGCTGGGATCGGCAACACCCAGCCATCATTGCCATGGAAGCTCGCCATGTCCTGATATGACAGCAGTTGCTTGATCTCGCTGCCCAGCCAGATCGCAAGGTTGAGCGACAGCGCGTAGCCATTGTCGAGATCGGTCAGGATCGGGAATGGCGCGCCGGCCTCGGCCTTGAACCTCTCGGTGTAACCTTGCGTCTCCGGCATGATCGCAACGACCTGCGCGCCCGACGCCGCGATCCGATCCTGCGCCCGGATCACGGCCCTGACGTTCAATCGGCAATAGGGACACCAGTGGCCACGGAAGAACATCACGGCGACCGGCCCTTTCGCCTGGAGTGAATTGAGGGTGACCAGCCGGCCGGTCTCGTCCGGCAGCATGAAGGGCGGCATCATCTCGCCGGGGCGCGGCGCATTTTCTCCGCCGCCGTTTTCGTGGAGACGCGCGACCAGGCGGTCGACCGCCTCGCTATAGGCGGGGAAGATCTCGCGCCCCGCCGCGGCATAGGCCAGCAATTGTTCGCTGAGCGTACCTTCCATGTCGCGGCAGCGCTGAAAGGCAATCTTCAATCGTTCGGCATCGGCGGGCGAAAGCGCGGTCATGTCCTGCTCCGGCGAATTGCGCTTGATACTATTTTCACATCCATGCCGCCGACAAGGGAGGCCTTGGACTTTTCCGAGAACGAGGATCAGGGACGGTAGAAATTATCGGTGGATCGAGCGCTCCGGACGTCGAATAGAGTGCACCTCGTCCGGCATTGGAAATGCCGTTGCCCAATCGGTTCGATAGCCGCGACGTATTGCAGGCTCAGCGATAGCGCGCGGCTATCGCCTTCAGAGCCATTCCGCATTTCATCTTTCACCGCCCAACCGCCATCCTGTGTCGGAAACCACATCCCGCCAGACAGGAGACCTCAGATGAGCCGTCACCCAGCGTCCTACCTCGTCAGTTTGTGCTTATCGCTACTCCTCTTCTCCCTACTCGAGGTAGCCGCCGGCCCCGCCGCGAAGGCCGGCGGCGATGACGGCATCGTCCGCGTCAAGAGCGCGGTGCCGATGACCGAGGCGATCAGCCGCATCAAGGCGGATATCGCCAGCAAGGGCATCATGTTCTTCACCGAGATCGATCAGGCCAAGCTTGCGTCCGACGCCGGCATCGAGCTCCGCCCCTCCACGCTTCTGGTATTCGGCAATCCGCCGCTCGGCACCCAATTCATCACGGCGAATCCGAACGCCGGGCTCGACTGGCCGGTGCGCCTGTTGCTGACGCAGGACGACAATGGCGACGTCTGGGCGGTCTGGACCGATTTCGTGTCAAGCCTTCTCTCGTCGGAGCCGGCCCCGGCAGTCCCGCCACCACATCTGCAAAACGCCTATGACGAAAGGGGAAGTCCGATGCGCAGCGAACAATTCGACGTCGTCATCCTTGGCGGCGGCAATGCCGGCATCGGCGTCGCCGGTCCGGTGCGGCGCGCGGGGCTGTCAGTCGCGATGGTCGAATCGCACGATCTCGGCGGCACCTGCCCGAACCGCGGCTGCACGCCGAAGAAGGTGCTGATCGCGGCGGGACATACTCTGCACGAGATCGAGCGGGCCGCGGTTCACAAAATTTCGGTCGATAAGCCGATGCTCGATTGGGCGGCCCTGATCGACCGCGAGAAGGACATGATCAAGGACATCCCCGACAACCTCGCGCGCGCGATGACACGGCGCAATGTCGAGGTGATCAAGGGCCACGCCGCCTTCGCCGCACCGAACGTCATCCGCGTCGGCGACCGCGTGCTCGAAGCCAAGCACATCGTGATCGCGACGGGCTCGAAACCGCGTCCGCTGCCGATTCCGGGCGCCGAGCATATGATCACCTCCGACGACATGCTGAGCGAGCGACAACGGCCGGACTCGGTCATCTTCGTCGGCGGCGGCGTGATATCGCTCGAATTCGCGCACGTCTACGCGCGGGCCGGCACGAGCGTCACGATCCTGGAGGCACTGCCGCAACTATTGCCCGCGATGGATGCCGACGCCGTCGCGCAGCTGCAAGCCGAAAGCGAACGCATCGGAATTGCCGTCAAGACCGGCGTCAGCGTCAAGCGGATCGAGCCTGCCAACGGCCGGCTGCGGGTCATCTTCGTACACGATGGTATCGAACAATCTGCCGAGGCCGATCGGGCGGTCAACGGCGCGGGCCGGGTCGCCAATATCGACACGCTGGAGCTTGCGGCTGGCGGGATCGAGCACGGCAACGGCCGTGTGGCGATAGACCGCCATCTGCGTTCGACCTCGAATCCGCAGGTCTATGTCTGCGGCGACGCCGTGCCGATTTCGCCGCAGCTCTCGCCGATCGCCACTTACGAAGGCGACATCGTCGGACGCAACATCGTCGAAGGTCCGAAATACAGCCCCGACTACACGGGCATGGCAACCTCCGTCTACACCGTTCCACCACTCGCCGCGGTTGGATTGACCGAGGCGGCGGCGCGGCAAAACGGGTTCGACGTCGACATCCACAGCAACGACATGCACGACTGGTTTTCCGCCCGCACCTATGCCGAGACCGTGGCCTGGTCGAAGATCATCGTCGATCGGAAGACCGACCGCATCGTCGGCGCGCATTTCGTCGGACATGCCGGGCAAGAGCTCATCAACATCTTTGGTCTCGCGATCAGGTTTGACATCGCCGCGCGGCAGATCAGGGACAACGTCTACGCCTACCCGACGTTCTCTTCCGACATCAAGCACATGCTTGGGCACGGCTGAAATGGGCCCGCGCATAGCGGCACGCTATCGATACAAGAGCGACCCGGCATTTCCTCAAAGACGCGCCTTCAACGATGCTGACGACATCGCCGGGCCGTCCATTCAGGAGCGCGGCAGCAACAGAGGAGACCACGACATGTTCAGCGCAAATTCACGCGTCCTCTTGCAGGGCTTGACGCTCGCCTTGGCGATCGCCGGATCGGCCGCCATCGCGTCGGCCGCTGTCGCGGGCGAATGCCCCGCCGACAAGATGAAGGCCAACGCCCGCGAGAAAGTCGACTTTAAGCCGGTCGGCGTCACCGACGTCACGCTCGGTTCGATCGACCTGGAGAAGCAGCCCGCGCATCTGAAGGACCGCGAGCTTCGCTTCCGCAAGCTCACCATCGAACCCGGCGGCATCGTGCCCTGGCACAGCCATGACGACCGGCCCGCGCTGATCTTCGTCCAGCAGGGCGAGATCGTCGAATACGCCAGCAACTGCGTGGATCCGATCGTGCACAAGGCCGGCGACATCCGCCCCGAGGTGTTCGGCACCTCGCATTGGTGGAAGAACCTCGGGAAAGAGACCGTCATTCTCTATGTCGGCGACGTCCGCAAGGATCCCCACGACCATAACATGTAACGGGCGCGGCCCACGTTCGTTGCCGGATGTGACGCACCGGCGCCCCACCGTGTCCTGCCCCGTACGGGCCGGGCGTCACATCCTCTTCCGATCAGCCTCGTCAGGAGCGCACGCCATGACCGACCTCTCTGCGCCGATCAAGTCCGACCCGATGGACATGCCCGGTCATTCGCCGGGCGCGGTGCTGCGATCGCTCGTCATCGGCCTCACGGCGTTCCTGACCGTTGTCGACCTGTTCGCGACACAGGCGATCCTGCCCTCGCTGGCCCGGCATTATCATGTCACGCCCGCGGCGATGGGATTTGCCGTCAATGCCAGCACCATGGGCATGGCGATCGCGGGGCTCGTGATCGGATTCCTGAGCCCGCTGATCGATCGACGGCTCGGCATCCTGGTCAGCCTTACTCTGCTCGCCGCCCCTACGAGCCTGCTCGCCTGGGCCCCCGACCTCACCATCTTCACGTTCCTGCGTGTCATGCAGGGCCTCTGCATGGCCTCGGCCTTCGCCCTCACGCTGGCTTATCTCGGCGAGCAGTGCAGCTCGGCCGATGCCGGCGGTGCGTTCGCCGCTTATATCACCGGCAATGTTGCGAGCAACCTGATCGGCCGGCTGGTTTCGGCCGCTGTCGCCGACACGCTGGGCCTCGCGTCGAACTTCTACTTCTTCGCGATGCTGAACCTTGCCGGCGCGGCGCTGGTGTATTTCACCATCCGGCACGTCAAACCGATGCAGGCAATGGGAGCGCCGCCCTCGCCCCTTTCGGCGTTGATCAGCCATTGGCGCAACCCGGCGCTTCGCGCCGCCTTCGGGATCGGTTTCTGCATCCTGTTCGCCTTCATCGGCACATTTACCTACGTCAACTTCGTCCTGGTGCGTCCGCCGCTTTCACTTGGGATGATGGATCTGGGGTTTGTCTATTTTGTCTTCCTGCCGTCGATCGTCACGACGCTTCTCGCCGGTAAGGCGGCGGCACTGGTTGGTACGCGGCCAGCGATCTGGGCCGCGCTGGCGGTGGCCGCTATCGGCCTGCCGCTGATGCTGTCCTCGCATCTCGCGGAAGTCCTGACCGGTATGATCCTGATTGGTGCCGGCACGTTCTTCGCGCAGGCCGTGGCGACCGGCTTTGTCGGACAGGCCGCACGCGAGAACCGCGGCGTGGCAAGCGGCACTTACCTCGCCTGCTATTTCTTTGGCGGCCTGGTCGGCAGCGCGGTGCTCGGCCAGTTGTTCGATCGCTTTGGCTGGACCGCCTGCGTGGCCGGCGTTGGAGCGTCGCTCGCGGCGGCGGCGGTCCTGACCGCGCGACTGACGATACGGCGCGCGTAACTTCCGCAGCAAAATCAGCGGTGGGCTTCCTGCGGCGGATCGTCATCGGCGATGGCGCGCCAGGCCGCACCGTCGAGGTCTTCATACTGGCCGCTTTTCAGCGACCACAGGAACGCCAGCAATCCGGCGAGGCCAAGGCCGAGCGCCAGCGGCACGAGGATGACCAGCACCTCCATCAGGCCCTCCCGCTCGTCAACGCCGGATCGGGCGCAAAGCTCGAATCCGGTTGCGCCAATCGGATGTCACCTTGAGCGTTGCGCGCGCGCAAGGCGTTCAGCATGACCAGGATGGACGAGCCGGACATCGCCGCCGCGGCGATCAGCGGCGTCACGACGCCGCTGATCGCGATCGGCACCGCCAGACAATTGTAGCCGACCGCGAGCCAGAGGTTCTGCCGCATCAGGTGCAGCGCCTTGCGCGAGAAGTCGATCGCCGCCACCACCGGCGCCAAGGGCTTGCCGAGGAACACCAGATCGGCGGTCGATTGGCTCAGATGCGCGGCCGAGATCGGAGACATCGAGACATGAGCTGCGGCAAGCGACGGCGCGTCGTTCATGCCGTCGCCGACCATCATCACCTTGAATCCCCGCCGCTTCAGTTCGTCGATCCGCGCGATCTTGTCAGCGGGCGTCACGCCCGCGCGCCACTCGCCGATCCCAAGTGCGCCTGCCGCCGCCCGAACCGCCGGCTCCCGGTCGCCGGACAGGATTTCGACCGCGATGTTGCGCTGTTTGAGCGCGGAGATCACCGCGCGCGCGTCGGGCCTCAACCCCTGCCGCACGGAGAACAGATACCTGTCCTTACCACGGCTGAACGCCACGATGGAGGCTTCGGGGTCGGCCATCGCGCCATCTTCGGCCAAGTGCTCCGCTCCGCAGAATGACGGACGCCCTAGCCTGACCTCCACGCCGTCGATTTTGCCACACACGCCCTGCCCCGGCTCCTCGATCGCGC
>WNFD01013922.1_pt1 | contig 13940 bp, 11 predicted proteins | sample 5400491 | NCBI WGS metagenome assembly WNFD01 (sample SAMN13153343, study PRJNA577476) | soil metagenome | isolation source: 120 cm saprolite under Douglas fir tree site 2 hole 2 replicate 2 | place: USA:California | collected 2015-04-18
CGCTTCTACAGAGGCATCGTGCTCCAGTCTTTGATACATGTTAAAGTCCGCGTCAGCCTGGCGGACAAAACCCTTGGCCCACTCTGCAGCAGTGGCCATTTAGACCCCCTCAGGCACCATTAGGCTTGGGCAAGTCATCCCGGATTTGCCAACCTTCGGGCAGCTTTTCCTTTTTTGATTCAATTCGCTCAAACTCGTCTGGCGTCACCTCGATGATAACCGAGGGATAGTTAATACCACTGGCCGGCAGCGGCCCGAAGCGCAAAGGCATGATGCCGGAAGCAACGGTTCCCACGTTTACTTCAAGGAGCTTGATCGGCTCATTTCGACGAAACTCGATATCAGCAGAACCGGAGCAGCGAAAAACTCGGGTTAGTCCAGGTTCGATTTGAAAGTGCATTCTCGCTAACTCTTTGGCAACATTTGCCTTTTCTGTTGCCACGGCTTGCTCTTGAGCGGAAAGATTCCGGTCAAAGCTGCCACAGTTTGGGCATGGCTCGCCAGCTTGTTGGGCAGTCAATTCCCTCCCGCAATTTCTACAAGTAATGCTCATTAGTTTGCTAACTTTCCCCTGAGCATCAAGATGCTGCGTGATTTGTCCCCGTAAGGAAAACGGTCAGCAGGGTCGGTTCCACCATTCAAGAACGCCAAATGGGCGGCACTGGATTCGAACCAGTGACTTCCACCGTGTGAGGATGGCACTCTAGCCGCTGAGTTAGCCGCCCGGATGCAGTGGGTTGTATCGGGAGGGCGCCGCGCGTCGGGGTTAAGCGACTGGCGCCACGCGGTGAATCATGGCTGGGCTTGGGGAGGCGTGGTGACGGCGCCGGCATTGTCCTCGAATTTCGGGGCCGTGGTCTGGACGCGCTGCGGCGGACGAGGCGGCGGCTGAAGTGCCACCGGGTCCTGATGCACGGGCGCCGAAGCGCCGCTCTGGATTTCATCCTCCAATCCCTTCAATCCTTTTTTAAACTCCACCATGCTCTTTCCCAAGGACCGCGCGATTTCGGGCAGCCTCTTGCCGAAAAGCAAGATGGCGATGATTCCAATCACCAAAAGGTGCTGCGGGGCAAACAAGCCTTCTAACATGGCAAACATAAACCTCCTCACTTTGACGATGGCTCCCGAGAGCATCGGCTCAGTGAAACGGGAGTCGTCAAAAACTATTGGGAGGAGCCGGAGTCACGGCTTCCTGCGGGGATATCCACCCGGTGGATACATGATTAGTATATCAGGCCCCGTTGCCTGGAAACAAGTGGCAAAGGCGAAACGATTGGAGTGTCCTATGAATCGGACCGGTTTCTCGTTCCACCCCACCTCCCGCCAGCCTCGCTTGCGGCTTAGCGCTAAACCGCAAGCGATGATTGGATTATGCCGTTTGGATTTGAAGTATCGGGGCCGGTTCGCCGGGGGAAACCGGGGGCGGCACCATGATCAGGCGGCGGTGGGGAACTTCGGTCAGCTTCTTAATCGGACCGCGGTATAAACTGGAGAGCCAGCCCCAACCTTGAGCCACGGATCTCACCAATCCGGCCATCCCGTAGGCCTGGTACATCACCCGATAGGTCCACAAGGGATCGCGCCAATTGGCGATGGCCTTCACGAAGTTCAGCGGGTTGTAGAAGCTGGCGTAGGCCAAGTAAATGTTGAGCTGCTTTCGCCAGGGCCGCGGGTCTTCGGTGGCGATGCAATGATTGCCATCGTAATGGTAATCTTCCAGTTGATGCTTGCCAGCTTGGCCGATGACCATCCCCTTCTCATAGGATTCCTCGTATCCCTTGCTGCCGACCGAGGGTGTCAGGATCGTGACCTGAACGCTCACCGAGCCGGACTTGCGCAAGTAATTGACTTGATTGAGTAAGCCGTAGAGATTTCCGCGGCTGGTAATCGGCTGTCCGTCATGATGCATCATCATCGGCATTGGACAAATCCCCAGGCCGTTCAGAATCTCGAATAGCTTTCGGGTTTTTTCGGGGCTTTGGCCTTTCTTGACCAGCTCCGCAGTCATGTCCTCGATGCCGAACCAGATGGCCCGCAAGCCGCCGTCGCGGCACAAGGGGAGCAAGTCCTGATTCTTGAAAACGTCGAACTCGGTCGCCTCGGTTCCGAAAAAGATAGCGTCGCGGAAAGACTGGCCGCGAATCTTGGCCTTGGCCATGCCGGTAAACAGCTCTTCGACCGTCTCGCGGTTGTTGAAGAAATTATCATCGGTGCCGAAGAAGGCGTTGATGCCGGTCTCTTCGGCCATGACGCGCATTTCATCCGCCATGCGTTCCGCCCCTTTATAGCGGAAGGTGAACTGATTGTAGGCGGGGATGGGGCAGTAGGGGCAATGAAACTTGCAGCCGTGAGTGGTGACCACGCTAATCATGCCCGCATAGCGATGGAGTCGATGAATGGGTACCGGAAGGCGCGACAGGGTGTGGCGGCGGTGCGGCGGCTCGATCAGCCCCAGGCTGGCAATCGGATGCGGCAGCTCGTCCAGATTCTGAACCATGCGTTGGACGCCGGTGTTGATGAGGCGGCCGGCCGGGGCTTTTTCATCGCCCTCCCGAAAAACCAGTCCAGGGATATCATCCAACAGGCCCGAACGGCGGAGGCGATGGAAGACCTTGCGAGGATGCTCCCCGTTGCCGCGGAACTCCATAATGCGATCGAGCAGTTGCAGGGTGACAAATTCCTCGCCGGTGCCGACCACGTCGGCATCGCCTTGGCCGTTGGGTCCTCGGCCAAAAAAGTCCCAAGGCTCGTAAATCGCCTTGGCGCCGCCGGCCAGAATCAGCGGGCGGTCGTTGCCGAGCCGATAGGCGTCGGCGATCATCTCATAGGCGCTGGCGCTGTGAATTTGCATGCTGGAGACAAAGATCATCTGGGGCAGCTCGCCGTCCAGCCGGGCTTCGCTGGGTCGAAAATTGCGATTCCACTGGCGCAAGATGATCCGCGTTTTGGTAAAGCCGGCGGAATAGAGGGCCGAGGCGATGGCCCGGGGACCTGCAGTCAACAATCGCGTATCCGCGAAAAGAAAAGGCCCCAGTCGGGTGCGATAATCGAAGGCATAGCAGACCAGAACGGGTATCTGAGAGGTGCCGGGGTTTTCGCGAAGACGATTTTCCAGCTCTTGATAATGCCCGGGACGGGTGTAGCGGTCGTTTTTGGCTCGACTCAATAATTCCATGAATTCGCCTTTCTGGACAGTTCCGGCATTGGTTGCCGGGGGCGCGCACTTTCGGTTGGGTCAAAGTAGGGGGAACAGCCCGGATTTGCAAGCCACGTTCTACGCATTTGTCGAGTTTCGAAGGTCGCAGATGGAAAGTCATACCGGGCGATGGTCCGCCATATTCAGTGTCCGTTTAGCGGCGGTTCGCAGAACCGCGCGGTTCCATGAACCGCCGATAAACATTTGGTAAGGGACAGGGATTCGCTTGTTTCTCGCCGATTCAGAATCAAAACGGGAAGGCAAGGGACGCCCGCGTTTCCAAGCGCAGCGTCGTGCCGTCGTCGGTGGCAATGGATACGTTCGGGAAAAGGTGCTGCGTAACCTCCTGAGCAGTGGGGAGCAAGCTAACGTCGAGAGTAAAGCCGGTGAATTCGCTCGCGCTGTTGATGCCCGCCACTACGGTCGGCAGGACCGACAGGAGGAAGCGGACGGTCGGCCGGGGGTCGGAAACGGAAACGGAAACGTATTCCCCCGGGAACTTATCCAGATTTTCCTTCAGGCCTTTGCCGGGCGTCCAGACGGGCAATGTCCCGGTCGACCGCAGAACATAACCATGAACGGGCTGAGGGTACAGGCTGAAAATTAACCAATCTTTGTAGATGCCGAAGGTAGGAGCGTAAAAAATCCCCGGGCTATGGATATCAATTTGGCGCAGCTCAACGCCATGGTAGGGTTTCTTCTTGACGGCCACGGGCACCCCGGGTGTGGTCCCGAGTTTCTTGGCGAGATTGTCCAAGGCGGTTTGCAGCTTCTTGACATCCTTGACTTTGATGAGCGTTACCTGACCCAATGAAAAGATGCCCTCCGAGGGAGAGTTGTACTGCATGGTCAACGTGTCCAGAGAGCCGAGCAAATCATCGCGGAGGTTGATTCCTAGGTACTGGTTGGCCTGCTGGAGGAACGGTGAGATTTGTTTGGCTTCATCGGGAGCGACAATTTTCAAGACGCCTTCGACGGCGGTGCGACCCACGTCGAACAGGCCGGTCCAATCGAGATTCGAGGCGGAGAAATCGGTGACGTCGGGCGGCATGGGCGGCAGGTCGGCGAGCTTAAAGGCCTTGTTGCTCGTTAACTTTAATAAGCCTTTGCGGGGACCGGGGATATGGAGCTCGACCAAAGATCGCTCGGCCGGGCCGTCAAACCCGGAGTAAAAAGTCAAACTTCGGAGGCCATCTAATCCGAGGTCGTCGATCAATGCGGCCACTTCTTTGCCCCGTCCCCGTCCCAGTTGGACCAGGCTGGCCAGCTCGATGAAACCACGCGTCCCGGTCTCGAATTCTTTGAATCCTTGCACTTGCTGAAACAGGGGCTGCCCTATGAGTCCCGGTCTTTTGGCGGCAATGCGCTCGATAATGGCATCGGGTTTGTCGGTGCCGATGGTCAAGACGGCGTCGGGGCCTTCGATCCAAGCAGCGAGGTGAACCGGCCCGGCCGGCACTACGTAAACTCCTCGGCCGGCGATTTTTTGCTCCTTCAATTCCACCTTGGCCAGATTCGAGATCATTCGGATGAGAGCTAGGAACGGACCCTCGGGCTTGCCCGCTTGAGGAAATATCAAGGTTCCTTGGGCAACCGGCGGATCGAGACCGCGAACTTCGATTCCCAGGATCACACCGTGCTGGCCGAGGATGTCCACCAGTTTGATGGCTTCGGCGCCGTCCGTCTGGATTTTTCGAATCACATCCGGAGGATTGCCTCCCAGAATCTGCTCATTGGACAGAGCGGCGTTTACTTTTTCTTTGGCCTGCTTGATGGATTCGGAAAGAAAACGACCCAAGTCCCCTTGCAAGATCTTGGCCAGGGCGGTTTTGTCAAAAGCGGCCTGGTGAGCCTCCATGCCGTCCCATCGCAAATAGACTTGTGTCTTCTCCGACAACAAGCGTTCGGGCGCCTCTTGGGCCGACGCCAAGGTCGGAAGGAAAAGAATGAGGAGAGCCAGGCCGGGATGGGATTTCATGGTGATTCTCCGGGTGGGAGTGACTAAAGCCTGAGCGGGAGGAGTAAGCCCCCTGAGCGAGTATAAAGTTACTGAACCTATACTCGCTCAGGGGGCTTACGCCCCCCGCTCAGGAGATGTTTTCTTTTGGCCGGAGTCGAAATTACTTTTCCGACTCCTTGGCCTTGGTGTTTTTCTTGGCGCCTGATTTCTTCGAGTTTCTAAAGTCGTCCGCCTCCACCTGGGCCTCTTTGTTCTCCAGTCGAACTTCGGCCATGTGCCTGTACCAATCCATACCTAGGCGATGCAGAGCATCTGCCTTGGGCTGATTGGGATTGGCGGGGTCGGCGATTTTGAAAGCGCGGGCGAAGCAACCCATGAGGATTTCGCTGTCGAAATCCATGTCCCGCGGCAAGGCGGCCAATTCTTGATAGTAGGCCAGCAACTCATCGAAATGGGTTTCCGCCAAGTAATAGGTCAAAGCCCAAGTCATGGTGCGGGCCTTGGTCCAGGCCGCGTCCAGATTGAGCTTTTGCGCCTCTTGGAAATACTCGTCAGTGATGACCTTCTTTAAAGCGGTTTCGGGTGGGTTGTCCAGTTTCTTCGTTTCCTCCCACTTTTTGAACTTCTTCAAATACAACTGGCTCGGAGCGCCGGTACCTTGCCACCATGACGTTTTCGGAGTCTCAAAGAAGCTGGCGGTGCCGAACCGCACCCACTCGGGAGCCGAAACGGTCCGCGGAATCGCGCCGGTGACCGATAAGAGCTGCATCGTCCCCTCATGGCTCACCGCGGCCAATTCCGATTCACTTTCCAAAGCTTGGAGAAGCAGCGTCATCACCTGATTTCGGACGATGGTCACGGAGTCGGTGTTCGGTGGAGATTTGGTCTTCCCATCGAGCAAATCCTTTCGAGTCCAGCCCTCTTTCCAAAGGTTACTCATGGATTTGTCGAGAGCTTCGTATCCTTCATCCAGGGGAGTGGCGGAGAAGAAGGCCAAATTCTCGCGGCGGGCATAAAAGCCGTCGTCCGCCGTGGGAATGTTGTCAAATGATTTATGGTTCTCCTGATATTCCTCCGGCTTATTCACCAGTATCGCCACGAGGCGATAGTCCGGCACAGATTGTACCTTGCCTTTGAGAACGAACCAATAATAGAAGGCGCGATAGTTTTCCTCCAGCCGCTTCATGCGGCTAGCAACATCCGGCGAATCGGCGGATCCGCTAGTGGAAGGACTGTGCAGGAGGACATAATGCGGGTATTCGGAATCGACCTTGAGCTTGTAGTTGCCGAGCTTGTTCTGCCAGTAATAGGCGGCCGCATCATCCTTGGTGATTTTGCGATCCATCTCGGCTTTGACCTTTTTGAACGTGGCCACGATGGTGTTGTCGGGGTCCACTTTCGCCAGCTCGTCCATGATCTTGGGGAATTCGTCGACTTTGCCGTTGCTCAAAGCCCATTTGGCCAGATCGAGGTAATTGTTCGGGTTCTTTTCAGTTTCCTTGCTGCCTTCTTTACCCAGGAGTGCCCCGCGCTTGTCCTTATAGGCCTTTTCCCGCGGGGGGATGGTAAAAACCTTGAAACTAATATCGCCCGTATCGTACAGTGCGGTTTTACCCCAGGCGTGCTGGAATCTTTTAAATTGATCCGGTCTTTGGGCAAGGCTCTTGCGAATCGTCAACTCGGACCACTTTTGAACCTCGACCACGGCGGAAACCTTAAGCGTGCTGTCTTCATCATCGGGTTCTTCGAGGTTTTGGTTTCCGAACAGGTTAAGGGGATTCATCCCGCCGAAGGGATTCATGCCGAATCGGCCGCCGCCCGGTTGTCCGCCTTGGAAACCGCCGGGCTGCATGCCGCCCCGGAACCCGCCGCCGGGTTGACCTCCTTGGAAGCCGCCGGGCTGCTGGCCTTGCATCATCCGCCGCATCCCATCGCCGCCCCCACCCGGGCGGCCGAAGCCTTGTCGGCCCTCATCGCCGCCCCCGCCTTGCATTCGCTGCATCTGCCGGCGCATCATATCCTGCATACCACCGCCGGGGCCGGCTCGTCCGTCCATCCCAGGGAAGCCCTGCTGCTGCCCGCCCTTGTTCTTGGGCACCCCTAGATCATAGACGATCAGGACGTAATCCGCCTGCGCGCAGGTCCAAGCGCTGCCCAACAGCGCGGCCACCGCCAGCAACCATCGTTTCATGCTGACCTCCGAATGCAAATGACCTTTCTCTCCCCAACCAACTGGTTGTTATTGTCCGGCGCGGAAGAGAAAGTAGCAACCCTTTTTTATATTAATCGAAAAAGAAGAAGAAGCCGCCAAACCAGAAAAAATATGATTAGGATAAATGCCAACCCAATGGCGATCCGGCAAAGAAGGCTAATCACCGGGAACCATTTTGATGGCGCTTCGGAGATGAATAAGGCGGGTGGACACGGCACGCAATCCGTTTCGGCGCTCGAGGGTGGAGGAGTGATCTCCGCGGCCGGAGGCGCCAGCACATTTGAAACCGCCGAGAGGCCGGCATCGGCCATAGTTTCTCGAGTGGGAAACTTCGCCACTGCCGCTGACGGTCGCGCGAATGAAGTGATTGGCGCTAAGGGGACGGCTCGGCGGCTCGGAACAAAAGCGAACAAAAGCCAAGGGCCTCAGGGCCTTGGCGGCTTCACCGGCGTCCGGATATCGAGCCGCCGGCGATTTTTGCATGAGGCGAGCGACAATCGCCGCCAGATCTTTACGAACATCACGATTCAATTCGATCAGGGGCGTGGGCTGCTTCGATTGATGCCCCACCATTTTTTCAACCGGCTGGCCTTCAAACGGATACCGGTCGGCCAGGCAGTAGTACAAGACGCACCCGAGGCTATATTGATCTCCCGTGGCCGCCAGGTTTGAGGAATCCATAATCGATTCCGGACTAGCGCAATCCAGACCGCTGGTCAACAAGTTCGCCTGGCCTTGGGTGTTGAATAAGGATTGGTCTTCGGTATTCGCGGCCAGGATCGCGCCGACGCCAAAATCGAGGAGATGAACGTGCTGGTCGGCATCCACCAGAATATTGGAAGGTTTCAGGAGCCCATGGAACAGGTCCAGCTGATGGCAAACAAATAATGCCTCCGCGGTCTGATATCCATAATGGGCCGCCAGGCCGGAGGGCAGCTTACCTTCGCGCTCCACAATTTTGTCCAGAGTCTCACCTTCGACGAAGGCCCAGACCAAATAATGTTGACTGCCGGCGGTGCCAACGTCGGTGAAAGGCACAATTCCCGGATGCTGAAGTTTGTCGAAGGCCCTTGCTTGGCGTTTGGCCAGGAGGACATTCCACATGCTTCTGCGGGGAAGCACCTTGATGGCATACCAACGATTGTCGGCTTTGGACGTGGCCTTGTAAACCGGTCCCATGCTCCCGAAGCCGGCCAAATCCATGAGAATATAAGGCCCCAACACTAATTCTTGCGTGTCTCCCTTCAAGAGCCGCTCGGCCTGAAAGTGCGTCAACAACTCCTCACTGACGAGATGATTCGCCAAGGCGGCCGGCTCCGTGCGGACATGAATTCGCAAATAGGCGTCCACCACCTGATCCAGGCGCGAACCTTCGATGAGGTTACTCCGACGAAGGTTGCGGACAAATTGCTCACATCCGCCCAGGCTCGTCAACATGGAATTTGCATCCCTAATGCCAAGAGAATCAGAGTTTTTCCCGTTTCAATTCCACCGACTTCCCCTAAGATTTATAGTCCAGAGAATCGGGAAGCACAAATGGGGCTGAGGAGTGAGTGGTGAATAGGTGAGTGGTGAGTTGCCAGTGTTCTGCTTGTCGTTTCGCGCCCGTGGGGTGATTTATCGTTTCGCGCCCGCGTCACGCTCCGAGCGCGAAACGATATGCAAACCATCCACTTTTCCCTAAAGCCTGGGGGTTCTTCATGACTAAGCAGCTCATTACCGTCGGTCACAGCCCCGACCCGGACGATGCCTTCATGTTTTATGCACTGGCGCACGACAAGCTCGATACGGGCAACCTACAGTTCCGGCATGAGCTCCAGGACATCGAAACGCTCAATCGCCGAGCCCTGCGGGGTGAGCTGGAGGTCACGGCCGTCAGCATTCATGCCTACGCCCATCTTCTCGACAAGTACGCGCTTTTGCCCAGCGGATGCAGCATGGGGGACAAGTACGGCCCGATGGTGGTGGCCAAGAATCCTCTTTCCGTCGGTGATTTGCGAAGAGCCACGATCGCCATTCCGGGGACGCTGACGACCGCTTATTTGACCCTTCGCTTGTTGCTCCCTGACGGTTTCGGACCTGCTGGAGATGACGGACTCTTTGTCGTTCCGTTCGACCGCATCCTGCCCGCCGTGGCGGAAGGCCGATACGATGCCGGCTTGATCATCCATGAAGGTCAACTGACTTTTCAAAACCAGGGCCTTCATCTAGTCGTCGATCTGGGAATTTGGTGGCAAGAGCGGACCGGTCTGCCTTTGCCACTCGGAGGCAACGTCGTCCGGCGCGACCTCGGGCAGCCCACGATTTCCCGTATCAGCCGGCTGCTGAAGGAAAGTATCCAGTACGGCTTAGACCACCGCGACGACGCCTTGGCTTATGCGCTACGCTACGCGCGCGATATGGATAAGAACTTGGCCGATCGTTTCGTGGGCATGTACGTCAATGAATGGACCTTGGATTATGGCCCGCGCGGACGCGAAGCCGTTCGCCGCTTGCTCGAAGAAGGCCATCAGGCCGGCATCATTCCGGCGCCGGTCGCGGTGGAGTTCGTGGAGTGAATCCGCGAGCGCTCTATTATGCGTCGTGGCGAAACGTCATTTTTCTATTGACTTTCGCGGAAAACACGTCAGGCTTGAGCCAGAGGTGAGCGGCGAGCCGGGTTGCGTAAGCGCCCGGAGCTGCTGCCTTCCCACCATACCTCATCCCACCTTTGCTCGGAGGTAGAGCGCCATGCTCGATCTAATCACCGGCTCGTCCCGCGATTGCACCGGATTTTCACGACGGGAGTTTCTGCGGGTCGGCGGTTTGTCGGCTCTTGGATTGTCGCTGCCCGGATTCTTGCGCCTGCAACACCTAATGGCGGACCAGTACGCCAACGCGCCTCCCTCGCCGAAGGGAATCAATTGCATCTTCATGTGGATGCGAGGCGGCCCTAGCCATCACGACACTTTCGATCCCAAGCCAGATGCCCCCGCGGAAATTCGCGGCGAGTTCGGCACCATTCCGACCACCTTGCCCGGTGTGCGTTTCGTCGAGCACTTGCCTCGCCTGGCGCGACAGACCGACAAGTTCAGCATCATCCGGGGCCACGATCCCAAAAACGCTGGCCACGGTTTTGCCGACCATCTCTTGATGACGGGCCACCCGCCTAATCCGTCGCTGGTCTATCCTTGCTATGGCTCTGTCGTTGCCCGAGAACGCGGCTACAAGGAAGGGATGTTCCCATTCGTGCAGCTCGGACCGAATGTCGATCACACCTTCAATGGCGGCGTCGCCGGATTTCTGGGAGACCAATATAACCCCTTCGAAGTCGACGATGATCCCAATGCACGGGAGTTTAGAGTTCGCGATCTAAATCTGGAAGGGACGGCAGCCCGAACTCGCATGGCTCGGCGCTATTCCATGTTGACCGAGCTGGACCGATTTCAAAAAACTGTGGAAGAAAGGGCCCGGCCGGTACAGGCCCGCGACACGTTTTACGAAAAGGCTTACGGACTGATCACTTCTCCGGCCACGCGCCGAGCCTTTGATATTAGTCAGGAACCAGACCGCTTGCGGGATGCCTATGGCCGGACGACTTTCGGCCAGTCCTGTCTGTTAGCCCGCCGGTTGATCGAGGCCGGCATTCATTTCGTGACTGTGACGAGCGGTGGCTGGGACACGCACGTGGACAATTTCAAGAGTCTCAAGAATCGGCTGTTGCCGGTTCTCGATCGGGCCTACGCCGCTTTGCTCCAAGACCTGCACGATCGCGGATTATTGAGCAACACCCTCGTGGTGTGGGTCGGAGATTTTGGCCGCACTCCCAAGGTCAACGCCTCGGCCGGCCGGGATCATTGGGCGAGTGCCGGGGTTGCCTGTATGGGAGGCGGCGGCGTGAAAATCGGCGAAGTGGTGGGAGGCACCAATCCCTTGGGCGAGTTCGTCATTGACAATCCCGTGACGCCGCAGGACCTGGCCGCCACCATCTACCATGCCTTGGGCATCCCGCTCCACACCTGGTACCGATCCCAAGACGGCCGACCCGTCGAACTCGTTCCCACCGGGAAGCCGGTGTCGCAATTGATTTCGTAACACAAGGATTAGGTGCAGGGGGCGGAAAGACTTGTCACCTATATGCGATTACCGGAAAATGCACGATTTGGTCTTAGGATAACTTCTGCATCGCACCCGTGAAAATCCGTATCAAAATACTGGAGGAAGCCCGCGTACCCAAGGAGGGGCCTCCAAAGAGAGACATTGATAAAGCCGACTACCGCGTTCCATTCGTAGGTCTCATTTAAACCATCACTAATGCGAAGAACGACCGGAGCATAACGGCAACTGAGCGGCTTGCGCCCCGTTAAATGGATTTGTCTCGATTGAGTATGAGTTAAGTCCACGCCGATAATTTTCGCGACAGACTGCTCGAATACGGTCTCATCCGAACCGGTATCTAAGAGCCCGTCACGCAACCAGGAATTACTGGGTCCCGTTATTCGAACAGCAACCAGAGGGCGGGGCAAAATGAGACTTCCCGCCATAGAGGGAAGAGGAGTCTTTGCTCTACCTGGCACATAAGGCAGCCTCAAGTGCCATTCTCTCCAAAGAGGGCGGCGCCACCCAGACTTGCCTTGGTAGGAAGCACCACCGTGTCTACAAGGACTTCTCCCGGTTTATATCCCCCACGTAGTAGCTTCTTACAAAGCTTCTCCGGGTCTTTGTCGCTAGCGATGATATGGGACCCATCGGGACTCCAGGCTACGTATTTCCCGTTGTATTTTCGGAGCTCCTTGACGGGAAATCGACTTTGATTGCTTCGAAACGTTCTAATGTCCATATCTATCGCTTCATTTGATTTGAACTCGCGTTTACTTGAGCCCAAGCCCGCCGATGGATGCAGATTGAGGCCTGAATTCAGACTACCGTTCATCATGGGGCGGGTCAATTTTTCTTTTGTCCATCTTGCTTGCGAACAGCCTCATAGCCTCTTCATAATCCAAAAGCGTGTTGAGGTTTCGCAGGGATTGCAAACTGGGATCAACATCGCCAAACTCCTGGGCTTCCACGATTCGTGTGGAGACGGTTTCAAATAGAAAAATCGGCCGCAATCGATTTTCGGCCAACTGTCGAGCCACCAGGTCAACGATTCCGGTGCGATACACCGCGGCCATCGGATGATGATATCCGTCAACGTACGGAACACAGATAGCCCGATCCTCCAATAATTCCAGCATCCGGCGGACAAAAGCGGGGCGCAAAAAGGGCACGTCGCAGGAAGAAAGATAGGCCGCTTCAACCTGATTGGATAGAACTTTCAATCCAGCCAACAGTCCTTGCAAGGGGCCTCTTCCCTTCTCTTCATCTCGCGTTAGCAGCGCATCTGGCGGGAGGGGAGGGACATCTTGCTCGGGGGCGGCCACAACAACGATGGGATGAACGACCTCCGCCAACACGCGAACCACGCGCTGGAGCATGGTCTCGCCGCCGAAGGGGAGCCAGGCTTTGGGCCGGCCCATGCGCTTGCTTTGACCGCCGCAAAGAACGATGCCGCCGGCTGAAATTCGGACCGAAGCCATGGCAACGACTCAAATTATTTCGGTTCGCGAAACCGGATCGGGGTGTTCTTGAGTGGCCCAGGTCATGACCCGGCGAGTGACGTCGGCCGCTTGCCTGCTTTGGACGGGCGGGAGAGGCTGACCCAGGGAAAGTCCCAAATCCGTGCCCAGGCGGCGCTGCACGATTTCGGCCGTGGCCAGGGCAATTTCCCGATTGGGAAGCCGGGCCACTTCGCGAAGGGCAGCGACTGCCGCGGGGTGCTTCCCATCGGCCAATAGCGCTTCGGCGGCGATCAACCGCAATGGCGCTGGATTGGCCGTGTCTAATAACTTCTCGTGCAAATCTCGCGGCAGGAGATTGTCCTTTTTCAGAATCCGGGCCAACTCCATCCGCAAAGGAGTAGCCGCATAGGGATTGGCTAACTGCTGCTGGAGATCTTGAATTCGGTATTCGTCGCGCTCCTGATTCAAAAGCCGCTCGTAATGAAGGCCGAGCGTCAGGGCCGCTCGGATGGCCATCAAGCCTTTTTCCGCCGCCCAGGCCGTGAGATCATTCGCGGCCTCGGAAGAGAGTAACTGGCCGTTGGGAATGAGCGGGCCGTCTTCTTCACCGGCGGCATCCGCCAGGGCCTGGCGGACCGCGGGGCGAATCCAGTTCCAGCGGCGCTCGGTATTCCACAGAAGTGCCTCGGTGGCGGCCCGGCGCACTTCGGGCGAGGAATCCCGCAGGTATTCCGCCAACCGCTCTACCAACATTCGATCATCGACATTGGCCAGGGCCATGATGGCAGCCGCTCGGACCTCCGGCTCTTGAGCATGCTGGGCCACGCTCAAAACCAATTCGGCTTGCCCGGGCTCCCAGTACTTTCGAAATTCCAAGGCCGCCAAGGCGGCCATCCGAATCTGGGGTCGCGGTTGGAGCAGCATCGCCAAGGCAGGAACCGGGTCGCTGTGCACGGCCTCGCGCAGCGCCTTGACTTCCGGGAGCGCGCGGCAACCGGCCAGATCGCCGGGCCAATCTCGGCGGTCCTCCAG
>WNFD01009699.1_pt1 | contig 13939 bp, 17 predicted proteins | sample 5400491 | NCBI WGS metagenome assembly WNFD01 (sample SAMN13153343, study PRJNA577476) | soil metagenome | isolation source: 120 cm saprolite under Douglas fir tree site 2 hole 2 replicate 2 | place: USA:California | collected 2015-04-18
GCGGTGTAGCTTCCCGAGAGCCACGGGATGACGAGCTGCCCGACCCGTTGGCGCACCGTGAGGCCGGCGAGCAGCGAGTCGACGGACACCACGGGGACGGGGGACGAGGGACGGGGGACGGGTGTGGCCGTCCGTCTGACTGTCTGACCGCCGGAGCACCCCAGCACGGCGGCAACGACCAGGAGCCTATGCGCTCGCATTGTGTCTCGCTGTTGGTGGTGATTGCCTGCGCCCTCTCCCCGTCGCCGCGGGTGGCGGCGCAGGTACGACCGGGGATCGAGGTCCTGCTGACAGACTCGATCAGCGTGGTCGCCGGCAAGCGCGTCGCGCTGCTCACGAACCAGACCGGCGTGGACCGCCTGGGGCGGCGCGATATCGATCTGTTGCGTGGTACGCCGGGCGTCCGGCTGGTGGTGATCCTGAGCCCGGAGCACGGACTCCGCGGCACGGAAGACCGCGCCGGGCTCCCCGATGCCATCGACTCGGCCTCCGGCCTACCAATCTATAGCCTCTACGGTGGCACGCCGCTGTCGGCGATCGCGGCGCTCGATTCGGTGGACGTCGTGCTGGTGGATTTGCAGGACGTCGGCGCCCGCTATTATAGCTACCCAACCACGACAGTTCTGGTGATGCAGGAAGCGGTGCGCCGCGGCAAGCCGGTGGTGGTGCTCGACCGGCCGAACCCGATCGGCGGTGTTGCGTCCCAAGGCAATATTCCCGCCGCCCCACGCCCCGTGGAGCGCGTCTTCGACTTGCTCGGCGTGCCGATGCGGCACGGCATGACGATCGGTGAGCTCGCGCGGTTCGCCAACGACGCGCTGGGGATTCACGCCCGGCTCACCGTGGTCCCGGCGCTGGGCTGGCGCCGCGCGATGTTTTACGACGACACGGGACTGCCCTGGGTGCGACCGTCGCCCAACTTGCCGGATCTCGAAAGCGCGCTCCACTATCCGGGGACGTGTCTGTTCGAGGGCACGAATCTCTCGGTCGGGCGCGGCACGGCGTTCGCGTTTCAGGTGGTCGGTGCTCCTTGGCTCGACACCGGGGCCGTGCTGCCGCGGCTCCGGGGTGGGGGACGGTGGGCGCAGGAGGGATTGAACGGAGTGGAGCTCTCTGGCGTGGCGTTCACTCCGCATGGACCGACCGATGGGAAATACGACGGCGTCGAGCTGCGCGGCATCAGGCTGCACGTGACGGATCGACGGCGCTACGATCCGACGCGCGCCGCCGCCTTGGTCCTCGCGGCGATCCGGGCGGCCCAGCCCGATTCGTTGCGTTTCGATGCGGCACGGTTCGATCGGCTGGCGCAAGGCGCGGAGCTGCGACGCGCGATTTTGGCGGACCGCACGGCGGACGCCATCTGGCGAGAGTGGGACGGACCGCTCGCGCGGTTTCGGCGCCTGCGCGCCAGGTATCTGCTGTACTAATCTTCCCGGTGGATTTCAAGCTGAACGCCAACACCTTGCTCTATTGAGACTTTGGCCGCGTCCGGCTACCTTCCCCCGGCCATGAACCTGATCCCCCAGAGCGTGCGGGATGGCTTCGGGAAATTGATCGATCCCCTCGCCGCCCTCTTCATCCGTCTGCACGTTCGCCCCAATCTCATCACCACGGTCGGTACCCTCGTGATCATCGGGTCGGCGACGGCGTTCGGCCTGGGGTGGGTTCGCTCCGGAGGTTTCCTGCTGCTCGTGTCCGGCGTCTTCGACATGGTGGACGGCCGCGTCGCGCGGCGGGCGGACATGACCACGACCTTCGGGGCGTTCTACGACTCGACGCTCGACCGGGTGGGCGAATCGGCGCTGTTCTCAGGGATCGCGGTGTACTTCCTCCGGGGCGGGGTGCCCCCCGAGCGCCTGACGCTCGCGGTGGTCGCGTGCCTCATCGCCCTGGCGGCATCGTTGATCGTGTCCTACACGCGGGCCCGCGCCGAAGCATTGGGGCTCACCGCCAAGGTGGGCATTGCGCAGCGGGCCGAGCGCGTGCTGCTGCTGGGCGCTCCGACGCTGTTTTTCGGGGCCGGGAACCATGGATCGTTGTTGTTTTGGATCGTCGTCGTGCTGGCGCTCGCCACGTCCGTGACCGTGGTGCAGCGCGTGCTCTACGTCGCGCGAGCGGCCGGGGAGCCCTCCGCGAGGCGACCGTCCCGCCAGCGCGACACCCTCCCGGGCCACGCGCCCGCGCTACAATCTCGGAAAGGACCGTAATAGTGGCAGTCGAGGCCGGTCGGGACATCGCGCCCGCCAAAGGAAAACTGGGCGTGATGCTCGTGGGACTGGGTGCCGTATCCACGACGTTCATCGCGGGCGTCGAGAACGTGCGGCGCGGCAGGGGGCTGCCGATCGGGTCGCTGTCGCAGATGGGGACCATCCGTCTCGGGAAGCGCACCGAAAAGCGCAGTCCCAAGATCAAGGAGTTCGTGCCCCTCGCCGACTTGCAAGACCTGGTGTTCGCCGCCTGGGACCCGATTCCCGACGACGCCTACACCGCCGCCGTGAAAGCCGGCGTGCTGGAGCGGCACGAGCACCTGGAGCCGATCAAGGACTTCCTCCAGGGCATCAAGCCGCTCCCCGCCGCGTTCGACCAGTACTACGTGAAGCGGCTGCAGGGCACCAACGTGAAGCGTGGCAAGACCAAACGCGAGCTGGCCGAGCAGCTGCGCGAGGACATCCGCAGCTTCCGGAAGTCCGCGGGGGTGAGCCGCGTGGTGATCGTGTGGTGCGCGTCCACCGAGGTGTTCATCACCCCCGGCCCGGCGCATCAATCGCTCGCCACGTTCGAAAAGGCGATGGAGCAGAACGATCCCGCCATCGCGCCGTCGATGCTGTACGCCTACGCCGCCCTCATGGAAAGCGTGCCGTTCGCCAACGGCGCGCCTAACCTGACCGTCGATGTTCCGGCGCTCCAGCACCTGGCCGAGGAGCGCAAGATTCCGATTGGCGGCAAAGACTTCAAGACCGGTCAGACGATGATGAAGACCGTGCTCGCGCCCGCGTTCAAGGCGCGCATGCTCGGACTCGCGGGCTGGTATTCGACCAATATCCTGGGCAACCGGGACGGCGAGGTGCTGGACGATCCCGAATCGTTCAAGACCAAAGAAGAGTCCAAGCTCGGCGTGCTCGAGTACATCCTCCAGCCCGACCAGTATCCCGAGCTGTACGGCAACGTGTTCCACAAGGTGCGGATCAACTACTACCCGCCCCGCGGCGACAACAAAGAAGGCTGGGACAACATCGACATCTTCGGATGGCTGGGCTATCCGATGCAGATCAAGGTCGACTTCCTGTGCCGCGATTCCATCCTCGCCGCGCCGATCGTCCTCGATCTGGCCCTGTTCTTCGACCTGGCGCAGCGGGCACGCCTGTCGGGGATCCAGGAGTGGCTGTCGTTCTACTTCAAGAGCCCCCAGACGGCCCCGGGGCTGTACCCCGAGCACGATCTGTTCATTCAGCAGACCAAGCTCAAGAACACGCTGCGCTGGTTGATGGGCGAAGAACAAATCACCCACCTCGGCATCGAGTACTACGAGAAGGCGTGAGCGTCTCGCAGTACGTCGTCACGGCCGTCGGTCTCGCCGCCATCGTCTGGGTGCTGTGGTATTTTCTCCTCTCGAAGGGGTCGGCCACGGAAGCGCCGACCGTCGCCGGCGTGCAGGAGGTGCGGGTGGTCGTGAAGGGCGGCTATACCCCCGATACGATCGTGGTGCGGGCCGGCCAGCCGGTGCGGCTCCTGTTCTACCGCGACGAGACCGCCGATTGCTCGGACCGCGTCGTCTTCGAGGACTTCGGGATCGACGCCGCGCTCCCCGCGTTTCAGACCACAGCCGTTGAGTTCACACCCGAGCAGGCGGGCGAGTTCCGCTTTCGCTGCGGCATGAACATGCTCAAAGGCCTGCTGGTGGTGGAGCCCGCCACCGCCGAGCGGCGTGCGTCGCCCTCCCCGCACAAGCTCCATGAATAAGTCCCGCATCGTCCTGCCCATCGAGGGGATGAGCTGCGCCTCGTGCGCCGCCACCGTCCAGGAAGCGCTCGGGAAGGCCGGCGGCGTCACGAGCGCCGCGGTCAATTACGCCACCGGCAAAGCCGCCGTGGACTATGATGATGCTCAGACGAACGTCGCCGAGCTGATCAAGACCGTGCGCGCGGCGGGCTACGACTGCGGCCAGGCCGGGGTGACGTTCACCGTCGAGCAGCTGCATTACGCGCCGAGCGTCGCGCCGCTCGAGCAGGCGCTGCGGCGCGTCCCGGGCGTTGTCCGCGCCGCCGCCAACCAGGCGACGGAGACCGTCACCGTGGACTACGTCCCCGGCGCCACCACCGCGGGGGCGCTCGAGCAGGCCGTGGAGCGGGCGGGCTTCCGGGTCGCGGAGCCGATTGCCGCCGAGGATCCGCTGGAGCGGGAGCGGCTGGCGCGCGAGCGCGAGGTTCGCGCGCTCACGTGGAAATTCGCGCTGGCGGCGGCCGTGACGCTCGTGAGTATGCTCGGCTCGATGCTCCTGATGGCGCACGATGCCGATGCGACGCTGAAGCAGGTGGATCTGCTCGGGCGCCTGCTCATGCCGGTCGCCCTGCGCCTCCAGGAGGCGCTGGCCGGGCGTGGCGCGCTCGACCCGCAGTGGATCAAGATCGGACTCGCGGTCCTGACGCTCCCGGTGGTGGTCTGGTCGGGCGGCCAGTTCTACCGGGGCGCGTGGAGCGGGTTCAAGCACCGCACCGCCGACATGAATACCCTCATCGCCGTGGGCACCGGCGCGGCCTACCTGTATTCGCTTGTCGCCACGTTCGCGCCCAGCGTGCTAACCGGCGCCGGGCACTCGGCGGACGTCTACTACGAATCCGTGTCGGCCATCATCGCGCTGATCCTCCTCGGGCGGCTGCTCGAGGCGCGCGCCAAGGGCCGTACGTCGGAAGCCATCCGGCGCCTGGCCGGGCTCCGCCCGCGCGCGGCTCACGTGGTGCGCGAAGGCAAGGAGTCGGACATCGCGGTCGAGGCGGTGGTCCCGGGCGATCTCGTGATCGTGAAGCCCGGCGAACGGATCCCCGTCGACGGGATCGTCACCGAAGGCGCCTCGGCGGTGAATGAATCGATGCTGACCGGAGAGCCGATGCCCGTGGCCAAAAAGATCGGCGACGAGGTGATCGGCGCGACGCTGAATAGCACGGGCAGCGTGACGTTCCGCGCCACGCGGGTGGGCAAAGACTCCGCGCTGGGTCAGATCGTTCAACTGGTGGAGGACGCCCAGGCGACCAAGGCGCCGATCCAGCAGCTCGCCGATCGGGTGGCGGGCGTTTTCGTGCCCGTCGTCATGGCGATGGCGATCGCGGCGTTCGTGATCTGGTACGACGTAGGGCCCGCGCCGGCCCTCGTGTTCGCGACCGTCGCGCTCGTGACCGTGCTGATCATCGCCTGTCCCTGCGCGCTCGGGCTCGCTACGCCCACAGCGATCCTCGTGGGTACGGGCAAGGCCGCGGAGTACGGCATCCTCATCCGGAGCGGCGAGGCGCTCGATCGACTCGCAGGGATACGCACCGTACTGCTCGACAAGACCGGCACGATCACCGAAGGCCGGCCCAGTGTGACGCACATCGTGACGGCCAAACGGCCGGACGGCACCCCGCTCGCGCCGGGCGAGGTACTCAAGTGGGCCGCGTCCGTGGAGCAACGGTCGGAGCACCCGCTCGCGCTCGCCGTCATCAAGGCGGCGAGGGATCGCCAGGTCGAGGTCCTGCCGGTCGAGAAGTTCGCGGCCATGGAAGGGCGGGGCGTGCGCGGCACCGTGGACCGGCGCATCATCGAGGTGATCTCCCTGCGGCACGCCCGCGAGCGCAGCCTCGAGCTGGGGACGCTCGGGGCTGACGCCGACCGTCTCGCTGCGCAGGGACGCACCCCCGTGATCGTGGTGGTGAACAACACGGTGCACGCGGTGATCGCGATTGCCGACCCCATCAAACCCAACGCACCGGCGGCGATTGCATCTCTGAAACGCCTTGGGCTCGGGGTGATGATGGTGTCGGGGGACTCGAAGCGCGGGGCGGAGGCGGTGGCGAAGGAAGTCGGGATCGACGAGCTTCTGGCCGAAGTGCTGCCGTCGCAAAAAGCCGACATCGTGAAGAAGCTGCAGCGGCAGGGCAAGCAGGTGGCGATGGTGGGCGACGGGATCAACGACGCGCCGGCGCTCGCGCAGGCCGACGTGGGAATCGCGATCGGGACGGGGACCGACATCGCCATTGAGGCGTCCGATGTGACGCTGATCCGCGGCGATTTGCGCGGCGTGGTGACCGCGATTCAATTGTCTCGCCGCACGATGGGGACGATCAAGCTGAATCTTTTCTGGGCGTTCGTCTACAACGTGATTGGGATCCCCATCGCCGCCGGGGCGCTGTACCCGTGGCTCCACCTGCTGCTCTCGCCGGTGTTCGCGAGCGCGGCGATGGCGTGGTCGAGCCTGAGTGTCGTGCTGAACAGCCTGACGCTGCGGCGTTTCAAGCCCGCATGGGAGGGGAACCTGTGAGGTATTTCCATCGGACCACACTGAGTCCCGACGAGGTGCTGGCGCAGGCGAAGGCGTTTTTCGGGACGCGCCTCGCGCCGGCGGACGAGGCGCCGCGGCGGCGCACCTACGCGGGCGCGCTCGGCAAGGTGACCATCACCGCCCGTCCCGAAGGCGGGCACTATACGCTGGTAGAGGTCAGCACCGATCAGGTCGGCGAGTCGGAACTCGACCGACTCGCCAAGCGCTTCCTCGCGGAAGTGCACAAACAGGTGGAGCCGAGTCACCAGCTCCGGGGGGCGTACTAGCCCGCCAGCTTCGCGCCGTAGCCCGCCTTCGCCACCGCCGCGATGAGCTGATCCGTCGTCGCGGCGTCGTCGTTGAAATCCACTTCGGCTTCGCCCGCCGACAGATCGACCACGGCGGAGTACACACCGCCCGCGCCCATCAGCGCCTTCTCGACTTTCATTTGGCAGTGCCCGCACGTCATGCCAGTCACCCGCAGCTTCAATGTCGCCATACCGCACCTCCTCGCGCCGGAGCTTGATTTGCCTGCCCCGTCCAGCCAAGTTTCACGCCCACTACAATTTACGTCATGCCATCGCGCGCCGCATCGATCACGCAGTCGCCGCCCATCCCGGCGGGCCTCACCCGCGACCAGCTGCTCGAAATCTATCGCTTTCTGCGGCTCACCCGGACTCTGGAGGAGCGGCTCACCGCCCTGTACCGCCAGAGCAAGGTCATCGGCGGCCTGTTTCGCTCCCTCGGGCAGGAGGGGGAGTCGGTCGGATCGGCGTACGCCCTCTCCCGGGGGCCGAACCCCGACATCCTCTCGCCCTTGATCCGCAACCTGGGCTCTATGCTCGTCATGGGCGCCGAGCCGATTGCCATCCTGCGCCAGTACATGGCCAAAGCCGACGGCCCCACGCGCGGCCGCGAGCTCAACGTCCACTTCAACGATCTCGAGAAAGGTTACCTCGGCCAGATCTCGCATCTCGGCGACATGGTCCCGGTCATGGCCGGGATCGCACTGACCTTCAAGCTGCGGGGCGAGCCGCGGGTGGGGCTGGTCTATGTCGGCGACGGCGCGACCTCGACCGGCACGTTCCACGAGGGCCTCAATTTCGCTGCGGTGCAAAAGGTCCCGCTGGTCGTGATCGCGGAATACAACCGCTGGGCCTATTCGACGCCGCCGGAGAAACAGTTCGCGGTGAAGGACCTGGCGGAGAAGGCCAAGGGCTACGGCATCCCGGCCGTCACCGTGGACGGGAACGACGTGCTCGCGGTGTACGAGGCGACCAAGTTTGCCGTCGAGCGGGCCCGGCGCGGTCAGGGCGTGCACTTCATCGAGGTCAAGACGTACCGTCGCAAGGGCCACGCCGAGCACGACGACCAGCACTACGTGCCCAAGGAAGAGCTCGACTGGTGGGCCAAAGAGAACGACCCGGTCGACCGCTACGTGAAGCAGCTGGTACCGAGCGGGTGGGCGGAGGAGCGCGAGCTGAAGGCGATCGACGACCGGGTGAAGGTGGAGATCGATCAAGCGACCGATGCTTGCATCGACGAGCCGCTGCCGGCGGGGGAAACCGCGCTGGGGGGTGTGTACGCCGACCCAGCGGCCGCACCCGGACACTGGTACCGGAGCCTTTGATGGCCGAGGTCACCTACCTGGAAGCCCTGCGCCAGGGGCTGTGGGAGGAGATGGAGCGCGATCCCAGCGTTTTCATCTTAGGCGAGGACGTGGGGGCGTACGGCGGTGCGTTCAAAGTCACCGAGGGCTTCGCCAAGAAGTTCGGCGAGGCACGCGTCATCGATACGCCGATCTCGGAGGCGGCGATCGTCGGCGCGGCCGCCGGGGCGGCTCACATGGGCATGCGCCCGGTGGCGGAGATGCAGTTCATCGACTTCATCTCGTGCGCGTACGACATGCTCACGAACTACGTCGCCACCGCGCGCTACCGCGCCGGTCTCGCGACCCCGATCGTGGTGCGAGGGCCCTGCGGCGGCTACGTGCGGGGCGGCCCGTTCCATTCGCAGAATCCCGAGGCGGCCTTCTTTCACACCCCGGGCCTGAAGATCGTGTATCCCGCCACCGCGCGGGACGCGAAGGGCCTGATCAAGGCCTCCATTCGGGACGAGGATCCGGTGATCTATCTCGAGCACAAGTGGCTGTATCGCCGGATCAAGGAGGCGCTGCCGGAAAAGGAGGAGATCCTCACTCCGATCGGTGAGGCGCGGCTCGCCCGCGAGGGAAAGGACCTGTCCATCGTTACCTACGGGGCCACCCTGTGGAAGTCGCTCGAAGCGGCCGACCAGCTGGCGAAGAGCGACGGCCTCTCGGTCGAGGTGCTCGACCTGCGGACGTTGTTGCCGATGGACGACGCCGCGATCATGCGGACGGTGCAGAAGACCAACAAGGTGCTCATCGTGCACGAAGACACGCGCACCGGTGGCCTCGCGGGCGAAATCGCCGCGCGCATCAACGAGCAGGCGTTCGCCTGGCTCGACGGCCCCATCATGCGGGTGACCGCGCACGACGTGCCGCTGCCCTATGCGCCGACCTTGGAGGATTTCGTGCTGCCTCAGACGGAGGACATCGTCGAGGCAGCACGCTGGTTGGCTGCCTATTGAGGTGCTAGGTACTGGGTGTTAGGGGTGCAACCCCAACACCTAGCACCCAGCACCTAACACCTGGAGAGGTTATGGCACGCGTAGACGTCCTCATGCCCCAGATGGGCGAGTCCATCGCCGAAGGGACTTTGAGCAAGTGGCTCAAGAAGCTCGGCGACGAGGTGAAGCGGGACGAGCCGCTGTTCGAGATCTCGACCGACAAGGTGGACGCCGAGATCCCGGCGCCCAGTGCCGGCGTGCTGGCCGAGATCAAGGTCCAGGAGGGACAGACCGTCCCGGTACAGACGCGCCGCCGCCGGCGGCAACCTCTCCCGTTCCTCCCCGTCCTTCTCCGTCCTCCCCAGTTCCCCCCAAAGGGGACGGGGGCGTTGAGACCGCCGAGGAGCGCCTGCGCCGGAAGTCCACGCCCCTGGTCCGCAAGATCGCGGCTGAGCACCAAGTCGACATCTCGACGATCCCCGGTACCGGCTTCGCGGGTCGTGTGACGAAGCAGGATATTCTCGGGGTTATCGAGCGTGGCATGCCGGTCGGGACACCTACGGCTACCGCTCCCCGCTCCCCGCTCCCTTCTGTCGGCCCCGTCGAGCACCCCGTGGTGGAGGCGTGGCCCGGCGATCGGGTCGAGCCGTTCTCGAAGATCCGCAAGATCATTGCGGATCACATGATCATGTCGCGTCGTACCTCCGCGCACGTGACCAGCTTCTTCGAGATCGACTACAGCCGGGTGGCCGAGCTCCGCCGCAAACACAAGGCCGCGTACACCGAGCGCGGCGTGAATCTCACGTACCTCGCGTTTATCGCGAAGGTGTGCGCCGAGAATCTGCGGAAGCACCCCGTGGTGAACGCAGCGGTCTCGGGCGACACCATCATCTATCGGGGCGATGTGAACATCGGAATCGCGGTGGCGCTCGACTGGGGGCTCATCGTGCCGGTCGTGAAGCGCGCCGACGAGTTGTCGCTCAGCGGCCTGGCCCGCGCGATCAACGACCTGGGCGAGCGCGCGCGCTCCAAGAAGCTGCTCCCCGACGAGATCCAGCGCGGCACCTTCACCATCACGAACCCGGGCGTGTTCGGATCGTACGCGGGGGCTCCGATCATCAACCAGCCGCAGGTGGCCATTCTCGGCGTGGGCGCGATCGAGAAGCGTCCCAAGGTAGTGACGCTGCCGGATGGCACTGACACGATCGCGATCCGCACCATGGGCATGGTGTCCATGTCCTACGATCACCGCGTCGTGGACGGCGCCGACGCGGATCGGTTCCTCGCCGATGTGAAGCGCGCACTCGAGGACTTCCCCGAGGGAGCGATCTAGCCATGCCCAAGGTGCTCACCGCGGCGCGGGTGCGCGTGCCCCCGACCAACGAGGCGGACTACCTCGCCACCCTGCGGGAATTGTGTCAGTTCGCCGAGGCGCGCGGCCAGCGGATCTGGGTGTTCCGCAACGCCAAGGACCCGCAGCTCTTCACGGAGTTCTCGGAAAGCCAGACCGAGATGTCGCACCGCGCCCAGGCGTCGCGCCTGCCCGAAGAAATCAAACTCGAGAAACGGCTGCAGAGCCTCGGGATCTACGCCCCGGATGCCTGGGAGCTGTGGACCGAGGTCTCCCTCACCACCCCCAGCGAGGCGTAGGGGAGCGGCCATGGCGGGACGAACGATCGTCGTGGACGGAGAGACGTGGGAGGTGGCCCCGTCGGGGCGTGTGACCGTCTACGACCGCGACCAGTTCGGCGTGATGTTCGAGCAGGGTACCGGACCCGAGCGCCGGCGTCGCTTCACCCGCTACTCGCCCGTCGGCAGCCGTAGTCCCGATGCCGCGCTCGCCGAGCTCTCCGATCGGGAGCTGGTGGAGCTGTTCCGGCAATCGCAGCCGGCCTGGACCGCTCCGGAGGCCGCCTACGGCGCGCGTTGATCTGCATTGTCATTCCACGGCGTCGGACGGGGAGTATCCTCCCGCCGAGGTCGCGCGGCGGGCGCACGCGGCGGGTCTGGCGGCGATCGCTCTGACCGACCACGACACCACGGCAGGTGTCCCCGAGGCGACTCGCGCGGGTGAGCCGCTCGGAGTGCGCATAGTGTCCGGCTGCGAGTTCAGCGTGAAGGCGCCCTGGGGCGAGCTCCACCTGCTCGCCTACTTTCTGCCGCCGGGCGATGCCCGGCTCGGGGAATTCCTCGCCGGCACGCGTGCCGCGCGGCACCGTCGGGCCGAGCAGATCGTGACGCACCTGCGGCGGCTCGGCGTCGCCATCGAGCTCGGGGACGTCGTGCGCGCCGCGGACGGCGGGGCGCTGGGTCGGCCCCACGTGGCTCGAGTCCTGGTGCAGCGCGGTGTGAGCGTCGACATGAACGACGCGTTCACGCGCTATCTGGGCCGGGGCCGGCCGGCCTATGTCGAGAAGCCGCTTCCGACGCTGTCGCAGGTCGCCGAGCTGGTGCACGCGGTGGGCGGGGTCGCGGTCGCCGCCCACCTGGGCGACCACGGCACCGAGGGCCAGATCCGGCAGTTCCACGAGCACGGTCTCGACGGTCTCGAAGTGCGGCACCCGAGCCATTCGGCAGGCACCGAGCGCCGGCTCACCGGAATCGCGCAACGTCTAGGCATGGCCATCAGCGGCGGCTCGGACTGGCACGGCGACCAGGAGCTGGGAGATTCACACGCGCCGCTTGGCGGGTTGGACATTCCCGTCGAGTGGCTCGAGAAACTTGAGGAGCGTCGAGCGACGACGTCAAGCGAAAACGTTGCACAAAACCCTAAGGCAATTACATGAGCGAGCTCCTGGCCGTCGGCAGCAAGGCGCCCCTGTTCACAGCCGCCGCGTCGGATGGTACGACGTACAGCCTGGCCGACCTCCTCAAGACCAAACAGGTCGCGCTGGTCTTCTATCCCGGGAACAACACCCCTGGCTGAAACCGCCAACTCTCCGCCGTGCGCGATGAGATGGCGAAGTTCCAGACGGCCGGCATACAGCCGTTCGGTGTGAACCCCGCCGGTGTGGAAGCCCACGCGAGCTACGTGGCGAAGCTGCGGTTCAACTTCCCCTTGCTCTCAGACCCCGACCGCGCGATCGCCCGGGCCTACCACGCGCTCAAGGACGACGACAAGGGTATCCAGCGCTCGGTGTACGTCGTGCAGCGGAACGGCACGGTCGCCTTCGCGCAGCGCGGCACCCCTCCCGTGGACGAGATCGTCGCGCATGCCTCCTGACTTTCGGGGCAAGGTCGCGCTCATTACCGGCGTGGGTCGCGTGGGTCAGATCGGCCATGCCGTCGCCCGCGGGTTCGGCCGCACCGGCGCGCAGCTGGTCATCGCGGACGTCAACGCTGCCAGCCTGGCCGACCGGGCCAAGGAGTTCACGGCGGAGGGCTTCTCGGTCCACGCCATTGCGGGTGATCTCACCACGCCCGACGCGGCCCGGCGCGCGGTCGCCGGGGCACGCGAGCGGTTTGGCGGGCTCGACGTCGTGGTGAACGTCGCCGGCGGGCTCGTGAGCTACGGCCCGGTACTCGATCTCAAGCCCGACCGGCTGGACCTCGAGCTCGCGATCAACGTCAAGACCGCGTTTTACGTGTCGCAGGCCGCGATCCCCGCGCTGCGCGAGCGCGGCGGCGGGGCCATCGTGAACTTCGCCTCCGTAGCGGTCCTGAAGCCCCAGAGTCAGCTGGCCGCCTACACCGCCGCCAAGTCCGCCGTGGCCGGGCTCACCCGCGCCTTCGCGAAGGAGCTTCGCGACGACCACATCCGGGTGAACGCCGTCGCGCCCGGCACCATGAAAACGGCCGACAATCTCGCGCAGATGCAGGGCGCCAAGGTCCGCTGGGTGGAGCTCGACGAGCTCGTGGCCGCGGTGCTGTACCTCGCAAGCGACGAAGCGCACGGCGTGACCGGCGAAATCCTCGCGGTGACCGGCGGAGACGTCTAAGCGTGACCGATGCGGTCGTCATGCGGGACGTGGCGGTCGTGGGTGGCGGCTGCTACGGGACGTTCTACGCGGGGCAACTCGCCCGGGCCAAGGAGCGGGGTAAGGCGCGCTTCCGGCGCGTGGTGGTCGTCGATCGTGACCCCGCCTGTCGGGCACGGGTCGAACTGGGCGAGGCTCCGGACCGCGTCTTCGTGGCGCGCGAGTGGGATGACTACTTCCGAGAAGTCTTGGGCGGGGCTACACCCGCCGCGGCGGGCGAGCCGCGGGATTACATCGTGCCGTCGCCGCTCATGCCGCACCTCATGTTCCAGTGGTTGCTGGCCCGCGCCCGCGAGCGCTGGCCGGGGCGCGCCATCGATGTCGCTCCCGTACCGGGTGAGCCCGGAACGCCCTACGATCGCACCGGACCCGACCGCACCCGGTACGTCTCGTTCGCCGACTGGATCTGTCCCACGCACTGCATCGAGCCCGCGGTCTGCCCGGCCATCGGGAGCGCGCGGACGTGGGAAATGGGCGATGCGGTGCGCGGGCTGGCGGAGCGACTTCGGGCCGGCGGCGAGCCGGTGCACGGGCCGGCGCTGTTCGTGTGCCGCCATCACGTGTTCGGCGTCGGCACCTTCGCCGTGGACGCGGTGCTCGACGGCGACGCGCTGGTACGGGCGGCCGGTGAGACAGGCTCGGCGGCGGCGGTGTTGGTGGGGACGATCAGTTCCTGTCACGGTGCCCTCAACTTATTGCGGATAGGGGCAGCGTGACTCCGGAAGTCCGCCGGGCACACGTCACCCACGCTTGCGACCTGTTTAACGCCGGGGAGTATTGGCTCGCCCACGAAGCCTTGGAAACCGTCTGGCGTTCTATTATTAGTGACGGCGACCAGGTCGCGGCACGCGTTTGGCAGGGA
>WNFD01004523.1_pt1 | contig 13936 bp, 13 predicted proteins | sample 5400491 | NCBI WGS metagenome assembly WNFD01 (sample SAMN13153343, study PRJNA577476) | soil metagenome | isolation source: 120 cm saprolite under Douglas fir tree site 2 hole 2 replicate 2 | place: USA:California | collected 2015-04-18
AAGCGGCAAGTGACGCACCTGAACAAGGCCAGCTTCGCGCCGTATTTTTTCCCGGACGGCAAGCGCATCATCTTTGCGTCGAACGCCGCCGATCCGAAGGGTCGCGATTTCGATCTCTACATGATCAAGACGGACGGCACGGGCCTCGAACGCATCACGTACAACCCGACCTTCGATGGTTTCCCCATGTTCTCGCCCGATGGAAAGAAACTGGTGTTCGCTTCAAACCGCCACGACGCAAAGCCGGGCGAGACGAATATCTTTATTGCGGATTGGGTTGAGTAATGCATATATGTCCTGGCTAAAAAAGTTCACGGTTATTATTGCGCTACTCTCACTGGCTCTATTCGTGAAAGGTTCTACGTCAGTAAACCCTCTCCAAAAGTTCGACGAGTTCGGAGACATAAACTGCGAAGACGAATGGGCGCACCTGGATAACTTTGCGATTCAACTACAGCATGAAACCTCAGCGAAGGGCATCATCATTTTTTACGGCGGGCGATTGTTTAGGGGACGACTGCCTAAGCGCGGCGAAGCCGCTGCGCGCGCAGGACGCATGAAGCCTTATCTGGTTAACCTGCGGGGAATACCTGCTGAACGCGTCGTGGTGATCAATGGCGGATACTCTGAGGCATGGAAAGCGGAACTCTGGATCGTTTCACCAGGAGCATCGATGCCCACGCCAAACGCTAGTGTTTCTGCGAACCGAGTTCGGTTTCGCAAGGGCAGGCCAAGCCCGCGTGCCTTTAGCTGTGGGGGGTTGGGCTAGTTAGGACTAACTTATGAGAATCAAAGTACGCCCGTTTTCGTTACTACTTGTAGCCGCGCTGGCCGCAACTGTTCTCGCGCAGCAACCGAGCGCCGGCACTCCCAGCATCAATCGCCTGCAGCAGATCATCGCTTATCTCGCTTCGGATGCGCTGGAAGGCAGGCGCACCGGCACGCCCGGCGCAAATGATGCGGCGCACTATATTGCGGGCGAATTCAGTCTCCTTGGTTTGCGCCCGGGAATGCAGATGGCAGGACCTGCTCGCACCCGCGGTGAAGTCCGCGCGCGTTACCTGCAACCGTTTCCGTACGTCGCGAGCGTTGAGCTGGGAAAGAACAACCTACTGATGAACGATCCCCACAGGCGCGATGACTGGGCTCCGTTCCCCGTTGGTACCGACTGGATGCCGCTGGGCTTTTCGTCGAACGGTGCGATACAGGGCGGCGAAGTTGTTTTCGCCGGTTATGGAATTTCATCGGCAGAATTGAAATACAGCGACTACGCCGTTTCGAATGTGAACGATCGAATCGCAGTGGTCTTTGACGGCACGCCCGACGGTGATAACCCTCACGGACAATTTGTGAGCGCGGGACAGGTCCGCTTTAAAGCTGCAGCCGCGCGCGCGGCCGGTGCGCGAGCTCTGCTCATAATTGCCAATGAAGACAAATTGAGCGATTCGCGATACTCGCATCTCAGGTATGACAATGCGGGTGAAGCTGGAATCCCAATCGCCGCGATCTCACGGCAGTCAGCCGCACGCATCCTTGGGGATCTGGCCGCGTTGGAAAAGAGTGCGGACGCACGCACTGCGGCTGCTTCGAATCGATCAACCAGGGGACACAATCTGAACCTAGTGATTGACGTCATCCGTCGCGAATCGCCTTCATTCAACGTCATCGGCATCCTGCCGGGCAACGATCCAAAGTTGAAAGGTGAGACGATTGTGATCGGCGCGCATTACGACCATCTCGGCCTCGGTGGCGAAGGCAGTGGCAGCCTCTCTGCGCGCCCCGGCATCCATCACGGCGCCGACGATAACGCCTCTGGCGTAGCGGGGTTACTTGAGTTAGCGCGAATGCTTACCTCACAGAATCCCAAGCCGCGGCGCACGATTGTCTTTATCGCGTTCAGCGGTGAAGAGGAAGGCCTGATTGGATCGAACTATTACGTCAATCATCCCATCGTGCCGCTTGCGAACACCGTGGCGATGATTAATATGGATATGATTGGGCGTCTGAAAGGAAACAAACTGATCATAGGCGGAATCGGAACGGCGTCAGAGTGGCGAGCAGAGGTTGATTCAGCGAATCTGGTTCGCACAAATGCCCAGGGAGCTGGCACTGTTCAGCTGCCGGGCGTGAATCTGAACATCGCGGTCGCAACCGGAACGAATTTGGGGACGCCTGTTAATCTGGACTATTCAAAATTTGATCTGACCCTCAACGAAGACGGCTACGGCCCCAGCGATCATTCGTCGTTCTACTCTAAACAAGTTCCCGTGCTCTTTTTCTGGACCGGCAATCACGAGGACTATCACAAGCCTTCAGACACCGCCGACAAGATCAACTATGAAGGCGAAGCGCGCGTGGTGTCGTTTGTCGAGCGGATTGTTCGCGACATTGACAAGAGCGACAAACGGCCGACGTACACGGTCGCGAAGAGCGACTCGCAGGGCCGTTCCATGGGCTTTCGCGTCTATCTCGGCACGATTCCGAATTACGCGGATACGAATGACGGATTGAAGCTCGACGGCGTGCGCGATGACTCGCCCGCTTCAAAAGCAGGTTTGAAAGCCGGCGACAAGATTGTGAAGCTGGCCGGACGCGAAGTGAAGAACGTTTACGATTACACCTACGTGCTGGGCGAGATGAAAGCCGGACAGGAATACGAAGTCGAAGTCGTGCGCGGGAGCGAGCGGCTGACCTTGAAGATTACGCCGGCCGTTCGAAAACAGTAAGCAGTCAGCAGTCAGCAGTCAGCAGTAGGCAGGAAGACAAAAGGCAAGAGTCGAGCTGAACGCATGAGCGCCGTCTGACTCTTGCCTTTTGGTCTCTGAGCCCTCCCTCACCGCCCCACCCCAACCGAGATGCTCGGCTGGGGACCCCGGAGGTCGGGCTAATGCCCCGCAGGTCATTACCAGCGCGGTTCGCGGTCGTTGCGCGAGGGACGGCGATCACGGTCCTTGTCGCGACCCCGGCCACCGCCGCCACCTCCGTAGCCACCGCCGCCGCCATAGCCGCCACCGCGACCACCTCCACCGCCATAACCGCCGCCGGGTCGATCAGTGCGCGGCCGCGCTTCATTCACGGTCAGGTTGCGTCCGGCGAACTCTTTGCCGTTAAGTTGTTCGATCGCCGCGGCTGCTTCTTCCGGCGTGGCCATTTCGACAAAGCCAAAGCCGCGCGAGCGACCCGTCATCCGATCTTCCACGACTGAAGCCGATTCAACCGTACCTGCCTGCGCGAAATGAGCGCGCAGATCTTCGCTGCTGGTTTGGAACGAGAGGTTTCCTACGTAAAGTTTTGTCGCCATTTCTCTTTCTAATCCTCTGATGCTATGGAAGCTCGGGCTGGTTTCCCGAATCGCAGGTTCAAGGCTGTGTGGCCTCTCTGCGGTGGAACGCGACGCACCCGGTGCTCAGGCTTTCGGCGAGAGCGGCTCCAGACAAATTGAAAACTAACCTCACTCTCTCCTCAGCCGAACGTCGTCGCTTTGCGGCACGGACCGGCGCCACCATCAATGGAGCGCGAGAGCAGGATCCCTAAGGGGCCGAAGTATGACCAAAATCGCCAGCCAGCGCAAGAGGGTTTGTTTGCGTTCGGGCCGAAAACCCGACAAAAGCCGAGGAAAGTTCGCGATTTATCAGAAACGGCGGCGGCGGCGCTCTCGCTGCCGCATGACGGAGGCGAACAGGTGATTCACATCGAGCACGAGTATCTCTTCGCCACCGTATCGAACCCGGCCGAGCAGCAGACCCGTGGCGTCCGCACCGCTTTCGCTGTGCCGGTCGATGTCCGCTTCCTCGATCGTAATCTTGTCACGATAGCTTTGCGCGGCCAGCGCGAGTTGTTCGTCGCCGTGCAAGGCAATCACACACGGCAAAGTGCGGGGCCAGCGTAGAGCCTGTCCAGTCAGGAGCACGGTCGGATCGAGGACGGTCAGCATTCGGCCGCGCGCGCAGACAACCCCGAGGATGGCCTGGGGCGCCTGCGGCAAAACCGCCGGCACCTTGGCTTCCGTAGTTCCATCGACCTGATCGACCGGGACGGCGAAAATTCGCGAGCCGGCCTCGAACACAAACAGATCCAGGAGTTCGGGATCGACGGGATTCCGGCCAGCGCCTGTTGCGTCTGCGAGGATTTCAGATTGAGAGTCAGCGTTACGCATTTAGCTCGGCGGCGGTGCGACGATCAGAACACGGTTTCCGGCTGACGGTCAATCTTTTCCGAAGGACACAACTGCGGCCCGGTTCTCGCTCGCGCGAGCGCGTGTGGTAAATTGCAGTGAGCCAGGGACCCTTGCGTCGGTGAAAGGAACAGCCTGATGGATGAGTTCGATCTTTATCGCGCTGAAATGAACGAGAAGCTGGTCGGCTGTGGCCACCTGGGCATCAAACGATTCTTTGCGCTCGACACGCAGGCTTATGAAGAAGGCGCGCTCGATAAGAAAACGAAGGAGTTGATGGGTCTCACGGCCTCGATTGTCTTGCGCTGCGACGATTGCGTTACTTATCACGTCAAGCAGTGCGCGAATTGCGGCGTCACCCGCGAACAATTCATGGACGCCTTCAACATCGCGCTGGTGGTGGGCGGCTCGATCACGATCCCGCATTTGCGAAGGGCGGTTGAGAGACTTGATCAGATTCTGTCGAGTTGAGATGTGTGAATGAGACTTAACCACAGAGGTCACAGAGGAAGTCCGGGGAACACGGTGAAACACCTTGTAGCTCTTTTTGTTTCTCTGGGTTCTCTGTGGTTAATTTTTTTTCTGTTTGCTGCGTCCATCGGCCAGCGCACTAAGGCTTCGGCTTTGCATTCACAGGAAGGTTTGGAAATGCCCGTACAGGAACGTGCGCGAGTTCGCGCTCCGGAATTAAGCGGCGGTCACGGTTGGCTGAATACCGACAAGCCGCTCTCGCTCTCTGCATTGAAAGGCAAGGTGGTGCTGCTCGATTTCTGGACCTACGGCTGCATCAACTGCATGCACATCATTCCGGATTTGAAAAAGCTGGAAAAGAAATATCCGAATGAGCTGGTGGTGATCGGAGTGCACTCCGCCAAGTTCGAAAACGAGAAGGACACTGAGAACATTCGCCGCATCGTTCTGCGTTACGAGATCGAGCATCCGATCGTCAACGATGCGGACTTTGCGATCTGGAAGGCGTATGACGTGGATTCATGGCCCACTCGCTATTTGATCGACCCCGCCGGCTACATTATTGGTCGCCTAAAAGGCGAAGGTGGTTACCCCGCGCTCGATAAGGCTATCGCTGACACGATCGCGGAGTTTCGCAAGCGCGGCGAGCTGAACGAAGCTCCGCTGAAACTCGTGCTCGAGCGGGCGAAGGTTGGCGATCTGCCGCTGGCTTTCCCCGGAAAAGTCCTGGCTGACGCTAAGAGCGATCGTCTGTTCATCGCCGATTCGGATCACAATCGCTTAGTCATCGCGAAACTCGACGGGACGTTGATTGAAACCATCGGCACCGGCGCGCACGGCGCCGACGATGGCCTGTTCGATCGCGCCACGTTTTTTCGGCCACAGGGCATGGTGCTGGATGGCGACACGCTGTACGTCGCCGATACTGAGAATCATCTGATTCGCCAGATCGATCTGAAGGCGAAAACCGTGAAGACGATCGCCGGCACCGGTCAGCAATCTCACGAGTACGGCGAATCCGGTGCGGCGCGCAGCGTCGCTTTGAACTCGCCGTGGGATTTGCAGCTGGTGGGCCGCACGCTTTACATCGCGATGGCCGGACCACATCAGATTTGGCAACTTGAACTCGACAAGCAACAGGTTTCCACGTTTGCCGGCTCGGGCCGCGAAGCCCGATTGGATGGCGCGCCGGCCGACGCGGCGTTTGCGCAGCCATCGGCGCTGGCCGCCGACGGACAGACTCTTTACGTCTCAGACGCGGAAGCAAATATCATTCGGGCGATCGATCTTCGGCCGAATGGCCGTGTGCGCACGCTGGTCGGCGGCAACCTGTTTGATTTTGGCGACGAAGACGGCACCGGCAATGATGTTCGCCTGCAACATCCGCTGGGTCTGGCGCGATGGAACGACACTTTGCTGATCGCCGACACGTACAATCACCGAATCAAACTGCTCGATCCCGGGGCTCGATCAGTAAAGCACTTTGTCGGCTCGGGAAAACCCGGCCAGGCTGACGGCGCAAAGTCTTCATTCTACGAACCCGGCGGTTTGAGCGTAGCCGGCGACAGACTCTACGTCGCGGACACGAACAATCATGCGATTCGCGTCGTTGATTTGAAAACGAAAGAAACAAAGACGCTGCCAATCAAAGGCCTGCAACCGCCGGCTGCGAATCAGGCGACTGCGGGGAACGCTGACGTGGCGCCGAACGCCGAAGAGATCAAGGTAGCGCCGCAGAAGTTGCGAACAGGCGACGCAGTGCTCTTGATCAATGTCCAACTGCCCGCCGGTTATCATCTGAACCCGGACGCGCCGCAGCGCTACAAAGTTTCAGTTGAGCAGGGCGGCGCGGCGCTCTCGATTGATCCCAGGAACTCGACCCGCAGCACGAAAGGTTTGCCGCTTCCCATCCGGGTTCCTTTTGGCGTGGGCAGCGCCGGCGCGGCCGAGCTGCGCGCGTCGTTCACGTTCGTCTATTGCCGCGAAGACAACACCGGCACCTGCCGCATCCGGACGCTCGTATGGCGCGCGCCCGTGGAAGTCGTTAGTGACCCTGCGGCGCCCACCGAAGTCAATTTGACCAGCAAGATCAGCGGCGACTGAGCGACGTGTCCCAGTTTCCTAATTTTGAGAGATCGGCTGGCGATGGAAAACGATCCACGAAGCCACACGGAGCGGCTTTGTTTCGTGCGATTTGGTGTGATTTCGTGGATCGTTCTTATCCAATCCGCAGGAACACACGAAACGAAACTCAGACACTAACCGACTAAGCGCCGCCTTGCTCTGCCAGCCGACGGCTAGTAATATCTTCACTTCCCTTTGGAAAAACTAAAAACTCAAGGAGTCACATCGTGGCTGACAAACCATTTCTGACCGACATTAAAACTTTGCGCGAACGGGCGCGAAAGCATATTGAGAACGGCGCGGTGACCGAAGGCTATAATGCGGATCGCGATACCGTCGTCAAACTTCTTAACGAGGCGCTGGCCACTGAAATCGTGTGCGTGCTGCGATACAAGCGGCATTACTTCATGGCGACAGGCATTCACGCAGAAAGCGTAGCCGCAGAGTTCCTGCAACACGCAACGGACGAACAGGGACACGCAGATCAGATCGCGCAACGCATCGTTCAGCTCGGCGGAGAGCCGAATTTTTCGCCGGAAGGATTGCTAACGCGCAGTCATGCGGAATACGTGGAAGGCGAAACGCTTAATGAAATGATCAAGGAAGACCTGGTCGCCGAGCGCATCGCCATCGACAGCTATCGCGAGATGATCAACTACCTGGGCAACAACGATCCGACGACGCGGCGCATGATGGAAGGAATCCTGGCGATGGAAGAAGAGCACGCCGATGATTTGGTGAACCTGCTCGAAGAGTTCGGCAAGTAGATCGTTCGCCCATTCACCCCAAACGCTTGCCTGACAGCAATCCAAACTACGCCGGCCGTCCGAGCGTCTGTCGCAACTGCGGCGCGCTGATCGGCGCCGCAGAAAACAGTTGCCATGTTTGCGGCGCGCCGCTCGAGCAAGCTGCGCCGTCCGCTTTGCCATTGCACGAGCGCTATGCCGTTGGGTTTGCGCGCGCGGTGCTCTCGCGCCCTTACATCTTCAGCATCGTCTTTCTGGTCGCAAATCTTTTCGTCTTCATGCTGATGTGGGAATCGAGCGGGATGAAGACGTCGGTTTTGTGGGCCGGGTTTGATGAAGGGGTGTTGCTCGCTTACGGCGCGAAGACAAACTATGCGATCCATCACAATCACGAACTCTGGCGCTTCGTTACGCCGATTTTTATTCACGTCAATCTCCCGCACGTGGTCCTTAACATGTACTTCCTTTGGGTGATCGGCCCGTGGGTCGAGAAGCTTTACGGCTCGGCCAAGTTTGTCGTGTTCTGGGTTGCGACCGGCGCCGCCGGCGTGTTGGCAAGTTACTTAACCGTGATTCCCGGCGCCCATCCGGGTTTGATCGGAAGCTTCCTCATCAAGACCGGAGACATGGTGCCTTCGGCGGGGGCGTCTGGTGCTTTGTTCGGACTAATCGGCGTGCTGTTTGTTTTCGGCCTGAAGTACCGGCGCGAATTGCCCGAAGGTTTCAAGCGTGCATTTGGCACGGGCCTGTTGCCGGTGATCCTGCTGAATCTCGGCATCGGTTTTCTCGGCCGGGGGTTCATCGACAACGCGGCACATCTGGGCGGACTTTTATCAGGCGCGGCGCTGGCGAGTGTCGTCAGTTACAAACGGCCGGGCGCGCGCACGGGCGTGACGATCGCCTGGCGGGTTTTGCAGATGGCCGCGCTGTTGCTGGTGCTCATTTGTTTTTATATGGCGGCAAGACGTTATGAGTAGTCCGCAGATTACGCAGATTTCACAGATTAGAGCCGGAAGAGAACACCAAGCGACGGCAAGCTGAAGCCTTTTTTCCTTATCTGTGTAATCTGCGTGATCTGTGGATAGATCGTCTGTAGTTTTTTTTGATTAGAGGAGACTGAAATGGAAATCAAGAAAGTTGGCGTGCTCGGCTGTGGCCTGATGGGTTCCGGCATCGCGCAGACCGCCGCGAGCGCGGGCTTTGAAACCACCGTGCGCGAAGTCACGGAAGAACTGTTGCAAAAAGGCTTTGCGTCGATTGAAGAGTCTTTGGAAAAATTCGCCGCGAAGGGGACGATCACCGCTGAACAGCAAAAAGCGACGCGCGATCGTTTGTTTGGCACGACTTCATTCGCCGACCTGAGCGACTGCGATATCATCATCGAAGCGATCATCGAAAATCTGGAAGAGAAGCAAAACACCTATCGCCAGCTGGACGCGGTTTGCAAGCCGGAAACGATCTTTGCTTCGAATACTTCGTCGCTTTCGATCACCCAGATGATGGTTGCGACATCGCCCGCACGGCAACTGCGCTTTGTCGGCATGCACTTTTTCAATCCGGTCCCGATCATGAAGCTGGTCGAAGTTGTGCGCACAATTTTGACGGACGCCGCCGTTTACGAACAGGCGGTTGAGTTCGGAAAACAGCTCGGCAAAGTTCCAGTCCGCGCCAGCGACAAAACCGGATTCATTGTGAATCGTCTGCTGGTGCCGTACCTGCTGGACTCGATTCGAGCGCTGGAAGAAGGCGTCGGCTCGATCGTGGACATCGACAACGCGATGAAACTCGGCTGTGGTCATCCGATGGGACCGTTGACGCTCGGCGATTTCGTGGGGCTGGATACGACTTACTACATCGCCGAGATCATGTTCAATGAATTTCGCGAGAAGCGCTTCGCGCCTCCGACGCTGCTGAAGCGGATGGTGATGGCCGGATTGTACGGCCGTAAATCGGGCCGCGGATTTTACGACTACACGAAAGACGCGAAGAATCCGACGCCGATGAATCTGGTCTAGGAAGAAAAAGCCACAGATGAACACGGATCGGAAGGCGGGCAGTAGCCCGACCGTGAGGGAGGGCGTGAGAACACTTCCGATGAGGATATGACGCCCTTGCTGACGCGCGGGCTACTGCCTTTCATTATCCGCAGCTCAATTTGTCTGCTTAACAAAGTCCTTCGTCCGCGGATCGCTGGGCGCGTTAAGGATCCTTTCTGTCTCGCCGCACTCGATCGCTTCACCGTTATCCATGTAGAGCAGATTGTCGGCCAAGCCGATCAGAAAACTGGTTGAGTGAGACACCACGACCATCGTGTGTCCGCGCGCGACAAAGCCACGCAGCAGTGCCCGCAGTCCCGCGCTGCGCTTGGGATCGAGCGCGCTAGTCGGCTCGTCGAACATCAGGAGTGCCGGATGCATCGCCAGCGCGCGGGCAATTGCGACGCGTTGCTGCTCTCCGCCCGAAAGTGATTCGGGATAACGTCGCGCTTTGTCTCTGAGACCGACAGATTCCAGCAACTCATAAGCCTCGCTCTCAGCCTGGCGCCGCGATGTGCGCAGCACGTGGATGGGAGCTTCGATGATGTTTCCCAGTACGGTCCGGTGCGGGAAGAGATAAAGATGCTGAAAAACGGTGCCGACCTTGCGTCTCAGCTCATTCACGCGCCGTACGTATTCGTGTTTGGAAAGGTTCGCCTCAAGTCTTACGTTGCCGCACTCGATCAGTCCATCGTCAATCCGCTCTAATCCGTTAAGACAGCGCAGCAACGTCGTCTTGCCGCTGCCCGACGCGCCAATAACTCCGAGGACAGTTTGCGGCGCGACCTCGAATGAGACGCCGCGCAGAATAGGCGTGCCGCTGACTTGCTTGCTTAGATTTGCTACTCGAATCATGGTCTTTCTCCCTCTCCCTTTGGGAGAGGGTTGGGGTGAGGGCTTAGTGACGAACGAACATATTGATTCCTTTCTTACCAGGCATCTACCCGGACGAAAGACAAAAAGAGATTTGATTTCTTCATTCCTTCGTCAACCCCTCACCCTGGCCCTCTCCCAAAGGGAGAGGGAATAAAACTAAATGATCTCACTTTCGACCGTTTCGATCGCGTCTCTCCGTTGCAATCTTCGCTCAAGCCGGCGCGCCAGATGCGCCATCGGCAAACTCATCGCCAGATAGTAGAGCGACACCGCGACTCCCAACAGCAGAAATTGTCCCGAGGCATTCGCGAGCTCGCGATAGGCCGTCGCCAGCTCCCAAACCGAAATTGCATACGCCGTCGAAGTGTCTTTGAAGAGCGAAACGAAGTCGTTGGTCATCGGCGGCAACGCAATCCGAAAGGCCTGCGGCAGAATTATGCGCCGAAACGCAAGCAACGGGTTCATGCCGAGCAAGTACGCTGCTTCCCATTGTCCGCGCGGAATCGCTTGCAGCGCGGCGCGATAGACTTGCGACTCGTACGCGGCATAGTTCAGCCCCAACCCAATCAAGGCCGTAAGCCAGCCGGGCATGGCGAGTCCAATCGTCGGCAAACCAAAATAAAGAAAGAGTAGCTGCACCAGGACCGGCGTGCCTCGAAAAAATTCCACATAGACGGTGCATAACCACTGGACCGGTCGGGGACCTTTCCATTGACCAACCGCCAGCGGCATGCCCAGGATGAGCGCGATGAACATCGAGCCGAAGGCAATCAACACGGTCACCACCGCGGCTCGCGTCAAACGCCAGATCGCTTCGCGCCAATTGAAGGATGCGGAGGTCATGTCATAGGCAACCCTGCTCGGCTGCTGTCCCGCGCGAATAGGAGCCTGCAATTCAACCTGGGCGTCGTTCCAAAGGTTCCATTTCCGCAAGATCTGTTCGAGCGTGCCGTCGCGAATGATCTTGTCGATGGCCGCGTTGACGTCCGTCTTCAGCTTCTCGTCGCCTTTCGGCAACCCGACGTTATAAGTGCCCCGCGCAAACGGTTCGCCCGCGGGTTTGAGTTTCGGATTCGCGCGCGCGTAATACATTTCCATCGGCACGTCCATGAGCACGGCGTCGATGCGCTTGAGCTCGAGATCGCGATAAGCAGCCACCGGATCGGGATAGCCGCGCCACGGGATGCCATCCTTTTGCATGAGCCGCGACGCCGCGGTGTTTCCCAAGGTTCCGACCACGCGATTGTGACAATCGGCGAGCGTGCGAATCCGTTCTTCATCGCTTCTAATCGTCAACTGCAACTCGAAAACATAATAGGCGTTGCTGAAATCAATTTGCTTCGCGCGGTCGGTGGTGGGTTCGAGTCCGTTCACGATTACGTCGAACGAGCCGCGCTGGAGAGCCGACACGAGCGTCTCCCAATCTGATGGAACGAACTCGGGCTTGCGGCCCATGGCCGCGGCCATGGCGTCAACCATCTCTTTTTCATAACCAATGTATCGATCCGGATGATTGGGATCGTTATAGACGTAAGGCGCGCCGCCGCTGGGATCGGCGCCCCAGCGCAGCACCTGCTGAGCGCTGACGCTGGTCAGGCAGAGTAGACCCGCGAAACTAAGGCAGACCAGGTTAAGCAGTTTGCGCAACGACTAATCTCGGCATCCGAGAAATCCGAAAGCGACACATTGTACCTGAGATCGTGGTCGCGGTTGCTCGATAAACAGTTTGATGCAGTTTGGAAAGGTAGCACGGGCGTCCCGCCCGTGAAATCACGCCCAAGATGCGCGTGCCACAATCAAACTGCATCAGTACTCGATAAACCAAAGTTTGTCTGACTCGGCAGGCTTCCGTTACAATCTCCGGCCATGTGCACTGACAGACGAAACTTCTTGCGCCTTTCCGCTGGAGTTGCCGGGGCGACTTTGCTCGGCAATCAGCTTTCTTACGCCCACACCGACGACATCGATGCGATTCAACAGCGTCAGGACATTCCTGACGTAATCAAGAATTTGCGCCGCATGACCGCCGGCGTGGTGCCGATCACCGACGACGAACGCAAAGCGCGCATCGCGAAGGCGCAGCGCCTGATGGCTGAGCAGAAGATCGACGCCATCTATATCGAGTCGGGCACCAGCATGTACTATTTCACCGGCATGCGCTGGGGCCAGAGCGAGCGCATGTTTGCGTTAGTCATCCCGCAACGCGGTGAACTCGCATGGGTTTGTCCTAAGTTCGAAGAAGAACGCGCGCGCGAATTGATCAAGATCGGCAACGACATCCGGACCTGGGAAGAACACGAGAGTCCATATCTTCGCGTCGCGCAAATCATCAGCGATCGCGGCATTCGCACGGGGCGCATCGGCATCGAAGAGCGGGTGCGCTTTTTTCTCTACGATGGCATTCGCCAGGCAGCGCCCAGGTTCGAGTTTGTCAGCGCGACTCCGATCACCGCCGGTTGTCGCATGTTCAAATCGCCGGCTGAGATCGCTTTGATGCAGAAAGCAAACGACCTCACGATCATCGCGTATCGCGCGACCTGGGCGACGATGCACGAGGGCATGCCGCAACAGGAATTCGCCGGCAACTGCGCCACGGCGTTTCGTAATCTCGGCGTGCAAGGCCAAATCTTTTGCAGCTTTGGCAAGTACACCGCGTTTCCGCACGGCAGCAGCACTCCGCAGATCCTGCGTGACGGCGATATGGTTTTGATGGATGACGGCTGCACGGTCGAAGGTTACCAGTCCGACATCACCCGCACTTTCGTTTTCGGCAAACCGACGCAGCGCCAGCGCGACGTTTGGGAAATCGAACGCAAGTCGCAGGACGCCGGCTTTGCCGCCGCCAGGGTCGGCGCGCCGTGCGAAGCCGTGGACGCGGCCGCGCGCAAGGTCATTACCGACGCAGGCTTTGGTCCCGACTACAAAACTCCGGGGTTGCCGCATCGGACGGGTCACGGCATCGGGCTCGACGGCCACGAATGGACGAACTTTGTGCGTGGCAACAAGACGCCGATTCAACCGGGCATGTGTTTTAGCGACGAACCAACGATCGTAATCTATGGCGAGTTCGGAATTCGTCTGGAAGATTGTCTGTACATCACCCCGGACGGGCCAAAGTTTTTCACCGATCAGAGCCCGTCGATTGATAAGCCGTTCGGTTGAGAAGGGAGCGAACAATGATAGCCTTCTCGCCACGCAAACAGAATCTCACCCTATACATAATGTCGGGCGCTGACAGTCACACCGAACTCCTGAAAAAACTCGGTAAGCACAGCGTCGGCGGAGGCTGCCTGTATATCAAACGTCTCTCAGACATCGACCTTCCCACGCTGAAGAAACTGATTCGAGAGTCGGTCAAACAAAAGCAGCGCGGCGCACAGAAAAGTTAGCGCAAGAGTGGCACGGGCCATCTGTTAACAAACTATCGACAAGCCGTTAGCTAAATCAGGCAGAGTTTTTCTGTGCGAGAGATTTCCTGGCCCCGACTCAATCTCGAAATCCGTTAACGA
>WNFD01004524.1_pt1 | contig 13935 bp, 16 predicted proteins | sample 5400491 | NCBI WGS metagenome assembly WNFD01 (sample SAMN13153343, study PRJNA577476) | soil metagenome | isolation source: 120 cm saprolite under Douglas fir tree site 2 hole 2 replicate 2 | place: USA:California | collected 2015-04-18
TCGCCTTGGCATTGGTGACGAGGTCGCGATTGAGGCGATCGACGTCGATACCAGCGCCAGCGAGCAACTCGCGGATGCGCGGCTCGGTCAGCTTCGAGTTGACACCGATCAGCGCCTCATGCGCCTGAAGGTATTTGTCTTGAAATTTGCTCGCTAGCGCCATCCGCGCCGCGATCACCGAGACCGGCCCCAGGACCGGCCAGTCCTTCAACACCAGGCGGACCTTGCCGTCGTCCTGCACCACCTGTCGCAGCTCGGGCTCGACCTTGCGGCAATACGGACACTGGTAATCAAAATACTCGACGATCGTAATGTCGCCATCGACATTTCCTGCCGGCGGGATGTCCGGGTCGCGCAACACCAGCGCTTCCGTCAGCACGGTTTCTTCGCTGCCCTGCCCCAGCGCCGAACCCGGCGCGAAGTCCATGCCGAGCATAACCGCGCCGGCGCCAAGCGCGCGAAGCGTTTCGCGTCGGGTGCGTCCAGGGTTCAACCGGTCGGGATCGAACGATCTGGTCATGTCTGTTCTCCTGGCCGGCCCTGACCCGCATCTATCTACGCTCAGGATAGGGATATGTTACGCGCCAGCATATAGAGCGCCACGGCAATAATGACGGCGGCGAACACAATGTTGAGCGCGCCGCGCCGAGCCGATAGTAGCCGCGCCGATCGGGTGCCGATCAATCCGCCGGCGATGCCGCCGGCGATGAATAATCCTGCCAGCCCCCATGAGATCAGCCCGGAATAAGCATAACTGGCGGCGGTGGTCAGGCCGAAGGCGGTCACGGCAACCAGCGATGAGCTGACCGCGTTCATGATCGGCATTCCCGTCGCCAGCATCAGCGCCGGCACGATCAGAAATCCGCCGCCGATGCCGAAAAAGCCGGACAGCGTCCCGGTCGCGAGACCGAGGCCGACGATCGCCGGCGTGTTGGCCCAGCTCATCTGCACGTCGGGCAGGCCGATCCGCGACCGCGTTTTCAGCATCAGCACCGCGATCACCAGCATCAAGAGCGCAAACAGCGCCAGCAGCCTCTCACCATCGAGCATTTTGCCGAAGATCGAGCCGGCGAAGGCCCCGGCAATTCCCGCGGCCGCGAATGTCAGCGCGCACGACCACATCACGGTGCCGCCGCGCGCATGGTTCGACAAATTGACCGCGGCGTTCGCAGCTACCGCGATGGCACTGGTGCCGATCGCGACATGGGCGTCAGGCACGCCGACCACATAAACCATCAGCGGCACCGCGAGGATCGATCCGCCGCCGCCGACCAGGCCAAGCGAAAATCCGACCAGCGCTCCCGATGCCAGTCCCAGCACGCCCTGCATCATGGAGATCATTAAGGTAATAGCCTTGCTTGCACGGCGCGACCCTAGAGCCTTTTCCGTTTCGATGGAATCGAAACGGGGCTCTAGATTCCTGATTTGACGCGTTTTCTTGACGAACCGGTTTCCACTTCGCTTGAAAACGCTCTAGAGGGAATTTCCGCGAATCTCCATGGTGACATTAAAGAAAATCGCAATGAAGATCACCGCACCAGCAGCGTCACCGCCAGTGGTACCAGCAGCGATGTCACGAGCGCGTTGAGGCTCATCGCGATGCCGGCGAACACGCCGGCGACCGCGTCAACCTGAAACGCGCGAGCGGTGCCGATGCCATGCGCTGCGATTCCGACTGCGAATCCCCGTGCGCGGAAATCCGCAATGCCCATCCGGTTCATCAATGGCGTGACGATGATCGCGCCCATGATGCCGGTGAGGACGACCGCGACCGCCGTCAGCGATGGATCGGCGTGCAACGATTCGCTGATGCCCATCGCGACGCCGTCACCGATTTCGGCGCCAGCGACAAAGCGACATCAAGCGGCTCGCGACGAGAAACCTCGCCACCGTCACCACCACGGAGATCGCGAGCACCGCCGCGACGGCGATGCCGTGCTCGCGACCAGATCGAGCTTCTGCACGACGCCGACGCCGGCCGGGACAAACAGCAGCGACAGATGCGCGAGCAGGCGGCGGCTGGCATTTTCCACGCCATCCTGTTGCAGCGGCCCGCGCGCCAGCGCAACGAAGCGGTCACGCGCCAGCAGCAACAGCAGCAGAAACAACAGGCCGACCACCGGACCCGGCATCGGCAGGCCGAGCCCGCGCACGATGACCTCCCCGGCCAATTGACACAGCAAAATAAGGCCGAGGCTCGCTATCATTCGCTATCCGCGCGGGGAAAACTTCCGCATCAGGCGATCCCGGCGAACGCTACGGCGGCGTATCACCATCCCGGCAGGTTGGCAATACGGCGCCGTATCAAGATCGGCGAGACACGAACAAATGGCCGCCGGACATCCGGCCGCGTTGGCCTCGCGAGCAGGCGCTTAGCCTTTCAGTTTCTTGTTGCACTCGCTGTAATAGCCACCGCCCTTTTCGATCCATTTCAGGCCGCCATTGGCATTCGTGGTCTTGTTGGCGTTGTATTGATCGACGCAGGTATGCATGCGGCCCTTGCCGGCGGTTTCCTTGGAATATTTCGGATCCACGGCGGACGGATACACCGCCGGCCCTGCGGGAACGGCAGGCGCAGCGGCAGGTGCAGCGGGAGGTACAGCTTCCTTCTTCGGCTTGGCTTCCGCAGCCTTCGGCGCCGCTGGTGCGGCAGCAGGCGTGGCGGCGGGGGCCGCCGTAGCGGCCGCTCCGCATTCCGCTTTACGGAAATCGTTCCACTTCTGGCCGTTGAGCGTGCCGGCGGTCTTGGCGGCCTGATATTTCGCACTGCATTCCTGCGCGGTCAGGGCCAGCGCTGGCGATGTCGCCGCAAGCGCGGCAAAACCCGACACCGCAATTGCGCATAGTATTCTTGCTTGAATGGTCATCCTTGGTCTCCCTGGGGCATAGCGATCTTGAAACTCCCCATCCTAGCGCGGCGGCGGCGCGTGACAACGGAGCGCGCGGTGGTTGAGTGAAAATATAGTGACGCCAAACCGCGACCCGCGCGGCCGCATTCATCTTCGGTTCAGCATCCCGGCGCGACGTTGCGCTCTTCTTCAATCCGAGGTGTTTCCCATGATGACAATATCTACCCGCGCGGCCGCAACCGTTGTCGCGTCCCTGTTCCTGATGAGCTCCGCGTTCGCACAGACCGCGGCCACCCCCGCTCCGGCTACAAAAGCGGCGCCTGCGGAAAAGAAGGCCGACAAGCCGCGTACCGCAGCGTCTCTCGAATGCTCGAAGGAAGCCGATGGCAAGAGCTTGCACGGCAAGGAGCGAAAGAAGTTCATGTCCGAATGCAAGAAGACCGCGTCCGACAAGGCGAAGTAGAAGTAAGCGAGCGCAACTGCCGCACGGCATGGCGTCATCATCCGCCACCGGGTCTCGCCTGGCGAGCCCGGTGACGACTCCGGCGGGCGATCGGTAATCCGCCTGCCCGCGATTGCACCGCAACGCCTCGAAATACGGCATGTCCCGCATTCGCGGGGCATGCCAGCAAAGCCATCGAGCCCGTACCCGGTCGCGCATTGCTGCAGTTGCGTTGGCGCATTTGTCCCCTGCGCCGGGATTTGCCATAAGGCGGCGTGAGCCAAATTCCCGCACCGATGGCATTTGCCATTCCCAGCCGCATCAAAATCCTCAACGTGCTCGAAACGCTGGCGATCGGCACCGCCGGCGGCGCGCTGTTTCTTTTGCTCAACCTTCCGGGCGGGTTGATCTCGGGCGCCATGATCGCGGTCGGCATCGCCGCGATCGCGGGACGGCCGCTCACCATGCCGCCGATCCTGACCCAGACCGTGCTGGTGCTGCTCGGGATTTCCCTGGGCTCGCTGGTGTCGCGGCAGCTGCTGCAGCACATGGGCGCCTATCCGCTGACCATCGCACTGCTGGCGCTGGCGACGTTCTGCTCCACCTTCGGCAGCAGCATCTATCTGCAGCGCGTCCACGGCTGGGACCAGACCTCGGCGTTTCTGGCGGGAAGCCCCGGCGCGCTGTCGCAGATCACCATGCTCGCGATCGAGAAAGGCGCCGACGTGCCGGCGATCGCGGTGGTGCAGACCATGCGGGTGATCATTCTCACCGCGGCACTGCCGCTGCTGCTGGCGCTGACCGGGATCGCCTCGCCGTCGTCACCGGCCGGCGCGGTGGCCATCGCATCGCCGCTCGAACTGGCTGAGCTGATCGCAGCGTCCGTGGCGGCGGCGCTCCTGCTGCGGCTGATAAGATTCCCGGCGAGCTGGATGTTCGGAGCGATGATCGGGTCAAGCGTTCTGCACGGCACCGGACTGATCGAGGGCGGTCTGCCGCCATGGGTGCGAGCGGTGGCGCTGGTCGGCATCGGCGCGCTGATCGGCAGCCGGTTCGCGCGGATGAAGATCAAGACCCTGCTCAGCCATGTCCATGCGGCACTGGGGTCGTTCGCCATCGCCATCGCCATTTCCGCCGTTTTCGTCGCGGTGATTGCGCTGACCACCCATGTGCGGTTCGCCGACGTCATTGTCGCGTTCGCGCCGGGTGCGATGGACGCCATGCTGGCGCTGGCACTGACACTGCACATCGATCCGATCTTCGTCGGCGCGCATCATTTGTCGCGCTTCGTGTTCGTCACCATCACGACGCCGGGCATCGTCCATCTGTTCGGACGCCCGCAGGAAGATGTCGACGATTAGAGCGTGGCTCACCATGAGGTTCAGCGTCTGGCTGTTCTGACGATCCCCCACGTGGCGATCGCGGCCATCGAGAGCGAGATCAGCACATTGTAGCCGGCCAGCGACAGGCCGAGAAAGCGCCACTGCACTTCGTCGCAGCGGATCACCTTCACGGTGTCGAGCCGCTGCTGCAGGTTGCCGGCGCTGCCGAGGTTTCCGATTTCGCCGGTGCAATCGGTCGGCCCCTGCCAAAAATGCCATTCGACACCGGCGTGATAGGCGCCGAGCCAGGCATTGCCGAGCGCCGCGGCTGCGAGTAGCGCAAGCCCCGCTAGGAGCACTCCCCGGGGAGCCTCCCTGGCCGCCGCCAGCGCCACCAGCGCGCCGAGCGGGATCGCCAGATAATAGGCGTAGCGCTGCTCGAGGCAGAGCGGACAGGGCCGGATATCCAGCACCAGTTGAAAGAACCACGCGCCCGCCAGCGTCGCCGCCGCAATGGCCGTGATGGCGAGTGCCGCCGTCAGCGCGGGGGTGGCATTCTCGCGCACATGCGGACTGGTTGCGGTGGCGTCAAACGTCACGATCACCTCCTGTGTGGAAGCGTCCTATCCCGCGCGCAGGGTGCTGTCGAGGCGGGCCCGATCACACTGGAGTGTCTTGGGGAGGCGGATGCGGGGTATGTCGGGGGCACGGTGGAAACAGTTTATCGGTGCCCACGGGGCAAGGAGTGCCGCCGGGGCGAAGGCGCGCGGACGCCCACCATTGCAGCTTGGGGTCAGGCCGATAGCTGCGGGTTGACCGGCAGGGCGCGCCCGCTATATTCCGCCGGCTTCGCGACGTCCGCCTGCCGGCTGATGTCCGAAGGCCCCTGTGGCGGAATTGGTAGACGCGCTCGACTCAAAATCGAGTTCCGCAAGGAGTGCTGGTTCGATTCCGGCCAGGGGCACCAACCGCCTTCGCTAAAGCTTCAGCGGACAAGACCTCTGGGTAGCGGATGTCCGGCGTAGCCTCTTGACCGCCGAAGTCCGCCTTCGGACGAAGGCGGTTGGCGGAGCCGGACGCGCTACTGCGCAGCTTCGTTCCGATTCAATTTTCAAACAGGGGAGAAGACAAGCTTCCGCAATCTCGCGGCGCGATGCGCCCGAGGCTTTGCTGAATCGTCCGCCCGAAGAGGGCGTGGGAAACGCCGGATGCCCGCTGCACCCGCAGGGTGGACTCTTGCTCGCACAAACCATGCGTTCGACAAGGCCTCTGGAGTTGACGCTGGATATGGCGATCAATCACGTCGCAGCGCGCCTTGGGCTTTAGCTGCAGAAGCGGCGATCGGCTCGACAAGAGGTATTTGGGCGATTTTTGCTGTGCTCTGTCGGCAATCCGTTTTTCAAGTGAACCGAGCGGATGTGGGAAAGATCGGACTGCCCACCAGAAATCCCACAGAAACCCACGAACAAACGCGCGTAGTCATGCACGAACGAGTACAAGAATCGTTGAAAATACTCAGATTTTCCAGATGGTCGCGGCGCTCACAACGGTCTGCTTCCAGGTTCGAGTGCTGCCAGGCCCACCAGCTAAGTGAATTACTCATTCACGTCTCTTTCTTCGCGGCGAGGATTCACCGCACCAGTTATCCGAAGTGCTGTGACCACCCGCCTCTCCACGGCTCGCAGGTTGCTTCGTTTCGGCTTAGACAAAGACGCAGCTGGTGGCAACGCTGGGCAGGAATTTGTCGGCGTCCGGACATCATGATTTCTTCGCGCGTCGGCTCTTTTGGAGCGCTACCACCGAGCGCACGAAATCGTAGAACATCGGAGGTTAGCGTAGGACAATAGTGGGAAAAGTAGCGGGGGAGCGACTCGAACCCCCGACTTCAGCATCACGATCGTCGCATCTTTCGGCAAATACCGGCGCTATTTGATGCGCTTGGCAACAAACTGGCGCATGCCTTCATGCAGTTCGCCTGTCGCGAAGGTGAGATGGAAGAGCCTGCGCTCGAGCCGCAGTCCCTCCTCAAGGCCGACCGAGACCGCGTGATGCACCGCCTCCTTCGCGAACCGAACCGCGAAGGGTGATCGCGACGCGATCTGCTGCGCGATTTCGAGAGCGGCCTCAAGCGACTTGCCCTTCGCGACGACGCGGCTGATCAGGCCGAGGCGCTCTGCCTCTGCCGCATCAATGAGCCTGCCGGTCAGCATCAGGTCCATCGCCTTGGCTCGGCCGACGGCGCGGGCGAGGCGCTGCGTCCCGCCCGCACCCGAGAGGGTGCCAAGCGTGATCTCGGGATGGCCGAAGCGAGCGTCGGCGGCAGCAACCACAATATCGCACATCTCGATCAGCTCGCAGCCGCCGCCTACGGCATAGCCTTCCACTGCGGCCACGATGGGCTTGATGCAGGACGCCAACCTGTCACAGCAGCCGGAGAAATCTTCCGCCAAAGCCTCGGCGGTGTCCATCTGCTGCATCTCGTTGATATCGGCGCCGGCGCAAAACGCGGGGTTACCCGTCAGCAAGATCACGCGCATCGCGGCATTCGCCTGCAACTCGTCGATGGCCTGCGTCATGGCCGAGATCAGCGGTCGAGACAGCGCATTGCGCGCCTCCGGCCGATTCAACGTTAAGACGCCGACGCTCCCAACCAGACTCGTCTCGATCACCTGGCTTCCCTCCTGTTCAACCGCCTCAATTGATCTGAGGGTTTACCAAGGTCGCACTCTTAGGTAAAATAAATAGCTTTCATAATTTCATAGAGAATCTCAATGAATGTGCAGCACTTGCGCTATTTTCTTGCGATGATGGAGACCGGCTCCGTCTCGCGAGCTGCCGAACGCATCGGGATCACGCAGCCCACGCTTTCGGTTGCGCTGAAGCGACTGGAAAATGAGTTTGGCGTGCAGTTATTCGCGGCCGATGGCCGGGGGCTCCGAGCACTGCCAAGCGCGAAACGCCTGGAGCAATATGCTCGCATGGCGGTGCGGGCGTTGTCGGAAGCCAAGCGCGATCTGGATAAAGGAGCGTCGGACCGTCTGCGCATCGGCCTTCTTCCCAGCCTGTCGCCAGGCTGGCTGACCGCCATGGTCAAGGCGTGGGATGGACCGATCCAGATCGTGGAGGCATCGGTGGAAGAGCTGCAGGAAAAGATCAGCCGCGAGTCGCTCGACATCGGGCTGACTGCCCTGCCGGATCAGCCGAACTCGCCTCACCACGTCATCTTGCGCGAGCCGTTCAAGCTGTTCACCGGCAACACCCATGAACTGGCAGGGCAGCGAACCGTCGCCCTGACCGCACTCAATCAGCAACCCTTTGTGCTGCGGCAATCCTGCGAGCGCACCGGCATGGGTCGCCGTCTCGCCGAGGTTGCTCGTATCCGATTTAAGGTCGTGGCCAAGACGAAGCAGGAGGCAACCGCGGCAGCCCTGGTGGCGGCCGGCCTCGGCTGCACGCTAGCTCCGCGAAGCTGGGGATTTTCGGGATTGAATTCGCTCGAAGTCACAGGCTTGCAACTTGACCGGAGCATCGGCTTGCTATGGAAGACCGCCAAGGGCGCGCGGGGCGCGACCAAGATGATAGATGCGCTGGAAGCTCAAACGATCAGTCTCGCCAAGCCTCCCGCAATCGCGTAGACCCAACTCGGGCCCGCGTACATACCGGCCGCCTGATCCACGTCCGGCCCGAGGGCCCCACGCCAGATCGAGACGCTATTTCCTCATCGTCTTGCGCAGCGTCTCGGTCGCAGCCTCGTCGGCACTCACCGAACATGCGGTCAGCTGGTCGCTGGCACAAGAGAGTCGGAGCGCGATCCGCAACCCATCAAAGCCACATCTCACTCAACTCCGAACAACCTGATCCGAGGCGTCTCGATTCTTTCGGGCTCTACCGCGAACTCTCGCCTCGGCTCGGTTTCTTCCCTGACTCTGAACTCGCGCCTCGGCTCGGTTTCTTCCCTTACTCTGTCCTCGACCGCTCGCAAGTCTTGATCTTGTCGTTGTTGATAGCGGCGCCTTTCGGTCCATTGCTGACGACGATCGACCCGCCGCCGTTCCGTGGTCCGCTTCACGTCAGCGTCCCGCGGCTTGGAGGCCTCTTCGGAGCTGGCCGTTTGTTGGGTAGCCGTTTGGTCCTGCGCCGCTGCCTGGGTTGTGGGAGCCGCGGGTTGCGCAGGCGAAACTGCCGGCTTTGATCCTGCTGCGGTGTCAACCGGTGAAGCGGGTGTCGGCGCGGAATTTTCAGCTTGCGTCTTCGCCTGCGTCGGTGCCGAGGCCGCCGCTGCGGCGGGATTGGGTGCAGATGGTTGAGGCGCCGCCAGATATGGCACGGGTTCCGACGGCTCAACCGTGGCCTGGATCGGCTCCGGCGACATGCGCCGCTCCAGCCGGGTCAATTCAGCGGCCTGCTTGGGGGATTTGGGACTGATCATGTCCGCGATCAGAAAACCGCCGCCGACACCGCCGACGATCGCGGCGATAACGGTTCCGGCCCCTGCAAAATAAGCCATCGAAGCGCGCATATGTGGTCTCCCTTCCGGCGGGCAACGCTCAACCTGTTCTGATGTTCCGGCGCATCCGGTGTCTGTGAACATCCGGGAACCGGGCGCACCGCCGGATGGTTGCGACACCAATCACGAACGGTTGCGCGCGCGTTGCCGCTGCGCAAACTATGCGAGTCCGAAAGCCTCGAAATCCAAAGGAGCATCGTGATGCCCATTACCGGCAGCTGCCATTGCGGCGGGAACGCGTTCGAAATCGAGGGCGAGATTCCCGAGAAGCTGACACGCTGTACGTGTTCGTTCTGCGCCAAACGCGGCGCGCTCCATGCGTATTTTCAGCCGCACCAATTCAAGCTGACGACGCCGGCCGGCAACGTTATGACCTACCGCTGGAATTCAAAACTGGTGGCGCATAACTTTTGTCCGAGCTGCGGATGCGCCGTCTTTTCGGACAGTCCGGCGTTTCAACCCGACGGCAAGTGGGATGGAACAACCCGCAGGTACGCCGTGAATGCGCGACTGTTTGACGATTTCGATGCCGCCGAGGCACCGGTCACCGTGATCGACGGCAAGAATTTGTGGTGATGGGACGCGGCGCTACCTGCATCGGTCAGGCGTCACAACGAGATGAAGGCCTTAGCGCTTCCGTCTCGATTCAAATCATCGACGCTACTTTTTCCAGTCCGATCAGGCGGGCCAGCGCGCGCACTTCGCGCTTCTGGTCTTCGCGCAGCTGAAACAACAGCGGCATCGCGGCGGATTTCAGCTGCTGGACTTCCTCGGCATCGGGATCGATCGGCGTGCCGGTCGCGTTGGAGTCGGTCTGGCGGGTTGCGTGAATCTTGCGGGCGACGGCGCGCAACGCGTCTTCCACCGCCGGCCAGTAGGATTCCTGCGACGAGGAAAGTTTCAGGCGCTCCTTGATGCCGGCGATCTGCCCGTCGCTGAGCAGCGCGTAGGATTTCTGCACTGGCGGCTTGCTGGCAACCTTCGGCTTTGGCGGCGCAGCCGGCACCGACGCCGGCGCTGCGATCATCTTCGGCATTTCGATATCGACCGGGTCGGCGGATGCAAAGGCCTGCCGCAGTGGCTCGCTCAGGGCCGCGACGGTTTGCGGCGGTTGGTACGATGCCAGCGCCGCCGATGCCAGCGTTGCGGTGGCGACCGCCAGCCTGTCCTTCTTGCTTTCCCTGTTCGCGACGGGACCCTCGACGACCGGCGCAGCCATCTCAGACCGGGCCACCCACGCGCCGTCATTGCCGAGAATACTGGTAGCGGCCGCGCCGACAACGAGGAAACAGATCAGCGCGATCAGGGTAATTGCTCGGGTCAAGCCGGTCTCCGTTTCCATCGACGAACCACGATCACTTTGCCGAAAACTGGGAACTAATTAAGGCTTAACCGTGCCGAGGCGGGGGCCGCCGCGCGGCGCGAAAAATCAAGCCGCGGCGGCGAGATCGTAGGCGTCCTGGATATCGGCGACGATATCGGACGCCTCCCACAACGCATCGGGCGCGACCGCCTGCAAACTGATGGTCCAGTTGCCGCCCCTGCTGGTGCGGGGCATGCTGACGATGTCGAATTGCACGCTGCGGCACAGCGGGTGGCGCTCGAGCGCGTAGGCGACCCGGGCCCTGATCTCCTCGACGGTTGCGGGGGTTTTTGCAAAAAGTGCCTCGAAATCCATGTCCCATCCCTTCAACGGCGGTTTCCAGCGCGGCACGCCGCACGCGCAGAGAAACGGCGCAGGAGACGATTGTTGGAGCGAGAATGGTTAACGGCTCGTTAAGGTTGCGCCCGCGGCCGGTCGCGAGTTAGATGGAACTAACGGCGCTTCGTGTCTTTGGCGTCGCAATACTCCGCGAGGGTGCGCGCGACGAGATCGTCGACCGACAACACCCCGGTCACGCCCGACGTGGAATGCCCCGCGCTCCAGATATCGCGCCAGCGCGCGGGACGCTTGTCACGCGCGCCGATGTCGATGTCCTTGCCAATGTCGATGGCGCCGCGTTGCGGCAGGTCGTCGGGGTCGAGGCCCGCGGCGGCGATGGAAGGCCGCAGCATATTGGTCTGCAGGCCGGTGAAGGCAGTGGTCAGCAGGATATCGTCGGCGCTGCTCGCGACCAGCATCTCCTTGTATCTGACATCCGCCATGCTCTCCCGGGTGGCGATAAATTTGGTGCCCATATAGGCGAGATCGCAGCCGAGCGCCTGCGCCGCGCGCAGCGCATGGCCATCGCCAATGCCTCCGGCCAGCACGACCGGCCCGTCGAAGAACGCCCGCACCGCGCGGACGAACACAAACGGGTTGAGCCAGCCGGTCTGACCGCCGGCGCCGGCGGTCAGCAGCACGAGTCCGTCGGCACCCGCTTCCACCGCGCGCTCGGCGTGGCGGATACTGGCGACATCGGCGAATACCAGGGAGCCGGCGTCATGCAGGGCTGCGAGCACGGGCGCGGGCGATCCGACGCTGGTGATGACGATCTCAGGCCTATGCCGCAGCAGCACCTGCAGATCCCTTGGAAGCCGCGCGTTGGAATGGTGCACGACCAGGTTCGGGCAGATCGGGGCGGCAGGTTTTCCGCTTCCGTCGGAATGACGCCGCAACCGGGTTTCGATGTCGCCGAGCCAACCATCGAGTTGTTCGGGGCTGCGGCAATTCACTGTCGGGAACGCCCCGATCACGCCGTTGCGGCAAGCGGCCACCACAAGATCGACGCCGGAGACCAGGAACATCGGCGCCGCGATCAGCGGCAGGCTCAGGCGGTCGCGAAAGCGTGCCAGCGAGTCGGCGGCCTTCTGGTCTGATGAGGTTTGCAGTTCCGCGCCCCTGTTTCGTTGTGCTAGCGTTCGGCGACATTGGCACGATCGAAGGCCCAAGAGAAAACAAGCAACAAAACAAGCGACAAAACAAGCGACAAAATCAGTTGGAGGAACCATGTCCGATCCGCTCTATGCCTTTCCGACCGTGTGCGATCAGACGCTGCGGGCGCTGGCGCGCTATCCATCGCGGGTCGCGTTCAGCTGGCCGGGCGGATCGATCACCTATGCCGGCGCCACCGAATTGATCGGCCGCTTCCAGAAAGTGTTCATGCAACTGGGCCTGGAGCCGGGCGCGCGCGTGGCGTTCCTCACCGCCAACCGCGCCGACACCTGGTGCGCCGGCGTCGCCGCGCAATTGTCGAGGCTTGCGATCACCTGGCTGCATCCGCTGGGGTCGCTCGACGATCAACTGTTTCAAATCGAGGATTCGGAAGCGCGGATACTGGTTATTGACGCCGATACGTTCCGCGATCGCGGCGGTGACCTCGCGACCGGGGCATCCAGCCTGAAAACCGTCTTCACGCTCGGCCCCGCCAGTTACGGCGTCGATCTGCTGGCCGCGGTCGATCACGCGGGCACGGCGACGCCGCGTTGTCTTGCCGGCCCCGACGATATCGCGACGCTGAACTACACCGGCGGCACCACGGGGAAATCAAAAGGCGCGCTGCGCTACCATCGAGAGTATGGCGGCTTCGCCAACGCGATCCTGTCCGACTTCGAAATTCCGGATAACCCGCGCTATCTCACGGTCGCGCCGATCAGCCACGTCGCCGGCACCAAGGTGCTGCCGTCGCTGATCCGCGGCGGCACGGTGCACATGCTCAAGGGCTTCGATCCGGACGCCGTGTTCAAGACCATCGAGCGCGAGCACATCAATTTCACGCTGTTCGTGCCGACCATGATCTACGTGCTGCTGGACAACCCGGCGCTCGACAAGACCGATCTCTCCTCGCTTGAACTGCTATTGTACGGCGCCTCGGCGATGTCGCCGAGCAGGCTGGTCGAGGGCATCGAACGGATCGGCCCGGTATTCTCGCAGCTTTACGGACAGACCGAGTGCTATCCGGTCTCGGTGCTGCGCAAGGCGGATCACGATCCGAAGACTCCGGATCTCTTCCTGTCCTGCGGATTTCCAATCGCCGCCTGCGACGTCAAAATTCTCGACGACGACGACCGTGAAGTCGAAACCGGACAGGCCGGCGAGATCTGCGTGCGCGCGCCGCATGTGATGGCCGGATACTGGAAGCGGCCCGAGCAGACCGCGGAAACCCTGAAGAACGGCTGGCTGCATACCGGCGATATCGCGCGCGCGGACGAGCGCGGCTACATCTTCATCCTCGACCGCAAGAAGGACATGATCGTCTCCGGCGGCTTCAACATCTTTCCGCGCGAGGTCGAAGACGTGCTGTCCCAGCATGCCGACGTCGCGATGGTCGCCGTGGTCGGGGTGCCCGACGACAAATGGGGCGAGGCGGTCACCGCGGTGGTGGTCGTGCGCGAGGGGGCGCGGCCGAGCGCGGAGGAATTGATCAATCTCGTCAAGGCGCGCAAGGGGTCGGCGCATGCGCCCAAGCACATCAAGTTCGTCACCGAGCTTCCGATGACCGGGGTCGGCAAGGTCGACAAGAAGGTGCTGAAGGCGGGCTTCTGGGTCGGGCGCGATCGGATGGTCGGATAAGGGCGGGCGTCGCAATGGCGCGGATTCGCAAACTGGAGATCAAGAATTTCAGAGGCATCAAGACGCTGTCCTGGCGGCCCTCAACGGGTCTCAATTGCCTGATCGGTCCCGGCGATTCCTGCAAGTCCTCCATCCTCGACGCGATTGATCTTTGCATCGGTGCGCGACGGACCATACAGGTATCCGATGCGGATTTTCACGACCTTAATGTCGAGAACGCGATCGCGGTCTCAGTCACCCTTGGCGAACTCGACGATGCGCTGAAAAACATCGATGCATACGGCGCCTATGTCCCCGGGTTCAATCGTGAGACGGGCGACGTT
>WNFD01028119.1_pt1 | contig 13931 bp, 14 predicted proteins | sample 5400491 | NCBI WGS metagenome assembly WNFD01 (sample SAMN13153343, study PRJNA577476) | soil metagenome | isolation source: 120 cm saprolite under Douglas fir tree site 2 hole 2 replicate 2 | place: USA:California | collected 2015-04-18
TCGCGAATCGGGCGACACAGCGGCGCCCATCTTCGAGGTCCACCACATAGACCGCATGACTTGATCCGACTCCGCTCCGGTCGATTCCCACGACCGTCACCTTGAGCATCTTTCGAGCGCCTCCACTGCGTCCTGTGCGCTGTGCGCTACTGCGAGCCTGAACACCTCCGGTCCGCACCGCGGGTCAGTAGATGAACCCTTCGCCTGGAATCACGTGGTCCACAAAGTCGCGGATCCGATCCGACAGTTGAACGGCGATCAACCGGTGCCGAAGCTGCGCCAGCAGGTGTGTTAACGCCTGGATTCGGTGACCATAGGTCGGCAGGATTGAGGAAGGACGGATCGGCAAGGCTTGCTGAGGATGGCTGGGTTTGATGAGCATGGGGCCGAGGTGCTCTCTGGCCTCATCTCATCTCGTCTCGTCAGTACGCTCGTCGACGCGGTCCCAGCCCCCTGGCAATTCGAGGACCGGCCAGCCCGGCTCGGGCCGCCAGTCTTCCCAACCGGTAGGGAGCAGCGCATCTAGGCGCCGTATTAAGCTCTCGCCCTGGGCACGGACGGCTGCGGCCTCTTTGGACCCGATCACGTCCAGCCGAATGGCATCCTCGAACTGGTCCTCATCCTTCCAGAACCACGTGCGGTCAGGGCGGACCACCACGTCGAGCAACTGGTCCCATAAGTCGAAGCCGATGCGTGAGCGGCGCAGCGGGGTCTGGAGGTTCAGGTACCAGCCGCGGAACTGATCGGTCGCATCCTCCCACACGTGCCCGACCATGTAGCTGGCGGCCCGAGGCCACAACCAGAGGATCCGGTTGGTGTGCCAGGTTGTCTCGACCGTCGTCCAGCTGCCGCTGGCCAGCGTCGTGCACACACGTGTCCGGGCCACCGGGTCGTCGTACTGGTCAGCCGGAGCCCACAACCGGCAACGCCCCCCAGGCACTTGCGCTGTGACGACGCGCTCGGGTGAATCCTCGATCAGGTAATTGGGGACCGCGGTCCACACCCGGCCGCGGAAGACCGTCCGGATCACAACCACCGGCGGCGCGTCGAAGTGCATCGACCGCGAGCATACCGCTTGCAGCCCGATCAGCTGCGCCGCACAAAAATGCCGCGACCATGGATCGGCAGAGCCTTGCACCCGCGCGACGTCGCTAACCAGTCACGTTTTTTGACAGGTCGCTAACCGCGCGCAGTAGCCCCATCATATAACCCGTTTGGTAGCACCTGGCACGCGGATGCCAGTCTTCGTCGCCCACCATCATCGGCGCGTGGTCGTCGATCACGAAGCCGTGGTAACCAACCTCCTTCAACGCGCGTACAACGGCGGTCACGTCGAGCGGACCCTCGCCGATGAAGCACTCGTTGAACCGGTCGCCTGGTTGCGCGAGCCGAAGTGGCGGATGCCCCGCAGGACATTCTCGGTGCCGCCCATCTCCGTCCAGCAGCCAACGCAGAACAGCAGCCCCCAGGCCGGACTGTCGCCGACGAGCTGCCGGGCGTGCTCGAAACCGTCGAAGCTCGAGAAAATGCGGGCCACGCCGCCGATTGCTTCGCCGGGCGGATCGTCGGGATGAAGCGCGGTGCGTACGCCGGCCTCCTCCGCGACCGGCAAGATTGCCTTCGCAAAATACTCGTAGTTTGCCCACATTTCCTCGGCCGTGAACTGACGCCCGAAGGTAGGCTGGAGTCCGCGTGTCAGGTCGCGGTCGAAGGTTGACACGAGCGCCCTCGGGTCGGAAGTTGTGCGAGAGGATCGGGATGCCGGCCCGGCCGACATTGCGAATGGTCGCCTGGTAGTTCTCGATCTGACGGTCGCGGCCGGGCAGGCCCAGGCGCGCCTCGTTGATGAACCCTGGCGGCGTATTCTGAATCGCGCCAATCTTCAGGTCGAAGCTCTCGACCCGGGCGCGTAGCCGGGCCAGGTCCTCGTACTCCCACCGCTCCTCGCCGGGCAGACCGGCAGGCGTGGCCAGGACGACCTCCTCACAGCCCATCTGCCTGGCGAGGATGAAGTGCCAATCGTCAGTCTTCGAAGGCAGACCGATCCCGACGCGCATCTGCTCAGGCATCATCTCGCGCTCCGAGAATAACGAGGCTTTGTGCTGGCGGTAACTGTGGTGGCCGACGCATCGCTGATCGCGGTGAGCGGGTCGGGGTCGCTCAGGTCGTCAAAAGGTGCGTCGCGGACCCCACCGCACACACACCAACTCGTTCGAGCGCTGCTCGGCGACCACAACATCCGCGTTGGCCATATGGTGCTCGACGATGTACTCGAAGGTGATATTCGACAGGATGAGCGGCAACATGCACCGGAACGTGCCGCCGTGGCCGAGCAGCAGTACTGGTCCGGGTGGCGGCGACGCGAGTAGCGCGTCGATGAATGGTACGAAACGCGCCCTGATGTCTTCGAAACTCTCGCCGCCCGATATCCGCGCCGAAAAATCCTTGTCGCGGAACCAGGCGTCTTGAACAGCGTAGTAATGCTGCCAACTGGCGGCATCGGATTTTCCCTCCAGTTCACCAACGTCGTACTCCGCGAGCGCCGTACTGGTGACATATTCGATTCCGAGATGTGCCGACAGAATCTGAGCGGACTGCTGCGCCCGAAACACGGGGCTACAGTAGAACTCTGCAAAGCGCACGCCAGTCAACTCCTCAGCGAGTCCCTCAACCTGCGCACGGCCCTTGTCAGTTAAGCCATGCGACTGGTCATAGTTCGAGAAGACCTGCCGCACATTGGCGATGCTCTCGCCGTGGCGAACAAAGTACAGCTGCAGCGGCGGTTCGGATTCAACCATTAGCGCTGGGGCGGGGCGGCCACTGTCTCGCGCCGGATGAGCTCCACATGTAAAGCGACCGTTGCGGCCACCGCACCCGGCGCCAGCGCTCGGGCCAGTAGCCGCTGCACAGCCCAGGCCCCGATGGCCTCTTTGTCAACGCGGACCGTCGTCAGGGGCGGAATCAAGTGCTGGGCTACCTCGATATCGTCGAAGCCGACCACCGAGACGTCCCCCGGGACGCGCAGGCCGGCCTCGTGCAAAGCCCGCATCGCCCCGACTGCGCTCTCGTCGTTGGCGCAAAAGATCGCCGTAAATGGCCGTCCGGCTGCCAGAAGACGTTGACAGGCACGGTAGCCATCGGCGGTGCTTAGATTGCCACCTTCGTAGAGTCGGTCATCCGGCTGGATGCCCGCCTCGCGCAGCGCGATCAAGTAGCCAAGCGCACGCTGCTCGATGCTCCAGATGGTGTTCGAGCGATGGGTTGCCGGCGGAGCGGACTCACGGAACGGCCCGCCGACGAACGCCACCTGCCGATGCCCGAGCTCGACCAGGTGCGCGACGGCTGACCGGGCACCGCCGAAATTGTCGCTCAGGACCGCGTCTATCCGCTCGGTGGGGACGCAATTGTCGACCAGGACCAGCGGCCGCTCGGCACCCAGCAGTGCCCGCGCCGTCGCCTCGGTGGCTGGTCCAACGAGCAAAATCCCATCTACGCGAGCGGTCCTGACTGCTTCCGGCAGCGCGTCGGGCTGGTCGACCCACTGGTTGATCGAACGGTACGTCACCGCAATCCCAGCGGCGGTGGCCTCCTGCTCCACGCCGTGTAGCACGGGCGACCAGAACGGGTTACCCGTGAAAGGCTCCTGACCGTGCACCGAAGCAAAAAAGAAGCCAATGTTACGCAGCACGCGCACCGGCCGCTTCGGAGTTGGGCCGCCATCGGCCGAGATCTGCGAGGTCGTCGACTTCTGGCTGATGTATCCGAGGTCAGCGGCCGCCTGCAGGACACGCTGACGGACCTCGTCGGTGACATTGCGGTGGTCGTTGAGCACGCGCGACACCGTCACGCGTGAGACGGCCGCCGCGCGGGCCACGTCGAACGTCGTCGCGCCGGCCGCCCGACCCTTGCGCGGGTTGTCAAGCACGCTCGAGCACCCCTAACAGGGCCTGATACACGCCACCAAGTGTATCAGGAGTGTCGCCGGCTGTAAGCACGTGGCGGCTGTTCAATCCGTTGACAGTCCGTTCAGCACGTGCATACAGTACTTCACGGTGTACTGATACACGTAAGACGCGCCAGGAGAGGGGCGGGGAAACGTGATGGCCATAACCAGCGCGACGGGGACGATCCGATCGACAGCCGCTCAACGCCCGGTTGTCCTGCGCGGCAGTGGGCCGAGGCTCTGGCAGCACATCGCCCGCGAACGGTGGATGTATCTGTTCATCGTCCCGGGCGCGCTCTACTTCCTCGTTTTCGAATATCTGCCGCTGCTCGGCAACATCATCGCCTTTCAGGACTTTTCGCCCTTTCTGGGCATCCGTGATAGCCCGTTCATCGGTCTCGAGAACTTCCGGCGACTATTCACCGACACTGACTTCAAGCTCGCCCTGGTCAACACGGTCCAGATCGAGCTGCTCCAGTTAGTGTTCGCGTTTCCAGCGCCGCTGGTTCTCGCGCTCGTCCTCCACAGCATCCTCAACGGACCGATCCGGCGGACCATGCAGAGCGTCGCGTACTTGCCGCACTTCCTGTCGTGGGTCATTGTCATCGCCCTGTGGCAGCAGGTCTTCGGCGGAGCAGGCTTCATCAACCAGCTGCTGCGCAACCAGGGCGTCGATGCGGTCAACATGATGTCCAATCCGGACTTCGCCAAACCTCTGTTCATTCTGCAGGCCATCTGGAAGGAAATGGGCTGGGGCACGATTATCTTTCTGGCGGCCCTGAGCAAGATCGACGCGGAACTCTATGAAGCCGCGGTGGTCGATGGTGCCGGCAGCTGGCAGCGGCTGTGGAACGTGACTCTGCCTGGCATACGCTCGGTGATCGTGTTGCTGCTGATACTGCGACTCGGCACCGCGCTTACCGTCGGTTTCGAGCAGTACTACCTGCAACGCGGGTCATTGGGCGCGCAAGCCGCTGAGGTCCTGGACACGTTCGTCTACTTCCGCGGTATTCAGGGTGGCGACTGGGGTTTTGCGACCGCGGTCGGCCTGGTGCGCGGCGTTCTGGGCACCCTGCTGATCGTGCTCGCCAACGCTGGCGCCAAGCGCTTTGGCGAGGAAGGAGTCTACTGACGTGGCGACCGCGGTGGTCACCAGCCAGGCCGGCGGCGGTGGGCGACCGGCGTGGATGGAAAAACCGAGCGTACCGGCCCAGGTGCTCAAGGCAATCTTCCTGGTGGCGATTGCGGTGACGATGCTGTTCCCCTTCGTATACGTCGTGGCCGTGAGCTTCTCCTCCGCCAGAGACGTCCTGGCTGGTGGGCTGATCCTGTGGCCGAAAAACCCTTCACTCGAGGCGTACGAGGCCATCGCGCGTGGCGGCATCGTCGCCCACGCGCTCGGAGTCAGCATTGGTCTGGTACTTGTCGGCACCACGGTGAAGATGATCGCGACCGTGGCCCTGGCCTTTGGGCTGAGCAAGCCCGGCGTGCCGGGCGCCAGGTTTGTCCTGGTCCTCGTGCTCGCCACACTGTTGTTCCGACCGGGGCTCATTCCCAGCTACCTGCTGGTCAAGAACCTCGGGCTCATCGACACGTACCAGTCGCTGATCCTACCGGGGCTCATCGGGGCCTTCTACCTGGTCATCCTGCGCAACTTCTTCATGAACATCCCGCGCGAGCTGCTCGAGGCGGCGCGCCTGGACGGCGCCAGCGACTGGCAGGTGCTGTGGCATGTCGTGCTGCCGCTGTCCAAAGCGGTTCTGGCCGTCATCGCCCTGTTCTACGGAGTAGACATCTGGAACGCGTTCTTCAACGCCATCCTGTATCTCAACGACGCCAGCATGTGGCCGGTTCAGCTGGTGTTGCGCCAGTACGTGTTGCAAGGCAGTGCGCTGGCTTCGGCACTCACGCTCGACCCGAACCAACCGCCACCACCCGCTCAGACGATTCAGATGGCCATCGTCGTCGTCGCCACCTTGCCAATCCTGGTGGTCTACCCGTTCCTGCAGCGGTACTTCGCTGGGGGCGTCCTGACCGGAGCCATCAAAGGTTAAGAGGAGAGATCCCATGCGTACCCAGCACAGCCGTCGCGAGTTCTTGCGCTTCACGCTCGTACTGACTGGCATCACCTCGCTAGCGGCGGCGTGCGCACCAGCCGCCGCGCCGCCCGCCACCACGGTCCCCGCCGCGGCGAAGCCGACCAGTCCGCCCGCCGCAACATCCCCGACCAACGCCCCGGCCGGCGGCTCGACCGGCACGCCCGCGGCGGTGGCGGCCACCGCCGGGAAACTCCCATCGCCGATGGTTGGTGTGCCAGACGGCTACACCCAGCTGCCAAAGCTCTACAAGTCCTACGACGGCGTGCCCGGCCGAGGCGGCAAGGTCAACGTCTTTACCATTGCCTATCAGCCGCCCCCCACACCACGCGATGGCAACGCGATGTGGCAGGAGCTCGAAAAACGCCTCGGCGTCACCTGGGAGCCAATCATCACCCCGCAGCCGGACTATGGCAACAAGTCGGCGGCACTCATCGCCGGCGGTAACCTGCCGGACCTCTTCTACCTGAACCCCGGCCAGAACGCCACGGCCCAGTTCAAGGCGATGGACCAGGGCGCTTTCACCGATCTCACGCCGTACCTTACTGGCGATGCACTCAAGACCTACAAGAACCTGGCCACATTCCCGGACTACATGTGGAACAACGTCAAGTTCAAGAACAAGATCATTGGCGTGCCGAAGCCGTTGCAGCGCAACGGCAACATCGGGTTCTACCGTGGCGACTGGGCCACCAAGCTAGGCAAGGCTACGCCCAAGAGCATGGACGAGCTCCACGACTTCCTCGTGGCGTTCGCCAAAGAAGATCCGGATGGCAACGGTCAGGCTGACACGTGGGGTCTGGGGCGCTACGGCACGGCCTGGGAGGGCTGGGACGACGCGCGGATCGCGCTCAACATGTACGGCGCCCCATTCACCTGGCGCACGAACGCCGACGGCACCCTGACCAACCAGATCGAGACGGACGAATGGCGGCAGTCGATCGATTTTCTGCGACGACTCTACGCCGACGGCGCGTACCACCCGGATTCGGCGGGGATGACCTTCGCGCAGTGCCAGGGCGCGTTTTTAGGCGGCAAGATCGGCATCCACAGCGAAGGCCTGGGGAACTTCTACAGTCCGACGCTGGCGGGCACGGTGTACTACAAGCTCCGCCAGGCAGAGCCCAAGGCGGAGCTCCTGGGGCTGTACCCAACTGGACCTGGCGGGACCAAGGGTGTGACGCGCAACACACAAGGCTCGTTTGGCTACACGGCGATTCCCGCGACGGTCGGCAAGGACGCGGAACGGGTCAAAGAGCTGTTGCGCGTCCTGGATTATCTGGCGGCTCCGTTCGGCAGCGAGGAGTGGTATTTCCTCACCTACGGCATCGAAGGCACTGACCACCAGGTCAGCGCCAACGGCGTGCCAGTACTCAACGACCGCGGGATCAGCGAACGCGGCGATCTGACCTACGTCATGGCCAACATCCCGGTGCTGTTCATTCCCGCGGCTCCGGACGCCGTCGCGCCGGCCCAGCAGATGGCCTACGAGATCATGAAGATCGGGATCGACGACCCGAGCTGGCCGCTGTACTCGGCGACCAGTGTTTCCAAAACGCCCGAGTTGAATCAGTTTGGCTTCGACAGCATGACGCCGATTGTCACCGGCCGGTCGCCACTCACCGCCCTTGATGATGCCATCAAAGAATGGAAGAGCCGCGGTGGTGACCAGATCCGTCAGGAGCTCGAGCAATCGCTCAAAGGGTAGACAAGAGACATGGAGCTCAGCGTTTGGCAGAAGCAACGCTTCGCCCAAGATGGCTTCCTCCAGCTGCCCGGGGTTGTCCCTCCAGAGCTCGTGGATGCGGCGCGGCGGGCGATCAACGCCTCCCTGGGCGACCAGGGCATCGACCCTGCGCAACTGACCCAATTTCGCGCACGGAGCTATTGTCCCGAATTGCAGGGCGCATCAGTCATCACCGATCTGATCCATGCCTCACCGCTGTGGGGCTACGCCGAGTCGGCTATTGGTCGCGGCCAGATTCGACCCGTGGTCGGTGGCCAGATCGCCCTGCGCTTTCCCACCACGGAGCCACTTCGGCCGCCGCATCCGCACCTCGACGGCATGTACACACCAAGCAACGGTGTTCCCAAGGGGCAAATCCGCAACTTCACGGCCCTGGTCGGTGTGGTCCTGAGTGAGATTCCGCATGCCGACATGGGCAACCTCACCGTATGGCCAGGGTCGCATGTGCAGTATGAGCAGTATTTCCGACAGCGTGGGCCACAAGCCCTGCTGGAAGGGATGCCGGAGGTTCCTTTGGCCGATGCGGTGCAGCTCACAGGCGAGCAAATCGCCTGAGCCAAAAGGTCTTTGTCGCCGCACCCGACCCCTGACGAACGCCTGGGAGCCGACTTTCGCCTCATTGGTTGAGAGACCGCTGCGGCAGATCCGCCGGGAGGCGGAGTACAGCGCATTACTCACCGGGGAGCACAACTGCATGCGCACTGAGCAGAGCTCGCCACGCTGCGACCACCTCCGCCGTGACCGGCATCGTCAACGAACAACCAGCTGTTACAACGAGATCGTGATGTGGTTCTCGACTGAGGTGACGCCCGGTGCTGACCAGGCCGCTCGCTCAGCTTCTTGTTTCTCGGCCCAGGAGCGAACCGTCCCTCTCAGAATGACTTTGCTGCCTTGCAGCTCCACCGTAATGTGCTGGGCGTCAGTCAGAGCGCTGCGAACAAGCGCGTCCTGGATCTTTTGCTTCAGCTCGGTGGACGTCGCGTGCATCTTAACTCTGATCAGGTTGGTCACCCCACGTACACCCGTCAGGCGGCGAACGACCCGCTCAGCATCGTCCCGTTCGAACAGCCACTCAACCTCCCCTTCGAGTGTTACCCAGCCTTTGGAGACGGTGACTTTGACCCTGTCGGCGGGGATGAAGGCATCCCACTCCAGAGCGCGTACGGCGGCCGCCGCGATGTCGGCATCGGTACGCTCTGACGAGGCTGGCAAGCGGACCTCGATCTCGTTGGCCACCCCCTTGACGCCTTTGACGCGCAGGGCGGCCTCCTCAGCTGCCCACCGCTTTGTATAGGAATCCACCCAACCGGTCAGGGTGACGATCCCGTCTTTGACCACCACACCGATTTCGTTGGGTTGAACGCGGGCTTCCCACTTGAGCTCGTCCAGCACGTCGCGCTGGATCAGTTCGTCCGTTCGGACCTTGTCCGCAGTTTGAGTAACCATGCCATCAGTCTCAAACCGCCCGGTAAGAAGGGCGCAAGGTTCGCACGTGAATCTCGCAAGCGGTGTCGCCGCGCGGTGCTCGGCATGTCACGTAGAGCCGATGTGCATTCGAGAAGCCTGCAACCACAGCTCGTTGACGACTGACTCCACGCCTGGGACTGCACGCGCCACCTCCGCCGCTGCTCGGCGATCCTGGGCCGTGGCCACCCTGCCGCGCAGCTTGACCTGTCCGAGCAGGACCGACACTTCGAGCTCGTCCACGTGCGGACCACTGGCTTGCAAGGCCTGCACGACGCTAGCCGCCAATACGTCGTCGGCGACCAACTGGTTGTCGACGCTCAGCACACCGCGCACGCCGACAGCCACGTCTTCGGCCGCCTGCCTGAGCTCGGAGGAGCGGACTCGTCCGGAGAGGCGCACCACCCCGCCGTCGACGTCGACCCGCGCCGTGTAACGATTGATCCCCTGGAAGACGGGCGATTCGTCCAGGCGCCGCAAGATCTCGATCGCGATGTCATCATCAGGGCGAAACTCCGGCAGGCCGATGAGCTCGTCGCGACTTGCGGCCAGCTCGATGCGCTCGGGTGTGACGGAACGCGCCCAGCTGAGCGGCACGACGAGCTCGCGAGGCGCGAGCAACCCGACTGATACGCGGACGACGACGTGCGTCACGGCCCCGCTCATCCGATCCACCAGCACACACCGGACCCGGCCTGCCGCACCATCGGTACACACCACCTCGGTGCTTCGTGAGAGAGCGTCCAATTCGTCTGTTGGGAACCTGTCCAGGTCGCATGCGGTCGGCCGCAGATGCAACACACCATCATCTTCGCGCTCGACAAGCTCCAGTGGCACAACGAGCAGCCGGCCACCGCGGCGAACAACGATGTGGCTCACGCGGCCGCTGGCACTTTCGACGCCGAGTCGTTCGAGCGAGCCGACGACATCGGTGCCACACACGACCTCTCTGCCGAGGCGCAGCTCCAGCCGCCGGTTCAGGGAAGTCGGTGCGCCATATGCCGAATCCGGCAGCGAGACGTTCGCACTGAGTCCGATACCGGCGCGGACCCGCAGGTCACGCAGGCGGACTCCGTCGACAGACAACACGTCAATCCGTATGCCAGGCAGCTCGACTATGTCGCCCGGTTGCGGCACGCGGCCAAGACGCTCGTACACGAACCCTCCGATCGACACAAAGGGTCCTTCTGGAAAACGCACATCGAGCGCACGTTCGATCTCATGCAGCCCGGCAGCCGCGCCGACGATTGCCACGCCGTCGCCGATGACTCGGATGGCGTCCCGTCCCTCGTCGCCATATTCGTCTGGGATTGGACCGAGGAGTTGCTCCAGAAGGTCCTCCAGCGTGGCGAGACCGGCCAATCCGCCGTGTTCGTCCATGACGAGAACGAGATGGGCCGCCTGTGCTTGCATAGCCCGGATGGCTTCGAGGAGCGGTAGCGCGTCGGAGAGGGATAGCGCCGGACGGGCAAGCCGACCAGCCGTCGGAAGAGGATTGGCCTGGCCAGCCGGGTTGGTGGCGAGAGCGTGCGCAACGTCCAGCGCATGCAAGATGCCGGTGGGCTGATCGATCGTGCCGCGGAAGACAGGCAAGCGACGTCGCCCATGCTCGGCCATCAGCCGAGCTGCGTCGGTGACCGAGGACTCCTCCGGAATGGCGACCACGTCGACGCGCGGCACCATTGCGTTGCGCAGCCGGAGATCGGGCAATTCGACTATTGCCTTCAGCCAATTGCCGAGGTCACGTGGTATGACGCCAGCACGGGCGGCTGCCTGCAACACCACAAGGAGGGCGCCGCGGTCACGTGGCGGACTGATCGTCGCGAGTGTCCGATATACTTCCCTCACCCGCGCTCCGGGCCGGACTGGACAATGGCTCTCCCGGAGGGAGAGGCGAATTCCACCAGAGCCGCCACCAGGTCGGCCTGGCCGCGGACGTCTCGAACGACCTCGCGCAAAGTTTCCAGAGCAGGGTCGTCCGCAATTTGAGCGTCCAGCAGGGCGGCGTCCGCGATGATCTGGCGAAGCATCGCGAGTGTGAGGAAATCATCCAACTCAGCCGACTGCGAATCGACCGACGGCTCAGCCGGTGGCATGGACCGTAGACGGCGGTCGAGCGCGACGGTAATCGACGAACTTGTAGCCGAGGCCGGGCATGGTCAGGATGTAGCGCGGATGGGCCGGATCCGGCTCGAGCTTCTGGCGAAGGTATGAGACGTACAGCCGGACGTAATGGCCTTCGTCGCGATAGTCATAGCCCCAAACCTTCGCGAGCAGAATTTCAGCCGGCATCAACCGCCCGGGATTTGACGCGAGGTGATAGAGCAGGCGGTATTCAGTGGCGGTCAGGTGGACCGGCTCACCCCGGTGCCAGACCTCGCCTCGATCGAAGTCGATAGCCAGCTCGTCGTCGGGCTCGATGCGCGTTTTCGGCACGTGTGCCGGCTGCTCCGCCCGTCGCAGAAGCGCCTGTACACGCGCCATGAGCTCTTTCTGACTGAAGGGCTTGCCGAGGTAGTCGTCTGCGCCTTGCGCCAGCCCCTCTACCTTTTTGTCCTCTTCAGCCAACGAGGTGAGCATGATGACTGGCACGTTCGAAATGCGCCGCAACTCCTGAAGCGTCTCGAAGCCATTGAGGCCCGGCAACATCACGTCCAGGACCACCAGATCCGGCAGCCAGTCGCGCACCGCTTCGAGCGCTTCTTCGCCTGACTGGGCCCCTAAGACCGTGTACCCCTCCAACTCTAAATACATGCGTACCGCCCTCACCAGGTGCGGCTCATCATCGACGACGAGGATGCTCCGCGGACCTTTACCTGAGACGCTCATGAGCTTGTCCCGTGTTCGAGAGCATGCCGCGCCGCGCGCAAGAACCACGTGAGAACGGTAAGTGCCGCCCGTTAGAAGCACGCTCGCCCGTGAATGCGTGCGAGAAAACCAATGGCAGAACCACAAGTGCCGTGCTGCCCTGTCCCTGGCCGCGCTGCTCAGCCAACAGCTCGCCCCCATGCAGACGGACGATTTCACGCGCAACATAGAGTTCCACGTCCAGCACCGCTTGAGAGCCAAGCATCCGCCGCAAACCAGCAGGGCCGGGCTCTCGACCAGCGTCATGCATAGTCAGGATGGCCCGCGGGCGTCCGTCGGCACAGTCACGTACTTCCCCCATGCGCAGTTCGATAGCACCTCCGACAGCGTGCTTCGCGGTGCTGACGAGCACACTGTCAAGCGCTCGACTCAATCGGCTACAGTCGGCAAGAACCGGCCCGGCAGTTGGTCCGCCGGCCACGAAGCGGGCCTCCACAGCGTTTGCCGTGTCATGGAAATCGGCGGCACGCGCGCGTGCCAGCTGGACAAAGTCGACCTCTCGTAGCTCAAGAGGCAATTTCCCGAGGCGTATGCGCTGGACGTCAAGGATGGCCCCCACCCACTCCGCCATGATGTCGGCCTGCTCGACTATGCGGCCAGCGACCTCGCGCGCGGCCTCGGCTTCGGTTTGGCCGTCGACCTGCATCTGGAGTCGCTCGGTATGCGCGCGGAGAGTCGCTACCGGCGCTTTTAGCTGGCGGGCGACCACATTCAACATGTCCTCCTGGGGCACTTGTTCGGGCATCCCGGCCAGCAGCGCGGCAATACCGAGCGCAAGCGTTCGCCAATCACATGCTTCGTCCTCGAAGGAAGATTCTCCACCTCGCGCGCACCTCATGCATCCACGATACGCAGGCGTTCCTCGATCCTGTCGGTACCTCACCGTACAAGCCGCTCGTCGCAAGCGAGCTAGTGTGGATGGGCCATGTTGTCCCGAACAATACTCGACGAACTTCGCGAGGCGTTACAGCCATTGACCGACGGCGAAGCTGGCGACTACGACCCGCTTCTCAAGCTGATCGGCGAGGCGCGCCTGGCGCTGCTGGGGATCGCATCGTACGGCACGCACGAACTCTTTCGCGCGCGAGCGGAGGTGACGAAACGGCTGATCCAGGACGTGGGATTCACTGCCGTCGCGATCGGGGCTGACCCGATAGAGGTGCGCCGAGTGGACGATTTTGTGCGTGACAAGAGCGCCGACGCTCTGGCGAGCGCTTCCCTTGGCGACTTTGCGCGGTTTCCAGCCTGGGTGTGGCGGAATGCAGAGATGTTGGATTTTGTGGGCTGGTTACGCAACTTTAACGACCAGTTCCCGCGCGACGTCCACAAGGTTGGCATCTACGGTCTCGACGTCACTGTGCAGCAGATTGACGGGCCAGCATGGAACGCACGCGAGCAGCAACTTGCCGATTCCGTCGACGCGCTCATGGCGCGTCTCGGCGAGATCGGTCGGCCGCCCCGGACGGTGGTCTGGGAGCACAGCCGTCATATTGGTGACGCGCGCGCCACCGACGCCGACGAATGCAGCCTCGGCCAGTTTGCGCGCGAGCGTTACGGCCGGTCCGTGGTGCTGGTGAGTTTCAGCACGTACACGGGCAGCATGCTGGCGGCCACGGATTGGAACTCTCTACCCCAGCGGCAGCGACTCCAACCGGCGCTCGCAGAGAGCTATGAGGCGCTCTTTCACGCGGTCGAAGTCCCGCGCTTCTACCTGCCATTGCGGGCAACGCCAGAGCGGGTGATGCACGTCTTGCGAGTGTCGCGGCTAGAGCGCGCGCTAGGCGTGGTCTATCCGCCGCGTACGTTCGAGTAC
>WNFD01007500.1_pt1 | contig 13927 bp, 13 predicted proteins | sample 5400491 | NCBI WGS metagenome assembly WNFD01 (sample SAMN13153343, study PRJNA577476) | soil metagenome | isolation source: 120 cm saprolite under Douglas fir tree site 2 hole 2 replicate 2 | place: USA:California | collected 2015-04-18
ACACCGACTCCGCACATCAGACCCAGACAGGCCCACAGAAAGATCGGGCGAACGGCGGACAAGACAGGTAGGTTCATTCGCGGCCCCTTGCCGGAAGAAAGATTGGATCAAGTGTAACAGCTTGCTGCCGGCTGCCGGCTTCTGGCTGCTGGCGGGCGCGTAATCGGTAGTTGGTACTTGGTATTTGGTATTTGTCGTTGCGCGCGGGAATCATTGCCAACGCCGCCGGCATTTAAGGCCGACATCGCCAAATACCAAGTACCAAGTACCAAATACCAAGCACGCACCAGCCAGCAGCTAAAGCCGGCAGTTCTCCATCAGTCCGGCTGCGTCTGCGGGGCCGGCTCCACGATGATTGGCTGCGTCTTACGCAGGTCGTGTTTGGCGCTTTCCAGTTTTCCTTCCACGCGCTCCACCGGACGCTGGCGTTCGTCGTACTTGCCGAAGATCATTTTTCCGGCCGTGGTCTGCAGCACCGAGGTCACGGCGATATCCACGTTCTTGCCGATCAGCTTGCGGGCGTTGTCGACCACCACCATGGTGCCGTCGTCGAGATAGGCCACTCCCTGGTTGTACTCCTTGCCTTCCTTCAGAATGAACACTTTCATGGTCTCACCCGGCAGCACGATGGGCTTGAGAGCGTTGGCCAGTTCGTTGATGTTCAGCACTTCCACGCCCTGGAGCTGGGCGACCTTGTTGAGGTTGAAGTCGTTGGTAATGATCTTGGCTTCGTAGATCTTGGCCAGTTCGATGAGCTTCAGATCGACCTCGCGGACGGTCGGGAAATCGTCTTCCACGATCTGCACGCTGACGGTCACGATCTTTTGCACGCGCTGCAGAATGTCGAGGCCGCGGCGGCCGCGGTTGCGCTTGAGAGAGTCGGCGGAATCGGCGACCAGCTGCAGCTCGCGCAGGACGAACTGCGGTATTACGAGGATTCCGTCGAGAAAGCCGGTTTCGGCGATGTCGGCGATGCGTCCGTCGATGATGACGCTGGTATCGAGAATCTTGAAGCTTTTACGGCCCTGTTTTTCCGCGCCGAAAATGCCCCCCAGCGCCGCCAGATTGAGCAGATCGCCCTTGTTGGCGCCTACGATCAGGCCCACATACGACATCAGCAGCATGACCATGATCTGCAGAAAGCTCTGCGTGCTGCCGGTGCTGATGCTGGTGCGGATGACCAGACTGAAAAGATAAGCGCCGAAGATCCCGAGAATGCTGCCGATGACCGCGCCGATCAGCCTTTTCAGGCTCACCACGCGCACCAGCCTTCTCTCGAAAGCGACGACGGCCACGCCCATCCCGGCCCCGATGAGCCCCGCAATCCATGGCTGATGAAACCTTTCCAGCAGGCCGAACGGTTGCAGTTGGTAACAGGCGAACGCTACAACACCAATAAAAACAAGACGAATAATAATCAGGTCCATTACGGACCTCCTGACCGGCTGCTACTGGTCAAAGGTATGAGCTAAGGATTTCCTCAACTTGAGTACCCTGGAATAAATAGCCGCCCCCACAGCGGTTATGCAGGGAGCTTCGTGGCGCTTGAAAACTCCTCTGCGACAAATCCGCGCCAGTATACATCAGTTTCGGGAAAAAGGGCGCAACTCATCAGTTAGCAACTAAGTAAACACTCCGCGGATTTGTTATTGACTGAGACAACCCGGAGCGTCATGCTCGTATCAGTACAGCATCAGCAGCGTTGCACAGGCTGCGAGCGGTTTGGCCGAAGCAGATGAGCGGCCGGTTCTCCTGGTATTCGCGGAGGACACTTAAGACCGGCGCCGAAGGATCTCGGGGGAGAAACGAGGCGCCGGTTTTATTTTTTTCCACCCGCGTGGCAGGGCCGCAACCAAAAAAAGACCTTTGCACCACGGAGGCACCGAGGCACGGAGAAAGCGAAAATAAATAGGTTTCTATTCGGACCGCTGATTCCTGGTTGCGTCCAAAAACCAGAACCTGGATATGTCGGACTTCTCTCTCCGGCAGAAATTCGAGGACACGGAAGTTCCGTTTGTCGCAGGCTTCCCAAAAAAAATTTCTTATCTGCCCTGATCTGCGCCCACGGCCCCGCGGCTAAATCCTCCAGTTGAACAATCTCAACCTATTGCGCCGGGATTACACAGAAAGACACATCCCTTTCGTTTTCCAGGGGAGGAACCATCGGCGGCAACTCTCACACGGAGGTAATGTTGCTCTCCCGCGGCCCGATATGCGACATTAACGGTTCCAGAGTGTACACTTGGCAACGCTCAAGACAGCGTGGCAATCGAATCTTTCAGGTGGAATGATGTCGACAAAAACTGAACAACGAACTTATGAAGACGCGGTTGCGTGGCTTCGCGATCACGGTTTCGATATTCTCGAGGCGCCCGGCACCAAGAGCCGCGTGTTCGTGAAAAAACTCGGATGCTCGGCGGCCATCGAAAAGGCCGATGACGGCGGCACGAAAGTATTTGCCCGTCCGGGCTATCTGATCGGCGGCGAAATCTCGCGCCTGGTCGATAAGGGCTACCAAAAATTTCTGAAGAGCAGCAAAGCCGAGGTGCCGGCCACCGCCGACCATCTCAAGGCGCTGCACCAGTTCGGCGAAGAGCTGCGCGAAGCCATGGGCGGAGTCAGCCTCTACAACGAATCCCTGGGCACGGTGAGCGACAGCTACCAGTATGACCGGGTCAAAGACCGCGACCTTCCGGAAGCCCAGCGCCCGGTGCGCGCGTGGGAACCGGATGCGAAGTCAGGGCGCAAGCCGGCTTAGAGAGCTTCTGGCTGCTGGCTTTTAGCCAGTAGCTCAGGACATCAGCAGAATCTCAGCGTGCGGCGGATAGCCGCATTCCGTAGCAGTTCGGTCGCCCAACCGCCTGAGCCAGAAGCTACCCCTCCATCCAATTCACATTGAAAACCTTGACCGGCTCGGTGCGCCCTTTCACCATCAGCGGAGGCAGGATCGTCATATCGAATAAAGCGCCGAGATCGTGCGCGGTGGATTGGGAAATCAGAATCTGGCCTCCGGCGGCGTTGCTCATCAGGCGCGAGGCGGTGTTCACGGCGTCGCCGACGACCGTGTAATCCACACGGCGCAGCGAGCCGATATTGCCGGCTGTGGCAATGCCGGTGTTGATGCCGATGCCGACCCGCAGTTCCGGCCACTGGCGCACCGCCGCGTCGCGGTTCAGTTCGATCAGCAGCCTTTGAATCTGAATGGCCGCGTGGACGCTGTTGGCGGCGTCTTCGGGCTTCGGAATGGGCGCGCCGAAGACCGCCATCACCGCGTCGCCCATGTATTTGTCGAGCATGCCGCCGTAGTCGAAGATCACGTCCGTAACGCGGGTGAAATACTCGTTGAGGATTTCAACGACGCGCTGCGGCTCCATGTTCTCGCTCATCGGAGTAAAGCCGCGAATGTCGGCAAACATGACCGTCACCTTCTGGTTGGCGCCGCCCAGCTGAATCTCGGGATTGGCGACCACCATCTCCGCGACCGCGGGCGAGAGAAAGCGTTCGAGCGCCGAGCGCTGCTGGTTCTGGCGCGCGATTTTTTCATGGGCGAGAGCGTTGTCGATGGCCGCGCCCGCCTGAGAAGCCAGCAGGGCGAAGACGTTGAGCTCCTCCTGCGTGAAGGCCGAGGCTTTCTCCAGGTTGTCGACGTAGACGATGCCGATAAGGCGATTGGTGCCGAGCAGGGGAGCGCACATGGCGGAGCGCAGCCCGGAAATTCTGATGCTGTCGCTGGCGCTGAAACGCTCGTCGGCGCTCACGTCGTCGATCAGGATGGGCTGCATTTCCCGGCAGAGCAGATCGAGAACGCTGTTGCTCAGGATGATCGGCTGGGTGCCAGTCCTTGCCGGGTCGCGATAGCGGACTTCGCTCTGGCGCGAAACCTCACCCGGCTCGTCGAAGAACATGACGAACCCGCGTTCCACGCCCTCGATGCGGAAAGCCAGAGAGACCACCTGCTCGCAGATGTCTTCCACCGAGAGCTTGGCGTTGAGCGCCTGCCCGGCGTCATAGAGCACGGTGAGCAGATAGTTTTCGTGCTCCAGCTTCTTGATGCGTTCGATCAGGTCGGCCAGCGCGCGGTCTGAGACGCGGTTCTTTTCTTTTTCCGCGGGAAGAGCGCGCTCCGCTCCGCCGCGAATGATGTGGTTCAGGGTGGAGGGAATCTCCACCTTGCGAATCATGATGCTGCGGTCGTCGAACTGCTCGAAGCGCAGTTCGTAACGGCCGATCAGCGCGACATCGCCGTTCGAGAGCGGAGTTTCCTGGGTCACGCGCTTTCCGCGCACGTACACGCCGTTGGTGCTGCCCCGGTCGGCAATGATCACGGAGTCGTCCGCGCGCTTGATGACGGCATGAAAGCGGCTGACGCTGTTGTCGTTCAGCACCAGATCGTTGCCTTCGCCCCGGCCCACGGTGATCACCGGCCGGTTCAATTCGAGAATGCCCTTCTTACCGTCGGGGGAGGAGATAATCAGGCGAGACATAGTCTATTTTTGTTTGTCGAAGATTTCATCGATATCGGTGACCTTGCCATTGGCGACGCGCACCGTGTGGGTCTTCGGCCTGTATCCGTCGATGGCCAGCACGACCTGATAAACGCCGGGTTCGACCTCCCACCGCACCGGGGTCCTTTGATCGGCCACGCGTTCGCCCACCCGAATGGCAGCGCCTTCGGGCATCGTGCGGATGTGAACCACGCCCTTGCCGGGTGTGATGGTTTCATTCATGCCGAATATCCTGCGCCACGCCGTCGTCCGATGCTCTTCCATATGCAAAGGAGGCATGGCCTGCAGGGCCGCCGGCGGAACATTCACGGTCTGCCCGGAGACGGCTGTGGCTGTCGCGGTGGTTTCTTTATAGCCGGGTTTCCGGAACACAATCTGGTGGTCGCCCTTGACGACCGCCATCTGCGTGGGCGTCGTCCGGCCGGTGTCATTGCCATCCAGCAGAATGGAGGCACCCGGAGGCCTGGAGTTCAGCGCCAGGACCGTGGACGTGGGATCGAGCGCCTGCGAGACCAGCAGGCTTCTGCTTTCGGCGACCGTGGCGGTGCGCGATTGCGGCAGATAGCCCGGCCTGGAGAACGTTATCTGATGATTCCCGGGCGCCAGATTCGAGGCCTTGAATGGCGTGGTCCAGCGAGGCTCGTTCCAGCCGTCGATTTCCACCTTCGCGCCGGCGGGCTGCGAGGTAAAACGCAGCTCTCCGTGACGGCCAACCGCGAGGTTGGGCGATTTTGCGGCGCGATTCACGGGCTTCGGCGCGGGCACCGGTGAAGGAGACTGCGCCGGCAGCGGAACAACGGTGTCGGGCTGGCCGATGCCACCGGTATCGGAAACGGTTTCCGCGGCCCTGAGCGCCTTGGCGGCGGCCGCCTGTTGAATCTGCTGCTCCTGTATCTTCGCTTCCAGTTCCAGATCGGCTTCATGCAGCTTGCGCGCCGTGCGCAAATCGTAATAGACGTAGCCGCCGAATGCCGTGGCCAAAATCAGCAGGACCAAAAGGGCAACTTCGAGCATGCCCCGGCGATGCGGACGCGTCATGGCGAACAGCGTCGCATTGGCGCTGGCCGCCGCCCTCGCAGTAGAGGAGCGCGGCGCGCCGTTAGCGGAGACTTTGGGCATCGACTGGGTCCGGTCGGTATTTACCGGCAGGACCGCCGTGGCGCTCAGGTTCGAGCCGATCGCCTTGTAATTCTCCAGGTCGCGAAGCAGGTCCGCCCCGGTCTGATAACGCTCGTCCGGGTCCTTGGCCAGCGCCTTCGACACCACGGCGCTCAGGCCGGGGTGGATGGTGACATCCAGATCGCGGGGCGCAATCGGGCTTTCATGGACGATCTTATAAATAATGGTGGTGACGTTCTGACCGAGGAAGGGTTTTTCTCCGGTCAGCATCTCGTAAAGAATCACGCCGAAGCTGAAGAGGTCGGACCGGCCGTCGAGCGGCTTGCCCTTCACCTGTTCCGGGGACATGTAATTCGGAGTTCCGAGCACCTGGCCGGTGCTGGTCATGCCGCCGCCGGCTTTGGCAATGCCGAAATCCATGATCTTGGCCATGCCCCGGTCGGTCATCATAATATTAGCGGGCTTAATATCGCGGTGAATGATGCCCGCGGAGTGGGCATAATCGAGCCCCCTGCAGATCTGGCGCGCGATCTTGATGACTTCGTCGGGCGCAAGCACATGCTGTTCCGACAGGATGGAGTGCAGGGTGGTCCCTTCGATGAACTCCATGGCGATGTAGAACATGCCATCCTGCTCGCCGGCGTCATAGATGGTAACGATGTTGGGATGGTTCAGCAGTCCGGCGGCGCGCGCCTCATTCTTGAAACGGCGCAGCATGTCCTCGGTCTCAAGCCCGTGGGTGTCGAGCCGCATGGTCTTCATGGCGACCACGCGCCCAATGGTGGGGTCCTGCGCCTTGTAGACCACACCCATGGCGCCGCGACCAAGCTCACCTATGATTTCGTATCTGCCTACGGTTTGAGTGGACATGAGGGTTTCTGCTTTGCGACTTGTGGCACGCGCCTCCAGGCCCTGGGAGAGACAGGCATTGTCCTGATCGGCGGTTCAATTCTGTCCATTAGGACAGAATTCGGCATTAGACGAAAAATACCGCAATTTTGCCCGAAGGTCAATGCATTTGGCGAATCTCCACCAGCCTTGGTGATGTTACCCTGGAACGCTCCGGGCGAAAAATTACCAAGGTTTTTTCCCCGACGGCACTACAATTCCACTTATGAACAGCATGATTTTCGCCTGTCTGACCTTATTTTCTCTGATTTTGGGCCCTTTACCGCGTGCGCTGGATCACAGTACCGCCCAGGCACCCTTGTCGGGACAGCAGGGCAAAGAGGCACCCCGCCAACCCGACCCTGGTGACCTGGCGGAGTTCCGCGATGAGGCCGAAGAGGGCATCAAGCACGTGCTGGTCTCCCAGGTGGAAGCCTGGAACCACGGCAACCTGCCTGGCTACATGAACGGCTACTGGCGCTCGCCGGAGCTGGTTTTCTTTTCCGGAGTAACCGTCACCAAAGGCTGGGAGCCGACGCTGGAGCGCTATCAGCAGCGTTACAACGGGCCGGGCAAAGAGATGGGCAAGCTGGAATTCTCAGAGCTGCACATCGATCTGCTGAGCCGCCGCGCGGCGGTAGTCACCGGACAGTGGGAGCTGACGATGTCCGACGGAAAGAAGCCTCACGGTTTGTTCACGCTGATTTTCAAGAAGATGCCGGGCGGATGGAAGATCGTGCACGATCATACTTCGGGGGCGTGAGGCAAAACCATAAATTGAAACATAGCGCGACGTAGCCGCACCCAAACCCCTCACCGCAGAGACCGCAGGGGGCGCAGAGATACGGCTGTTTAAGTCCGCCGGCTTTTAGACGTAGCAAGCTACGTCTCTACGGTTTGTCCGCCGGCGGCGGACTTATCTTTTCCGCCTCGATGGTCAACAGGTGCAGCGTCTGCTGCTTCGCGTCGAGGGTGCCGGTCACCTTCACCTTGGCTCCCGCGAATTTTTCGGGCTTGTCCTGATCGTCGAGGTGGTAGACGTTCTTTTTGCTGACCAGAACGTACTTCCCGCCCATTTCCTTCGCGCAGCGCAGGGTGCAGCTCTTATCATCTTTCACGCCGTAGACGCCCTGCTTTTCCATCCACTTGTGGGAATGACTGTCGGAGTGCACATTGAAGGCGCACTGGCTGTCGGAGATCGACCCTTCGACGGTAATTACGTTTTCTTTGCCGGAGGTCAAAGCATAGGAGGCAAGCGCCAACACCACAACGGACGCCGCCAGAATCGCACAGCTAACTGACTTCTTCATACCTGGAACTACCTCTTGAATCGCCGGACACGCGCTTCGAACGCTCGAGCCCATCGCGTGCCGGCCCCTTCGATGACCGTTATTGCGAGACGACCACCTTCATGCGCATGCCTTCGTGGTCTCCGCTGCAGATCACCGTACACATCACTTCATACTCGCCGGGTTCCGCCGGAGCGGTCACCGGAAACTCATTCACGCCGGGCTTCAGTTCAAAGTCCCAGTCCCTGATTCGTGCGTGATCTTTCACGCGCATCATGGTGAACCCGTGGACGGAACCGTCGCGGCTCCAGGTCTTGCTCCTGCGCGCGTCAATCCGCAGCAGGATCTGTTCGCCGGCCTTCAGCGCAAGCTGCGGTTTGTTTTGACCGGCAATCCTGTAGTGGCTGTCTTTGTCGGCCAGAATCTCAATGACGCGAGGCTGGCCATAGGCCGCCAGCGACGCTCCCACGACCAGCGCGCAGACGGCCGCGCAAGTCGAAAATCGAATTTCGTATGGTTTGAAAATCCGCATGGTGGCCTATTGGGTCATGTAACGCAGAATGAACCTGCGGTCCTGGTCGGTGATATTGGCGCGCACCCGCATATGGCGGACGATGGTCGCCATCATGCGCGGCGGAAAAGTGGGGGGCGAGGCGTGGCATCGGGCACAGTTGGCGCGAAAGCGTTTCTCGCCTTCCAGCCGCATGGCGCTCTCGGCCTGCGTCGCGGGGGTGGCCGCCGCAGCCGGCGCGGGCGTGTCTTTACTCTTGTCTTCCGGCTTCGAGCCTGCCGACAGCGCCGGCAACAAAGCCATCAGGACCAGCAGAGCGGGAATCGCAAGTCGGGTTTTCACATCGCACCTCCGCCGGGCCACGCCGCCATTACAAAGCGGTAGGTCATGCCGATCGTCCAGAGATTGGCGTCTCGGCCGAGAACGAATTGCCGGCCGTAGCCAGCCGACGCTCTCACGTCATTGCCGAGGTAGTAGTTGATGCCGGCGTCCGCCTGATTGGTATCTTTGCCCAGTGCTCCCAGCTTTTTGATCGTGGAGGCGCTGAGGTTGGGAGCGGCATAAAACTGCTGAGCGCGGGCCGCGAGTTCAAGGCGCTTGAGGCTGGGAACCTGACTCAGACGGTAGACACCTTCCACCCAGTAACCGCTTCCTTTTGTTCCCGATTGCCGCACAAACTCCGAACGCACACTGAGCGGCGCCCGGTAGGGCTGCCAGACAAAATAGACGCCCGCGGAATGCGCGCGGTCGGCTTGCAGGACCTGCTGAAACGAAGCCCCGAACTCCACTCTCTGCCCCGGAAGGAAAAAGCCGATGCGTCCGCCGGTCGAGCGGTCGGTAGCCAGGATATGGTTGGTGTTGTCCGCGGAAAAATACGCAGCGTAGGTGAAGTTGACTTTTTCAGTGCCGGCGGGAATTCCGCCGCGCAACATTCCGCCCAGGCTGGACCCGCTGGTGACGGAGCTGATCATCGGAGTCACCTGGAGCGCGCGTATCCAGTTGGGGGCCAGCCGTTCGCCGTAAATTCCGAAAGGCGTAGTGAAGCGCCCCGCGACCACGGTCACGTATTTGGTGATGTAATCGACTTGTGCGTAAGTCAGGCCGTAAGAGGTGGTGCCGACGAAATCGTTATGAACGTTCTTCGCGAAGGTATCGGCGAAGCTGCCTTTGGCCTCAATCAGCCAGCGGTCGCCCATGGGAATCAGAAGAAGCGGGCTCACCGAAGGCGCGTCCTGCACCTGGCCGGCGGTGACGCGCGTGAAATAAGCGGTGGACCCGGTCAGCACCGGGACCGCTTTCAGCTCGTACTCCTGCTCCGATATTTGGTTCTGACTTGCCCCAGGATCGGTACCGGCATCCTGGCCGTACATGGCTCCGGCAAACAGCAAAAAACCGGGGAGCAACCCAAAAACTGCTTTTCTAAAACAAAATCCAAAACTGAGCATAGATTTCTTTCGTACAGCAGACAGAGGAATCCCGGAAGGCCTGTTTATATCGGCAAAGTGGTTATCAACTCAAGAGTACCGAGGTAATTAGAATCTTTAAGGTAACTACCTGTGGGTGAGGGGGTTAGGGTCGGCGGGCAGACGGGCATGCCCTCAATTGCGTCCGGCGGGAGTAAAATCCCTTCCGACCAGGACAAATGTTGTCTCATGCATCGCTTTCCAGTACCCTTGAATCAAATGAAGGCCGTTTACGAAGGAGGGCGTCCATGACAATCGAGATTCACAAACCGGAACTTGAAGCCCTCATCATTGAACGGCTCAAAAGCAGCGGATTCGAAACCATCGAAGACGTGCTGATGCAAGCACTGCAGTCGTCTCCGCTTCCGTCTGAAAAAAAGGGAGCCACTGGCGCCGATCTGATCGCGGCAATGCAGGCCTCGCCTTATCGGGAAATCGAGCTCCAACCAGATCGCGCTTCTTAGAAGGCGCATTTTCATTTTCTGCCGGAATCCGGAACCACGAGAGCCGAGCGGGCGAGTGAAAACAGGTTCCTCTCCGCTACGCGGATCGGAATGACAAAAGAGAGCGTCTCTCTGGGAAGGCCTTAACGCAGGGCTTCAAGAAAATCTGCCACTCGGTTCTGCTGAAACAGCCTGATCCCCGCGATTCCGGCGGCGCCTTCCTCGCGACACCGGCCGGCGTTCTCAACCGTGACGCCTCCCAGTGCGAATACGGGAATTGAAACCCTACAGGCCTCCGCCAGCTTCGCCGGGCCGTTGACTGCCAACTCGGCATTCTTTTCAAACACCGGCCCGAACACCACAAAGTCGGCTCCCTGCCCGAGGGCGTCGTGAACTTCCTCAACTGAATGCGTGGAAACAGCAACGAGCGCATCGCGCTTCCCGGCCTTCTCGAAAATCGCACGGGCGTCACGGGCGCCCAATCCGCTGGCAGGCAGGTGCACCCCATGGGCTCCACAGGCGAGCGCAATGTCAACGCGGGAATTTATCAGAAGCCGCGTGCGTGCGCCGGAGGGAATCAGCCGCATTCTCTGAGCTGGATGTAGTCCACGCCGGCGGCCACGCATTCGGCGATCTTCGCGAACACGCGCCGTTGCTGGTCTTCCGGGCTGCCGGGAAACGAGCGGCGATCAGTGATGTAGCAAAGCTTCACAGATTTAGTAATTTGGTAATTTGGCAATTGAAACCTGCGGCTTCGAGCGGTTTTGTTTTTTTAATTACGCAATTACTAAATTACCCAATTACCAAATTGTCGACACTCTCTCGTCTACGGCAATGTCTTGGCGATTTCCGGCCCTTCTTCCGCCGCGGCTTTTACTGCGTGCGGGTCGAGGTGGTAGCGGGTGAGTCCCTCTTTCAGGGCTTCGAACGCCGCTTCGGGGGTATCGGCGAAGGTGAAGAGTTTCTTGTCCTCTTCCGAGATGGCGCCGGAATCGACCAGGGCCTGGAGGTTGAGAACGCGGTTCCAGTATTCCGAGCCGTAGATGATCACGATGATCTTCTTGGCCAGCTTGCGGGTCTGGGCCAGCGTGAGGATTTCGAAAAGCTCGTCCAGCGTGCCGAAGCCTCCGGGAAAGACCACCAATGCTTTGGAGAGATAGGCGAACCAGTATTTCCTCATGAAGAAATAGTGGAACTCGAAATTCAGCTCCGGCGAGATATAGCGATTGGGAAGCTGCTCGAACGGCAGGCGAATGTTGAGTCCGATGGTCTTGCCTCCGGCTTCGCGGGCGCCGCGGTTGGCGGCTTCCATGATGCCGGGGCCCCCGCCGGAAGTGACTACGAAGCGGTGACGCTTGCCGGGCAGAGTAATGGTCCAGTCGGTGAGCATGTGGGCCAGGCGGCGGGCGTCTTCGTAGTAGCGGGCCATCTCCACGCCCGCATGGGCGCGCTTGAGCAGGGCCTGTGCCAGGTCGCCATCGGACGCATTCAGCTGCGTCTCCGGCGGCGGCATGGGCGCGGCCGAGCCGGGCTTTGCGAGCATCACCAGGCTTTCTTCCGCCTGCGACAGGCTGGCAAAGCGGGCCGAGCCGAAGAAGACGACCGTGTCCTGAATTTTTTCACGGCGGAAGCGACTCAGGGGTTCGGAGTATTCCGCGACAATGCGCAGCACGCGTCCGTCGGGGCTGTCGAGAAAATCCTGATTCAGGTAGGCCAGGGGCGCGGCGTGCGGCACCAGCTGGGATTCATCGGGAACGTTGGGAGTTTTGTTGTTGGGCATGGTTCTCAGCCGGCGGAAGCCGGAAATAAAATCTTACGCCACACTTCCGCCCGCATGGCGGTCGCGATAGTGAATAGCCTCATAAATGCCAAGCCACAGATCGAGCAGGCCCAGACCGGAAACCGCGCCGCGCATGAAGCCGTGCTGCATCCAGACGCGCAGAAGCGGCCAATGGGCCCACAGGCTGTTGCCGGTCCAGAAATCGGTCCACGGCAGCACCAGCAGCACAATGCCCAGTTCGAAACAGAAAATCACATACACGATCATGAACAGGCGCTGCAGCCAGACAGGCAGCACCGCCGCGGATTCAGCGGGCGGCGGGTCGTGCAAATTTTCGAAATTGGCGGGCGTGGTTTTCAAGATGCGTGTTGTGTTGCGGGCAGAACCGGAATTTCAACGACTTTCAATCAGGATTTTAAGGCCTTAATGCGGGTGGAGACGTCGCGAAAATCGATGTTCGTGCTGTAAACCTCCATGAAATTCGTCAACGCCGATTTTCGGTCGCCTGAAGATTCAAAGGCCGCGCCCAGATCGTAGTAAATCGCGCACCGGCTGTCGAGATCGAGTCCGCCGGTCTTCAGTGCCTTCTCATACCAGCGAATCGCCGCTTCCGGCACGCCCTTGTCCACCAGGCACTGCGCCAGCCATGTGTAAGCCTGTATGGGCTGCGAGAAAACGATGCCCCGATCCACGGCATGACAGACCTTCTGCAGCTCGCCGATGGCTTCATCCAGAAGTCCCATCTCTTTGAAGGCTATACCAAGATTGTAATGGGTTTCGGGATCTTCTTCCTCCTCGGCAGCGGCTTCATCGCCCAGATCGTGCTGCAGGTCGGAGAGCAGATCGTTCAGGGCGTGGGTGGTATCAAAGTCCTGCATCTGCCCGTTGGTTGAGCCGGGGGCCGCAGCGGCCATCGCGTGAACCGGCTGCGCCGGCGCAGGCGGAGGAGCTGAAGCGGCCGCGGCCGCAGCCGCAGCCGCATCGGCCTTCGTCCGGGCGTCCAGCGAAAATTCCTTCCCGAGGGATTCTTCCAGATCGAGTACAAAATCGGCCAGCATGTCGTCGGAAGGCCCGGCTTTTTCCTTTTCTTTTCCGGCCACGGAAGCCGCCAGACGCTCTGCTTCCGGTTTCGCCGGCGCCGCGGGTTCCCTGCGCAGCGTTTCTCCGAAAGATTCGGGGACATCGAGAACCAGATCTTCAAACTCCGGAACGGACGTTCCCACGGTGGCTTCCGCGGGAGCGTGACCCAACGGAGGCGACACGCGCTCTGCTTCGTGTTGCACTTCAAAAACCGGCTCATCCGGCGCGATGTGTTCGGGCGCAGCCTCCCGAGAAACGTGCTCCGGCCGAACCGGGGGTTCTTCGAGAGCCTGCGTTCCGGAGCCATGCTGTTCCGGTTCCGGATTCAGATCCTCCACACCGAAGGCAGCCGTTGCGGCGGGCGCGGGCTTGCGGCCGGACGCCTGCGCTTCCGCCTTCATCTGTGCGGCCTCGACTTCTTCCACCAGGCTCGCCAGCTCCGGATGTCCGGGCGCCATTTCCGCCAGGTCGGTGATGGCCGCCCGCGCGATATCCCAGAACCCCTGGGAGATATAGAAATGCACCTCCTGAATCTTGTCGGCCACCGCCGCGAAATCGGCGGCCGGAGGCGGTGGTATGGAATGATCGGGAGTGACGACGGCGGCGGGCAGTTCCTCCGCAACCGGCATTTCCCGCAAATGGTGCGGCTCTTCAGCGTGAGCTTCGACCGATTCAATGGCCGGTTCGACGATGACCGGCATCTCAGAGACCGAAGGCTCGTGCGACTCCACCGTCATCATGTCTTCCCATTCGCTGGAAAGATCGACCTCATGCTGCGGAGCGGCATGGACCGCGACTTCCTCCGGACTCTCCAGGTGCTCGCCCTCGGGCATGACCTCGAAACCCGCA
>WNFD01005572.1_pt1 | contig 13922 bp, 12 predicted proteins | sample 5400491 | NCBI WGS metagenome assembly WNFD01 (sample SAMN13153343, study PRJNA577476) | soil metagenome | isolation source: 120 cm saprolite under Douglas fir tree site 2 hole 2 replicate 2 | place: USA:California | collected 2015-04-18
CGAAAGCGGTGCAGCGATGCCCGGTATGAACCGTGCCGGCGGGCAGGGCATTGGCCAATATCTCGACGAGATCGGCACGATGCATCCCGAACGTTGCGTTCCAGCCCGAGGAGTCCGTCACCTGGACTGGCGCGATGGGCGCCCCGTCGTGCCGGAAATAGCGGGAATCGGGGCCGACACGCGCGCCCGACTTCTCCACCGCCGGTCCCAATCCGATTCTCTGCAGATGTCGCACGCTGTTGGGGGTCAGGAAAACGCCGGCCCCGATCTCGCCGATCGCAGGCGCCTGTTCGTGGACCGACACCGGGACACCCTGCGCGATCAGCGCATTGGCCGCGAACAGGCCGCCGATCCCGCCTCCGACGATGGCGACACGGGGGCGGGGCTGCACCATTATCGACTCCTTGCGCTGAACGGGTGAATGGATTGGCGGGCGGCGTTGTATCCTCACACAGACCGAGGCATTTTGCCATCAAGCGCGGCTAAAGCTGCCGGGGACATCGGGAAGGCATCGCATGCGCAACGTTCAGCCTTTGGTTTCCATCAGCCGTCGCGTCGCTGCGCTGACGCTGTGGTGTTTGCTGTCAGCAGTCAGTTCGGCACGCGCGCAAGACTATCCGGATCGTCCGGTAAAAATCATCGTGCCGTTTGCTGCCGGCGGCACCGCCGACGCCGTTCCGCGATTGGTCGGAGACTGGCTCTCGCGCAAATGGGGCCAGCCCGTCGTCATCGAGAACCGCACCGGCGCTGGCGGAAACATCGGCGCGGAAGCGGCCTATCATTCGGCACCCGATGGTTACACGTTGCTTTCGTCGCCGCCGCCGCCGCTGGTGATCAACCAAAATCTCTATCCCAAGCTCGGATTTGATCCGACCAAATTCGAACCGGTTATCGTGATGGCCCACGTGCCAAACGCGCTGATCGTCAATCCCGGGAATCTCAAGGCATCGAGCGTGTCCGAACTCGTCGAATACCTGCGGCAAAACCCTGAGAAGGTTACCGCTGCCACGCAAGGCAACGGGACGACCTCCCACCTTACCGCCGAGCTTTTCCAGGTCATGGCAAAAGTGAAACTGCGGTTCGTCCCCTATCGAGGGTCGGCACCTGCGCTTCAGGGCTTGCTCGCCGGCGACGTCGATCTGATGTTCGACAATCTCGGTGTTTCCTTGCCCCTCGCCGAGGCCGGTAATCTCAAGCTGCTTGCCGTGGCCTCAGCCCAGCGCCTGCCATCGCTTCCCGAGGTGCCTGTCATCGCCGAGACGCTGCCGGGATTCGAGGCGGTTGCGTGGTATGCGATCGTGGCGCCACCGGGCACGCCCAAGAGCATCACCGAAAAGATCAACGCCGATGTGAATGAAGCCCTGCGCCAACCGGAGTTGCAGGACCGTCTCAAGAAACTGTCAGCGGAGATCTTTGGCGGCTCCGCGGAAAAGGCGGCAAAATACATGCGGGAAGAGGTCGAACGGTGGAGGGAGGTGATCAAGGCAGCGGATGTCAAACTGCAGTAATCCGGGGTGTGGACCGCATCCGTCTTGATCTTCGTGCGTGCAATCGCGTTGGGATGCGCTATATGGACTGGACCGACTGGGCGGGAAAAGCAAAATACAATCAGCACTTAAGCATGGTCGTCGTCAGCCATGTTGTACCAAATGCAGTACCGCGCCGTTGATGAGCGTGTTCCAGCGAATGAAATTTCGGCTAACTAATGACATCCGTACTTCGGATACAGCATTTCCGGAAACCGGTTTGTGAACGAACACGACCGCTATTTTATTTCTTGGTCGGGGCGCTGCTGGCCGCGCCCCGCACCATTAGGGCGATCTGCCGGCCGACATCGTCGACGCTCAAGCGGCCGCCTGCGGTGTACCAGAACACGGTCCAGTTCATGGCGCCAAGGATCGACAGCCGGAACGCATGCCGGTCGCAATCGGCGCGCAGAGGCAAATCGTCGATGAGGCTGGCGAAAATCTGCTCGTACTCGTCGCGCTGGCGGACGAGTTTTCGGACACCCTTGAGATTGTAGTAGCGCGGCGGCGTGAGGATCGCGCGAGTCACGCTGCCACCGAGCAATATCCGGCAGTGCGCAACGATGGCCTCGTCGAGCCGCCTCCAGGGCTCGTTGATTCCGGCAATGGCGGTCTCGACCTCCTGGCGCATCGCCGTGAGGCTCTCCTGGTGCACCGTGAAGAGCAGATCTTCCTTGGACGGAAAGTGATAGTACAGCGAGCCAGATAGAACGCCTGACGCGGCTGCGATATCGCGGATCGACGTGCCTTCAAACCCATTCCGCGCAAACAGTTCGGACGCTGCGGCAATGATCTGCCGGCGGCGGTCGGGGCCTTTTCGTAACGATTTCGGCTTTTTCGTACGAGCCTTCGCGCGCGCCAAGGGCTTCGTCATTTTCTTCTCAGCCCGTCAATGATGAAGAACCCCGGTCGCGAACATAAGATCTGGCAAACTCCTGGCTGCCGTTCGCCTCGGCAGGGTCCGCAGAAACCATCTCAATGGATCGCCGATCTCTACACTTTTGGAGGGCTATTGTCGAGAATCGATCAAGCGACCGATAGGCGCGACAGCCCTCTAAGCGAGCTTGCAGGACCGTCGCGCTAACGCTGGTTCGCAGGCAGTATTCAACTACCAAGCCTTCGTCGGCGACGCCGATCAGTCGCACGCCAACCCGATTGAGGTAGCAAGGCTATATCATGTGCTGGCATTAGGATGACCGCGGTGCGCCCAAGGAGCAAAGTCTTTCTCTTTCGGTCCTAGATTCGGCTTGACTTGCTATTCAACCAAGCGAACGATAGAATAAGAAATTGCCTCGGTCTGGCTGCATCCGACAGGCTTTCGGGCGCGGAGAAGACAAGCCAAGCAGGCAAAAACGGGCGAAATTATTCCGCCGACATGGGGCGCCGACGTCTTCTAGACCCAGGGAGAAATCAATGTCTGATTTCCTGATCGAGCATACGCCGTCGGCCTACAAATACCCGCTGCTGATCAAGCACCTTCTTCACGCGCCGATAACACAGTCGGCCGATCAGGAGATCGTCTACCGCGATCTCAGCCGCTACACCTATCGCGATCTGCGCGAACGAATCGGGCGTCTTGCGAGTGGTCTCACTTCGAAAGGCGTCCGTCGCGGCGATGTCGTCGGTGTGCTGGATTGGGATAGCCACCGCTACCTGGAATCCTATTTTGCAATCCCGATGCTCGGCGCCACGCTTCAAACCGTCAATATCCGGCTGTCGCCCGAGCAGGTTCTGTTCACGCTCAATCACGCGCGTCCCAGGCTGCTGCTGGTAAACGTCGAGTTTCTTCCATTGATCGAGCAGTTGCAAGGGCAGCTTGAATCCGTCGAGGGCATCATTCTGATGTCGGATGACGGCGTGTTTCCGAACAGCCCGATCAAGACCGTCGGTCATTATGAGGAGATGCTGGCAAAGAGTTCACCCGATTTCACGTTCGAGGATTTCGACGAGAATACCCGCGCGACGATGTTTTACACCACAGGAACCACCGGCGCGCCCAAGGGTGTCTACTTCAGCCATCGCCAGCTTGTGCTTCACACGCTGATCGATCTGGTCGGGTTCGGCTCGCCGGCGCGCCAAGGGCGATTTCACGGCGAAGACGTGTATATGCCGATCACGCCGATGTTTCACGTCCACGGCTGGGGATTGCCCTATGCCGCGACCGCAGCGGGCGTAAAACAGGTCTATCCCGGCCGGTATCAACCCGAACTTCTCTTGAACCTGATCAAGACCGAGGGCGTGACGTTTAGCCATTGCGTTCCGACGATCCTGCAAATGCTGCTGTCGGCTCCCAACAGCAAGGATATCGATCTTTCCAAACTGAAAATGGTGATCGGGGGTGCGGCGCTGACCAAAGCGCTGGCCAAGGCCGCGCTGCAGCGCGGCATCGACATCTTTGCCGGTTACGGCATGTCGGAGTCCGGCCCCATCCTGACGATCGCGCAGCTCAAGGAGCATGAGCTCACCGGTGACCTTGACGCAGAGGCCGAGCTTCGCACCAAGACCGGAATACCGGTGCCGCTGGTCGACTTCCGCATCGTGGATGCTGAGATGAAAGACGTCGCTCACGACGGCCGCACCGCTGGAGAAATCGTCGTGCGCGCGCCGTGGCTGACGATGGGATATCTCAACAATCCTGCGTCATCGGAAAAGCTCTGGGAGGGCGGCTACCTTCACACCGGCGACATCGGCACCATGACCGCGCGCGGCGTCGTCCAGATTACCGACCGGATCAAGGACGTGATCAAAACCGGAGGTGAATGGATTTCGTCGATCGAGTTGGAGGACATCCTGCTCCAAATGCCAAGCCTGAGCGAGGCAGCGATCATCGGCGTGGCGGATGCCAAATGGGGTGAGCGCCCGCTCGCCATCCTTGTCGTCCATCCCGGCGGCAGCGTGGACAATGCGGCCGTGCAGAAGCACGTCAAAGCCTATGCCGATAAGGGCGTGATCTCGCGTTTCGCCATTCCGGACAGGATCATGTTCGTCGATGCGCTCGACAAGACAAGCGTCGGTAAGATCGACAAGAAGGTGCTGCGCGCGAAATACGGGGACGGTTAGCCCGAAGGAATAAATCCGGTTTCGTATCTAATTTGATCGATTGTTTTGATTAATCGGAGCTGGTCTGACTATGACGCGAGCCAAACAGCGACGTGGACAGCCGGCAAAACAGCTCGACGCATAAATCAACAGATACCGGGAGGGAAAAATGGCCGACAAGACAGTCATGGATATGTTCGCCGATATGGCGAAGCAGATTAATCTGCCGAAGATCGATTACGAGGCGTTTCTCGACATCCACCGCAAGAACATCGAGGCGATGCAGAAGTCCGCGGCCGTGCTATCGGAGGGTGGGCGCGCGGTTGTCGCGAAGCAACAGGAAATCCTGGCGGAGGTAGGGCGCGAGGCGCGGCAACTGATCGCTGACTTCAAGCCAGGCGGTTCTCCTCAGGAAGTTGCGACCAAGCAGGCGGAATTGGCCAAGCGTGTGTTCGAAGCGGCAGTCAAGAATACCAGGGACGTCGCAGAATTGGTCCAGAAATCGAGCAGCGAAGCCCCCAAGATCATTCTTGACCGGATGCGCGAGAGCTTTGCCGAAGCGCGGGCGGCCATCGAGTCCAAGAAGGCCTGATACGCGACACCCCTCGTATAGGAGGCGGGCACGAACAGGCTCTGCTGCAACGCGGGAGAATTTGACGGGGCCCGCCTCGGGTGCAAGGCCCGTAACTTCGCAATCATCCGGCTTGCGGTGACGGGCCCAAAGGTCCGTACTGGCGGCCGGCGCGGAACGCCGCGAATATGTTGCGAGGCTGCCGCCGATACCGAACGCTTAAACGTTTAACTCAAGGGTGAGCGTCAAGATGAAAAAAGGGGACGTGCTCAAGCAGTACACAACGCCGACAGGAGCTCCGGCGTTTGTTCCAGGCCCGCATCGCTTCACATCGCGCGAGTATCTGAACATTACTTACCGGACGGATCGGGAAGCTCTCGTCAAGCAGGTGCCCGAGCCGCTTGAAGTTGACGAGCCGCTGGTGCGCTTCGAAGTGATGAACATGCCCGACACCACGGGATACGGTTCGTATGTTGAGTGCGGGCAGGCTGCGGTCGTGCGGCATGGGGACGAAGTCGGCGAATACATTATCGGCATGTATCTCGACAATCTGCCGGCGATTGCCGCGGGCCGCGAGCTTAGTGCGTTTCCGAAGAAGCTCGGCTCGGCAAAGCTGTTCGTCGATTCCGATACGCTGGTCGGAACGCTGGATTACGGCACGCTCAGCGTCGCCCGCGCGACGATGGGCTACAAGCACAAGCCGATGGATCTGGAAAAGGCGCGACAGGAAATCTGCGTACCCACGTTCATGCTGAAAATTCTTCCGAGTTACGAGAAGCGCCCGAGAATTTGCGAACTGGTGCGCACCGAGATTACCAATATCTCCGTGAAGGGTGCGTGGCGGGGGCCGGCCCGGCTGCAACTGTTCGAGCATGTTCTGGCGCCGCTCGCGGATCTTCCCGTACGTGAGATCATTTCGGCCACGCACATTCTGACGGATCTCACGCTTTCGCCGGCCACTGTCATCTACGACTATCTCACTGACAGCGCGCCTTCGGCCAGTTCAAAGAAATAGGCGAACGTCATGGCCACAGCTCAGCAGGATATTTTGAACCGATATTCGAAGGTTACCGTGATCGGCGCCGGCGTCATCGGCGCGTCGTGGACGGCGCTCTTTCTGGCGCACGGGCTGGCGGTGGTTGTTAACGATCCGCGCCCGGACGTCGAGACGATTGTCCGGGATTATATCCGCAACAATCTCTCAACGCTCAAGGAGCTTGGGCTGCCGACGGACAATCTTGAAAAGGAACTGAGTTTCGAGGCCGATCTCGAACGCTCAGTAACAGGCTCCGATCTGGTTCAGGAAAACGGGCCGGAGCGGATCGAATTCAAACAGGATTTATGGGCGCGCATCGGCAAGGTCGTGGGAGAGCACGCGCTGATGCTCTCGTCGAGTTCTGCGAAGACCGCGACCGAGCAGTCACTCAAAATGTCCCGGCCCGAGCGGCTGCTGGTGGGGCATCCCTTTAACCCGCCCCATCTGATTCCGTTGGTCGAGGTTGTCCCCGGCGAGAAGACAAGCCCGAAGGCGGTGAATGACGCGGTGGCATTCTACGCGGCCCTCGGCAAGGTGCCGCGCGTCGTGCGCAAGGAAATGCCCGGCTTTGTCGCAAACCGGCTGCAACGAGCGATCTTCCGGGAATGCTGCTACCTGGTCATCCAGGGCGTTGTCAAAGTCGACGAACTCGACGACATCGTGACGAGTTCGATCGGCTTGCGCTGGGCGGCGGACGGTCCGTTCCGCTCGTTCCATCTCGGAGGCGGAGCCGGCGGCTTCAAATCGTTCTTCAACCAGTTCGGTCCGGGTCTCAACGAGGCATGGAAGAACATGGCGCCTGTCAATCTGGATGAGGCCGCGCAGAACAAGATCATCGCGCAGGCTGAGGCATCCTTCGCCGCGCAACCTCCTGAGCAACTCGAAAGTGAACGCGACGCCAAGCAACTGGCGATCATCCGCGCGCTGAAGGCGGTGAAAGCGAAATAGAGGTCGTCAAGATCGCACACGGACATTGCATGAACCAGTTTTCTCCGGCGACGCCGTTTCAGCCAGGCACAAGGCGGTTCGACACCTGAAAGGAGTTTTGGATGAGCCATATTTTCGATGGTCTGAAGGTTCTAGATTGCGGCAGCTTCATTGCGGCACCGGCCGCGGCAACTATCCTTTCGGATTTCGGGGCTGATGTTATCAAGATCGAGCCGCCGGGTGGGGGGGACCCTTATCGTGCAGTGCCAAAGTTGCCGACAAGCCCACAAAGCGACCAGAACTATGCGTGGATGCTCGCATCCCGCAACAAGCGGGGTCTGGCGCTCGATCTTGCCAAGCCGACGGCTCAGGACGTCGTGCGCCGCCTCGTCAGGGGAACGGATGTCTTCATCACCAACTTTCCGACGGCTGTGCGCAAGAAATTCGGTCTCACCTATGAGGATCTTGCGCCTCTCAACGATCGGCTAATCTATGCCTCGTTCACCGGCTATGGCGACAAAGGCGCGGAGGCGAGCAAGCCGGGGTTCGACATGACCGCCTACTGGGCGCGGTCAGGATTGATGGACGGCGTGCGGACCGACGCGACCGCGCCGCCCGCGCGTGCCCTGACAGGTATGGGCGATCACCCATCGGGCATTTCGCTTTTTTCATGCATCCTGATGGGGCTCTATCAACGCCAGATCACCGGCAAGGGCGCTCATGTCGGCACGTCGCTGCTTGCCAATGGTCTCTGGTCGAATGGATTCATGGCGCAGGCTGCGTTGTGCGGCGCCAGGTTCATCGACCGGCCGCGGCGCGAGCAGGCGTTGAATGCGTTGACCAACTATTATCAGTGCCGCGACGGGCGATGGCTGATTCTGACCATCGTCAACGAACGGCAGTGGCCCATCGTTGCAACGTGCGTCGGCCGGGAGGATTTGGTGACCGACCCACGCTTCGCGACCAACCGCGACCGGGCTATCAATGCGGTGACGCTAACCTCAATTTTCGATGAGGTCTTCGCAACCAGGGACCGTGCGGAATGGCGCGCGACTCTCAGCGCCAATAGCATTGTCTTCGATGTGGTCGCGTCGGCGCAGGATATCGGCTCCGATGAGCAACTCCTGGTGAACGATATTCTGATTCCGTTCGAAGGCGATACCACGCTCACGGTCACCAGTCCGATTTTCATGGAAGGTCAGCAGAAGGTCAAACCTCGACTTCCTCCGACCGTTGGTCAACACAGCGATGCGGTGTTGCGCGAAGCTGGCTATGACGAGGAATCAATCAAACAACTTCGGCAAGATGGCGCCGTCGCCTAAGCGTTTTGAACCTTCGCTCTCGATCCTGTATCTGGTTAGCTGCTCGGAGACGAATGATGAAAATTGAAGATCTATTCAGCGTGCGGGGCAAGATCGCACTCGTCACCGGTGGAAGTCGCGGCCTGGGCGAAATGATTGCCCGCGCCTATGTGGAAAACGGCGCAAAAGTTTACATTACGGCACGCAAAGCGGAGGCATGCGAGGCCCTTGCAAAGGAACTGTCGCAATTTGGAGAGTGCATCGCAATTCCAGCCGATCTTTCGCGTATGGATGAGATTGATCGCCTTGCCCGCGAGCTCGAGAAGCGCGAGAAGCGGCTGGATATCCTGGTCAACAATGCCGGCGCGAGCTGGGGCTCGACTTTTGCTGAGTTTCCCGAAAACGGCTGGGACAAGGTGATGGACCTGAATGTCAAATCCGTGTTCTTCCTGAGCCAGCGGCTCCTCGGTCTGCTGGAAGCAGCAGGGTCGCCGGACTCCTATTCGCGGGTGATCAACATCGGTTCGATTGAGGGTATCAGGACATCGCACCTCGAAGCCTATTCGTATGCCGCGTCGAAGGCTGGCGTGAACCATCTCACGCGCATCATGGCGAAGTTCCTCGCGCCGAAGCACATCGCGGTCAATGCGATTGCGCCTGGTTACTTCCCGTCGAAAATGACGGACGCGATTGACGAGCATGGTGCGAAGGAGGTCGTCGATGACGCGCCCATGAAACGCATGGGACATGCGGACGATCTCGCGGGCATTGCCATCTACCTCGCCTCGAGAGCCAGCGGCTTCGTCTGCGGTGCGGTCATTCCGGTCGACGGTGGATTGGCCACGACGGCCTAAGGCTCGTGCTGTAGGGCAAGACTTGGGCGAGTACGGACTTCAAGAACCGCCCAAAAACTGGCGCCGCATGATGCGGCGCCTTTTTTGGACCTTGAACCATCAGGACTGGCGGACGTCTGCCTTAAGATGTCAATCCGGTCTCGGCAGCTGGTTCGTTCAGGCCTCGTTTGGGTCCGCAGCCTTTACGATTGTCAGCAACAGCAAGCCGGACAGCAGATAGGCTCCCACAATAAGATATGTGCTGTAGAGCGAGTTGCCCGTTGTCGCGCTAATATAGCCCGTGAGGGAAGGTGCGACAGCCGGGCCGAGATTGCCGAGGCTGCTGATGAGCGCGATGCCGCCGGCGGCGCTCGCCTTGGACAGGTACTCGGTGATGGTGGTGAAGAACAATGGCGTCGCCGAAATGAACCCGAGGCCGGCGAGCGTCAGGCCCATGATCGATGCCACCAAGTTGCCGTGGGAAAATGTGATGGCCAACAGGCCGACTGCCGCGACGGCCACGCAGGTGGCGTAGTGCCATCGCCGCTCTCTGGTCTTGTCCGAGTGACGCCCCATCAGAATCGTGCCGATGATGCCTGCGATCTGCGGTAAGGTGGCAAGCAAGCCCACGTGAAGAAGATCAGCCACGCCCCAGCTTTTGATCAGCGAGGGAATCCAGAACACCATGGTGTAGGTCGCGCCCAGCAGCAGAAAGTAGGTGAAAGCGAGGCCGTAGACTTTCGGATCCTTCAGCATCTGGAAGAATCCGGCGTGGTGCGCTGACTCGACGTCCTTGTGATCGTGATCAAGCTGGAAGCGCAGAGCCGTTTTTTCCTCGGTGCTCAGCCACTTGGCGTCTTCAGGTTTATCCTGAAGATAGAAGTAGGCGGCAAGACCGAGGATCGACGCCGGCAGGCCTTGGGAAATGAAGAGCCACTGCCAGCCATGCCAGCCTTCGATGTCGTTGAAATACTTCATCGTTGCGCCGGAAAGCGGACCGGCGATCACGGACGCGATGGCCGTCGCGGTCATGAACATCGCGATGATCTGGCCGCGCCGCGCCGAAGGGTACCAGTACGTCAGATAGAGAATGATGCCGGGGAAGAAGCCCGCTTCGAGCGCGCCAAGCAGGAACCGGGCGACATAGAATTGCAGCGGCGTCTGCACGAACGCCATGGCGCATGCGACAATGCCCCAGGTGAACATGATGCGTAGCAGTGTCTTGCGAACACCGATGCGCTCAAGCAGCAAGTTGCTGGGTACTTCGAACAGGAAGTAGCCGACGAAGAATATGCCCGCGCCGAAACCGTATGTCGCATCGCTGAAAGTCAGCGTCTGCTTCATCTGAAGCTGGGCATATCCGATGTTGATGCGATCCAGAAACGCGATCATGTAACAAAGAATCAGGAAGGGTAGAATCCGCCAGCCGATCTTGGAGAACAGCTTTGTGACGGCGATTGGCTCCTTGTCAGCGGAAGGAATTGTACGGCCGCCGGTTGCGTGGATAGCCATTGTTTACTCCCCTCATTTGTGTTCCCGCGGAGTCTTTTGCTCCGAGTTGGAACGTATTTGCTGTCTTACTCCTTGACGCCCGGCGCGCCGCGATAACGACGGCGGCTGACGTTCCGCATAACAAGAATCTGAAATGTTGGACGAGGGCCGTTCGGGATCGAGGCCGGTCGCGCCGTGCGCACAGCTCCAGATCCTTTGAGCGCCCTCGGGCACGCGGTCGGCGTCGTCCGCATCGTGATTGACTTTCGGGCAAGAACCAAGGCCAAACGGCAATGCCGGCTTCAAAAGATCATCGGTTAATCTATCAGTCGCTTGATTGTTTAGCAACACGCGCGCCCCGGATTTGTGCCTGATACGCGGTGAAAGGGTGGCGCACGCTGCTGCTAACAGTATCTGGTGGGTCGGCTGGGGCGTGTATCCAGATCACCGGCGACGCCGTCTCCTAACGGCTGAAGGTCCCCTCGATTTGAACGCGCCCTGCGCGAGCACCGAGGCTTCCGACAAGTTCTCCGCCAAGTACGGTCAGTCAGCCGGGGTGGTGATCTTCGACGGCGTGTTCGTTCCCCACGATCGTATGCGTCCCACCGTGTGCAACTTTCCGTGCGATACGGTCACCGAATCTGCAATCGGAGCATTGCGGGCCTGGGCGGGCGTCAAACGCAGCGCTAGTTTACTTCCGACTTTGATTGGTTTTTCGGTCATCTGTCGGAGGCGCTAGAGGAATCGAAGCGGCCATAAAGTGGGTAAAGTATGTTAGCGCGCTTGCGATACCACATGACTGTAATCGGTACAGCAATGTTGCACCGGCCGGCATGAATATCGGCGAAAGCCACCGAGATCAAAGGCAGCGACTAATTCAAGCGGTTGAAAAGAAAGGAAAATGCTTTAACCCCTATGCGTCTGCGTGTTTGTCATCCCAGAAATTGGTTGGACAGATTCGAACCGTAAAATTGAATGAGCTCAATATGTTACCGACCAGATTTTCCGTCGCCCCGATGATGGATTGGACCGACCGGCATTGCCGCGTCTTCCATCGCCTGATGACGCGGCGTGGGCGGCTTTACACGGAGATGCTGACGACAGGCGCCATCATTCACGGCGATCGCGCCCGGCTGCTTGGTTTCGATACGTGCGAACATCCGGTCGCGCTTCAGCTTGGCGGCTCGAGCGAGCGCGATCTCGCCACAGCAGCACAGATCGGCGAGGATTTCGGCTACGACGAAATCAACCTCAATGTCGGCTGCCCGTCGGATCGGGTGAAGGAGGGCCGTTTTGGCGCCTGTTTGATGGCGGAGCCGGCGCTGGTCGCCGCTGGTGTCCATGCCATGAAGCGCGCGGTCAAAATCCCGGTCACGGTCAAATGCCGGATCGGCATCGACGATCAGGATCCGGAAACGGCGCTGGCTGAGATGGCGCGCGGCGTCATCTCAGCCGGCGCCGATGCGCTGATCGTCCACGCCCGCAAAGCCTGGCTCAATGGATTGTCGCCGAAGGAAAATCGCGACATCCCGCCGCTCGACTATGACAGGGTATATCGGCTGAAGGCGGCGTTGCCCGACGTGCCCATCATCATCAATGGCGGCATCGCGAGTCTCGTTGAAGCGAAGCAGCACCTCGCCTATGTCGACGGCGTCATGCTGGGGCGTGCGGCCTATCAGGAGCCGTGGCGATTGCTGGCGGCCGATCCCGAGCTATTCGGCGAAGCGGCGCCGCACGCCGTCATGAAGGACGTGTTCGAGGCGATGACGCCCTATATCGAACGCGAACTCGCGCACGGTACGCGGCTGCATTCGATCGTCAGGCATTTCGTCGGCGCGTTTCATGGCGTGCCGGGCGCGCGCGCGTTCCGCCGCCACCTCGCCGAGAACGGGGTCAAGCCGGGGGCCGGCGTCAATGTCTTGCGCGATGCGATTGCGCTGGTCGAGGACCGCGTCGCGGCCCCGATAGCGGCGTAATGAAAGAGTCGATAATTTGCGCGTATTCTGATCGCAAAACCGGCGTCCACTTTTGCGGAATACGCGCTAGGGATAGCCGTGCAGCATCAACCTGTCGGCGCGGACTTCCCAGCTTTCCAGCCGATCCAGAAAGCTCATGCCGAGCAAATTGGTTTTCATTTGTCCGCGCGGCACCACCAGCGCCGGCACCGAACGCTCGACGAGCTTGCCGATCGCCAGGCGGTCGAGCGTCAACCGGGCCGCCCTGGTGTGCCCACCGGCGGTCTCGACATCGACGTCATACTCCAGCAACTCAAGCGGCAGCCCGGCGGCCCTTGCGGTCTCCCAGGTCAGCACCACCGAGGTCGCGCCGGTGTCGATTACCATCGGGGCGTTGACGCCATTGATTCTGGCGTGCAGCGCGAATTCACCGGTCTGCCCGCGTGCGATCTGCACGGCGCGCCCCGGCGACGCCGCCCGCTGGCGCAGCAATTCCGAGACGGTGTCGCTGGCACGCGCGATCTGTTTCGGGTCGCCATAGGCGACCACGGCGCCGGCCGTCGCCGCCAGCATGAGAACGACGAGCAAAAAGCGGCTCACAGCGGGCCTCTCGCGCCAGTGTAGTTTTTCGTCAGCCGGCTTTTGGATTGGCCGTCACTTCGGGCTGAACCAATCCGGCGTCGGTCATACGCGCCGGCAGCAAAGCCATCACCGCTAGCCGCTCCGCGGTTTCCATCCGGTGCCAGCGCGCGATCTCCGGGAGTGTACGGCCGCAGCCGAAACAGAGGCTGGTTTTGGGATCGATCATACAGACTGCGATGCACGGCGTTTCTCTGCTCATTGAGGGATAGTGAAGTGTATTCGGTCGTTTGCGCAAGCGCTCCGGTTACAGTCCAGTGCCGGCACTCATGATCGGCTTGTTGCGGGCCCGGCGTTTCTCGTCGGTGGCGCCGGCGGTGGCGGTCTCCGGTTGCAGCGGCGGGGCTTCCTCGGCCATCGGAGCCAGCGCGGACATCACGCGCTCCGGCGGGAAGGTGACGATGACCTCGGTACCGACGCGAAGCTTCGATTTCAGCGTGAACGTGCCGCCATGCATGTCGATCAGGCTTTTGGCGATCGGCAGCCCGAGGCCCGCGCCCTGCTCGGCGGATTTGATCGAATTGGAGCCCTGACCGAACGACGCCAGCACGATGGGGATTTCATCTTCGGCAATGCCGGAGCCGGTATCCTTGACGCTGAGATA
>WNFD01015126.1_pt1 | contig 13921 bp, 9 predicted proteins | sample 5400491 | NCBI WGS metagenome assembly WNFD01 (sample SAMN13153343, study PRJNA577476) | soil metagenome | isolation source: 120 cm saprolite under Douglas fir tree site 2 hole 2 replicate 2 | place: USA:California | collected 2015-04-18
TAAGACCAAGCGAGTCCGCAAGCAGAAGACCGACCGTGAGGACGCCCGACTGCTGCTGAGACTGATGCGGGAAAATAATTTTCCCCGAATCTGGGTACCCAGTCCGGAGAATCGTGACCTGCGACAACTGCTTTGGCACTGGTAAACGCTCACCGGAAACTGACCACTACGAAAGTTTCCCTTGACTTTTGTTATCGCTTTGGTACAATTCAGCTTAGAGAATAGTTTGCTTGGAACGCGGAGCCTGGCTCCCGCTTTTTTTTGTGGCATCTCCCCCGCACCGTTTGAAGGATACTTGAGTCAATACTTCCTCGAAGCCCGCACGATCTGCATAGTTTTGGTGCAACGCAAGTCATTTAGAATCAACACTTGTGAACTCTCTTGCAAGTGTTGAAAACAAAAGACTTATGGAAGTGTTAAGTCCTTTAGAAGCAACACTTACAAAAAACAGGGGGAGGAGGGTGTTATGGTTAACCGGCACAGACCGGGCGCATCCCAGACAGATTGCATCGCCTGACATGCTTCCGCGAATTGACGTTTGGATGCTTACCTGCTTCGCCAGAAAGCGGATCAATGACCCGCCGCGCGCACAGGCTTTTCGTCGGAAGGTTCGCCTTCGCGGATGCCGCCGTACCGGCGCTCGCGCTTTTGAAACTCGAGCAAGGCCTCCAGCAATTGCGCTCGATTGAAATCCGGCCACAACGTTTCGGTCACGAAAATCTCCGCATACGCAATCTGCCAGAGCAAAAAATTACTGACGCGCATTTCTCCGCTCGTCCGGATCAGCAAATCGGGATCCGGCAGCCCATCCGTATACAAATGCCTCGAAAGCTGCGCCTCCGTCACTTTGTCCGGCGCTCCGTGGCCATTCCGTTCCGCGAGAATCGCGTTCATGGCATCCACAATTTCTGCGCGTCCCCCGTAATTCAGCGCCACGCACAGCACCATGCCTTTGTTCCCTGCAGTTTTTTCCATGGCGTCCCGCACATCGTTCTGCACGCCTGCGGGAAGCTCTTCGATGCGGCCGAGAAACCGCATCCGGATATTGTTTTTCTGGAGGAGCGGCATCTCCTTGCGGAGGTATTCGCGCAAGAGTTGCATCAGGAAGTCGATCTCGGCCTTGGGTCGCCGCCAATTCTCCACCGAGAAGGCATAGAGGGTCAGCGCCTCAATTTTCAAGCGTGCGCATGTCTCAATGGTAGTGCGGGCCGACCGCGTCCCCGCGCGATGCCCGGCGATCCTCGGCAGGTGGCGCTTCTGCGCCCAGCGCCCGTTCCCGTCCATGATAACGGCCACGTGCCTCGGCAACCGCGACAATTCCAATTTCTCGAGCAGCCGCGCTTCTTCCGCGGTCACCGGCCCGAGCTCGCTCGGAGTCGCGAGGTGCAGGGTTTTATTTGATTTCGTCAGCGTCACGGCCTGTATTCGCTTTGAATCCAATTCTTCTTTACGCCGTAAAGTTAACATACGCTTCCGCCACAGCGCAACGCTGCGGTGCCGTGTTTAGCATCAAGGCGCCGTACCCTGTTGAAAAATGGCGGTGTAGGTCAGCACCAGGGTCAGCGCGATCATGGCGATGGCCGTGACCCACGCAACGACGTTAAACGTTGTGGTGTTGACGTACTCGCCCATCAAATCGCGCCGGTTGACGAGCAACAATATGAAAATGACCACCACGGGCAGCCAGACTCCATTGCCCACCTGGGAAAAGATCAAAATCTTCCACAGCGGCGCATTGGGCAGCAAGACCACTCCCGCGCCCACGACAATAAGGACGGTGTAGAGCCAGTAGAATATCGGAGCTTCCTTGAATTTGCGGTCCAGCCCCGCTTCAAAACCGAGACCCTCGCAAATCACGTGCGCTGTGGACAGCGGCAGGATGGAAGCCGCGAAGAGCGAAGCATTGAGCAAACCGAACGCAAACAGAACGCCCGCGCCCTTCCCCGCAAGGGGTATGAGCGCCTGCGCTGCCTGCCCGGCGTCGGTAATGTCACGATGCCCGGTGGTGTACAACGTCGCTGCGGTGCAGACGATGATAAAGAAAACGATCATCATGCAAGTCACGCTGCCAAAGAGGACATCGGCGCGCGCTTGCGGATATTGGCGGGGACCGACCTTTTTCTCGACAAACCCCGCCTGCAGATAAAAAAACTGCCACGGGGCAATCGTGGTCCCGACAAGGCCGGTCAGCATGATCAGATATCCCGAATTGAACTGAAGATTCGGAAAGACAGTGTGCTTGGCAGCGATAAGCCAATCTGGCTTTGCCAGAAACGCAGAAAATACATAAGACAGATACAGGACGCAGGCAAACAGAAAAATGACCTCCACCTGCCGGTACGTTCCTCGAATCACCAAAATCCAAACGAGCATCGCTGCTATGGGCACAGAAACATATTTGTTGATGCCGAAAATCTGCATGGCCGCTGCGACGCCGGCAAACTCCGCCACCACGTTAGCCAGATCCACGAAGAAACCCGTGATCATCACAAAAAACGTCGACCGGAATCCAAACTCCTCGCGAATGAGATCCGAAAGCCCTTTCCCAGTGACCACTCCCATGCGCGCGCACATCTCTTCCGTGACGTACAGCGCAATCGTCATCGGTATGAGCGACCACAGCAGCGCATAGCCGTATTTCGCTCCTGCTTGCGTGTAAACAGATATTCCGCCCGCGTCATTGTCCACATTGGAAGTGATCAGCCCGGGGCCGACCACCGCGAGCAGCAGCGTGAGCCGCCGGCGCAGGCCACGGATCTTCTTCTGCAAGTCCGTATCGCCCGCGCGCACGCGGTCAAATCTCGCGGAGATGGCGCCCCAATTCATCGTTCAGATCAAAAGCCTTTCCTAGTCCTTCACCAGCCGCGACACCACGTCGTCCACTGTGATGGCACCGATGGGCCGGTTTTCCGCGTCGATTACCGTCAGCATGCGCAAGTTGTACTTGTCGAACAGTTCGAACACTTCCTTGTCATCCGCGTTTCCCGGCAGGCTGAGCAGCGGTTCCATCTTTAGCTCGGCCATCCGTTGGTCCGGCGCTGCCAGAAGCAGCCGTGCCACGGACACCGTGCCGGAATATTGTGCGTTGTCATCCAGCAAGACGATGGTGTCAAGCTGGTCCAGGTTCAGTTCCTGATCGCGCATCCACTCCAGCACTTCGTCGCGCGTTGAAGTCTCGCCCACAAACACGAAATCCGGGTTCATCATTCCGCCTGCCGTGGCGGGGTCGAATGCCAGCAGTTCGCGCACTTCATCCGCTTCCCGCCCCGGCATCTCATCCAGGACTTCTTCGGAGGTTTCCTTCGGCAAATCGGCCAGAACATCCGCCGCGGCGTCCGGCGCCATTTCCTCCAGTATGTCTGCGGCCTTTCCCGGATCCATTTTCTCCACGATTTGGGTCGTCAGCCGTTCGTCCAGTTCCGCGAGGACCGCCGCGGCCGTCTCTTCGTCCAGCGAGGCGATGATTCCCTGCCGCTCGGCAGCGGAGAGATCCTCCATCATCTCCGCCACGTCGGCCGGGTGCAGATCCTCAAGCTTCTCGTGCGAGATGCGCAGCTTCACCCGGCGCAGCGGGTCCGGTTCGATCAGGTTCACAAATTCCCAACGGATGGACTTCTGCGGCAGCCGGCTCTGCAGCCTGCGGATCACCGCCGATGGCACGACGCCCTGGAGGAGCCGCCGCACCGCCCCCGGCAGGCCCACGTCCACTTGTGTCAGCCGCAGCTCCACGTTCCCATTGGCCCGCAGTTCTGCCAAGTCCACATCGTTCACGCGCACGACCTTCCGCCCCCCCGTATCAATGATCTGCTGGTCCATGAGATCTTTCTGAACCGCCAGCCAGGACTCGTTCGGCCGGTACAGCTCCAACGCGCGCTCCCCCACGTTTAGTTTCAATTTTCCTGCGGATACCGATGCGACTTGGTTATGCTTGGCGACCAGCGGCTGATAATTCCCGCGCGAGAGCAGGTAATGCGAGACGCGATTCGGCGCCTCAGCCGGCTCGATGAAGAACTCCCGCACCCGCCCGACGAAATTCCCTTCCGAGTCGTAAGCTTTTGATCCCATCAGTTCCGTGGCATAGAGTTCCATAGACTTCCCCTTCTCGTGCGAACTGGCCTTCCTTGAAACCGCACTCGGCGAATTCGCAGGCTGTCGGGCAACAAAAAAAGCCCGCGCACCGATGAACGTTGGCCGCGAGCAAGTGCCTCACAAATATGGACTTACCGTTAGCCGCTAGTGAACCCTCCCCACCCGACCGCTCGAGCCATGGCCTGCAACTCGCGCGAGATCTGCTGGACACCCAAACTGCCTACGCGCTTTGGGTTCCACACCGGCCCCTTCCTACTAGGGCCAGGTTCGACTTCGCTCCTCGCACTCATCGAGAGAGAATTCACTCCGTGGTCTTCGACCCCACCCAATTTTGGGGCCTCACGTGAATTGATAATCTGCATGCAGCGCAATGTCAAGAAAAGAATGGCTCTTGGAGTGATTTTTTTTGCGCGGGACTACTTTGCTGCCATTTTCTGCGCCGCAAAAAGCATGTGGGTGGGCTGTTCGCCCTTTCGGCGGCACTCTTCCATGTACAGCACGAGATAGTTCTTCAAGACATAGTCATTTTTAGAAAATCCAAGCTCCATCGCGGCGCGATCGATCGCTTCGGCAGGCCCTTCCAGCTCGACGAACGCCCCGATCGGCGTTTCATCGAGTTCGATCAGCAGGCCCCGGGCCCACGTTTTTGAATTTGGCAGCTGAAAGGTGGACCGATACTTTTCATAACGGAACCAGCCGCTCATTCCCAGGCCTTCAAAGATTCGCGTAAGATTGCCGGCATCGCTCACTTCGAGCTCCGTTTCATCCCGGACTTTAAAGCGCCCGCGCCGCAGATGGCGGGCGGCTCCGGCAGCCGCCCCGGCGATCGGCTGTTTAAAGGTCAGAACCACACGTTGTTTCGAATCCTTCGCTTTGGCCTTTCCTGACGTCTCCGGCGACTCCGTTCGAATGCGGAGCAACTGCCCGTGCTTGGCCAGTCCGCCTTCCGGCGTATCGAAAATTACATTTTCCTCGTGGACTCGCTCCAATCCCTTCCCAGCGGGGCGCGCGCCGATGCGCTTCAGGGCGCGGTGAAACGCCCGCACGTCGGCAATCTTCAGCTTGATTTCTGTCTCTTGCGCCATCTTGCTGCTTTCGCTCCTGAGGCGGCTGCTTTCTCCCGCCGTCGACTTCCGCTAGTATAGCGGACGCACGCAAAGGAATACCCGGCGCACGCGAATCTTCGGCGCCAGAACTAAAGAAACAAATGAATCCTGACGCCAAAACAAAGACGGCAGCCTCGTCACACGACGCGACAATAGACGCCGTCCTCCAGCCGCCAGTAGCGCGGCGCGAACCCGTGGAACACGTTTTACACGGCGATCGCCGCGTCGACCACTATGCTTGGCTCCGCCAAAAGGAAAATCTCGATGTTATCGCCTACCTGGAAGCCGAGAACGCTTACACGGACGCGATCCTGCAGCCCACTAAGCAGCTTCAAGAAAAGCTCTATCAGGAAATGCTTGGCCGCATCCAGCAGACCGACCTCACGGTTCCCTACCGCCTGCGCGGCTATCTCTATTTCACCCGCACGCACGAGGGCAAGCAATATCCTCTCCACTTCCGCCGGCGCCAGCCGGAGGGTTCCCCGGAAGAGCTCTTGCTGGATCTGAATCAGCTTGCCGCGGGCCACTCTTTCTTGGCGCTCGGCTCGTTGGATGTCAGCGATGACGATCGCCTCCTGGCCTACTCGCTGGACACCACCGGATACCGCCAGTACATGCTACATGTGAAGGACTTGGTCAGCGACGCATTGTTGCCCGAGAAAATCGAGCGCGTCACGCGTGTCGCTTGGGCGGCTGACAACCGCACGCTCTTCTACACCGTCGAGGATGAAACCACCAAGCGCTCTCACCGGCTGTACCTCCATGCGATCGGCTCCACGGAACCGGATTCCTTGCTCTACGAAGAAGCCGATGAGCGGTTTCGCATCGAAGTCGAACGCTCTCGCAGCAAAGATTTTCTTTTTCTCACCATCGCGAGCCATACCACAAGTGAAGTCCGCTTTCTCCGCGCGAATCAGCCGCATGGTGATTTTCAAGTAATCGCTCCGCGCGAAGATAACCATGAATATTATGTTGGACATCATCCGGGCCCTGCAGGCGATGAGGCGGGCGCGGTGTTTTATATCCGCACGAATTCTGGTGGCCGAACATTTCGCCTGATGTCCGCGCCCGTTTCCGATCCACGACGTGAATCCTGGCAAGAAATCATCCTCAACCGGCCGGAAGTCATGCTCGCAGCCGCTGAGGTTTTCAAGACTCATCTTGTTCTGTTCGAACGAGAAGGCGGTCTTCCCTTTCTTCGGATCGTGGATCTAACTTCCGTCGCTCCTAAACTTCTCGAAGCCTCGCACCGCATTGAGTTCGCGGAGCCCGCTTACAATGCGTCCATCGGGGAAAATCCGGAATTCGACGCCACGCACCTCCGTTTTCAATACGAATCCTTTGTGACGCCTCGCTCCATCTTCGACTACGACGTCCGCACGCGCGAGCGCATCCTTCGCAAGCAGCAGCCGGTTCTCGGCGGCTACGATCCCGCGCAATATGTCAGCGAGCGGCTGGTCGTCTATCGGCACGACACGCCGCGCGACGGCTCTGCCCCGCTCCTCCTTTACGGCTACGGCAGTTACGGCATCTCCATGCCGGTCCATTTCAGTTCGAATCGTCTGAGCCTCTTGGATCGCGGCGTCATTTTTGCGGTCGCCCACATTCGCGGCGGCGGCGAACTTGGGAAACCCTGGCACGATGCCGGCCGCATGAAGCAGAAGCACAATACCTTCACCGATTTTGTCGCTTCCGCGGAGCATCTCATCGCCCAGCGATTCACTTCGCCGCAGAAACTCGTGATCGAAGGCGGAAGCGCCGGTGGACTGCTCATGAGCGCCGTGACCAACATGCGGCCCGACCTTTTCCGCATCGTCATCAGCCACGTCCCCTTCGTGGATGTTCTCAATACCATGCTGGACGCTTCGCTGCCGCTGACCGTGGGCGAATACGAAGAGTGGGGCAATCCGCAAATCCCAGAAGATTATTTTGAGATGAAGTCGTATTGCCCGTACACCAACCTGCAGCGGAAGGCGTACCCGACGATTCTCGTGAAAACCGGGCTGAACGACAGCCAGGTGATGTACTGGGAGCCCGCAAAGTACGTCGCAAAGCTACGCACGCTGAAAACCGATGCAAATCTTTTGCTTCTGAAAACCAACATGGGCGCGGGACACGGCGGCGCATCCGGTCGTTACGACTATCTCCGCGAGATCGCGCTCGACTACGCCTTCTTGCTGACGCAGATGGGAATCCGCGAATGAGAATGGCCGACGAGGCATGAGCGAGCCGACAACACCGCTGATGCAGCAGTATCACGCTATCAAGGCGCGCTATCCGCACGCTCTGTTGCTCTTCCGCCTCGGCGATTTCTACGAGCTTTTCTACGAGGACGCGATCATTGCCGCGCGCGAGCTGCAGATCACGCTCACTTCGCGCAATCGTGAAAAAGGCCAGCCCATTCCCATGTGCGGGGTTCCGTATCACGCCGCCGAAGGCTACATCGCGCGCCTGATTCGCGCCGGATTCAAAATCGCTATCTGCGACCAGATGGAGCAGCCCGGCCCGGGCAAGAAACTCGTTCGCCGCGAAGTCGTTCGCGTCATCACGCCCGGCACGGCCACCGATGTCGCCGTCCTCGACGCCCGTGAAAACAATTTTCTCGCCGCCGTCGCCCGGCACGCCTCGGGTTCGCCCATTGGCCTTGCGTACGTCGATCTCTCCACGGGCGAATTTCAAGCCACGGAATTTTCCGGCCCCCGCGCCGATGAAGCGCTCCGCGACGAGCTGCTATTGCTTCACCCGCGGGAGACGCTGCTTCCCCGGCCCCAGCAGCTCTTTGAAACGGCGAAGACCTCACTCCTTGAAGGCGCCGGTGGCGTGGAATCCCGCCTTGAGGATTGGATTTTTCAGCGCGACTACGCCGAACGCATCCTCCGCGAACAATTTGGCGTCGCCGAGCTTACCGGCTTCGGCCTCGATGATCATCTGCAAGCCCTCGCAGCAGCCGGCGCTATCGTGCACTATCTCCGCGAAAACGCCGCCTATAGTGCGGACCGCAGCGAGACCGCCAGCAAAGGTGCGTCCTCCACCGCCGAAGCCCTGCAACATCTCGACCGCGTCCGCTACTACGAACAGCACGACGCTCTGGTACTTGACCCCGTGTCCGTCCGCAATCTCGAATTGCTTGCGCCGATCTTTACCGAGGAAGCGGCTCGTGCGGCTGCCCCCACCACGCTGATCGCCGCGCTGGATGTCACGGTTACCGGCATGGGCGCGCGTCTCCTGCGCTCCTGGATGCTTCGTCCACTGATTGATCGGGAAGCGATCGATGCGCGCGTCGATGCGGTCACAAATCTTGTCCAACAAACCGTCGTACGCGGAGAAATCCGCAAAGAGCTCAAAGGGATTCTCGACCTGGAGCGCCTCACCAGCCGCATTACTCTGGGCCTCGCGTCCCCACGGGAACTCGTGGCATTGCGCAAATCCCTCACGCAGCTTCCCGTGCTCAAAAATTTCCTCACTCCGCAGCCCGCGGGCGGCAGCGAACTTCTTCGCCATCTCCACGAGGAACTCGACGAACTCACCGACGTCCGCGAGCGCCTCGAACGTGCTATCGCCGACGACCCGCCGGCCCTGGCCACCGAACCCGGGATGATCCGCAGCGGCTATCACGGCGAGCTGGACGAGCTCCGCAACATGAGCCAGCACAGCAAGCAGATCATCGCGGCCATGGAAGAGCGCGAGCGAAAACGGACGGGGATTAACTCACTGAAAATTCGGTTCAATCAGATCTTCGGGTATTACATTGAGATTTCGAAAGCGAATCTGCACCTCGCGCCCGCCGATTACGAACGAAAGCAGACGCTCGTCAATGCCGAGCGCTTCACTTCCACAGAACTCAAGGAGTATGAACGCAAAATTCTCGCCGCCGATGAGCGCATTGTGGAAATTGAACGCCAGCTTTTCGTGGACATCCGCTCCGGCGTGGCCGCAAAAGCCGCGCGTCTGCGCCGCACCGCCAGCGCGGTTGCGCAACTCGACGTGCTCACGGCGTTCGCAAAACTTGCCGCCGACCGGGGATACACGCGCGCAGAATTCAATTCCACGGGCGAATTGCTCATCGTCGGCGGCCGGCATCCCGTGATCGAAGAACTTTTGCGTCAAAAGGGCGAGCGCTTTGTTCCCAACGACTTATATTTCGAACCCGGCCGGCAGCAGCTTCTACTGATCACCGGGCCAAACATGGGCGGCAAGTCCACCTATCTTCGCCAGTCCGCGCTCATCGTGCTCATGGCGCAGATGGGTTCGTTCGTTCCCGCGCGGCAAGCCAAGCTGCCCATCACGGATCGCATCTTCACGCGCATAGGGGCCAGCGACAATCTCGCGCGCGGCCGTTCGACCTTTCTCGTGGAGATGAGCGAAGTCGCCGCCATTCTGAATCACGCCACGCCCGCGAGCTTGGTCCTTCTCGACGAAGTCGGCCGCGGTACCGCCACGTTCGATGGCCTCTCCATCGCGTGGGCCGTCGTCGAGCACCTGCAAAAGCACACCCGCGCGCGCACCCTCTTCGCCACGCATTATCATGAGTTGACCGAGCTCGCGGAACTTCTCCCGGCGGTGAAAAACGTGCATGTTTCGGTGAAAGAGACTCCGAGCGAAATCATTTTTCTGCGCCGCGTGGAGCCCGGCAGCGCCGACAAGAGTTACGGCATCGAAGTGGCCCGCCTCGCCGGACTTCCCCGCAGCGTGATTGAGCGCGCCCGCGAAGTCTTGAAAAAACACGAGCAGAGCGAGCACGAACTCAGCGAAACGCTTTCCCCCGGGGCAGCCGATCCCGCGCACAAAAACGGCAACCAGCAAATTCTCTTCACCGCGCTTGACCGCGAAGTGCTCGAGAAACTCCGCGATGCTGACCTTGACCAACTGAAACCGCTCGACGCCCTCAATCTCCTCGCCGAGCTGAAGAAACAAATCTCATGAGCAAGAAACCCATGCTCGTTCTCGGCATGATGTCCGGCACTTCGGCGGATGGGATCGACGTGGCCCTCGCGCGAATCTCCGGCACGCCTCCGAACTTGAATGCCAAGTTGCTCGGCCACACTTCGGGGGAATTCCCTCCGGCCCTGCGACGAGAAATTCTTCGCATCGCGGAACAGCAACCCATCTCTGCCGGCGAACTCAGCCAGCTCAACTTTCGACTGGGAGAGCTATTCGCAGACGCTGCGCTTTCCGCTTGCCGCAAATTTCGTGTGCCGCCATCACGCGTTGCGCTCATCGGCAGCCATGGCCAGACGATTTTCCATCAAGGGCGTCCCATTCCGTATTTCGGTTCGCCGACCGTTTCGACGCTTCAGATCGGGGAGCCATCCGTCATTGCCGCACGCACGGGAATCACCACCGTCGGCGATTTTCGCCCAGCAGACATCGCGCTTGGTGGCCAGGGCGCGCCGCTCGTTCCGTACGCCGACTATCTTCTGTATCGCCACGAGAAATTCGGCCGCGTCTCACTCAACCTCGGAGGCATCGCCAACATCACTGTCCTTCCTCGCGCCGCCAAGCCGCAACAAGTTCTTGCTTTCGACACCGGCCCGGCGAACATGCTCATCGACGCTCTGGTTTCGCACTTCACGCGCGGCCGCCGCCGCTTCGACGATAACGCGCACCTCGCCTTGCAAGGCCGCAGCATTCCCGGGCTCCTTAACGAACTCCTCCGCGATCCCTATTTGAAGCTCCCTCCGCCAAAATCCACCGGCCGCGAATATTACGGCCACGCTTACGTAAAAAAAGTACTCGCCCTTGGCCGACGGCATCGCTCGAAGCGGAATGATCTCATCCGCGCCGCGACGATCTTCACCGCGCTCTCCGTGGTCGACGCGCTCAACCGTTTCGTTCTTTCGAAAACAAAAATCCACCAGCTCATCGTCTCTGGCGGCGGCGCCTACAATCCGCTCATTCTCGCTCAGCTCTCCGCCGCTCTTCCCGGGATCGAAGTCCTGCCCTCTTCGCGGCTCGGCATTCCCGAAGACGCCAAGGAAGCTTTCGCCTTCGCCCTGCTCGCGTACGAGTCCTTCCACCAGCGCCCTGCGAACCTCTCTTCCGCCACCGGCGCACGTGGCCCCGCCATTCTCGGTAAAATCTCTTATGCCCCACCGCGCTAGCCGACCGACTCCAATCGCTCGGGCTTGCCTTTTCTTTAAGCCTTTACTTCTTTGCTTCATTGTTTCGTTCTGCCTAATCTCCTGCTCATCTCCATCTCACACCGATCCCTCCTCCCTCACCTTCCTCATCGAATCCAGTCCCACCAACCTCGACCCCCGCTTCGCCACCGACTCCCAATCCCAGCGCATTGACGGCCTGCTCTTCAGCGGCCTCCTCGAGCGCGACAATCAAATGAATTTCCACGGCGACCTCGCCGAATCCTGGGAGACGCCCAACCCGCTCACTTACGTCTTCCATCTCCACCGCGATGTCCGTTTCCACGATGGCCGCCCGCTCACCTCCGTCGACGTAAAAGCCACTTTCGAATTCATCCGAAACCCCGCCAACAAATCGCCCAAGCTCGGCGCCCTTCGCATGGTCGCCTCCATCGAAGCCCCTGACGCCGCTACCGTCATTTTTCATCTCAGCCAGCCTTACGCCTCCTTCACGGGGAATCTCATCCCCTCCGCCATCGGCATCGTTCCCGCGAATGCAGGCGCGGATTTCTCGCGTCACCCCGTCGGCTCCGGTCCCTTTCGCTTCGTTCAGCAATCGCAAGACGAAGAAATTGTCGTCGAACGCAATCCCGAGTATTTCCGCGGAGCGCCACAGCTCGCTCGCGTCCGTTTCCGCGTCGTTCCCGATGCCGTCGTCCGCGCGCTCGAACTCCGCAAGGGCTCCGCCGATCTGGAGATGAATTCCCTTTCGCCGGACATCATCCCGGTCCTCGCGCGGCAACCCGAGCTCGCCATCACGGAGCGCTCCGGCACAAATCTCACGTACCTCAGTTTCAATCTCGAGGACCCCGCGCTGGCCCATCGCGAACTCCGCCAGGCGCTCGCCTTCGCAACCGATCGCGAAGCGCTGATTCGCTATCTCCTTCACGGCCAGGCCAAGCTCGCCGCCGGCGTGCTCCCGCCCGATCATTGGGCCGCCGAAGCGAATGTCGCGCAGTATGCCTACGACCCCGCCCGCGCCGGACAACTTCTCGACGCCGCCGGCTTTCCCCGCAAACAAAGTGGCGTGCGCCTGCACCTCACGCTGAAATGCTCCACCGATGAACAGGCTCGCCTCATCGGCGCGGCTCTTCAGGAACAATGGCGCCACGCCGGCATCGAACTCGAACTTCGCCCTCTCGAACTCGCGACGCTCTTCTCCGATGTTGCCCGAGGAAATTTTCAGATCACCTACCAACGCTGGGTTGGCGCCAACACCGATCCTGATTTCATCGAATATGCTTTTTCCTCCAAGCGATTCCCGCCCGACGGCGCCAACCGCGGACACTATCGCGATCCGCGTCTCGACGCGCTCACGGATCAGATTCGAATGGAAATGAATCAGGAAAAACGAAAAGCCCTCTGCAGCGAAGCTCAAAAAATCCTGGCCGAAGATCTTCCCTATCTAACGCTGTGGTTTAACGACGTAGTCTCCGTCCACCGCCGCGCGCTGGGAGAGCTCCCTCTCTCTTCCACCGCGGATTACAACTTCCTCAGCGTTCTTCGTCCGGGCGGCAGCTAGCGCCGAGCCAACTCACTTCAATGCTCTCTCAATTTCCGCAACGGAAATGGCGCCTTCGCGGCCAATTCTCCAACTGTCCCCATTCAGCTCCACAATCGTGGACGCCAGCGTCGCCCCGCTTTCGCCACCATCCAGAACCAACGGCAGCCGCGTTCCCAGCTGCTTCATGACCTGCGCCGCGCTCCCGCACGAAGGAAACCCGGAAATATTCGCGCTCGTTCCCGTCACCGGGCCATCGAACTCTTCAATCAATTGTTCCACAATCGCGCTCTTCGGCCAGCGCAGCGCCACTCTTCCAGTGTTCGCCGTTACTTTTAGCGGCACGCGACTGGCCGCTTCCACCACCAGCGTCAGCGCTCCAGGCCAGAATCTTTGCGCAAGCCGCAGGAAATGCCGCGGCATGGGCTCCATCACGCTGCCTTCAAAAATTCGTTCCCGCGAAAGAAGAATCGCCTGATCAACGGAATTTACGAGGATGGGCAGCGCCCGCGCCTCGGGGCGCCCCTTGACGCGATAAATTTCATCCACCGCAGCCAGATTGAAGGGATCCGCTGCCAGCCCGTACACGGTGTCCGTGGGAATCGCGACCACCGCTCCGCGCGCAAGAAAATCCGCCGCATAGCGCAGTAATTCCGCTTCGGGAGTTTGCGCGTTCACACGCAGCAGTTCTGCCGGCAACTTTTTGGCCTTCGGCGAAGTCGTGATGCCACCTCGCAGCGTTCCGCCACCGCTGCCCTTATTTGGGCGAAGCTACCATACCACCGTAACCCACGCAATAAGAGCCTGTTGCCGCCAGCGATTCCGTAATCGGCTCTCGAGGGAGGAGGATGTGCTTGATAAACCGTAGTTTTGCGAGCTTCTGCGACGCGAAAGAGATTCGCATGGGCTTTTTCCTGTCCCCCGAGAGCTCCGGGCCGTGACTTCCAGCTCCATGGCGAGGTCCCGCGAGACACCCCGGTGCTAGGAAGGAATCGTTCTAAAGAATAAAGGCGTGGCCGACAGATCCGAATGTCAGGGTGGCGCTGCCGTTAGAGATAAGCGAGGGACGGCATGAATTTCCGCCGCGA
>WNFD01004532.1_pt1 | contig 13914 bp, 9 predicted proteins | sample 5400491 | NCBI WGS metagenome assembly WNFD01 (sample SAMN13153343, study PRJNA577476) | soil metagenome | isolation source: 120 cm saprolite under Douglas fir tree site 2 hole 2 replicate 2 | place: USA:California | collected 2015-04-18
TGGCCGCCGAACGAAGGTGCCCGTCGTCCGGGGACTGGCCAGCCACGCGCGGCAGACACAGTCCCGCCTTGAACGGCTCTTGGTGGCCTCTTAACGTACATTCGGGTTTCGTTAGCGCCGACTTCCGCGCAGCGACCTTGACCCTCGATGATCCGGCCGGCCGCTGCGGCTATGGGGTGCCGGATGCCGGCTGACCTTGGCCTTCGTTGTGCCAGCCGCGGGATGGCAGGCCAGAGTCAGGGCCAGATGAGCTGCTGATTGCTTCTCACTTCAGACTGACTCGCGGGATGTGCGCCGGGCGGGATGGGCCCGGAACGCCGGGCGAGCTGGACAAGAAGACCGGCCTTGACATGGCGTTACGCGTTGGCGGCGCGGATCCGGCATGTCACGGCCCGGTTCCGGGATCTGCGATAGTGGACGTGGTAGAAGTAGCATGTGGCAGCGAAACCGGCCCCGCGTTCTGGCGGGGAGGTGTTCCCCCGCCCGCAGCACGTGAACCAGCGGCGGTACGAGGCGATCCGCGCCTACGTGTACGAGGGCGCCCCGCTGGCCGAGGCGGCCGCCCGGTTCGGCTACGCGCCGTCGGCGCTGGCCTCGCTGGTCCGCGACTGGCGGGCGGGGAGGCTGGCGCTGTTCGCCGAGCCCGGGAGGCCGGGCCGCAAGAGCGCGCCGAAGAAGAACGCTGCCCGCGGCCGGGTTATCGAGCTGCGCCGGCAGGGCCTGTCGGTCTACGAGATCTCCGCCCGGCTCGCGGCCGAGGGCACGCCGCTGAACCGCACCGGGGTCGGGCAGATCCTGGCCGAGGAGGGCTTCGGCCGGCTGCTGCGTCACCCCGAGCCTGAGGCCAGCATCAGCCCGGCCACGCCCGGGCGGGCCACGAACCTGCCCCCCGCCAGGGTCATCGACTTCGCCGCCTTCCCCGCCACCGCCAGCACCCGGCTCGCCGGGCTGCTGCTGGCCGTCCCCGACCTGGTCGCCCTCGACCTGCCCGCCCTGGCCCGCAAAGCCGGCTACCCGGGCACGAAAGTGATCCCCGCCGTCTCCTGGCTGCTGTCCCTGCTGGCCCTCAAGCTCACCGCCACCCGGCGCGTCAGCCACGTCGACGACCTGCTCGGCGATCCCGCCAGCGCCCTGTTCGCCGGGCTGGCGATCCTGCCGAAGAAGTCCGCGCTCACCAGCTACTCCTACCGGCTGTCCCACGACCACCAGCGCAGCTTCCTAGCCGCCCTCGACGCCAAGATGATCGCTGCCGGGCTCGCCGGCAGCGACGAGGGGATCTTCGACCTGGACTTCCACGCCGTCATGCACTGGGGGAACGACCCGGCGCTGGAAAAGCACTATGTGCCCACTCGGTCCCAGCGCGCCCGCTCAGTGCTGACGTTCTTCGCGCAGGACTCCGGAACCCATAACCTGGTCTACGCCAGCGCCGACATCTCCAAGGCCACTCAGAACCGGGAGGCCATCGCGTTCTGCGACCACTGGAAGGCCGTCAGCGGCCGCGACCCGAAGATGCTGGTCATGGACCAGAAGGTCACCACCCAGCAGGTCCTTGGCGAGCTCGACGCCCGCGGCGTGAAGTTCCTCACCCTGCGGATGCGCTCGCCCGCACTCACCCGGCACATCTCCGGCCTGGCCACGGCGGACTTCAAGACGATCACCCTGGACCGGCCCGGCCCGCACAACAAGCCGAAAGTGCACGAGGACCCCGCCGTGACGCTGACCAGCTACCCCGGCACCGCCCGCCAGCTCGTCGTCACCGGGCTGGGCCGCGACGCCCCCACCGTGATCATCACCAACGAGCACCAGGCCACCGTCAGGAACCTGATCAGCCAGTACGCCCGGCGGATGACCATCGAGCAGCGCCTCGCCGAGATCATCCGCGCCTTCTGCGCCGACGCCCTGTCCTCCACCGTCAACCTCAACGTCGACCTCGACATCATGCTCTGCGTGCTCGCCCAGGCCCTCCTCGCCGCGTTCCGCGCCCGCCTCGGCACCGGCTATGCCACCGCCACACCCGACACCCTCCAGAGGCGCTTCCTCGACAGCTCAGGCACCATCACCACCGACGGCGACCAGATCACCGTCCGGATCGACCGCCGAGCCTACTCACCCGTCCTGCGCCAGGCCAGCCTCCCGCCCGACACCACCGTCCCCTGGTGGCACGGGCGTCGCCTGCACTTCGAGTTCAGCTAACCCAGGGGCCGAAGAAGCTGCGTGGAAATCCGCGCTAGCCGCCGCCCCCGGGGCCGGCGCCGTGCCTGGCTTTGGCGGGTCCTATCACGCCTGGGCGTCCCGCTTCCTGCAGCGCAGCGCCCGCTCGACGTCGTCGCGGCCCTCGGACAGCAGCCTGCGCAACGGCGGCGGCGGGCTGGTCCTGCTGATGTAATCGGCGGCAGCATCGACGCCGTCCTCCGTGACCAGGTACGACGGGTAGCCGACCAAGGCGAAGTACTGCGCCATGTCCGAGCCCCAGTCGCGCCAGATGTCGGCGACAACCTCGAAGAACCGGGGCGCGAACGGCGCCAGCAGCTCTTCCTGGTCGGCTGAGCTGAACCCGCCGAGCACGGCGCGGAACGAGGCGTTTGGCAGCTGCCCTGACACGATCTGGTTCCAGGCCGCCTCCTTCGCCGCCTGGTCGGGGATGGCTGCCTGACAGCTCAGCGCGTGCCGGTCGCCCGCGTCGGTGCGGTCCCTGTCGTGCTCGGCGTCGATCGCGTCCTGGCCCGCCACTCCCCGGCTAACCAGACGGTGCAGCAGCGCCCAGCGCAGGTCCGTGTCGACAGCCAGCCCCTCGAGGACAACCGAGCCGTCGAGCAGGCCGCTGAGCAGGCCAAGGTCATCGTCGGAGGTCGCGACGGACACGAAAGACTGCGCGAATGCGAGCTGGAAGTCAGAGCCCGGTTCGGCCTCGAACAGCAGCTCCCGCAGCGCGGCCGCGAGCTCGCCGAGCCCGTCGGCGCGCCAGCCGGGATCGGCGAACCGGCGGACCGCCGCCGTGGCCTGGCGCAGGATCGTCTGGAGCATGCTGATATCGGTGACTGAGCGAACTCCGGAGAGCACGAGGGCGACGTAATCCCTGGCCGCCATCTCGGCGTCCCTGCACATGTCCCATGCGGCCGCCCAGCACAGGGCGGCGGGAAGGGTCTCGGCGAAGTCGCCGATCGAGGAGATCAGGGTGCGCAGGGAGTGCTCGTCGAGCCGGATTTTCGCGAACGTGAGGTCGTCGTCATTGACCAGCACGAGGTCGGGACGGCGCTCGCCGGTCAGGTCAGGCACTTGGGTGCGCTCGCCGGTCACGTCTATCTCGACCCGGCGCCGCCTGACCAAGCCGCCGGACCCGTGGTCGTATAGCCCGATCGCGATCCGGTGCGGCCGCAGGACCGGATGGGACTGCGGTGCCTCCTGCAGCACGGCGATTTCGCTGAGGCTGCCGTCCGCAGCTGTCAGGAACTGCGGCCTGAGGGTGTTCACGCCGGCGGACTCGAGCCATGCCTTGGACCATTGGGTAAGCTCGCGGCCGGACGCCTGCTCCAGCGCGTCGAGCAGGTCGGCGAGTGACGCGTTGCCCCACGCGTGCTTGTCGAAGTAGGCGCGGACGCCGGACAGGAAGTTCTCGCGGCCGACGTAGGCGACGAGTTGCTTGAGCACGGCCGCGCCCTTGGCGTAGGTGATCCCGTCGAAGTTCACTTCAACCGCGGCTATGTCGACGATGTCGGCGGCGATCGGATGCGTGGACGGGAGCTGATCCTGCCGGTAGGCCCAGGCCTTCCAGGCCTGGCTGAAGGTGGTCCAGGCGTTGGGCCACCGGGTGGCCTCGGCCTGAGCGACGATACTCGCCCAGGTGGCGAACGACTCGTTCAGCCACAGGTCGTCCCACCAGCGCATGGTGACTAGGTCGCCGAACCACATGTGCGCCATCTCGTGCAGGATCGTCTCTGCCCGCGCCTCGTGCGGCGCGTCGGTGACCCTGGAGCGGAAGATGTAGTCCTCGAGGAACGTGACGGCGCCGGCGTTCTCCATCGCCCCGGCCTTGTACTCCGGCACGAAGAGCTGGTCGTACTTGCCGAACGGGTAGCGGATGCCGAACGAGGCATGGAAGTAGTCGAAGCCCTGCCTGGTCACCTCGAAGATCTCGTCAGGATCGAGGTAGTCGGCGAGCGATTGCCGGCAGAAGATGCCGAGCGGGATGCCGTCGTGCTCGCTCCGGACGACGTGGTACGGCCCGGCCGAGATATGGGTGATGTAGGTCGACATCAGCGGAGTAGGCGGGAAGCGCCAGCGCTCCTCGCCGGGCTCGCCCGGCTCCCCGGAGACGTCAGGGGCCATGTTCGAAATGACCTGCCAGGTGTCCGGGCACAGCACGGTGAACTCGAATGACGCCTTCAGGTCCGGCTGGTCGAAGCAGGCGTAGATCCGGTGGGCATCGAAGGTCTCCAGGTCGGAGTAAAGGTAGACGGCCTTGTCGGCCGGGTCGGTGAACCGGTGCAGGCCCTCGCCGGTGCGCGAGTACTCGCACTGCGCCGCGACCGTCAGCTCGTTCGACCCGGCGAGGTCGCTGAGGGCGATCCGGTTTCCGTCGAAGGCCGCGGCCGGAAGCCGCCTGCCGTTGAGCGTCACCTCGCTGACTTCGGGCGCGGTCAGGTCGATGAAGGTCGCCTCGCCAGGGCGATGGCAGGTGAACCGGACCGTTGTCACCGAGCCGAACGTGGATTCTCCGCCCGTCAGGTCTAGTTCGACCTGATAGGACTCGACGCGCAGCAGCCTGGCGCGCTCGGCCGCTTCATCGCGGGTCAGGTTGCTGGTCACTGTTGTTCTTCCCTCTGCTCGACGGCCCGGGGTCGCTCCGGGCGTGGCCCCGCATACTCCCGGGCATGATTTCACGTCGCCCCGGCGGAATGCGTTCCCGGTTCGCTGGGTTGTCGCCTGTCAGGGGCGGGCTTCGCGTAGATCAGTACCGCAGAGGAGATGTTGTGACAGATCAGCAGCCGGTGCAAGTAGATTTCTGGTTCGATCCGCTCTGCCCGTGGGCCTGGATTACTTCCCGCTGGATGCTCGAGGTGGCGCAGGTACGCCCGGTAGCGCCGCGCTGGCACGTGATGAGCCTCGCGGTGCTCAACGAAGGCAGGGACGACCTGCCTGAGGGCTACATGGAGCGGCTGTCCCAGGCAATGGGCCCGGTGAGAGTGGTCGTGGCTGCGGAGCAGAAGTTCGGCTCCGACGCGGTGCTCCCGCTCTACACGGCGATCGGCACCAGGTTCCACAACCAGAAGGCCGAGCAGAACAGGGCCACTATCGAGGCCAGTTTGGCTGAGGCTGGGCTACCCAACGACTTGGCGGACGCCATGGACTCCACCGAGTACGACGAGGCCGTGCGCGCGTCGCACACCGACGGGATCGAGCGGGTGGGCCTCGAGGTCGGCACCCCCATCATCTCGGTCGGCGACGCGTCCATATTCGGCCCGGTCATAACCCCGATACCCCGGGGCGAGGCCGCTGGCCGACTGTGGGACGGCGTGCAGCTATGTCTGCAGACCCCAGGCTTCTTCGAGCTGAAGCGGAGCCGTACGAACCCGCCGATCTTCGACTGACTCGGCGCACATAACACGGCTTCCAGTCATGGAAAAGGGAAAAATTGGGTCATGAAATGACTGGAAACCGTGTTATGTGCCCGAAGCAAAGAGTGGGGGCGGGGCGTCGGGGTGGACGAGCGGGGTCAGAACATCATGGGGGACCAGGGGGCTGGGTCCCACCACATGGCCGTCGACAGCTCAGCGAGCGCCTCGGGACGCTGCTCGGAGATCTGGCCAGCGGCGGCGAGCGCGCCGAGCCGCGTCCCGCCGAGGTAGGCGGCGCCGAGTGCGGAGACTGGCAGCACAACATCGGCCGGCGCGGTCGTCCGCTCGCAGGCCGGCTTGCCGCCCTCGCCAGGACCGCCAGCCTGGAGCCGCCACCGGCCCTCGTTGGCAGTCAGCAGCGGGTCAGTCACATCGATGACCACGTCGACGGCGCAGGCATAGCGCCGCCGCTGAAGCGCTGCCGGCAGGTCGACGATCCTGACCCACAGCCCGTCAGAGACCTTGGTCCTGGCCCGGCGCGGATCGACGAGCATGCACTGGATCGGGTCGTCTGGCGGGCGCATTCTCGTCCGCACCTCGCCCACCAGGTCCCTGCTGAGCAGGTCGGCCCAGAGCGCCGCGCACGCAGCGGGATTGGTCCAGAAGAGGTCTCGCAGCATCAGCACCTGAGCGGGCATACCGTCGTTTCCCCATTCGGGCTTGACGGCATAAAGCGCGTATCCGACCGGACCTGACTGATCTTCAGCGATAACCGATCGCTGCGGGCTATTGCCCTCGCGCATGAACTCAGGATCGGCGACGTGGACTTCCCACCAACCGTCATGCCTGGTCAGCATCCCGGGCCTGGTCGGGCGCACCGCCTCGTAGACCGCCTTCATCGGAGCGACGGCATCCTTCGGATCGGCCAGCCGGAGCGTCGGCGCGGCCTGCGCCTGGCCCGCGAGCAGCCGTAGCGCGCCGTCGCCGCGGTGGAACGTAAAGCTGTACTGGTCGGCAGCCGGTCCGTAGCCGTATCGGCCGTAGATCACCGATTCAGAGGCGAACAGCGCGGCTACTGGCTCGCCGGCGCTAGCGATGTCGGCGAGCTGGCGGCGCATCAGCGCTGACAAGATGCCGCGCCGACGGTGGGTGGGCAGCACGGCGACCCCGCTGATCCCGGCTGTGCCGACGACGTCGCCGCCAGGAACGGTCATGCCAAAGGAGAGGGCGAGGGTCGTGCCGAGCATCTGTGCACCGTCGAAGGCGACGAGCGTTCGCTCGGGCTCGACAACCATCCGGTCAAATCGGAGCATTTCCTCAGGCGGCCAGTTCGAGTTGAAGGCCTGGTCGGTAACTTGGCCGAACGCCGCGAGTTCGGAATCGTCGATGGGCCGGATGGCATAGCTGGCGTTCATGCTCGCTTTCGTACCCCATGAGCAGCCCACCGTGCTACATCTTTTCGGCCCGGCCGGGCCACGGGATGGTTCTCGGGCTCTGGCGGACACCGATTGAACCGGTACAGTTTCGGCATCATGGTTTCGAGGTCCGGCCGTCGGCCCTGGCCGGCGAGGTACGCCGCCGCACAGTCCATCCGCGGCCTGGTGAGGCGGCAGTTCATCACGCGAAATCGCCGGATGGCCTTCGTCCTCGCGGTTGCGGTGGTCGGGATCGGCGTCGGTACCGTGTTCGTGTCGGCATCGTGGTTCTCGCCAGGACTTATGATCTTGCCGATTCTGGCCGGCGGTCTGCTGCTTTGGCCTCGGGCGCTGCTGATACTTTTCGCGATCGCCGCCGCGATGCTCGGTTATGACGTTGCCCGCAACGACGATCGGACGGGCTTCGGGATCGTCGCGACCATCGCGATCACCGCCGTCTACGCCTTCCTCCTGGCCAGGGTCAGGGCTAAGCTCGGCCTGCTCGGCATGCGCGGCGACCAGATGCTCGTGGAGCTCCGCGACCGGATCAGGGCGCAGAGCACCTTGCCGGGATTGCCTGAAGGCTGGTGCTCCGAGTCGATACTCAGGCCAGCGGGGGGCTCATCTTTCGGCGGCGACTTCATCGTTTCCACTTGCGACGGCAAGATGCTGGAAGTCGCGGTCGTCGACGTCTCCGGCAAGGGCATCGACGCGGGGACGAGGGCCCTGATGTTGTCCGGAGCCTTCGGCGGACTGCTTGGCTCGGTACCCGCGTCGGAGTTCCTCTCGGCCTGCAACTCGTACCTGCGCAGGGCTGAGCGCTCCGAGGGGTTTGTTACCGCCGTGCACCTCGCGCTGGACCTGACCACCGGAAGCTACGTGATCAGCTCGGCCGGCCATCCCCCGGCCGCGCATTTCGAGAGCGGCAGCGGCAGATGGCGGCTAACCCAGGCGCGCGGCATCGTCCTGGGCGTCGTTCCCGACCTGCGCCCTGGTGCCGAGCACGGCGTCCTTCGGCAGGGCGACGCGCTGATGCTGTATACGGACGGGGTGGTCGAGGTGCCGGGGCGGGACATTGACGTCGGGATCGACCGGCTGCTCGGCGAGGCTGACCAGCTGGTGACGGCCGGGTTCAGCGGCGGAACGGCGCGCCTGCTGCAGGCGATGCGGGAGGGCGCCGGCGCGACGGACGACCGCGGTCTGGTGCTTATCTGGCGGGCGTGACGTGCCTGCCGCTGCTCAGCCTCGCGACCGCGTGCTCGACCAGGGCGACGAGCACGTCCCGGCTTGACGCGCGCTGCCGGGCATCGCAGAGCAGCAACGGCACGTCATCGGTCAGGTTCAAGGCCGAGCGCATCGTCTCGGAAGGGTAGCGCCGTGCCTCGTCGAAGCAGTTCACGGCCACGACGAACGGCATGCCGTTCCGCTCGAAGTAGTCGATCGATGGAAAGCAGTCTGCGAGCCTGCGGGTGTCGGCCATGACGACAGCGCCGAGCGCGCCGTAGGCGAGCTCGTCCCACATGAACCAGAACCGGCGCTGGCCCGGCGTTCCGAACAGGTAGACGACCAGGTCATCGCTGATCGAGATCCGGCCGAAGTCCATCGCTACCGTCGTGGTGGTCTTCCTTTCGACCCCATCGAGCTGGTCAACCAGCGAGCTCGGCTCGCTCATGTCCTCTTCGGTCCGCAGCGGTCGCACCTCGCTCACCGAGCTGACCAGCGTGGTCTTGCCGACGCCGAATCCGCCCGCGACCAGGATCTTGATCGCGACGGGAACAGGCTGCCGGTCGCCGGTCTGCTCAGAGTTTGCGTAGGGCATCGGCGACCTCCTTCAGGATCCGTACGTCGTGGAGCCCGGCACTGACGGGCTGATGGATGCTCACGAGGCCGCGTTCCCGCAGGTCGGCCAAGAGGATTCGGACCACGCCGAGGGGCAGGTCGAGCTCCGTTGCGAGGTCCGCGACGGAGCTACGCGAGCTGCAGAACCGTAGCAGGCGCAGATGTTCAGGTCCAAGCTCGGACATGATCTCAGCCGCACCTCCGCCTCCCATCGCGCTGCGTGCCACCGTTACCAGCGCGACCATGTCGATCGTTGCGCCGCTCGGCCTCGTTCGCCCGGCGGTGAGTGCGTACGGCCTGACCAGCCGTTCGCGCCCATAGGCACGCCTGACGGCTCGCCAGGGGTTCGCGCGGGTCACGTACCTTCACCTAACGAGCTAACCTGCGCAGGCCTGGGCCGTACCCCGAGGTGCTGGCCCACCTTCTTGACGAGCAACGCCATCTCGTAGGCGATCAGGCCAGCATCCGCGCCCGCAGTCGCGAGCACGGCCAGGCAGCTGCCCTCGCCGGCCGCGGTCACGAAGAGGAAGGCCGATTCGAGCTCGACGATCGTCTGGAGTGGGTTGCCGCAGCTGAAATGCTGGCCGAATCCCCTGGCCAGGCTCTGAAAGCCGGCCGCAACGGCGGCCAGGTGCTCGGCATCTTCGCGGTCTAGGTCGGCGGACGCTCCGATCGCCAGACCATCCCTGGACAAGATCACGGCCTTGTCGATCTGGGTGACTCTCGTAACGAGGTCGTCCAGCAGCCAGTCCAGGTTGCCGCTCGTGTTCATTCTTGTTCTCCTTCATCCGGCGGGTCGCCGGATCGCTGCGGGCTCGGGCTGGTCCGGAACTCGCCATCGGTGGGCTCGGTCATCGAGCGGCCGCGTTGCCAGCCGCGCTGGAGCGCTGCCATGGTGTTCCTCGCGGCCTCGGGGGAAGGTCCTGCCGCAGGTTCGTCCGCAGCGGTGGCCATGGGCGTGCTGGCCGTGCGCAGTTGCGGCGCCAGGTTAGCCTGCCGCACCCGAACCGGGAGCCCGTCGAGGTCGGCTGAGTCGGCCTGAGCGGCGCCGGCCTCAGCGGCGACGTCGGCATGCCGGGCTGCTGGCTGCTCCGCCGGAGTCCCCGGCCACATGCCGCCAGCGAGGCCGTTCTCACCCCGCGTCAGGCCCGTTGTCCCCGGCTCGCGCGTAGGCAGGTGTTGCGCCACCGTCGCATCGGCCGCGACGGCAGCGGGAGCAGACCATACTCCAGGCTCCTGAGCGGCGGCGGGGGCTGGGAGCGCGGCGGGTTCGTCGGTGACGTCAGGGGGCTCGGAGGAAACGACGCGCGTGTCGAGATCGATCACATGCGCCTGGCTGCTCGTCGTCGAGACCGTCGCAGCGAGGGTCAGGGCAGGATCTGAGGCGACTCCGGGCAGCTGCGGCACAGGCCTGCCGCCGAGTTCACGGATGCCAGCGATCGCGAAGTCATCCTCAAGCTCTGGGACGTCGATGACTAGCTCGGTGGGGATCAGGACAACAGCGGTCACGCCTCCATAGGCGGAACTGCGGAGTGTCACCTTGACGTCGTGACGCTTGCCGAGCTGGCCAGCGATGAACAGGCCAAGCTGGTCGCTGCCTGACAGGTCGAACAGGGGCGGGTCAGAAAGCGTGCTGTTGATTTCCGCCAGCTGACGCTCGCTCATGCCCAGGCCGCGGTCCTCGATCTCGACCACGATGCCGCGGCCAACCCGGTCGCCATCTACCCGCACGGGAGTGCTAGCCGGCGAGAAAGTAGCGGCGTTCTCGAGCAGTTCTGCCAGCAAGTGGATGATGTCGGCCACGGCGTGACCCGCGAGTGCGGCGCTGGTCCGCGAGGTCACCCTGATCCTGGTGTAGTCCTCCACCTCGGCCGCGGCAGCCCGCATGACGTCGACGATCGGGACCGGCTCGCGCCAGGTCCGGCCGGACGAGCCCCCGGCTACGATGAGCAGGCCCTCGGCATGCCGCCGCATGCGGGTGGTCATGTGGTCGACGCGGAACAGGTCGGCGAGTTCCTCCGGGTCGTGTACCCGTCTTTCCATTGAGTCGAGCAGCTGCAGTTGCCTGGTAAGCAACGACTGGTTCCGCCTGGCCAGGCTGCGGAAGACGTCGTTGACACCCTGCCGGATCTTGATCTCGTCGACGGCGGCGGCGATCGCCGTCCTGGCCGCGGCGTTGAACGCTTCGCTTACCTGACCGATCTCATCGCCGCCCGGCTCCAGCCGCGGAACCTCGGCGCCGACGTCGACTTCCTCGCCGGACCTCAGCCGGCTGATCGCGGCCGGCAGCTGCTCGCTCGAGAGCCTGACGGCCGACTGACGCAGGTCATTCAGTTGCCGGATCAACCCGCGGCCGAGGATGATGCCGACAGCAACCGCAGCCAGGATTGCGAACAGCCCGATGCCGGCGATCACGAGCAGGTTCCTGACCAGGTGTTTCGCCTGGTTCGTGGCTTCGGTTGCCAGCGCAGCCGTGCCCTTCAGCAAAGCGGACCTGAATCCTTGCCGGTACGCGGATGTGGCCGACGTCCACGCCTGCAGGGAGATCTGCGCCGCTCCAGACGGCCCGCTGCTGGCCGTGCCCTCCAGGCTCGCCAGCTGGCTCACCGCGGACTGCGGGATGAGAGTCGTGAACTTATCGCGCAGCACAGGGTCCAGGTCAGGGAGGGTCTGGGACCACAACTCCTGGCGCAGGACAGCGAGCTGATTGACGAGCATCAGGTCTTCAGGCGGGAACGATCTGGCGGTGAGGTCGCCCCTGAGCAAGTCGCTCTCCTCGCCCAGGGCCTGTGCTGCCTTGGCCATGGTCAGCAAGTCGGTCGCCTGCAGGCCGAGTGGCCCGGTCAGAACCGGCAGGATCGCCTGGTTGAGTACGTTGTCACCTTCCTCAAGCACAGCGCTGTACGCACCGGCCGCGTCGATTTTGCTGAGCCCAAGGCTGGCTACCGATGTGCGCAGACCACCCAATTGCTTAAGATGGCCCTGCCACAAAAGGAATGCCTGCTGTTCCTTCTGCGCCGGACTGCTGTTCAGGGCCGTCTGCACGGCCGCCCCGAAGCGCCTGACAGCCGCGTCGGTCGTCTTCTCCTGCCCGAGCAGCACCTTTAGATGAACGTGTCCTGGGCTGGCCAGGTACTGGAGCGCGAAGCCGCGCTCATTGGCCAGCTGCCTCTGCACCTCGGCGACAGGCAAGGCGACCAGCTGCCTGATCGCTGCTTCCTGCCTGAGCGTAAGAACCTTGCCCAGGGTGAGATTGAGAACCTCGGCGTACAGGCCTATCAGGGCCATCACGGGCACAAGAACAAGCACGATGATTCGCAGGCGGATGGACCGGCGACGCAGCATGGCTATGGTCCTCAGGGTCGTGTCGGCGTGGCCGGCCGACGTGTTGCCCGGAGCTGAGCAGAGATAGGAGCTGAGCAGAGATAGGAGCTGAGCAGAGATATGTGAGCTTACTCGGCTATTAGCGGCGTTACAGCGGCATCAGCCATGCCTGAGCCTGGATTTCGGAATCCATTCCGCACAGCCCTTTACGTACCGTGCTTGAACCTGTGCAGACGGTTAACGGACGTTCCGGTCATTGTCTTGCCCTCATGATGCGAGACGCCCGCTCGCGGGTAGGCCTGCCTGCAGGGCAGCGAGGACCGCGCCTGGATGACATGACCGCGGTGCGGCCTGGCTACGATTGTGGACGCGGCCCGATTGAGAGACGTTCGCATGCAGCTGTCCGTGGTCCTGAGGTTCTGTGATCGTCTAGAGTCCGGGATCGTGAAAAGTCCGGCGCTCGCTTGGTTCAGCCTTCCGGAGGATAGGACGTAGATGACATCACCCCGCGGCTCCCGGGCCGTCGGACGGCCCGCTGGCGGCGATGACGTTGCGGCTGCGCCGTCTGCGGACGCCGGCCAGGCCGAGGCCGTGACCGCGGCCGCCGGCCCCGCCAGCGGCGCGCCTGATCAGACCCCAGCCAACGGCTCGTCGGGCGAGGCGGCGCCGGCGAGCGGCTCGCCGGCCGGGACAAGCTCGCCGGCCGGGACAACAGTGCGCGGCCCGTCGGCGGGTCTTGATCAGCAGCGGGCATACCAGCCCGGGCCGATGTGGGCCAGGTGGCTGCCGCCCGTTGTTGCGTTCCTGGCGTGCTTGTGGGGCATCACCACGCCCTCTTACTGGCGGGACGAGGCCGCGACGATCGCCGCTATCAAGCGCCCGCTCGGCGACCTGATCGCAATGCTCGGCAACGTCGATGCCGTGCACGGCGCCTACTACCTGATGATGTGGCCGATAGAGCATGTCCTCGGCTCAGGGGCGCTGGTGCTCAGGCTGCCGTCGGCGGTCGCCGTCGCCGTGGGAGCGGCGGCCGTCGCTGCCATCGCGCGGCGCCTGATCTCGCCGTGGGCTGGGCTGTCAGCCGGCCTGCTCTACGTCCTGCTGCCCGTGACGAGCCGCTACGGCCAGGAGGTGCGGTCATACGCCATGGTGATGGCGGTTGCCGCGATCTCGAGCTACCTGCTCATCCGAGTTCTCGGAGCCGAGCCAGCGCGGGAGCGCCGCTGGCTGGCTGGCTATGGGGCGAGCATCGCGGTGCTCGGAATCCTGAATATCTTCGGCCTGCTACTGATCCCCGCTCATGCCGTCACGATCGCCTTGTATGGACGGCGCGGCGTCCGGGATCCAGCGGTCAGGCGTCTGGCCATCGGCTGGCTAGCCGCCGTCGCGGCAGGGGTGGTCATTGCTAGCCCGCTGCTGGTACTCGGCTGGCTCCAGCGCGGTCAGATCGCCTGGCTGTCGGTCAACACATCATCGTCAGGGCTCAGCACCCTCTACACGCTGAGCGGGTCATACACGGTCACGACCATCGTGATCGCGGTGATAGTCGTGGCGCTGGTGCTCAGCACCGAAGCCGGCCCTGACAGGCGCCGCGCCGCCTGGCCGGTTCGGCTCGCCGAGATCAGCCTGCCGTGGCTGATCGTGCCGCCGCTCGTGCTGCTCGTAGCATCGACGGTGCAGCCGGTCTATACCTCGCGGTACATCCTGATCTGCATACCCGCGCTAGCGCTCATCGGCGGGGCGGCCGTGGCCTCCTACAGCCGGATCGCCGGGGCGATCGC
>WNFD01004536.1_pt1 | contig 13912 bp, 13 predicted proteins | sample 5400491 | NCBI WGS metagenome assembly WNFD01 (sample SAMN13153343, study PRJNA577476) | soil metagenome | isolation source: 120 cm saprolite under Douglas fir tree site 2 hole 2 replicate 2 | place: USA:California | collected 2015-04-18
GCGGCTGGACCGCGCTCGACGATGCCGAGGTCGCGGCGGCGATCCGGCGAATTTCCGACGTCGAGCCGGAGCCGGCGCGGTGCGTGCTGGGGCGGCGGCTGTTCGCGACCGCGCTGGAGACGCCGGGCGGGCTGAAGGTGCAGACCATCCACGCCTTCTGCGCGCGGCTCCTGCACCAGTTTCCGTTCGAGGCCAATGTCGCCGCGCGCTTCGAGGTGCTCGACGAGGCGGCGGAGGCGCAGCTGCTCGGCGATATCGGTCTCGGCGTACTGCTCGATGCCGCCCGCGCGCCGGAGGAGCGGCTCGGGCGCGCGCTCGCGACCGCGATCGCGGAGGCCGCCGACCAGACCTTCAAGGACGTGGTCGGCGAAGCGATCCGCAAGCGCGATTTGGTGCGGGCCTGGATCGATGACGGCGGCATCGAGGCGGCCATCGCCCGGCTCGGCAAGTCGCTCGGCATCGACCCCGACGCCGGCATCGATGAGGTCGAGAAGGAAATCGTGGAGGGACCGCTGCTGCCGTCCTGCGAATGGGCGGCGGTCGCCGAGGCCTGCAGGACGGGCTCATCCCGGGACCAGGAGCAATGCGCGCGCCTCGCCGCGGCCGCGGCCGGCGCCGGCGCGTCGCGCGTCGAGGCTTACCTGCAGGTCTTTTTCGACGGCAAGCTCAGCCCGCGCGCCAGTCTCGTCACCCAAGCGCTCGCGCGGGCGCATCCGGCGCTGGCCGAGAAGCTCGATCGTGAACAGGCGCGGCTGATCCCCCTGCAGGAACGCCGCAAGGCCGTCGCCTGCCGCGACCGCACCGCGGCGCTCGTCACCATCGCCGATGCCGTGATCGGCCGCTACCGGGCAGCCAAGGACCGGCGCGGGCTGCTCGACTACGACGATCTCATCGACAAGACGCTGCTCCTCCTGGGCGAGGAGCGCGCGGCCTGGGTGCACTTCAAGCTCGACCAGGGCATCGACCACGTGCTGATCGACGAGGCGCAGGATACGAGCCCCAAGCAATGGGAGATCATCCGCCGGCTCACGGCCGAGTTCTTCGCGGGCGCCGGCGCCCGTCCGGTCCGGCGAACGATCTTCGCGGTCGGCGACGAGAAGCAGTCGATCTTCTCGTTTCAAGGCGCGGCGCCGCGCGAGTTCGAGGCGATGCGCCGATCGTTCGACGCGATGTGCCGGTCGATCGAGCAGGATTTTCGCCATGTGCGATTCCGCCACTCGTTCCGCTCCGGCCCGAACGTGCTCGGCGCGGTCGATCGGGTGTTCGGGCGGCCGGAGGCCTTTGCCGGCCTCTCGGCCGACGCGGTCGAAACCGTCCATGAGCCGCTGCCCGATGCGGCGCCCGGTCTGGTGGAGATCTGGGACACCGCCAAGCCCGAGGAGAAACGCGAGATCGAGGCCTGGGACGCGCCCTTCGACGCGCTGACCGAGACGAGCCCGCAGGTGCGGCTGGCAGCGAAGATCGCCGGCAAGGTCAAGCGCTGGATGAAGCAAGGCGCGCGCGCGGGCGACGTGCTGGTGCTGGTGCGCCAGCGCGGCGCGCTGTTCGAGGCGATCATCCGCGCGCTCAAGGATCTGAACATTCCGGTCGCCGGCGCCGACCGGCTGGTGCTGACCGAGCACATCGCGGTGATGGACCTGATGGTGCTCGCCGATGCGTTGCTGCTGCCGGACGACGATCTCGCGCTCGCAACCGCGCTCAAGTCGCCCCTGTTCGATCTCGACGACGCGGACCTGCTCGAGCTTGCCTGGCGGCGCAAGGGATCGCTGCGCGCGGCATTGCGAGCGAAAGCGCAGGCGGAGCCGCGCTTCGCCGACGCCGCAGCCAGGCTCGAGCGCTTCGCCGTCTGGACGCGGCAATCCCCGTTCGGCTTCTATGCGCGGGTGCTCGCCGCCGAAGGCGGGCGCAAGCGCTTCCTCGCGCGGCTCGGGCACGAGGCGAACGACGCACTCGACGAGTTCCTCAATCTCGCGCTCGACTACGAGCGTCGCGAGACGCCCTCGCTGCAAGGCTTCCTGGCGCGGCTGCAGGCGGCGCAGACCGACGTGAAGCGCGACATGGAGATCACCCGCGACGAGGTGCGGGTGATGACCGTCCACGGCGCCAAGGGGCTCGAGGCGCGGATCGTCGTGCTCGCCGACACCACGACGCCGCCGGCGGGACCGGCACAGCGCCAGCCGCGGCTGCTCACGCTTGCCGCCGACGGCGCCGCGCCGGGCTCGCCCAAGTGCTTCGTCTGGGCGCGGGCGAAGGCGACCGACGTCGCGGCGGTGAGCGCGGCGCGCGAGCGCGCCCGGCACGAGGCCGAGGACGAGCACCGGCGGCTCCTCTACGTCGCGATGACCCGCGCCATCGACCGGCTCGTGGTCTGCGGCGCGGAGGGCGAGCGCGGGCGGCCGGAAGGGTGCTGGTGGAACCTGGTCCATGCCGCGTTGCAGCCGGTGTCGGTCGAGGAGCCGGCCGAGGACGGCGACGGCAAGGTCTGGCGCTATCAAGAGCAAGCACCGCTCGCCGTCGAATCGCCCGCGCCTGCCGAATCCGCGGCGACCATGACCGAGCTGCCCTCCTGGCTCGTGTGCGCCGCACCGGCCGAGCCGCCGGCGCTCCGCCCGCTCTCGCCCTCGAGCGCCTATGACGAGGCGGCGCCGGTGCGCGCAGCGGCCGCCGGCGGCGGTCGCGCCGAGCGGGAGAAGGCGCTCGCGCGCGGCGTGCTGATGCATCGGCTGCTGCAGTCGCTCCCCGACATCGCGCGCGACGCACGGGCCGAGGCCGCCCGGCGCCATCTCGGGCGCGCCGGGCGCGAATTCACGGCCGAGGAGCGCGAGAGCATGATCGCGCAGGTCGATCGCCTGCTCGACGACGCCCGTTTCGCCGAGCTGTTCCAGCCGGGGAGCGGCGCCGAGGTCCCGATCGTGGGACGGCTCGGCACCATCGCCGTTGCCGGCCAGGTCGACCGCCTCGCGGTGACCCGCGATTCGGTCCTGGTCGCCGATTACAAGACCAACCGGCCGGCGCCCGGACGCCTCGACGAGGTGCCTGCGCCATACGTCCGGCAGCTCGCGCTCTACCGCGCCGTGTTGGGGAAGCTTTACCCCGACCGGACGATCCGCGCCGCGCTGCTGTGGACCGACGTTCCTGATTTGATGGAGATTCCGGCCGCGGCGATGGATCGCGAGCTCGCCGCCGTCACCTCCGCGTGAGGCGGCTTGACGCTGTGCCGGGGCGTTCATAGGTTGGCCTCGTGCGAGGCGCTTTTTGTCTCCCTCCCAACAACAAGGAAAATTCCCATGGCCGTTGGCAAGGTTTCGGACACCACGTTCGAGTCCGAGGTGTTGAAGGCGACCAGCCCGGTCGTGGTGGACTTCTGGGCGGAGTGGTGCGGCCCCTGCCGGATGATCGCGCCCGCGCTCGAGGAGATCGCAGGCGCCCTCGGCGGCAAGGTGAAGATCGTCAAGCTCAACGTCGACGAGAACCCGCAGACGGCGGCCAAGTACGGCATCCAGTCGATCCCGACCCTGATGATCTTCAAGAACGGCCAGCTCGCTTCGCGCCAGACCGGTGCTGCGCCCAAGCAGAAGCTCGAGCAGTGGATCACCACCGCGGTCTAGCGAGAATGCGCTGACGCGGCGACTACCCGCGCACCTTCGGCGAAAGGCGCTCGCCGCGCCCTCGGTATATTTACGCCTAGGGCGAATCGAACGAATCATATAGAGGTGGCGCGCCCCTATCTGGGGTTCCTCCCAACACTTGGCCCCGTTTCGGCGGGGCCTTTTTCTGGCGCGGCGCTCGCGTCTCACGATGTCGTAGGTTGGGTCGAGCGCAGCGAGACCCAACGTTCCCGGCCGATCGCGCGATGTTGGGTCTCGTGAAGAACTCGACCCAACCTACGATCTGCTCCCTATTTGCTATTCGCGACTTCCGATCAGCTACGTCATCCTCGTACCTCTCCTTTCCCCAGCGCGTCGCGCCGGATGTTTCGTTTCCACCCCGAACGAGGGGTGGCGGAGCGCCGAGACGGCGCTCGGGTGCAGCGGCACCCGCGACGTGCCATAACGCGGCACGCCAGGCGCTTGCGAGGCGCCTTATCGTCCCCCAGCGGAGGGACGCGCGCCTCTCGGCGCTCCACCGTGGCGATTTTTGGCCGGGGGCCGCGCTTCTGGTCTCCGGCATTGCCTCCGGATCCGTAGAGCGAGCTCCTCGCAGCCAGGTCCTAGTGCCTGGCGGGCGGGGTCCCGAGCCTGCCGAGGCGCGATTGCGAGTCGCAAAGCCGCAGCACGCCACGCCTCGCTCCGCCTCCAGGATCGCCTCTAGGTCGACGCCCCTCGATGAGCGAGGCTGGGGCGGAATATATCGTCGCGCTATGTGCAGTCAATAAGTAAATGCATAATGTGGATAGTGACAAATTGTCGCAGACAAATAGCGCTAATCGAGGCCACAGCGAAGGCTTGCGCCACAGCGTCCCCTCCCCCGCCTGCGGGCAGGGCAATCGCATATGGGTGAACAAATACGAATCGTTGACGGAACGGACCGAGTCCAAAAGCAGCGAGATTCCTGTCTTGTTCACGCATATGCGATTGCCCTGCGCCTGCGGGGGAGGGACAGGGAAGGGGGCATGCACGAAGATTCGCACGAGCCTTCCCCCTCCCCCGCAAGCGGGGGAGGGAGCAGACCGAGTCGGCCGCACCGCGGTGCACGAACCGGACACGCGCGGGTCATGCGCGGAGCGGGCCCGCGCGGGACTCCGGGGCGAGGAAATTGCCTCAGGCCGGCGGGGTGCCGTTCATCGCGAGCACGTCGCCGGCGAGATAGAGCGACCCCGTGATCAGGATGCGCGGCGGCGCCTCGAGGTCGAAGCGCGCGATCGCGGCCAACGCGGTCTCGACGTCCGCGCTTCCCTGCGCCGGGATGCCCACGCCGCGGGCGATGTCGGCGATCAGGTCGGCGGGCAGGGTCTTCTCCTGGCGCGGGATCGGCAGCGCCACCACGCGCCGCGCCAGCCCGGCGAAATTCTTCAGGAAGCCCTCGCAATCCTTGGTCGACAGCATGCCGATGACGAGCACGACCGGCCGCGACACCCGCTCCTCCAGGTCGGCGAGCGCATTGGCGATGGCGCGCCCGCCGTCGGCATTGTGGCCGCCGTCGAGCCACAGCTCGCTGCCGGGCGGGGCGAGCGCCGCGAGCCGCCCGTGCGCGAGCCGCTGCATGCGCGCCGGCCAGTCGGCCTTGGCGATCCCGCTCTCGAACGCCGCGGGCGGGAGCGCGAGCGCGCCGACGGCGCGCAAGGCGGCGATGGCGACGCCGGCGTTCTCGAACTGGTGGCGGCCGTAGAGCTTCGGCGCCGGCAGGTCGAGCAGGCCGTCGTCGTCCTGGTAGACCAGGCGCCCGCGCTCCTCGGTCGCCGTCCAATCCTCGCCCGCGATCCTGATCGGCGCCTTGATGCGTGCCGCCTGCCGCGCGATCGCCGCCAGCGCCTCGCGCGGCTGCGCCGCCACGATCGCCGGCACGCCGGGCTTGAGGATGCCGGCCTTCTCGGCGGCGATCTTGCCGACGCTGTCGCCGAGATGCTCGGCGTGGTCGAACGACACCGGGGTGATCACGGCGGCGAGCGGGCGCTCGACCACGTTGGTGGCGTCGAGCCGGCCGCCGAGCCCGACCTCGAGCAGCAGCGCGTCGGCGGGATGGCGCGCGAACAGCAGAAGTCCGGCCGCGGTCGTGATCTCGAACACGGTGATCGGCGCGCCGGCATTGGCGCGCTCGCACTCGAGGAGCGCGGCGCCGAGCTCCTCGTCCGAAGCGAGGCGTCCCTCGCCCTCACCGCCGAGCCGGAACCGCTCGTTGAAACGCACCAGATGGGGCGAGGTATAGACGTGCACGCGCCGGCCCGCCGCCTCCAGGATCGCGCGCATGAACGCGATGGTCGAGCCCTTGCCGTTGGTGCCGCCGACATGGATGACCGGCGGCAGCGAGCGCTCGGGATGGCCGAGCGCGGCGAGAATGCGCCACATCCGCTCGAGCGAAAGGTCGATCAGCTTGGGATGCAGCGCGGTCAGCCGCGCGACGACGGAGTCGACGGAGGTCATGGCTCTCGATCACGGTTGCCTCGGCGCGAGGATAGCGGATCGGTGGGTGCAAAAAATGACGCGGAACGGCGGGACAAGTCCCTAGGCGCTAAATTTGGCCGTGTGTCCCGGGCGCAGCGCGGCCGGCTCGGCGATGTGCGCCTCGCCGAGCAAAGCGTCAGTTGCTTTGATCTTTATCAAAGCTATCCTTGCCGGACCCCGGCCATTTCCGAGGGGGAGGTCCGATCATGGGTGATCCGTTTCTGAATTATTTCGCGCTCGGTCTGCTGATTTTCGTGGTCGTGGTACTGTTCTACGGCATCATCGCGATCCACGATATCCCCTATATGATCGCGGAAAAGCGCGACCATCCCCATCAGGATGCGATCCACGCGGCTGGATGGGTGAGCCTGTTCACCCTGCATGCACTGTGGCCGTTTCTGTGGATCTGGGCGATGGCGTATCGTCCCGAGCGCGGTTGGGGATTCTCGCCTCGCTCCCCGGCGCCCGGTGGCGGACCGGCGGCCAGCTCGAGCGAGTTGGAGGATTTGCGGCGTCGTGTCGCGGCACTGGAAAGCAGGCTCGAGGCGGGAGACCGATAATGGAGCTCCTGCTGATCCTGATCTACGTCTCGATCTGCTACGCGGTCTTCAAGGTTTTCAAGATCCCGGTCAACCAGTGGTCGCTCGCGACCGCGGCGCTGGGCGGGATCATCGGCATCGCGCTGCTCCTGCTGATCATGAACTACAATCATCCCTTCACCACCAACGCCCGGATCTATTTTCCAGTGACGTCGGTGCTGCCGTCGGTGAAGGGCCGCGTGATCGCGGTGCCGGTGCAGGCGAACACCCCGCTCAAGGAAGGCGACGAGCTGTTCCGTATCGATCCGAAGCCGTACCAATATGTCGTCGACCAGAAGAAAGCCGCGCTGGCGGAAGCCGAGCAGAACGTCAAGCAGCTGAAGGCCGCCCTCGACCAGGCGACCGCGGCGGCTGAAAGGGCTAGCGCACAGTTCGAGCTGGCGCAGCAGAATTACGACCGGCAGGCCGAGCTGTTCGAGAAGAAGGTCATCGCGCAGGCGACGCTCGATACCTTCACACGCAATCTCGAGACCGCGAGGCAGGCCTTGGCGGGGGCCAGAGCCGAGGAGGAGCGCGCGCGGCTCGCCTATACCTCGAACATAGAAGGCGTCAACACCACGGTCGCCCGCCTGCGGGCCGAGCTGGACGACGCCCAATACGATCTCGATCAGACTGTCGTGCGGGCACCGACCGCGGGCTTCGTCACCCAGCTCGCCTTGCGACCGGGGATGTACGTCGTCCCGGCGCCGCTGCGGCCGGTGATGGTCTTCGTCAATACCGAGACGCGGGACCGAGAGCTCGCAGCAGCCTTCCAGCAGAATTCCCTGCAGCGGGTAAAGGCCGGCGACGAGGCCGAGGTCGCCTTCGACGCCGTACCCGGTCGCGTGCTCAAGGGCCGGGTGCGCCTCGTCCTGGACGCGATTGCGGCCGGGCAAATGCAGGCGACAGGGGCGCTCGTGGATTTCGGCGCGCGGACGGAAGGCGGCCGGGCTGTGGCCATCATCGACATCAAGGACGACATGTCCGGCTACCAGATACCGCTCGGCGCCGCCGCGCAGGTTGCGATCTATACGGAACACTGGCATCACGTCTCGCTGCTGCGCAAGATCCTGCTGCGCATGCGCAGCTGGGAAAACTACGTTTTCCTGGAGGGGCATTGAGATGGTTCAGGCCCTCGGCCGCCCGCCACAGTGCAGAGTCTCTGCGTGACCCGCACCGCGAGATCGCAATATTCTGCTGGGAGGAGCCAACCATGCGATGGGTCTACTTGGCCGTGATCATCTTGTTCGCCGTCGCCACCATTGTTTTCGCGGTGCAGAACTTCCAGACCGTCACCGTCGCCTTCCTCGGCCTCAGCGCCCGAACACCGCTCGCTTTCCTGGTCGCGGTCATCTACCTGCTGGGGACCGCGACCGGCGGCAGCCTGCTGGCGTTGCTGCGTCGATCGGTCGAGGGAGCGAGACGACACACGGCGGGCGCCTTCTGATCGCGGCTCGTCTTTGGGGCGATCGGCGGTCGCGATTGCGATCGTCGATCGCGGAACCACGCCGCAAGGATTGTTGCAGGGTTGCCGGCGATGATGGAGGCAGCCAGGTATTCGGCCGGTGAGGCGTTGCGCAATGGACGTCGGGTCGAAATACGCGCCCTCAAACCGGACGACCGGGCAGACCTCGTAGCGGCGGTCGGCCGCACCAGCACCCAATCCCTCTACCGCCGTTTTTTCGGCGCAAGACGCAACTTTACGGAGCAGGAGATCGCGTACTACCTGAACGTCGATTTCGTCCACCACGTGGCCTTGGTCGCGGTGGCGGAAGAAGACGGCCGACCGGCGGTCGTCGGCGGCGCACGTTACGTCGTCATCCAGCCTGGCAAGGCCGAGGTGGCCTTCGCCGTGGTCGACCAGCATCAGGGGCAGGGTATCGGCGCGGCGCTGCTGCGCCATCTCGCCGCGATCGCCCGGGCAGCTGGGCTGAAGGAGCTGATCGCGGAGGTCCTGCCCGACAACATCCCGATGCTGAAGGTACTCGAGAGAAGCGGGTTGCCTTTCAGTACAAAGCGCGAGCCCGGGGTCGTGCATGTCGAGCTTCGGCTGTCATGATCGGCTCGTCTCCCCGTCCCGCCTCGGGCCGGATCATCGATGGCGGGAGCCGGGCCCCGAGCGCCGCGCATCCATCGTTCTCCGCAGTACCTCGAAAATGACGGCGGTCGACCAACCAAACAGCAGCACGCCGTTCATGGCCGTCATCGGCCCGAGCAACCGCCAGCGCTCCACCGGGGTTACGTCGCCGTAGCCGAGCGTCGTGTAGTTCACGAAAGCGAAATACACGACATCGGCGCCGGCGGGCGCGGCATCGACGATGGCATAGGCCAGCGCCCAGACGAGCACCTCCGACACGTGCGCGGCCATCAAGACCGCGACGGTTGCGATCATGACGAGGATCAAGAGCAGGACTGGCCGCGATACGTCCTTCGCGGCGGGCATTCGCGCTACTCGGACCACCATCGCCATCACCAGCGCATGGATCGCAATGTTGCAAAGACTGACGGCCGCCCCCACGAGAAATTGACGAAGCATGCGCTCGAGCTCCTGCCCCGCGTTGCCTATGCGCCAACCGCGCCCGCCGCCGGAGCGGCGATGGCTGCGCTCCCGGCGATTTGAACCACCTCACTCGAAGTGATGAATTGCTACTTGTCCGCACCCAGCAACGTTTCGACTGCGCGCATCACCGGGATTTGAGGATTTTGAATGCAATAGTCTCTCAGCTTTTTTGAATTCGCGGCGAGACCCTGGGTATCAAGGACCGTATTCCCGCGCTTGCCATTGTAATAGCCGCTCAACCACATCGCGATGTTGTCGGGATTTGTGATTTTGTAACCGGTGAATTGATCGCATGTAATCTTTGAGACGTCGAGCGTTACCTGCGCCCGGGCTGTGGGGCCGTCCGCCAAAAACAACAACACTCCCGATACGATCAGCATGCACCTCGTCATGACTTTCCTCCTTGCAGCAGTCGAGCCGCGCCGATGGGCGCGGTCAGCCGGCGACACCTTGAACCGCCAGGATTCCATCATGTCCGAAGATTTCGGCAACCGCTTGCCGCTCCGGAAATACCGCCTGTGCTCGGCCACCTCGGCCTCGGGAATACTTGGGTCCCCGCCTGCGCGGGGACGACAGTCAGGAAACTGATCAAGCGGATTCGTCCTACTCGTGGTCGCCGCCGAGCAGAGTCTCGAGCGTTACGGCCCGGTCGAGCCCTCCGACTTCCTCGCCGATACCGTCGGCTCGCAGCAGATCGCGCACTCTCCCACGCGCCCCGACGACGCGCAGGACGATGCCATGGGCGGCAAGCTCACCGTGCAGGTCGCGCAATATGCGCGACCCCGCGAGATCGAGATAGGGCGATGCCGAGAGATCGCAGACCACCAGGCGGACGCCGGATGGACCGGCCGCACGCAGGTGGTTCAAGACGGAATCCAGCACCGCCTCCGTATTGACGTAGATCAAGGACGCTTCGGGGCGGAAGGCGATCACGCCGGGCAGCGCCTCGTTCTCGGGATGACGGGCGCGGTCGGAATAGCTGCGCGTGCCGGGAACGCGGCCGAGGAACGCCACGTGCGGGCGCGACACGCGCGCCAGCATCAGCACTATGGAGGCGAACGCGGCGAGCAGGATGCCCTGCAATATCCCCAGCAGCAGTACGCCGCCAAGGGCGATCGCCGCGGCATAAAAGTCGAGCCGGCTCACGCGCCACATGCGCAACAGCGCCGGAAAATCCAACAGTCCGTATACCGCGGTCAGCACGACCGCAGCCAACACGGCCTTCGGAAGGTTCTCCAGCAACCCCGTCAGGAACAACAGGCACAATGCGAGCGTGATCGAGGCGAAGACAAGAGCGAGCGGGGTGCGTGCGCCCGCCTTGTCGTTCACTGCCGATTGCGACAGTCCGCCCGCCACGGGATAGCCGTGTCCGAGCGCGGTCGCGAGATTGGCGGCGCCGATGCCGAGGAACTCCTGCCGCGAGTCCAGGGCATATCCGTGCTTTGCAGCGAAGGTGCGGGCAGCCGAGACGCCTTCGATATAGGCGAGCAGCAGGCATCCGGCGGCCAGCGGAACAATCCCCTCCACGTCGCGCAGCCGCACCGCCGGGGCGCCCAGGCTGGGCAGGCCGGCCGGGATCTCTCCCGTCGTCGGCACCCCGAGAGCGGGAAGCCCAAGCACCGATGCCGCGATGATCGCGAGCGCAACGACGCCGAGGGCAATCGGTTTTCCCGGCAGCCAGCGCTCACCGAGCACGAGCAGCAGGATCGCGATGATACCGACGGCGAGCACGAGGTAACGGGTCTGGCCGACCTGCGCGGCCAGCAGCACGGTGCGCTCAAAAAAATTGTGCCCGCCCCCTGCGACGCCGATCAGGCTCGGCAACTGGGTCATGGCGATGGTCAACCCCGCGCCGGCTTTGAAGCCCACGAGAATGCTGTCGCTGATCAACTGGACGAGCGCGCTGAGCCGGAACAGCCAAGCGAGCAGGCAAAGCGCCGCCACGGCGAAGGCCGTGAGGCTGGCAATCTGTGCGTAGCGTTGCGCGTCCCCATCGGCCATCGCCCCCACCGATCCGGCAATCATCAACGAGATGGCGGAGGTGGGCCCGATCGCCAGTTGACGCGACGACCCGAGGAGCGCGTAGCCCAGCCCACCCAGCAGGTAGCCGTACACCCCGACCTGGGGAGGCAAGCCCGCAAGTCCGGCATAGGCGAGCGATACCGGTATGGCGTAGGCCGCGAGCGTCACGCCGGCGAGGACATCATCACGGCACCAAGCGGCACGGTATTCCGCCAGCCAACGCGCCGGCGGAAGGTAGCGAAGCCACGCTGTTCCAGCCCGGTGGTCCGGCGGATCGGTCATTCGTCGTGCCTCATGTCCAAGCTCGGCTCGGTTGCCTGCCAGCGGACTATCGTATAAGGCGCTTGCCATGTCGGACGCGGCCAAATATTCCGCGATCGAGGCGCTGCGCAACGGTCGTCGGGTCGAAATCCGCGCCCTCAGACCCGTCGACCACGCCGATCTTCTCGCGGCCGTCGCGCGCACGAGTGCCCAGTCTCTCTACCGGCGTTTCTTCGGTGCAAAACGCGACTTTACAGAGCAAGAAATCGAATTCTTCTTGAATGTCGACTTCATTCACCACGTGGCCTTGGTCGCAGTATTGGCGGAAGGTGGTCGATCTATAATCATTGGTGGCGGACGTTACGTCGTCTTGCAGCCTGGCAAGGCCGAGGTGGCCTTCGCCGTGGTCGACCAGTACCAGGGGCAAGGCGTGGGCCCCGCGCTCATGCGCCATCTCGCCGCGATCGCCGGGAAGCGGGGCTCGAGGAATTGATCGCGGAGGTCCTGCCCGACAACATTGCGATGCTGAAGGTGCTCGAGAAAAGCGGCTTCCCCCTTCGTACGAAGCGCGAGCCCCAGGTCGTGCACGTCGAGGTCCGGCTGATCTGAGCTCGGCCTTGGCGGCTAGTCATCGGATCATTGATGGCGGGGGGCCGTGCCTTGAGCTCCGCGTACCATCGTCCGCCGCAGCACCTCGAAGATGACTGCGGTCGACCAGCCGAACAGCAGCACGCCGTTCATCGCGGTCAGCGGCCCGAGCAGCCGCCAGCGCTCGACCGGCGTGACGTCGCCGTAGCCGAGCGTGGTGTAGTTCACGAACGCGAAATACACGACATCGGTCCCGGCGGGCGCGACACCGGCGATCGCGTAGACCAGCGACCAGACCAGCACCTCGGATACATGCGCGGCCATCAGGACCGACACGGTCGCGACCATGACGCAGGTCAAGCGCACCAAGGGAAGCGAGGTGTATCTGGCGCCCTCCCTGCGCACCACCCGGACCACCGTCACCATCACCAGGGCATGGATCACGATGTTGCAGACGCTGACCCCGGCACCTACGAGAAGCTGACGCAACATGGCCGTCCTTCCCAATGGGGCGTATGACGACTCGGATCGGTGGGGCCGGCTGCGTCCGCAGTCGCGGTCCGGCGACCTCGACGACTGCGTTCGACCTCGTCAATATTTTTCGGTAACGAAATTTCTGTCTTTCATCGCAGCCTCGTCGTCGAATCTCTCCTTGTCGGATCGCTTGGGGAGCTTGACTTTCGACCGTTTGATTTTCGCGTACGGGATCAGCCTCAGGATGTGCGAGATGCAGTTGAGCCGCGCCCGTCGCTTGTCGTCCGAGCGGACGATGTACCAGGGCGCGTGCTCGCTGTCCGTCGCCTCCAGCATCATGTCGCGCGCGCGCGAGAAGGCATAACACCGTCCGTACGATTCGAGATCCATCGGGCTTAATTTCCACTGTCGCAACGGATCGTTGATGCGAGCCGAGAATCGCCTTTCCTGCTCCTCCTGCCCGACCTCGAGCCAGATCTTGATCAATTTGATGCCGCCGTCGACGACGTATTTTTCGAGCTGCGGGCAGAGCTCGAGGAAGCGTCGATGCTCCTGCTCGCTGCAAAATCCCATGACGTATTCGACGCCGGCACGGTTGTACCAGCTGCGGTCGAAGATGACGATCTCCCCGGCCGCCGGGAACCGCTCGACGTAGCGCTGCATGAACAGTTGCGTCTTCTCGCGATCCGACGGCGCCGGCAGCGCCACCGTGCGAAACACCCGCGGGCTCACCCGCTCGGTGATCGCCTTGATGGTCCCACCCTTGCCGGCCGCGTCGCGCCCCTCGAACACGATGATGACGCGCGCGCCCTTCGCTTTCACCCAGTCTTGCAGGTGACAAAGCTCGACCTGAAGCTTGCGCAGCTCCTTCTCGTAGACCTTGCGCTTCATCTTGCCGTCGCCGCCCGCAGCTCGTTTTGACGCCATCTGGTCACCATTTCATCGAACGGACGATTTCCGCCGACTTCGGGCGGAACGATGCTTCGGACGGTCGTTTCGGTCGCCTGCTTCAATCGATGATATGGTAGCCACAATCGATGTAAAGCGTCTCGCCAGTGATCAGGCGCGCCGCGTCGTGCGCCAGGAAGGCGGTGGCGACGCGAGGTCATTGGATACCGAACGGGCGAGGGGCCATGAGGCGGCTCATAGGATGACCGATCCGAGCAAACTGCAATTCGGGTGGCGACCTTTCGACCGCAAGGAGTAAAGTGACCGCGGCGGAGCCTGCACGAAATTGAACGATTCTGACCAGCGGCTGCTCGGGAGCATCTCATTTGCGCCAGGTCAAGAACTTCAGCCCCCGATGAGGAATATGAAGGCCTATTCGA
>WNFD01004537.1_pt1 | contig 13911 bp, 9 predicted proteins | sample 5400491 | NCBI WGS metagenome assembly WNFD01 (sample SAMN13153343, study PRJNA577476) | soil metagenome | isolation source: 120 cm saprolite under Douglas fir tree site 2 hole 2 replicate 2 | place: USA:California | collected 2015-04-18
CGTGAACGAGGCTAAAGGAATCGCCGGAATTTGAACGAGAAGAGGAATCGTGAGCGATCACAAATTGTGATCACCTTGCTCAAGTCAAGTCTCGTCGCGCCTTGGCGACCCGATGCCTCAATCCAGTTTCATGACGACCGAGCTGGTCAGAAAAGGGTTATCGAATTCGGCGTGCTCTCCTGCCTTCTTTCCAGGGATCAGAAAGAGACGAGCGGAAAGGGGCTTGTGAAGTTTGGTCGAGAGAGCTGCTACGTCGCGAATCAGCGCGGCGAGTTCAGTCGCCGGCGTGTCACCGGCCAGCGGAACCACATCGAGGCCGGTGCCGCACACGCTCGAATACAGCAGCAACTCGCGAACGCTGTATCGCCCTTCGGCGGCGCGCTTAGCCAGCACCGGATCTTCGAGCACTGGCAGCATCAGGCCGGAATAGCCGCAGGTTTTGATACTCAAGCTCTTCAGCACATCCGTAATCGCCGCGCACGCAGCCAAAGTTGAAGCGCTCCCAAATGGAACTCGCGTCAGAGCCTCGATTGCTGCGCCAATGCTCCGGTCCTTTGATGGAGCTGGTGAGGTATCGATGCCGAGGTACTGACGATGTTCATTCTGAGCAATTCCTAACGCCAACTTTTCGACGGGGCCCAGTTCAGACTCCAGGAGCGTCTTGAGTTTCGCCTTTGCCTCTTCGATGTCTTTGGATTGTGCAAACGCTTCTTGCAGGAGGCCGGGCGATTCGAGGCCGATGCTGAAACTCTCAGGCCCGCGATGATAGGCAACCGGAAAGAATGGGGTACCGGCAAGACAATTTGCGGCGGCCGTGAAGCGAAAATTGCCCTCACCTCCGGGACTACTTTTGCTGATGGCTACGATTGTTTCAGCGGCAGTGAGTGCGGTTTGACGGTGAAGGCCTCGCTCGGGTGACGCCACGGTGACGCTGAAATTGATGTTCTTTGTTTCCTTTACGAGCCGCGTCGCCCATGATGCGAACTCAGGCTCGTGGCGATCATCGGTGATGACTGGCCCAATACTGATTAGCACATTCCGGGCAGCAACCAGTCTGTCAATCGCCTTAAGATCCGCGAGCGCTTCTGCACGCGACTTGCCGTGGAGATACTCAGGCAAAGGCTGCGTCGCGATGCGCAGAGTTTGAATCTCGTAGCCTTCATCTTCGAGTTTCTTCCCGGCCCTCTGGAGAAACTCAATTGCCGATTCGACCGTAGCAAGATCAGAAGTATTCTTGAGATTGACACCGGCGGTGACGGTGCGGATTCTAAAACGATGCGATTTAGCAGCAACGATTCTCTTTGAGACAAGGGCAGGACTGCTACTTGCTGGCTTTTGATATTGATCAGGCCTTACAAACGCACCGGCGCCAAGCGGCACGAAAAGAGCCAGTGAAAAAATCTTGAGCAGGATACGATGCATCCAGGAGCGGAACCGTTCGAACGTTTGATGCGCCGTCATTAGGGATCCTATCCAGCTGCTGCGGAATCTTACACGAGCAAACGGCCACGTATTCATGCTCGGCCCCGCCGGGATTTGGCGAGACTCACTTCACTACTTCAAAATCAATCCATTGTGTCGCCGTGCGGGTCCTCTCTTTGGCAAGGCTATCTTCGACGATGATCTCGAGCACGTACTGACCGGGCGAGAGTTCGGGGCCGAGTTGAAGCTGGGCCGCGGCCGTTGGTCGTTGAGAATCCCGCTGACGCGAAACGTCAACTGGTGTTGGATTAACCTCATAGATCAGTTTGCCGTTGCGAAAAACGCGTGTCTGGGTGGTTAGTTGCGGCTGATGCGTAACCTGATCGACCAGCGCGTTGTAAATGGCATAAGCAAAAACCAGGGTGGACCCCTGATGAAACCGGCGCACTCCCGGACCGTTGCTGATCTCTTCATCGGCGGCGTTCGCCTGTTCGCTTGCTGCGGTGGGCGCGGTGGCTGACGACGAAGGAGTTTGGGTGTTCGTCCGGTCATGCAGAACGCCGGACCCATGAATTACGATCCCCGAGAGCGCGAGCCGATTGTCGCGAAGATTGGGAACTTCGATGAATTGGCCGGCAGACCCGATGCGGGAAGTCGCCGGGTCTCGCACGGCAACGCGGAACTGAAAAGTCCCGGTTTGTTTCACCGGCAGATCAAGGCCATAGACGATTCCATCGCGCATCGCGCGATCATAGGCTGGCCCCTTCAGGTGCAACGTGCCCGTTTGATCCTGCCGGTTCACCACCTTGCCGTTGTCTCCAAACAGGATGACGCTCAAATCAAACGTAACGGTGTGCCACCCGTCCGGCTGGTCAATGAAAGTAAGATTGTGCGGGTCGATATAAAGGAACGAACGCAGCAGCGAGCCCGACGTGGCATCGTTCGCAAAGGATGAGCTGAGACGCACCGTGATGTCGTTTGCGCCGAACGGCGAGATCAATGCGCGATCCATTTGATCGCGGGCTACCACTTCCGGTGGACGCGCCTCGTCTTCCGTGACGCCATAGAAGCCTTCCCGCGTGCGCAGGGTCAGGCCGCGACCTTTTACTCGCGCTTTGATGTGATGGAAACGACGGTTGAACGTTTCATCGCCGGGCCGATAACCGATCAGGAATAGCCGCGCTGATCATCCATCACTCGCCGCAATCCAAAATCGTTGGAGTTGCGAATCAGAAAGCCGCCTGTCTGTCTGGCAATCAGATCGGCGCCTAGTTGACCCTCCCACATAGCGCGAGAACGATTCATCATGGTTGCGTTGATTCTATTCGTCAGTGCGCGCGAACTCGTGGCAGAAAAATTGTCCGCCGCGGTGATTCCTGTGTACTGCAGGCCGCGGGTGTCGACGGCATAGATAACGACTGAGGCGCGAATCGCCAGTTCGGCAATCTTCTGAAGTTGCGCCAGATAGCTGATTGAGTTGTCGAAGGGATTGTCTGTTCCCGACCCGCTGCTTTGATCATCCGGCCTGGCAGACCCGAGCACAAGCGGCCCTGGCTCCTGCTGCTGGATCGGCAGGTTGTCGGAAAACACGACTACTGATTTCCGTCCGGGCAAATCGCGCATGCCTTGCAGGACGAACCGAAGTGTGCTCAGCGTGGCGTTGATCACCCGGCCGCCGCATGGACCAGCGTTGGGATCACTCGATGAGCCGATTCCGCCGGGCGATCCGACGGGCGCGAAAACATATACTCCGGTCCGGCTGCAATGATTCCACTTCAGGTGTTCGAGCGCGCTGTTCAGCAGCCGCTTGTCAGTCGTGAATTGCTGGAGCGCGCCCACTTCGCCGCCGGTGCGGATGATGGCGACGAGATCGTTTGGTTGCAGCTGCTCGTCCACAAACTTCCGCACTTGCCTTCTCGCCTGGGACATACTCTCGAATGACATGCCCAGATCATCGACGACCAGCGCGACGGTGCGTCTTACGTCATGCGGGCGGACGGCGGCAGCAACGACCGGAGGGCCGTTCTTATCCCTGGGTAATGGCCGGGGGGCCAGGTTCGATGCGCCGGCGGGAACATTGGAAATGTATGAGAAGTTGGTGATCCGTTGCGGCTTTCCGTCTTCGAATATCTCGAAGTCTTCCGGCTTTAGATCCGTGACCTGTTTGCCGTCCTTCGTTACCACGACGTCCACCTGCACTAGGTTCGTGGTAATGCGAACAACGTCCTGATCTTCATCGCTGGATGGTTTCTGTGGCGTGGGCGAAGCCGCCGGCGATGGCGCAGGCTGCGGTTGCTGTCCTCTTATGGGAAGCAAGAGTGAAGATAACAACAGCGCGGAAAGAAGTGCTTTTCCATACATTGCTTTATGCCTCACCTGCGATTTGGCGAAAGCTTACGGGAATCCCGCGAAAAAGTCACCAGTAACTCTATTAAGATCGCTCTCCCCGAGGTAGTGTTTTAATCTCCTAATTTCTGAGAGGTCAGACTGCCGTGCAAAATGATCCATGAAGACACACGAAGTGGATTTGTTCGTGCGATTTGGTGTGGTTTCGTGGATCGTTCTGGTGTAATCCGCAAGAACACACGAAACAGAACCAAGACACTACTCTCCCGGACAACAATTGTCAGTTATGCCTCCGGCCGTGTTAACCTCCGCGTCAATCCTCGAAGAGTCCCGCAAAGGAGCTTCCCATGAGCAGTCTGGTCAAAATGTATTACGAGATTCACGGTCAGGAGCATGGCAATCCGCTGCTGTGCATCCACGGCTTTGGCGCCAGCTTGTACTCGTGGCGGAATTTCGTGGCCGACGGCTCGCCCCTGACGGCCAATTACAAGGTCATCACGATCGACCTGAAGGGCTGTGGAAAATCGCCGAAAGTTTACGGCACTGATTACTCGATTCAGGACCACGCGGATCTGATTTACGAATTCATTCACGAGCATGATTTGCGGAACCTGACACTGATTGGGAATTCATTCGGTGGCGCGCTCGCGCTGCTTTTGACGCTGATGTTCACCGATCACGATCCCACTCGCCTCAAGTCGATCGTCCTGATCGATGCCGGAGCTTATACGGACCTCATTCCGTTCTATCTCAAAATACTGAGCTGGCCGGTCGTTGGCTTTGTGGGGGCGCATACTGTTCCGAGCAAGCTGGCGGCGTGCACAGTCCTGCGCAAGGCTTACTACGACAAAAAGAAAATAACCAAAGATCAAATTGCGAATTACGCGGCCCCGCTGTCGCTACCCGGAGCGCGTCACGCGTTGTGGCAGACCGGAGCGCAAATCATCCCGCCAAACTTTCCTCAACTGGCTGGGCGATACGGCGACATCAAAGTGCCGACGCAGATCATCTGGGGCGAGGATGACAAGATCATCGTCCCCGAATGCGCCCGCCGATTGCATCGAGACATTCCCCATTCGGAATTGGTTTGGGTGCCGCAGTGCGGGCATGTTCCTCAGGAAGAGCGACCGGAGGTAACGATACCAGCGGTCATGACTTTCCTTCAGAACGTTTACGGACCGTAGGTGGTAAGCGCTCGTTACAGAACCCGGAGCGATAGCGACGGGGTCCAGCACTCAACTCGGTCGGTCTAGTGAAGCACTCATAGCGATTTGTTGAGTTGCGCCTCAGTGAATAAGCGCAAACCAGTGATCATAAACTCAACTTCATTTGTTCGCGTCAACGAGCCGCGGAGCGGCGGCAGATAGTAGCCCCGGGTGAGCGAGCGCAGCAGCGAGCGTAACCCGGGGTCACGTCCCCTCAAGAATTCTGAGCCTGCTTTAGCGGGCGACAGAATGAATCTCGGTCGACTTCAAGTTGCGTCTTTAACCCATCCGCTACCGCGGACGGTACTGACTTCATAGCGCAAGTTGAGTCGTTAACCCGGTCGCTACCGCTCCCGGTTCTGTACCGAGTGGCTACCGAACGTCTGCGTTGACCAGGCGCGGCGATTACATCCGACCTTCGCAATCAGTTAGCGCGCGACGAGATGGTTTCATACCAACCGTCGAAACCGGGTGCGTCAGCCAAGCGCAACAGATGCGGAGCAGCGATTGTCAAACCGTCCAGTTCTTCGCCGGCATCCAAGACTTGGTTAATGAGTTTCAACTCTACGCTAAATCCAACGACAGAACTAAAGAGATCGCGAGGAATGACGCCGTTAGCAAAAGTCTCCTCGCCGATATGGCGCGCTGTTTCGAATTCCGGCACCGCAGCAAGTCTCAATTTTAGTTGTCGGTCACCGTAGAAGTCACACACAACCGCAATTTCAGACAAGCGGATAGGCGATTTCGCAGGTATGCGAGCGATGACCGCGCGCGCCAACCCCATGGGAACAAACACCGCAAGAACCTCGGCACGTAGGCGATCATAGCCGCGCGCCACGAGTTCATCGACAATTGCTTGCTCGGTGGTTGCGTCAGCTGCCTCAATTGCCGCCGCGGTTGTGAAGACATCTTCGTGAAGAGTCATGAGATCCGCCCAACATGTATTAGACACCAAATTCGGGCGCGCAGACTAGCGTAATTCCCCATCTGCTCACTGCTCACTGCCAACTGTCTTCACCCCGTGAGATAGAACTTCCGAGCCATACGGGGTGGCACCAAAGTACTTATCTCACGGGGTGAACGTGCTCCGCGCGAAAACCGATGCCGATCACACGTGCCGGGATGCGCCGCAGGAATGGCCAACGGTTGAAAAGCTTTAGCGGCCACGGTAACGAAAGTTGCTGCTCGCTGCCCAGCACTCTCTCGATCACCTGGTTCTGCACGAACACTTGCATCGCTTGCATCATGCGGGTGGGAAACTCGCGCCGCAACTGAACTCTTTGTAGATCGACCACCGTCGCCGTGCCGCGCGCCAAACGCTCGGCGAGGATGTTCGCGGCCGCGACCGCGTCCTGAATCGCGAGGTTGATACCCACGCCGCCAATAGGCGACATCGCGTGCGCGGCGTCGCCAATGCACAAAAGCCCCGGCCGGTACCACTTGCGCAGCCGATCGACAACTACGGTCAGGAGCTTGATGTCTTTCCAATCTCGGAGCTCGCCCACGCGATCGCTCAAAAACGGCGCCATGGAAACGATCTCCTGACGAAATGATTCCAGGCCTCTCTGCTTCACTTTTTCGATGCCGCCTTTGCGAATCACAAAGCCACACTGGTAGTAGTCTTCCCGGTTGAGCATCACCATGATTTTGCCGTTGACGATCCGGCCGAGTGTCTGACCTGAGTCGTCCGGCCGTCGCGAGAGCCTGAACCAAAGCACATCCATCGGCGCGCCGAGGTTTTCGATTTCCAGGCCGGCGCGTTCACGCACAATCGAATGACGACCGTCCGCGCCCACAACCAGATCGGCGCGGATCTCAATCGGTCCATCCGGCGTGTTCGCCTTCACCCCGGCGACGCGTCCGTCTGTCTCCAGGAGGTCGATCACCTCGGTTTGCTTCTTCACTTTGAAAGTCGGATAGTGCGCGCCCTGTTCGTTGATAAAATCCAGAAAGTCCCACTGCGGCATGAACGCGATGAATTTGCAGTGCGTCGGCAGATGCGAAAAGTCCGCGACCGTGACAAAGTCCTGGCCAATCTGGCCGCCCAGCTCGCGCACTTCCTGATGCGGCCGCTTGAGAAAATCTGCGAGGATGCCCAGCTCGTGCATCAGTTCGAGGGTGCTGGGGTGAATCGTGTCGCCGCGAAAGTCGCGCAGAAAATCCGCATGCTTCTCAAGCACGACGACCTCGACGCCGGCGCGCGCCAGGAGAAATCCGAGCATCATTCCCGCCGGCCCACCGCCCACGATGCAGCAGCATGCTTTCATTTTTGCCGCGCCAGAAGATGATCCACCGAAAACCGATCGTCCTCGCGCGGCAGCATGAGAACGAACAAGAGCAGGGCCAGGCGCGGGATTACGTGAGTATGAAATTCGTAAAGCGGCTCTTGCAAAAGATGGCCAAAGGTGACGATGGCCAAAACCAGGCCGAGCGCGATCAGCGCTTCACGGACCCGCAGTCCGAGGATCACCAGCGCGCCCGCAGTCAATTCGAAAAACGGAATCGCGACACCGACGGCCCAAAGCGACCACACCGGCAGGAAGGTATCGGCGAACGGCAGGAAATACTTGCGCGCGTGCTGGAGCGGACCCAATTGGAAGACTTTCCAGAAGCCGGCCATGAAAAAGATCAGGCCCAGCACCAGCCGCGCGAATAATAGCGCCCAACTGCGGCCGTTGACTCTGCTTTGTTCCATCCTGGCTTTCACCTCCGGGCAGCAACGTCAAAACCAATTGCCGGGGCGGGGAAAAATTAAAGCTATCAAATTATTTTCTTCCCGTGTATTATCTCCGCGCTTTTCAATTCCATTCCTACTGTGCGGTAGGTAAGTTCCGCCAATACCCGACAAGGAGCTCTCCAATGCTGACTAAAACCTTTTTAGCTTTCTGCGTGTTATGCGCGTTCGTGTTAATCGGTTGCACCAAGACTGAAACGACGAACAATAGCAATTCGACGACCAGCAATTCCAACAAGACTACGACCACCAGCTCAACCAGCGCCACATCCACTGGCGACAAGGTTGGTGTACCGGAATGCGACGACTACATCGCCAAGTACGAAGCGTGCATCAACGGCAAGGTGCCGGAGATGGCCCGGGCCCAATTCAACTCCAGCATGAAGACGTTGCGAGACTCCTGGCGCAAGGCAGCTACCACGCCGGAAGGCAAAGCTGGTCTGGCCGCAGCTTGCAAACAGGCGGCTGAGCAAGCGAAGACTTCGATGAAGTCTTACGGCTGCGACTTCTAAGCAATTCACTGTTACCGAAACCGCGAGCGTTAGCGAGCGGAGTAAAGACGGGACCCTCGTGAGAGGGTTGAATTCTTATTCCGCTCGCTACTGCTCGCGGTTTCGGTATGTGCTGCGTCACCTCTTGGCAACCACGTCGATCTCGCTGTAGAACGTGTTGCCCCAGTCGTCCGCCGCTTCCGTCACCCAACAATCGAACAATAGATAGCGATATTTCCCGAGGCTGCCGCTCTGATCGGTGATGCTCACGCCGTACTGTCCGCCGTCTTCGCCTCGCTCGGGAATGGTGCTGACCGTGGCAATGAACTTCCAACCGCAAGTGGCCGGATCGACGCCGCGCCTGGGCGCGAGATCGAGTCCTGGTTCGCTTCTGTTGCTCGCGTAGAGCTTGTAGAGCTGCGGACCGCGCGCGCCGGGGTGCCACGAGTAGCTGTTAATTTGCGCGATTTCGATCGCGCTGCCGAGATCAAGGCAAAAGCGTCCGCCAAAACTGCGCGCATTGAAGAAAACATTTGCGCCCGGCTCGTCCTCGGACGTGGGCAACATGCCGTCCACGAGCGCGCTCAAGTTAGCGCCATTGGAATCAAGCTGTCCGTCGACCAGCGTTAACTTCGCATGCGACGCAGCATCGTCTCTCAACGGCGAAGGCACGCGCGGGAATTTGAATTCGCTGGTCGCCGCCGCACCCGTATTGTGATCAATTGTGACTCTGATCTGCGCGGCGGCTGTCGTGGTACAGCTCGCCCAAAACGCGATCGCGAACGCCAGTTTAGTAGTCGGGTTCATTGTTCTGCGCCAAGTGTGGAAAACTCATCTTGAAAATTGGAGCACCGAATTTGGAGTGCGCCGACAACGGCGGCGCTTTGGATCTTGTTACATCAGCGAATCCAAAGCGGCGTCGTGCTGCGCTTGCCGCCGCACTCCAAAATTTGCCATCCCCCGTGCTCATTTCCGTTCGAGCGTGTCGTACAAAGGTTGCGCGGGCCAAACCCTTCCGCGCTGATTCGCCGCGGTGATTGCGAGCACGCGAATCTTGTCATTCACCGGCAGCGTTAGGGTCCTGGCGCCCGCGGGCACATCCATCGCGTAAGCGAATAGATAAGAATAGGCATAATACTCGTTAGCGCCGTCGGCGTTGTGCCGATGCGAAGCAAACCACGCCAGCGGCGCGCGTTTGATAAAGCCCGGCGTGATCCCAATCATCTCGCCATACGGATCCGTCCGGGTCCGCGGACGTTGCAACTGCGCCGCTATGTCCGGCGGCGTGCCCGGCGGCACCGGTCGCGGCGGAATCGTCACTTCTTTGGTCTTCCATTGCCGGTCATCCCACTGGCCGATAAAGCCGCCCCAGTTTTGAATGTTCAGATCGACCGGCTTGTTCCCGATCCGAAACGTTGCTTTCTGATCGCCATCGGCCGAGGCAGCCACGACATACACACGATTGACAACACCGCGCGGCAAGGCGATCGTCTGACCTTTCGCGATCAAGGCATTCGCCGCTCCCTTTGTCGTTGGGCCGAACTGGAAACGAATGCCGTCATATTCGAGCCCGCGCGGCAGCATCTCTGCGGGCAGCGCGCGTCCGGCCGCATCGAAACCCGGTGAAGATTTCGCTCCATCAGCGCTGCTCGCGGAAAGATCGTAAGGCAGCGCGACGGTCTCTGAGATTGACGGCGCCAGCTTTGCGCGCGGCGCTGCTAACTTAATCGCGAACGTGCGCAGTTGATAAGCGCCGAGATCGGTTACCAGTTCGCCTTTCATCACTGTGGCTTTGCCGGCTGGCAGCTCCTGGCCGTTCACTTCGCGCGCGGAAATAATCGGCGCGGCGAAACTCAGCCGAACGCCACGCTGCGGCTGACCGTTGAGTTCAACCACGCGCACGATCACTTCGTCGCTCTCTTCCGCTTTCTTCAGCGCCAGGACGCGGACGCGGCTGTTGCTCACGCCCAGCAGGGAAAAGTTCTTACCCAGCGTTCCGGGATGTTTCGAACTTTCGAACGCGATCAGCGGTTGATTCAAACGCTGCGCCTGCCAGTCCGTCTGTTCGGTGCGCCAGTCGCCCGCGTGCGCCGCGAGTCCATAAACAAATTCATGGTGACCCAAATCCTGCGTCGTCTGATCACCATAACCCGCGCGCGGGCCGAGGCCGGGCGTGCGCATCAGCGTCAAGCGAATCGTTCTGTCGTCGGGTTTGTCGGACGCGTTCTTGCAATCCGTCAGGATGGTGACGCCAAAGCTGCCACTCTTGTCGGTCAGATCGATCCACTGGTGCGATGGGACTTCGAATTTCTTTTCGTCATTCGTCGCGCGTTGGATCGTACCGACATCCCAGTTGTAGGTCGCCATCTCGTTCGCAGCGGCGAGCGGAAACGTGGCTTTCAGATTCGCTTCGCGCGTGTTCCAGTCGATGACGTTGGCAAACTCGATGCGTCTGCCGGCGTCGCCGGCGCTCAAGCTGATGGTCTGCACAAACTTCGAGCCTTCGGTTTCGCGTGCGACTTCGATGGCGACGCGGACCGGGCCGTTCTCGACTATGCGAATCTTCGCCGGGCCACCGACGTACGCGCGGGGCGCCTTTTGCTGATCTGAATAATCCATGTTCCAGGCCGGCCACTGTTCCGGCTTGTCGGTCTTGATCGCCAGCCGCGCCGGCGCGGAAAGCATATCTTTGTTGAGTGTCTTGTCGAAGATGCTCGAGACGTCGCCATTCCGATCCAGCGTGACTCGATACCGTGCGTTTTCCAGCGATGACTCCGTCACTTTCAATGTCGAAGTGTTTGCCGATGCGTCGACCGGCTGCACGTCATAAACCGCGTAGCCAACGGAAGGCGTCTTCGCGAGAAACAAGACTTTGCCGTTCGACAACTGCGCCGGCACTTCTCTGCCATCGGGTCCAAGCACACGCACCGCTTTGGGCATTCCACTCGGAAATGTGACCGAAGCTTCCACTAAATCTTCGCGTGAAATGTTCAGCGGGTTGTAAACGACGACGGGCGTGCCTTTCATTTCGGTATTCATTCCCGACGAGATCGATTCCGTCGCGCTCGTCAGCACTTCCGCAAACTGATTCATCGCGATCACATCATCGTTCCATGAAAACTCAAAAGCTTTCGGCGTCTGCGTGCCGGGCAAGGTATCGTGAAACTGTAAACCCATGACTAGCGTCCAAGCTTTGTTCAGACGATCCTGCGGATAAGGACGCCCGCCCAGCCAAGCGGCGGCGACCGATGCTTTTTCAGCCGCGTCAGCCAGCAATTCGTTCTTCCGGTTCCAACGTTTCTGGTATGTCTCAGACGAATAGCCACCTGCCGAATGATTCGTCAGTTGCAGCTCGCCTTTGAATCGCGGCAAGCCAGACAACTGCTCGGGTTTGATGTCGAGAAACATTTGCTCCGATGTGGCCGAGACGACATGCAACGGCCCGCCGCCAACTCGTACTGCGGGTGACGCCGGCGGGGACGGCTGTCCTTGCGCAGGGTTTGCCTGCCCCGGCAGAGACGCCATGCCCTTCGTGACGATTGCTTCCATCATTTTCACGGAAGCTTCCGACGGCGCGCCGCCGGTATCTCCTGTGCCGTAGTAATGATAATCGGTGAAGAGGCCGCTTACTTTTCCATTCAGGGCGACTCGTCCCGGCCAATCGACGGGATTATTCTTCGCATTTGGATCAACGATGATCGGACTCTTGCTGATGTCTTCGCGCACCTGCCCGCCATAGCTGCCGGGATTGAACGCCGCGATCACGCCGCGCCCGTCCGGGCCTTCCCAAAAACCGACGTTGAAAGGAATGCCCACCGGCGTGTTTTCCGGAGAGCCCGGGCCGCCGACGCGCGCCGCCGATCCCCACGTCAACTTTTGGGTCGAGAAACCCTTGAGGCCCATGTGAGCGAGGATGCTCGGCAAAGAAGCGGGAAAACCGAAACAGTCGGGCAGCATATATTCGGCGCTCGTCTTGCCAAACTCTCGGCGAAAGTATTGAGTGCCGTAAAGAATTTGCCTGATGATCGATTCGGCCGAAGGCGAGTTGACGTCGCCTTCTTCCATCGAAGAGCCGGCGGGAAACCAACGGCCCGCAGTCACGTATTTTTTCAGCTTCTCATAATCCTCGGGCCAGTATTCTTTCATCATGCGATAACGATTCGCGCCGCTGAAATTGAAAACGTAGTGCGGATACTTTTCAAACAGCGCGAAGTTGTCGTGCATGGTCTTGGGCAGATACTCGCGAATGACCTGCGGATACTCCCAGCGCCACTGCGTGTCCAGGTGAGCATAGCCGACGACGTAGAGTGTCGGATCTTTGGTCAGGTCAGGATCGGCCGTGGTTTTCGACTGGGCCCGCGCGCCGTTGACGGCTAATGAAAAGAGAATAATTGAGAAGAAAAGGCGGTTCAGGGTTCGCAGCATAAAGACCTCTCTTTCGTCCGAGACTGATTGGCAAAGCTTTTATTTCACTGAGACCATCCAAGTCAACCCCCAGCCGATGACGGAGTCAGTACCGGTAGCGGTAGCGACCGGGTTACAATCCTGGCAATGTCGACCTTCAGGTCCATCGAGACCCGGTCGCTACCGCTCCCGGTTCTGACCTCATCGTCCAACCGAGAGGCCAGCTTCCGGCATCAAAGGCTCGTTCTTCGAAACCTGCTCTGCTATAATCACGCGCCATGAAAAACCAACTCTTTCGCTCAATCGCCGTTGCTCTCCTCGCTCTATTTTTCATCCAGACATCGTTCGCCACCTGCGGCGGAGGCGGTGGCGGCGGTGGCGGCGGCATGTCCAACAATGGCGGCGGCGGCGGTTCGAATACGCCCGTATACATCGTGCCGTGGAAGGTTCGCAAGCCCAAAGATCCGCCGGCGATGGGGCTGGTGCTTTACTGGTTTCCGGCCTCGAATAACGAGGTGAACAATTCCAGCCTGCGTCAATCACGCGCGCTGTCCCTGTACGCCAGCCAATGTGTATCGATGGAACTGGCGGACACTCACGTTCAGAACGCAGACAAGCTCGTCGGCGAGTCCAAACTGCCGGTCGCCGTGCTGGCCACGCCCGACGGAACGCCCGTCACCAGGGTCGAGAACACAAACGGCAAGCTCAAAGTCAGCGACGTGGAAAAGGTCGTCGACAGCCAAATGAAGCAACGCGAAAGCGCGCTCGACTCCCAGATGAAAGATGCCGCCGACAAAGTGAAAGCCGGCGACAAGGATTCGGCGATCAAGATTTATCGCGCCGTGCTTGATCAGAAATGTCTGTTTCCGAAGAAGGCCAAGGAAGCCGCCAAGCAGCTCAAGAATCTCGGCGCCGGTGAGATCGCCAGCGTGTCTCCGGCTCCCGTATTCGAGCCGCGCCAGAGCGCTTTGATCGAAACGACGATGCGGCGCGGTCTGATTGCGGAAATGAATGCGCAATATGTCCTCGCTGACCAGTTGTACACGAAAGCCCACTTGATGGATCCGGCGGACCCAACTCCTCTGCGCTACCTCGGCGAAAATTATCGCCACAACATCGGCGCCTGGGACAAAGCGCGCGCGGCATTTGAAACGATCTTGAATATGCCCGCGGATCCGCTTTCGCGCTCGGTCGCGCTGCACGGGCTCGGCAAGATGACGATTCACGATGGCGAGTTTAAGAAAGGCCTCGCGTTGATGGAACGCGCAGTCGAAGAATTTCCGTTGGCGCTCGCGTATCGCAATCTCGC
>WNFD01011099.1_pt1 | contig 13910 bp, 9 predicted proteins | sample 5400491 | NCBI WGS metagenome assembly WNFD01 (sample SAMN13153343, study PRJNA577476) | soil metagenome | isolation source: 120 cm saprolite under Douglas fir tree site 2 hole 2 replicate 2 | place: USA:California | collected 2015-04-18
TGAGCGATTACGTGCTGGATCCAAAAGACGGGAAACGAGACCACGTGGCCGTGTTCGTGGTGACGGCCGGCGAGGGAATTCGCGAGCGCGCGGAGAAGGCAAAGCACGACGGTTACTACTTCAAGTCGCACGGATTGCAGGCGCTGGCGATTGAAAGCGCAGAGGCTTGCGCGGAATGGCTGCACCGGAGAATCCGCGAGGATTGGGGCTTCCCGGACGCGCCGGAAATTACGATGGCGCAGCGATTCACCTCGCGCTATCGCGGGAAGAGATACAGCTTCGGTTATCCGGCGTGCCCGGACCTGGAAGATCAGGCGGGAATCTGGAAGATTTTGCGGCCGGAAGAGATCGGGGTGCAATTGACGGAGGGTTTCATGATGGACCCGGAAGCGAGCGTGAGCGCGTTGGCGTTTCACCACCCGGACTGCACGTATTTCAGCGTGGGAGAGAGCGCGGACGGGGCCTGAAATTTCCTGTCGCCTGCGCCGGGATACCGCGTAGCTTACCCGTTAAAACTTGCCACGAATTCCACAACAAAAGACGAGATCGGCCGTCAAGTCGGGTATACTTGCGCAAATTTGGGACGGACGAACGATCCGCCGGAAGTGAAATAATTGGGGAGTGACCCAGCGTCACGGAAAACGGATGAACCCAGGCTCACCGAAGTTATCCATCGTGATTCCGTCTTTTAATGAAGAGATGCGCTTGCCGGCAACTCTGGAACGAATCGCCGGCTACATCAACGCGTCCGGCAGACAGACGGAAGTGATTGTGGTGGATGACGGTTCGACGGATGGCACCGCGCACGTGGCGGAATCGTTCCGCGGAAAAATTCCAGATATTCGAGTCGTGTCGAACGGGCCGAACCGGGGCAAGGGCTACAGCGTTCGCCACGGGTCCATGGAATCGCGGGGCGAGATTGTGCTGTTTACGGATGCGGATCTTTCGGCGCCAATCGAGGAGGCGGACAAACTGCTGACGAAAATGGATGAGTATGATGTGGCGATCGGATCACGGGCGGTAAATCGGGACCTGATCGAAGTGCACGAATCCAGGTTTCGTGAACTTGCGGGGATAATTTTCAACCGGATCGTGCGAGTGATCCTGCGTTTGCCCTTCGTAGACACTCAGTGTGGATTTAAGGCGTTCCGGCGCGAAAATTGCAGGATTATTTTTGAGCAACAGACCATCGAACGGTTTGGTTTTGATCCGGAACTTCTTTATCTTGCGCGACATCATGGCTTGCGAACGGCGGAAGTCGCGGTTCGTTGGGCACATTCCCCGGCAACCAAAGTGAATATGTTGCGGGACAGCGTGCAAATGTTTCTGGATGTGGTGATTATCCGGTGGAATTCGCTGCGCGGGCGCTATCCAGCCGTTGGAAAGTGAGCCCGCCAGTATCCTTAATTTGTAAGCGGTGGCCATTTTTCTTGCCGGGCTTGGAGAGAACTCCCGACCGGTGGATCTAGGATGAGATGATGCTGTAGGCCGGATCGAATTTCGGGGGCGCCTTCGTTGAGCACAGATTTCAAAATCCTGGTGACGGGCGCGGGCGGATTCATTGGCGGCGCGATCCTATCGGTTCTGCGGAAGCAGGGGAACCAGGATTTGCGCGGAGTGGATATCAAGCCGTTCGATCAGTGGTATCAGCGTTTTGATGATGTTGAAAACCTGTCGCTGGACCTGAATTTCAAGGAAAACTGCGAACGGGCTGCCGAAGGCGCCGGTGAAATTTACAACCTGGCTGCGAACATGGGAGGCATGGGATTTATCGAATCCAACAAAGCGCTCTGCATGCTGTCCGTTTTGATCAATACGCACATGCTGCAGGCGGCGTTGAAGCACCGGACAAAGCGCTTTTTCTATGCGTCGTCCGCGTGTGTCTACAACGGAAACAAGCAGAAGACTTTCGAGGCCCCCTCGCTGAAAGAGGTGGATGCGTATCCAGCGCTCGCAGAAGACGGCTACGGCTGGGAGAAACTGTTTTCCGAGCGGATGTGCCGGCATTTCCGCGAGGATTTCAGGCTCTATACACGGGTGGCGCGGTTCCACAATGTGTACGGGCCGTGGGGCACATGGTTCGGCGGGCGCGAAAAAGCTCCGGCTGCGATTTGCCGAAAGGTGATCGAGGCGAAAATTTCCGGAAAGCACGAAATTGAGATCTGGGGCAGCGGCAACCAGACGCGGAGTTTCATGTTTATTGATGACTGCACCGAAGGGATTCAACGGATCATGGATTCCGAAATTCTTGAGCCGATTAATCTGGGGTCGAGCGAAGCGGTAACCATCAATCAATTGGTGGACATAACTGAAGCGATTGCGGGAATCAAACTGAAGCGCAAATACGATTTAAGCGCGCCGAAGGGCGTTAACGGAAGGAACAGCGACAATACGCTGATTAAGAAATATCTCGGCTGGGAACCGAGCACTCCACTGCGGTTGGGAATGGAAAAGACCTACCGGTGGATCTACGACCAGTTCATGGCTCGGGAACGCGGCGAGGAGGGCGTGGTCCGGGAATCTTCTGTTTCACCATAGCCTTTGCCCTGTCCGCAGAGAAACACGCGAAGCTATAGCTACCTTGGTTGCTATTCTGCAACAAACGGGCGATGAGATTTCTGCGGTTTGTGCGTCCTCAGCTATACTTCTTGATGCTTACCGGTTGAGCGGGCGTAGTTCAGTGGCAGAACAGAAGCTTTCCAAGCTTCGGACGTAGGTTCGATTCCTGCCGCCCGCTCCAAATTTCCAACAAATCAGGGAATCTCCGAGCAGAATGGGGACCCACTCATCCGCAGGATCTACCGGAGTTCGCGCAGCTTTCGAGAGTTCGATCGATTTTGAATGTGAAAGTTATTTCCGGTCGCGGCCGGTGCCGGGGCCCACTCTAAAGCGGGAAAGCGCTTCGCCGAGATTCTGCAGAAAAACCTCGGAATTATAGACATCGGAATCAATCTTGGTGCCGCCAACTGGAGCGATGGGCTCAACCTCGTCGAGTTGGAACTCGTGGGCCACCTCTTCGACGATTTTGGGCTGGATGGGCCGCTGCTGCTCGACAAACCCGTTTACGAGTGAATGTTCGCACAAGAGATTGATGACGCGTGGAATCCCCAACGAGTAGACATGAATGGTTTCAACCGTCTTTGCGCTGAAAATTGGTTCGCCCGAAGCGCCGGCAATCCTGAGGCGTTCCACAATGTAATCCCGTGTCTGCTCTTCGGGCAGCGAAGCATGATGCGCTGCCGGAGCTGGCGAAGTTGGGGGAGCTTAAGCTTCTCTTCCAATTCCGGCTGGCCGGAGAGGACGATCTGCAAAAGCTTTTCGGTGGAGGTCTCCAGGTTCGTGAGAAGCCGGATTTCCTCCAGCACGGGATAAGTAAGATTCTGTGCTTCGTCGATGATCAAGACGACCGTTTCCCCGTCGCGGTAGCGTTCGAGCAGCCAGTGATTGAGCTTGAGAAGTTGCTGGCTCTTGGATTTGGACTCGCAGGGAATATCGAATTCGGCGAGGATGAAATCGAAGAGCTGGCTGGAATTCATGCGGGAGTTGAAAAGGAAAGCGGTACGCGCCCGACGGTGATGCAGCCAGTCGAGCAGACGATTGATCAATGTGGTCTTGCCGGTGCCGACTTCGCCGGTAAGAGTGATGAAGCCTTTGCGGGTCTGAATGCCGTACATCAAGCCGGTCAGGGCTTCCTCGATCTGCTTGGTGAGAAAGAGAAAGCGCGGATCGGGGTTGACGTTGAACGGGTTTTCTTTAAGACCGTAAAAGCTTTTGTACATTAGCCGGTGACTCTCGTTCCCTTTCGAGCTTCCATCTTATGCACAGCCTCGTTCGCACAACTCAAGGCAAGATCAATGGACGCGTGTGCCACTGAAAGTTGATCGTGACGTAATTGTACGTCTGGGTGGAGCTGCAGGCAGTTCCTACACAGCCAGCTTGCCCATAATTCGTGATATCAGCGTTGTAGGCAATCGCAAATGTTCCGTTCCTGCCTGCCGGCCGGCTAACACCGCCGCCCACAGTCCAAGTATTGAAGCTCTGCGAGCTTGCCTGAATGCCTGTATTCAGGGCGGAATTGTGAGCAAATCCAAGGTTGAATTGGCCAGTCCACATACGGCTGAGCTTGTGATTGGCGGTGAAATTGAGTTGGTCTGCCGTGGAACCCGTCAGAACCCCGCTTCCCCCAGAGACGCCGTGGCTGTAAGCGAGAGCCATTCCTCCATTCCTCGCTCCGTACATCAGCGAAGCACCCACATTCACGCCGTAAATCAGCGAGTTGCCATTCGTGCTGATACGAGAGGTGGTGAAGTCGGGTCCAGCGTAAAGTTGCAGGGCCAGAGTGCCGGTCACTTTGCGGCTGTAGGCAAAATTGAACGCGTGATCGCCATTTGCCTGCGGCTGGCCGGAATAGTGGTATGAGGAGAAACGGTAGAAAGCGCCAAACGAGTCCTGGTGAGTGAGCGTGTAGTTGTAACCGATGGTAGCGGTGGTGACGTCGCTATTCACATTTCCCGACTGAACAAAATCCAGGAGCCCGTAGGAACCGCTCATGGTGATCGAGCCCCGCCGAGAGGTGGTATAGGTCAATTGGACGACGCCAGCATTGCTATAGCGGGGTCCCACAGCCGTGTAGATGCTTTGGTTGGGGACATAGTTGTTGCCAATCCCTGGAATGACCGGACCGACGGATCCACCGACTCCCGGAGTCCCAAGGCCTGTGCCGCCACCAAATCCAAGAGAGGTCTGTGGCAGATAAGAGAACTGATCGTTAAGTTGAATTAACCAGCGATTCCAATGGAACGTTTGAGAAAGGACGAGTTCTTGGGAATAGCCGTTGCCCTGCGAACTGTCCGAGGAGATGTATCCTCCCGCGGAATAATTGACGGCGAACTGAGAAGTTCTCCAGGCTTTCAAAACACTCAGATTCCCCAGGATGTAGTTGTTCATCAACCAACCGGAATTCTGGGTCTGATTGTAGCCTTTCGATTGGATAGTTCCCGACCACTGAATGCCCGGAACCCAATAACTGTGAATTATTTCCGGCGAGCCCAGCGTGGGGTTGAGCACGCCCGTAAGCGGAGTATTGTCCGGCGCGAGATTATTGTTGTCGTCACCCTGATTTTGGATATCTCCGGAGTTCACAAGCGGAATCGGAGTGGAAGTTCCGGCAGGCTTTGGCTTACCTTCCGCTGGCGGTTGCGGCTCATCCTGTGCGCGAACCGGTACGGTTCCCGCGAGAAGCGCGAGGGAGAAGGTCAGGGTTACAAGGACGAATTTGCGCGCAGTCATAATCACAGTAGTGCCTTAGGGAACCACGATTACATCGCCGGGCTGAAGAAGAATATTCTGCTCGGCAAGATTTCCCTTAACGACTTCCTTGTAGTTGAACGGATGCTTCACCTGTTTTCCATCTTCCGTTCGAAGCACGTAAATATTCTTGAGCTTGGCAAACTGCGTGAACCCGCCCGCGCTGGAAAGCGCCTGCAACACGGTCATGTTGGGCAAAAGAGGAAGCGCGCCGGCGCGGGTGACTTCACCGGTGATGTAGACGCGGCGGCTGTTGATTTCGGTCACAGTCACGGTCACCTGCGGACTGGTGAGGTACTTCGAAAGACTGTCGCGCAGCGACCCTGCGAGTTGCATGGCCGTGAGTCCCGCGGCTTGGACATCATTGAGCAAAGGCAGCGAGACCTTGCCGTCTGGCCTGACGGGAATCGTGCGCGAAATGTCCGGCTCTTTCCAGACGTCAATCCGGACAACGTCCTGGGGGCCAATCTTGTAATCGGCGTCAGCGACCGGCGGAGTCACCGCTGCCGGCTTTTGATTTGCGTCGGACTTCTGGGCGGGCGAGTTCTGTGCGTAAGCCAGATGCACGCAAACCAAAACGGCAAGCAGCGAAACAATTCGAAGACGAGCATTCATGTTTCCTCCCTCAGCTCTCATGTTTCCCGTTCGAGACCCCGATCTGTTTAATCTTGTAAAGCAGCGATTTGTAGCTGATTTGCAATTCGCGCGCAGCCCGCTTGCGGTTCCAGCGCGTGCGTTCGAGCGCCTGCATGATCAGTTCGCGTTCCGCTTTCTTGGAAGCGGCGCGAGCCGCAACCTTCAGCGAGCCGCCCTGTGAAGGCCCCACTGGCGTATCGGAAGCGAAAGCTGCAATCTGAAGATCACTCAGTGCGATTTGCACGTCACCAAACACCACTAGTTTCCGCGCCAAGTTCTCCAACTCGCGAATGTTGCCCGGCCAATGATACGCCGACAAGGTCTGGAACGCCTGCTCGTTGATGGGCGGCGCCACTTTATTGAGAAGGGTGGAATGTTTGTTCACGAAATATTCGACGAGGGCCGGAACGTCTTCCTTTCGATCCCGGAGCGGGGGAAGGCGCAGGCAAGCGCCGTTCAGGCGGAAATACAGTTCGCGGCGGAAGCTCCCGGCTTCGACTTCCGACTCGAGGCTTCCAACGGTTGAAGAAATGAAGCGAGCCGAGGGCTGCCCTTTGGCATCAAGACTCTCGCCATCTGGCAGGTGAGAAAGCAACTCGCGCTGGCTCGCCGCATCCAGTTCCTGCACGTTGTCCAGATAGAAAGTGCCATAGGAATCGGGAAGAGCGAGGAGTTGCTTGGATTGAGGGTAATGGCCAAAAAGTTCGGCAAGTTCGAAAGAGGCACAATTGATCTTTTTGAGACGGGACTCGGACTTTGGAGAGAGTCGATGGATCAACTTTGCGTAGGCGTCTTTGCCGGTACCGCTTTCCCCCACGATCAAAACGGGAATGTCTGTGCGGGCAATTTCGCTCGCCATATCATTCAAAGTCTGCATGGTTGGGCCAAGGCCGTAAACGAAGCCCGGCACAGCGGGCTCATGGAGAACGGTGGCGTGGTCTTGGTCCATGATTAGGATCGATGTTGCCGGAAACCGCACAGACGGGTGTCCGTCGCACTCCTTGGAGCTACCATTGAGAGAATGCAACTGAACTGCCAGCTGTGATCGCCTCTGGAACGAGCAATTGGATTGTTAACGCATTTAACATCAATTACTTACAAGATTCTCGGGGCCTGGGTGCGGTCCCGCGAGCCTAGCTTTGTCCTTCGAGTATTCCACATAGTGGCAATTTGTTACCTCTATTTTCATCCCTCTTTCGTGTAGAGCGCTTTATATCCTGTATGTGATTGATAATACACGCGTTACATTGTTGGCCAAATGAGGGACGGCCCTTATGATCCATCGCCGCCTGAAACTCTGGTTTGGGCTAACCTGCCTGACAGTTGAATAGGGGAACGTTTGGAGACACGCAAAGATCTTGTTGGATTCGGGGGTTGGGGACAAATTTGGATTCCCCGGCACCGTGGGAATGAGGTAGAAAAAAATCATCGGCCGGTGAAGACAGACGAATCATTCTGCCGATTTCACTCACCAAGTTTCTTGCGGGCATAGCAATTCGAGTTTTGCTTTCGCGAATTATTGAACTTTGCGGGTTATACTATCCGCGCACAGGTCCATCCACTATGCCGAGTTACAAATAGCGTGTACATCCTTGGGCTTTCAGCGATGGGGCACGACCCGGCAGCAGCTCTGATCGACGGTCAGGGCGGGATTGTCGCGGCCATTGAAGAAGGAAAACTGGGGCGCACCCGGTCGTTTGGCGGCATCCCGCGGGCGGCGATCCGCTTCTGCCTAGAACGCGCAAAAATCCGCTGGCAGGACATTGAGCGAGTCGCCGTCGCTAGCGAACCAAATCGCGCATTCCTCCGGAAAGCGCTTTTTCGCACCCGGCTTGGACCACTTGCGCCGCTTTCAAGCGCCTATTACTTCAATAAAGCACTTGGAGAGTTGGGCCGCGAACTGAATAATTCGCGGATCTTGCATGAGATGGTCGGAGGATCCACCGGCCGGGTTCTTCATTTTGACCACCATCTTAGCCACGCGGCGAGCGCTTATTTTGGATCGCCCTTCGAGAAGGCGCTGATCGTATCGCTCGTCAACCAAGGCGATGGCCGCGCCGGGCTCGTCGGGCTCGGGGAGGGGGCGCGGATTCGGGAACTCTCATCAATTCCCTTCCCGAACTCCCTCGCCTGGTTGTTCACCCAGATGACGACCCTGCTGGGATTCTCCAGCAGCGCTTCGGAGCACAAGACGCAATGGCTGAGCCTTTCCGGCCAACCAGTCTACGAAAAACTTTTTGTCGAAATGCTCAGGCAGGGAGCGAAGGGCGCACCTCGCCTGAACAGGAAGTTTTTCAACCGTGGATTTGCCGGCAACCTTTCGTTCAGCGAGGAGTTTTACAGGCAGCTCGGAATCCCGCAAGGGCCGCTCGCGGAGGCCGTCACACAAGATCCCGAAAATCCGTTGCCCAGAAACATTGCAAGAAGTTTTGAAAAAGCTTGCGAGATTGTGCTGACCGAATGGCTCGGGTCGCTGCGCAGCCGCACCGAAACCAGAAGCCTGTGTCTGGCCGGGGGTCTATTTCTGAATCCCCTGCTTGTGGCAGCAATAGAGAATCAATCTGGTTTCGAAGAGGTATTCGTCCAACCTGCAGCGGGGAACGAGGGTACGGCGCTGGGAGCCGCGTGGCTCGCGCGGCAGCAAGCACCCGGCTGCGCGCGTGTTGCGCCAATGAAGAGCCTCTACTGGGGACCCGCCTTTTCCAACGCGGAGATCAAGCAGGTGCTGGACAATTGCAAAGCACCGTACCGTTGGTTCGATTCGGAAGACCGGCAAATTGATGAAACAGTTCAACTCCTCACTGCGGGAAAAATTGTTGCGTGGTTTCAGGGAGCCGCCGAATTCGGTCCCCGCGCCCTGGGCCATCGGAGCCTGTTCGCGTCTCCATGGGCCGAGTATGTGCAGGAAAACCTGAACGATTTTGTGAAGCATCGCGAATCTTTTCGTCCGTTCGCCCTTGCGATCCCGGAAGAAGATTGCGCTGAATACTTTGGATGCTCGGCGAATGCGCGTTTCATGACCACGATGGCGCGCGCCAAAGAAAAAACACGCAAGCTTTTTGACTCGCCGGGTTCGAGTTTCGTCTCGAAAGAAGGTCTTGCGAGGCTACAAGTGGTCTCGCGTGAAAACAACCCGCTGCTGTGGAAATTATTGAAGCGCATGGGTGAAAAAGGACCCGCGCCGATGCTCGTCAATACTTCCTTCAATCTGTTTGGTGAGCCCCTGGTGATCAAGCCGCGAGATGCATTGCGGAGTTATTACTGTTCCGGGGTGGATGCGATGGTGGCGGGAAGCTTCCTGCTGACCAAACGCTAGGAAGCGTTCCCCGTATTGCCGGGAAAACGACAGCAATTGGGCAAAGATATTCAGACGGGCCGGGAACGCACCACAGCGAAGCGCTCTTTCATTTTGAGGAACGGAGATTCGAGCCAGCGGTAGGAAATAGCGCTGAAAATCACGGTCAGGGAGAGTCCGGCAAACGCGTAGGCTGCGTATACTTTCACCGAGTTCCCGCGAAACAAATGCCAGGCAACCAATAATCCCGCCGCATGGTAGACGTAAAGTCCGTAAGAAATCCTGCCCAGATAAGTCAGCCAGGGGTGAGTGAGGGCGCGCGCGCCCACAGCGGGTGCACCAATCACTGCGACAAGCAAACCGGCCGCAGCCATCGCAACCAGCGGCCGACCAAGGAGGGTTCCCATCACGGGGGCCACTTCTGTTTGTGCATTCAAGTTCGTATAAGAAGCCACGAGGCACCAGAGAACCAGGGAGCCGACAGCCAGCGCGGAACGACTGAGGAGCGAGAGCGACGGCGCTTCACTTCCCAGAAAATAAGCCACCAAAATACCAAACGCGATCGCGTCAATGCGGGCCATGGTGTTGTATTCGATGGCCGCGCCGAGGACATGGTGAGACACCAGAAACACCCTGACAGCATTCGCAACTACCAGTAATCCGATTACGGCAAAAACCAACTGGCGGTGGGACAATCGTCGGAGAGCCAGCGGCCAGACCAGGTAAAACTGCTCCTCGATGGAGACACTCCAAAGCGGACCGGCGATGGAGTGCGGCAAGCCGAGGAAGACATAGACCCAATTCCCCGAGAGCAACAAATAGCCCGCAACGAAAGGCCAGCCCAGGTGCTGGGTTTTATCCCAGACCGGAACAAGGGCCGCGACCGCTATAAAAAAGAAATACAAAGGCCAGATGCGCAGAATGCGTCGAACATAGAATGCGCGGGCATCGATGCTTCCCCGGACTTCCTCTTCACGGATGAGCAGAGTAGTGATCAGGTACGCGCTCAACGCGAAGAAAAGATCAACGCCGTAGGCGCCGGCGCTGGAAACAGCGCACACAAATGGGACCACGGATGGAATTAGAAGATGGTGGGCCTGATAAAAATGCGGGTCGTTGGGAATAACATGGAATAGAAAGACTCCAAAAAAGGCGAAAAATCGAAGCGTGTCAAGTTCGGGCCGGTAAAAACGTTGGCTTTTTGGATGCCCGAGATTCGCGACCGGTGTCTCTCGAATAAGGGAGATTTCGCCGGTATCCACAGATGAGGAAAAGTAACCGCTCGAACAGCAAGTGTCAACAATTATCGCGTGAGCCCACAGAAGATGGGCGCTCGATGAAATCCAATTCTCCTCTTGGGGACCGTTCCGACAACACCTCTGTTTTGAGATACATGGTCGCCCCGCCGGAAGAACTCTGTAGGAGGAAGATCCAGGAAGATCACGAAGAGAAAGAGCAGTTCACCACCCCGTACGGAGTAACTTGGACTGGGCGGTACCCGCGTCGACGAGACAATATTTTAGCTTTTCTGCGCATGGAGATCATGGTATGAAAGATGCACGTTTGGCTCCCGTCCCAGTAGCCACAACACGTGCGACCCTCCCGCAGGAACTGTTTTGAGAAGTGTAGGCTGCTGGGCAGTTTAACGCCCCACGAATGTGCCAATTTGGAACGGAGATTACCGTAATGTGGATCGATTCGCGTGGAAGTTTGCTCCTGAGACCCTTCGTTCTGTTCGCCAAATCCCTTCTTTTCGCTATTTTTCTGCTACTCGTGGGAATCCCTGGGTACGCACAGAACGGGACGATCACGTTGGTGCAGCACGCGAGCAAAGATGCAGGTTCAACGACCTCGTCAACGCTAGGTTTCGGGGCAAGTAATATCGCGGGGAATTTCATTGTCGTGTTCGTTCGGGCAGGCGCCTTAAATGAAGTTATAACGGTTTCCGATACAAGAACAAACCTCTACCGCAAGGCGCTCCAATTTAATCAGACCGCAGACGGCATCACTGGCGCTATTTTCTATGCAGAGAATATCGGGGCAGGAGCAAACACTGTAACTGTGTCGGATAGCATTTCAGGTACTTTGCGCTTCGCGATCCTCGAGTACGCGGGGGTGGCAACGTCCGCGTCCCTCGATGTAGCTACCGCGGCGCAGGGCCACAGCACCGCTCCCAGCAGTGCTCCCAGTGTGAATACCACCGCCAACGGAGATTTGCTGATTGGCACGATGATGACTGGCAACAATCAAAATTTTACAGCGGGCTCCGGTTACAAAATTGAGGAGAGCGCCCCTGGGCCAGGAAATGCAAAATTGATTGTCGAAGATCAGATCCAGAGCATCTCAGGGGCGGCTACCGCCAGCGCGACGATGGGCTCCGCGGACGACTGGGCCGCGGGCTTGGCAGCTTTCAAGGCCGCCAATGGCACTGGGGGAACTGCCCCAACAATTACGGGGTTGAATCCAACGTCGGGAGTAGCCGGAACATCGGTGGTTATTACGGGAACGAACTTCGGAAGCCCGCAAGGGACGAGCACGGTGAAGTTTAACGGAGTCTCCACGAACCCGACCGCCTGGAGCACCACCAGCATTATCACCGTCGCCGGCCTCGCCAGCAACGGCGTGACCTTCACTGTGCCGCCTTCTCCGTCTGTGACGATCAATCAGGCGGCAGCTCAGGCCGATCCAACGAATGCTTCGACGATTAACTTCACGGCGGTCTTCAGCGCCGCGGTCACCGGATTCAGCAACACGGGTGTGACTCTGGGAGGAACGGCTGGAGCAAAGACGGTAGTAGTAACCGGCAGCGGAACGACCTACAACGTCGCGGTCAGCGGCATGACGCAGACCGGAACCGTCATCGCGTCCGTCCCCGCCGGTGTGGCCACTGCGAATGGCGCTCCAAACACAGCTTCCACCAGCACCGATAACACCGTCACCTATGACATCACCCCGCCAACCGTCACGGTCAATCAGGCGGCAGCGCAGGCCGATCCGACGAACACTTCCCCGATTAATTTCACGGCGGTCTTCAGCCAGGCGGTCACCGGATTTACCAATGCAGGTGTAACCCTGGGAGGTACAGCGGGAGCAACGACAGCGGTAGTAACCGGCAGCGGAACGACCTACAACATCGCGGTCAGCGGCATGACGCAGACCGGAACCGTCACGGCTTCCATCGCAGCCGGCAAGGCCAACGATCTGGCCGGGAACCCCAACACGGCTTCCACCAGCACCGACAACACCGTAACTTATAACGCCGCTGCACCGAGCGTGACGATCAATCAGGCGGCAGCGCAGGCGGACCCAACGAATGCTTCGCCGATCAACTTCACGGCGGTCTTCAGCGCCGCGGTCACCGGGTTCAGCAACACGGGTGTAACGCTGAGCGGAACGGCCGGAGCAACCACCGTGGTTGTGACCGGCAGCGGAACGACCTACAACGTCGCAGTCAGCGGCATGACGCAGACCGGAACCGTCATCGCGTCCATCCCCGCCGGCGTGGCCAGCGCGAATGGTTCTACGAATACGGCTTCCACCAGCACCGATAACACCGTCACCTATGACATCACCCCGCCAACCGTCACGGTCAATCAGGCCGCAAGCCAGACGGATCCGACGGGAACTTCCCCGATCAATTTCACCGCGGTCTTCAGCCAGGCGGTCACCGGATTTACCAACACCGGTGTAACGCTGGGAGGCACAGCGGGAGCGACGACAGCGGTTGTGACCGGCAGCGGAACAACCTACAACATCGCGGCCAGCGGCATGACGCAGTCGGGAACCGTCACCGCTTCGATCGCAGCCGGCAAGGCCACCGACTTGGCCGGGAACCCCAACACGGCTTCCACCAGCACGGATAACACCGTCACCTTCAACGCACAGTCAGGCCTGGTTGCCGCTTATTCGTTCGAAGAAGGCACGGGGACGACCACGGCCGACTCCTCCGGTAACAACAACACCGGCACGCTCTCGAGCGGAGTCACCTGGACCACCGGGAGAGTTGGAAACGCAGTTTCATTCAACGGAACCGCGGGCGATATCACCATCAACGACTCACCTTCACTGGACCTGAATGGCAGCTTTACGCTTTCCGCCTGGGTCAACCCGGCAACCGTCTCGGGCACCGAGACCTTGCTGATCAAGGAGACCACCTCGGGCTGCAGTTACTTCCTGCAGATCGTGAATGGCCAGATCGACAGCGGATTCAACAACGGCTCGGGTTGCATTGAGCACATCACCACGAATGCCAACCTGGTCGCGGGCAACTGGTACAACCTCACCGTTGTACTCGACCACAGCAGCAACACCTACAACACCTACCTGAACGGGAACTTGATCGCTAGTGTGGCGGAGAGTGGGGTGCCGGTACCGAACACGCAACCACTGGTGCTTGGGAGGAGCGGATACAGCGGCGGCGGGTTTGAGCGGCTGAACGGCGTGCTGGACGAGGTGAAAATCTATAATCGTGCGTTGAGCGCGGGCGAAGTGCAGACGCTGTTTAACGCCGCGGTTGGCGGGCCGGCAATTACCGGGTTGAATCCAACGTCGGGAGTAGCCGGAACATCGGTGGTTATTACGGGAACGAACTTCGGAAGCCCGCAAGGGACGAGCACGGTGAAGTTTAACGGAGTCTCCACGAACCCGACCGCCTGGAGCACCACCAGCATTA
>WNFD01016073.1_pt1 | contig 13910 bp, 12 predicted proteins | sample 5400491 | NCBI WGS metagenome assembly WNFD01 (sample SAMN13153343, study PRJNA577476) | soil metagenome | isolation source: 120 cm saprolite under Douglas fir tree site 2 hole 2 replicate 2 | place: USA:California | collected 2015-04-18
AAGCTCTCGCTACTTCAGGCGTTCGTGGGTTCAAATGCTTTCTGGTCAACCCTGGTATCGATGGCTTCACCATGGTCACGGAGCCGCAATTACGATCGGCCCTACCTCACGTCGCCCGGGCTGGCCTGCCACTCCTGGTTCACGCGGAACTTCCCGGTCCAATTGATCGGGCAACGGAGGCGTTGGCTAGTGCCGATTGGAGCTGTTACACGACGTATCTTCAGTCGCGGCCCGACGATGCGGAACTGGCTGCCATCCGGTTGATGCTTGCGCTGTGTGGCGAATACGGGTTTCGTTTGCACATCGTCCATCTCTCGACCAGTCAAGCGCTTCAAGAACTGCGCGCTGCGCGCTCCGAAGGACTTGCGGTAAGCGTGGAGACCTGCCCGCACTATCTGCACCTGTGCGCGGAAACGATCGCGAACGGAGCGACATTAAGCAAATGTGCGCCGCCGATTCGCAGCCGTCAAAATTGCGAGAGATTGTGGCAGGGCCTGAGAGATGGGACGATCGATCTGGTGGTGACCGACCATTCTCCGTGTCCTCCGGCTTTGAAGCGTCTCGCGGAGGGCAATTTCCGAAGCGCCTGGGGCGGTATTGCAAGCCTTTCAGTAGCTCTGCCGCTGATGTGGAGTGAGGCAAGCCGGCGAGGATTCACATTGCGCGATGTGGCACACTGGATGGCAGCGGCCCCGGCCCGATTGGCCGGTTGTGACACGCGCAAGGGCCGGATTGCGGCGGGGTGTGATGCAGACTTCGTCGTGTTCGATCCCGACCGCGAATTCATTGTGACAGAAGATCGATTGCACTACCGGCATCCGGTCTCTCCGTACCTGGGAGAAACGCTGCGGGGCTTGGTGAAGGCTACTTATCTGCGAGGGAGTCCCGTCTTTGCTGAAGGAGAATTTCCCGGTGAGCCTGGCGGACGTGAATACGCTGCGAATTCAAGTCGGCAATCAACCACGTAAGCCTTTTCTATTTTCCTTCACAACACTTCCACTCCATTGTGACCCAGTCTGTCATACACTATCCCATCCGCGGGTCTTGCCCTTCTCCAGTCACAGGAGTCGGGCAGATTCTCGCGGATCCAGGGAGTCGAAATGAGCAGCAATCGAATCGTCGGCAAGTCGGTTCCGCGCAAGGAGGGACGCGACAAGGTAACCGGAAGATCCAAGTACGTTGATGACCTGGTTCTGCCAGGTATGCTGTTCGGAGCAACGGTTCGCAGCCAGATTCCCCGCGGCCGGATCAGAAAGATCACGTTCGCTTCTGGAATTGCCTGGGATGAATTCGTGATCGTTTCTGCGAAAGATATTCCGGGGAAGAATTGCATCACGTTGATCGGGGACGATCAGCCATGCCTGGCGAATGAATTCGTGAACCATCCCGAGGAACCCATCCTGTTGTTGGCTCATCCCGACTGCCATGTTCTCCCCGAGGCCGTTGAAGCGGTATCGATCGAATACGAGCCTTTGCCCGCCATCTTCACAATTGAACAAAGCGAGCGCCGATCCGAAATTGTCTGGGGCGAGGACAACATCTTCAAAACCTATTTGATCGAAAAAGGCGATCTCGATGGGGTGTGGGAGAAGGCCGACCACATCGTGGAAGGCGAATATACGACGGGTGCACAGGAGCAACTTTACATCGAGAATAACGGGATGATCGCGGCCTTTGATGCCGCCGAGGGAATCACGGTATGGGGCTCGCTGCAGTGCCCTTACTACGTTCACAAGGCGCTGATGACTCTGTGCGATTTGCCCGCGGAAAAAGTTCGTGTGGTGCAGATGGAGACCGGAGGAGCTTTCGGCGGGAAGGAAGAATATCCGTCGATGATCGCCGCTCATGCTGCGCTGCTGGCGATCAAGTCCGAAAAACCCGTGAAGATTATTTATGACCGCATGGAAGATATGGCGGCGACTACCAAAAGGCATCCCTCACGCACGCGCCACCGGACGGCCGTCAGCAAGGACGGCAAGATTTTGGGCGGGGAGATCGAGTTCACGATTGACGGTGGGGCTTACCTCACCCTGTCACCTGTCGTGCTTTCCCGCGGGGCAATTCACGCTGGTGGACCGTACTACTGGCCGAGCGTTCGTATTCACGCGAAGGCGGTTGCGACAAATGCGCCGCCCCATGGCGCTTTTCGTGGCTTTGGAGCGCCGCAGAGCTTGTTTGCAATGGAGCGGCACATGGATCGCATCGCGCGAGCCGTAGGCCTTTCTCCGGTTGAGATCCGCCGCCGGAATTTTCTGCAGCCGGGACAGGCCACCACCACAGAACAGGTTGTGCGCGAACCGATCGATCTCGGGAAGCTCCTGGATCGCGCACTGGAAGTTTCCGACTATCACGCCAAGAAACAGCGCTTCGCAAACGAGGGTCGACTCGGCGCAACCAGGAAGGGCATGGGCATTGCTGCGTTTCTGCACGGTGCAGGTTTCACAGGGTCAGGCGAGCGCTATCTGAGTTCCGTCGTCGGTGTAGAAGGTTGTGCCGACGGCAGTGTTCGCGTGCTGGTTTCGAGCACAGAATTTGGTCAGGGAACAAAAACTGTTCTCAGCCAGATTGCGGCCGAAGCTCTCGGCCTGCCCTACGAGAACGTCAGCATGGCCCAGCCGGATACTTTGGAAGTTCCCAACAGCGGTCCGACCGTAGCCTCGCGCACGGTAATGGTGGTTGGGAAATTGGTGCAGTCCGCCGCTTTGGGGATTCGGCAAACACTGATTTCGTCCAAGCTGCTACGTGAGAGCTATAGCCCAGACGAGTTTCGCGCCGCCTGCCAGCACTATGTTGCTGCGCGTGGCGAATTCCGTTCATGGTCGCGCTACGAGGCGCCCAGCGATATTTTCTGGGACGATCAAAAATATCGAGGAGAAGCCTACGCGGCGTTTGCCTGGGCGGTTTACGTCGTGCAAGTCACGGTTGATTTGACGACGTATGGCGTATCGGTGGACGACTTCGTGGCACTCCAGGAAGTTGGCAAAGTTCTGCATCCGCTTCTGGCGAGGGGCCAAATCATCGGCGGTATTGCCCAAGCGATCGGATTCAGCCTCTATGAAAAAGTGGTTTGGCAGGATGGACGCATGCAAAACAGCCAGATGACCAACTACATCATGCCGACTTCGAGCGACTTGCCACCGATTCGAGTGTTCTTCGAAGAGTTGGGGAACGTATACGGGGCGTATGGTGCGAAGGGCATCGGCGAACTTCCCATGGACGGTCCGGCGCCGGCTATCGTCAATGCTGTCGAAGACGCGCTCAATATTCCTTTCGATTCCGTTCCACTGCTTCCGGAAGACATCATGGATGGGCTGAACCAAGATGCGCTTGCCGCTTCGGCGCAAGACAGCTGCGTGCGTTCCACAGGCGTAGTGCAATGACCGATTCTCGCGAGGGTCGTGCTAGGGCCGAGATTTCATTTGCGGTCAACGGTGAGCCGAAGACGGTGCACGTTTATCCCATGGAACGCCTGCTCGACGTGTTACGGCAACACCTCCAATTGACCGGCACGAAAGAAGGGTGCGGAGAAGGAGAGTGTGGTTCGTGCGCAGTGTTGATGGACGGCATACTCGTGAACAGCTGCCTCGTGCCTGTGCTCCAGGCTGCGGGTTCGAGCGTGATTACGATCGAGAGACTTGCGGCGGGTGGGACGCTGCACGTCCTGCAGGAGGCCTTTCTGGAATGCGGCGGGGCGCAGTGCGGAATTTGCACGCCGGGGATGATTCTGGCGGCCGTCCACTTATTGAACGGAACACCTGAGCCCACGACGGAAGAAATCCGGGAAGGCCTTTCCGGCAATCTCTGCCGCTGCACCGGGTACAGTCAGATCGTTGACGCTGTGGCGGAAGCGGCGGCGCGCCGCAGGACAACGGCATGAGATCGAATCCCTCTGATTACGAAATGGTCGCGCCCGGCAGCTTGCAGGCCATTGTCTCGCTGCTGGCAAAGGAACCGGGCGTGTGGGTTCCAATTGCCGGAGGCACCGATGTGATGGTGCAATACGCGGCGGGAAAGCTTCCGGCACGAAAGCTGGTCAGCATCTGGAATCTTCCCGAGTTGCGTCGCATTGAGGTCACGGCTGGAGAAATTCGGATCGGTGCGGCATGCACCTATACCGACCTCCGTAAACACGAGATTGTCGGAAGCGAGTTCCCTCTCTTGCAGAGTGCCGCGAGGTGGACCGGTGGGGTCGCGAACCAGAATCGCGGAACGATTGGAGGCAATATCGTCAACGCGTCGCCCGCCGCGGACTCGCTACCTGCGTTGCTCGTTTACGGCTCCGAATTGATTCTCGTGTCGGTCCGAGGCGAGCGCCGTCTGCCCTATGCAAGCTTTCACACCGGTTACAAAAAGACATTGCTGGCGACTGATGAGTTGCTTCAAGCCGTGTGCCTGCCGCGTCGGTTCTCGGGATATTTCACCCATGCCCGCAAGGTGGGAGCCCGCAATGCTCAAGCTATTTCCAAAGTGTGTATCGCCGCTCTGGGTCGCATGGCGGATGGTGTGGTTGAAGATGTTCGCGTCGCTCTGGGAAGCGTGGCGCCCATTCCGCTCCGGCTCACTGAAACTGAGCAAACCGTGAGAGGAAAAGCTATTGATTCCGACCTCTTGCTTTTGGCGAGAAAGGCGGTGGCTGCTGAGATCCAGCCGATTGACGATATTCGATCCACCGCCAGGTACCGTGCAGTGGTGGCAGGCAATCTTGTGGCTGAGTTCTTGAATCGGCTGCGTTCGGAGCGTACGGGCGCGGAACGCTGTGGAGTGCAGGATGTCCTGGCACCATGGAATCGTCTTCCGATCGACGAAGCTATGAGAGCGATTCTGCCTTGTTGCGGATGCAAAGCCTGGGCGCAGAGGATAGTTGCTCGAAGACCATTCGTGGACGAAGCTGCACTGGTAGTTGCGTCGGACGAAACATGGCGCAACCTGACGCGATCAGATTGGATGGAGGCGTTCCACAGTCATCCGCGAATCGGGGAGTCGCGCGCGTCTCAGTCTCTACCAGGTCAGTCTCCGCCAGCCCAGTCGGTAGCCTGGTCGGCTCTGGAGCAACGGAGTGTTGAGGGCGCCGACGCTGACACAAAGATTGCTCTGGCAGATGCAAATCGAGAATACGAGCAGCGCTTCAATCGTATCTTCATTGTGTGCGCAACGGGTAAGTCCGCGCCGGAGATTCTGGAGAGTCTTCGGCGACGCCTCAAGAACGACGCAGAAACCGAACTTCACGAAGCAGCCGAGCAGCAGCGGCAGATTACAGAAATCCGGCTACGGAAATGGCTCCAAGGATGAAACGCATTTCAACCCACATTCTGGACCTCGTGCTCGGCAAGCCTGCCAAGGACGTGTCTGTGCGACTGGAGAAACAGAATACACCCGCAGATTGGCGGCTGTTGACCTCGGCACGTACCGATCAAGACGGCCGGTGTGCGCAATTGCTGCCGGAAGGCGAGGATCTCTCCGCGGGAGTTTATCGGTTGAGTTTTGACACCGGGAGTTATTACGCGATGCAAAAAATCGACGCACTGCATCCGCTGGTGGAAGTTACATTCCTGGCACGAGATGAATCGCATTTTCACATTCCGCTGCTCCTGAGCCCGAACGGGTATACGACTTACCGGGGAAGCTGAATTCGACCGCTTTCAGCGATGGAGTTGATAAGGTGACCTCGTCAATCCGCGAATGGCTCAACCTCCTGGTGCGCTGGTTTCATGTTTTTGCAGCGATCATGTGGGTCGGCCAAACCTACTATTTCACGTGGCTAGACGGCCAATTTGGCAGGCTTGAGAAGAGCGCCTTTGGTGAGGGAGCAAGCTCGTCGGTATGGATGGTCCACAGCGGTGGTTTCTACACTGTCGACAGGCAGAAGGCCTTGAAGGTCGGGCCCGAGCAAGTTCATTGGTTCCGCTGGGAGGCGTTGATGACCTGGCTGAGCGGAATGACGCTGCTTTTTCTTGTCTACTATTCCAGCAGCGGACTTATTGACGCGGACATGGCGAACATTTCTCAAGGGGTCGGCATTGCCATCGGACTAGCTGTGATGGCTGGGGGATGGGTCGTCTACGATCTGGCGGTGCGGTCGCCTCTTGGCAGGTCGGAAGCCGTGTTCGCTCTATTCTCTCTTCTGATGATTGCCGTACTCGCCTTCGGATTGATGCATGTGTTCAGCGGACGCGCGGCGTACATCCACTTGGGAGCCATGCTCGGGACGATTATGACCGCCAACGTCTGGTTCCGGATTCTTCCTTCCCAGCGCAAAATGACTGCTGCGGCGGCAGCCGGGGCCAAGTTCGACGCGTCTCTGGGCGCCCAAGCCAAGCTGCGCTCCAAACACAATACTTTTATGGCAGTCCCGGTTGTCTTTATCATGATCAGCAATCACTTTCCCGTTGCCACCTACGGGAACAGATATGCTTTGGAGGTCCTTGTCGCCCTGGTTCCGTGGATAAAGCGCGAATTCATCGCCAGAACCAGAATCTAGTGCAAACAACTGGAACCACAAGTCGCGCAGAGGAAGTCATCGCTCGCTGTAAAAGGTTAGCGTCTTTTACTGAAGATCCAGATTGCACGCGCCGGACTTTCCTGTCTCCGCCTATGCGTGACTGCCATAGGGAAATTGCCCGATGGATGGAACCTCTGGGCGTTCATGCGCAACTGGATGCCGCGGGAAACATCCGCGGAATTTATCCGGCCGCGGCGCCGAACGCGCCGCGCTTCCTGATAGGTTCGCACCTTGATACGGTTCCCAACGCCGGCGCTTACGATGGCGTTCTGGGGGTTGTTCTTGCCGTCGCGTTGCTGCAAGAGTTGCAGGGACAGAGGTTTTGTTTCGGCATCGAGGTGGTTGGCTTCTCCGAGGAGGAAGGAGTACGCTTCGGCACCCCATTCATCGGCAGCCGTGCGCAAAAGGCGATCGAAAACTTTGGCCTGAATCCCGAAAAACTTCCTCAGGCTGAACTCGAGAACAATACGCTGGGCTACCTTGAATTTCATATTGAACAGGGACCGGTTTTGGACAAACTGAATCTGCCGCTCGCCGTGGTAGAGGCCATTGCTGGTCAGAGCCGATTAGAGTTCACGTTTCTCGGCCGCGCCAACCATGCGGGCACGACGCCCATGCATCTTCGCTGCGACGCGATTGCAGGCGCGGCGGAATGGATCGGCGCAGTGGAGCGCGTGGCTCAGGGAGTCCCAGGCTTGGTCGCCACTGTCGGAAGGCTCAGAGCCAAACCCGGAGCGACGAACGTGATCGCGGGCGAAGCGTGGCTGACCCTCGACGTGCGTCATAGCTCCGACGAGATTCGAACTCGCGCCCTGGTTGATCTCATTCGCCAGGCTGAAGGAATTGCGGCACGCCGCGGATTGTCTGTGCGGGAAAATACGCTGTTCAGCCAGCACGCCGTCGCAATGGATGCATTCCTCAATGATGAAATAGAACGGGCAATCCTCAAGACAGGATGCAAGCCGCATCGGATGGTGAGCGGCGCTGGTCATGATGCCATGATCATGGCGGAAAAAGTCCCCAGCGCAATGATTTTTCTGCGTACTCCCGGCGGTATCAGTCACGATCCCGCGGAATCGGTTGCAGTTGAGGACATCGAGAAGGCAATCGAGTGCGGATTGCATCTTCTCGATCAGTTGGCTGCCTCGCCCGAATTTCACAAAAGGATAAACCGTGCATAATCTTGGCCGCACACGAAGCTCCCAACAAGCTAATCATTTGCTGTTGACTGCCGACACTTTTGTGCGTACGACTCTGCCGGGAATGAAGGCGTGCTCCGCAATTGTGCATGTCAGTCCAGCATTGGGTGCCGGGTTCATGGAGTACACCGCCGAGTTTGAAGCAGGAGGAGAGCTGGGCAGCACGCCGGCTCAGCGCGTCATTTTCGCGATCGAGGGTGGCGTGAACTTGGAGGTTGGCAGCAAATCAAGCAAATTGGACACACGGGGTTACGCCTTTCTTCCCCAGGGATTGCGCCATCGGGTGGTCGCCACGAAAGCGAGCCGGGTCGCTGTCATCGAGAAACTTTATCAGGCGCTCGATTCGGTCGCGTCGCCACATTTAATAATTTCGAACGAAGATGCGGTTTCCTCCCATGCGCTCGCCGACGATCCCAGCCTGCAGGTCAAATGCCTGCTCCCCGACGAGATGAGTTTCGACTGCGCAGTGAACACGATGGTCTACCAGCCGGGGGCCTCGTTGAGCATGGTCGAAATGCACGTGATGGAGCACGGGCTCATCATGTTAGAAGGGGGCGGAATTTACCGGCTCGGCGATTCCTGGTATCCGGTGACAGCCGGAGACTTCATCTGGATGGGACCATGGTGCCCACAGTGGTTCGGAGCCATCGGCAAGGTACCGGCAAAATATCTCATATACAAAGATTGGAACCGGCATCCCCTGGCTGGCCTGCAGCGATGAGTTTGACCATCGACCGAGATCGCCTGCTGTCCGAAATCGATGAGCTAGCTTCATTCTCTGATGCTGAAGTTCCTGCCGTGACACGCATCGTTTTCACGCCGACGGATCTTAAGGCCCGTGCATGGGTGAAGGGGCGTTGCGAGAATGCCGGACTCACGGTGCGCCAGGATGCCGTCGGAAATACTTTCGCCCGCTGGAATGGTTCTGATCCGGCCGCGCCGGTTGTCGGCACCGGCTCGCATATTGACGCCATTCCGAACGCCGGGAAATTCGACGGTGTTGTAGGCGTGATGGGAGGGCTGGAAGCGATAAGAGGTTTACAGCAGAGTGGATTTCGTCCGAGGCATTCGATTGAGTTGGTCATTTTTACCTCCGAAGAACCGACGCGTTTTGGAATCGGATGCCTTGGAAGCAGGCTGCTCTCTGGCTCTCTTTCTCCGGAAGCGGCGAGAAAGCTGACGGACAACGGTGGCGTCACACTCGATGAGGTCCGCCGTGCGGCTGGTTTCGGAAGCGATCTTGAACGGGTGAAGTTGCCAGGTGGCTACTACGAAGCATTCATCGAATTGCACATCGAACAGGGACCGCTGCTGGAGCGCCAGAAGATTCCACTCGGCATTGTCACGAAAATCGCTGCCCCGGCGAGTCTTCGTATCTTGATGGAGGGCTCTGGCGGACACGCTGGGGGTGTTTTGATGCCCGACCGTCGCGATGCTCTTTGCGCCACCGCCGAGCTGATTCTGGCGATTGAGAGCGCAGCACGAACCAGCGGAGCGCTTGACACGGTTGCAACCGTCGGTATATGCGAAGTGTTTCCCGGCGCGGTCAATAGCATTCCGAGCCGGGTCCGCCTTAGCGTGGACGTCCGCGACACGGATCTTCAACGGCGCGACATAGTAATGCGTACGATTGAAACCACATGTGATTCGATATCAGCCAAACGGCAGGTCTCGGTCCACAGCGAGTTGCTGAACGCCGACGCGCCCGCGGACTGTGCTCCTGCCCTAGTCGAAGCACTTTCTCAATCCTGCCGTAAGCACGAACTGAACTCCATTCCGATGGTCAGTCGCGCTTACCATGACTCGCTTTTCATCGCGCGCATCGCCCCGGTTGCGATGCTGTTCATCCCCTGCCGCAATGGATACAGCCACCGTCCCGACGAGTACGCAGCCCCGGAAGATATCGTGCGAGGGACCCTCGTGCTCGCGGAGACTCTGGCGGTATTGTCTAGGTGACGTTCTCAGAACCTGGCTTTGGCTACGGTACGTGCGGAATAGCGGACTCTCGTTCCGCCCAGTGCTCCACGAGGTCTCGTGCCACCTTGTCTCCGACGATCTGGGCCGCCTCCAAAGCTGGTATATAAGCCGGGTAATTGCCGGAAACTATCTCTTGCAGCTTTCAGCTGCGGTCACACCTGGTGCTTCACGATCGTAGTTACTGACGGTGGGCAACACCAGAACACGTCCGAAAGCCACGCGCTTGGCCTGACTCAAGAACGTGAGGGCTTGCAGCGTGCCCGAATCTTCCATGGCTGCGACTATGTAATTACCTTTGCTGGCTGTGTAGTAGCGAGTGCAGGCGTTGGCCCACTCATCCATCTTTGAGCCGTGCCAGAACGTACTTGCCGACAAGACATCGCCTCTTGCCACGAACGGCGGCTTCAGCGCATTCGGGAAGCCCGCGAACCGTGCCCGCGACTTGCGCAAGGAGTCGGAGTCAGTAAGCGACAAATGTTGCGTGAGATGAAATGCCCAGCCAACCAGTTCCTGGTTCAGTGTGTACGCTTCACCATAGAAGTCGCCGGCCAGCTGCTCGTGAGGACTTCCTTTTTATAATGGTACATAACCAGTCGGCCAGCTTTCTGGAATTTGTCTCGCATCGATCTCAAACGCCAGGTCGCCATCAACAACAAACCGCCGACCCAACTGATACGTCTGCCGGGTCTCCGCCGCCAATACCGGCAACAATCCAATAGGCTTTCGAGAGTTCAAATCGGGGGTCAAGACCCAATGCCATTACGGATGCGGCGGCCTTGGCAGCTCCGACTCCAGTGACTATGCCGAGCACTCCGTCCTTGTTCAGGTGCACCTGGTGATAGCCGGAAGGGAGCGGAAGAATCTGGTCGAGATGCTCGCGTTTCACCCAAAGCGGAAAACCGCCAGGAGTGTCATCGGTGTCTTCTCCGTGCTCAAACATCGTGACGATGACGACTTTGATACGGATTGGACCAACCGCCGCAGCCCTCTGGGCGGAGAGATAGGCAGAACAGAGCGCGGATACCGCGAACGTAAGGACCAATTGCCTGGCAAGACTGCACATGAAATCTCCAATGTGCCTACCTAATGTCAGACCGATATTTGTCCCGATCGATTCCCAATCCTGGCGTAGCCAGGCTTGATGGCGGAATAGATGTAATGAATGCGCTCCTTGTAAGGCAGGAAAGAGCTCTTCATTGCATTGATCGTGATCCTCTCAAAGTCGTTCAGAGAGAGGCCAAATGTTTCTGCGGCTGCTTCAAACTCCTGGCTCATGCTGGTGCGGCTCATCAGCCGGTTGTCCGTGTTCAGCGTGACGCGGAACTTCTCCTGATAAAGAATTTTGAAAGGATGCTCTGCCAAAGTGGGCGTGGCGCCCGTGTGAACGTTGCTCAGCAGGCAAATCTCCAGGGGGATGCGCTTGTCGAGGACGTATTGAGCCAGATCGCCCAACTTCACTGCCTTGCCGTCCACGACGGCGATATCATCGATCAGCCGGGTCCCGTGCCCGATGCGGTGCGCCCCGCAATACTGAATCGCTTGCCAGATCGATTCTTTTCCGTAGCCTTCGCCGGCGTGAATCGTGATGTTGAAGTTCTCACGCTGGATGTAGTGAAAAGCATCCACGTGCTTTTTTGCGGGATACCCGCCTTCTTCGCCGGCAAGATCAAAGCCCACCACGCCGCGTGCGCGGAAATCGACAGCCAGTTCCGCCATCTCCAACGAGGTATTCATGTTGCGCATCGCGCAAATGATTAAACCAGAGGCGATCCCGAAATCTTTTCGTCCCCGTTCCAATCCTTTCAAAACCGCCGAGACGATCTGCTGATGGGTCAGTCCTTTCTGCGTATGAAAGACCGGAGCAAAACGAGTCTCGAAATAAACAACCCCATCTCGACTCAGATCCTCTGCCTGTTCGTACGCAACCCGCTGCAGCGCCTCTTCGGTTTGCATCACCGCGATCGTATGGGCAAAGCCTTCCAAATACTTCGCGAGACTCCCTTGATTCGCTCCGCGAAAGAACCATTGAGAAAGGGCATCAGGATCGTTCGTGGGCAGGCCCGTGTATTTGACATCCCTGGCCAAATCTGTGACGCTTTGCGGCCGCAAAACGCCATCCAAATGCTCGTGCAAAAGGACTTTGGGAAGACTTACCAGTAGCTCTTTATCAAGTTTCACGAAATGCGGCTTTCTTGCAGCAGCGGCAGTGTCCCACGAAGCAGGTGAGGCGTTGAAAAATAATACACCACTCGCGAATCAGATTCGCTTTGAAATCACCAGACAGCCAGTGTTGTACAATCCCAGCCCAGTCGAGATTGAGGGAAGCGCGCTGCCATGGCGCAAGCCACGGAGAAAAGTTTTCAGAAGGCGAATTATGGTTTGCGTTTCGGACGGAGGCTGAACACCAGCGACAATTTTTCGTAAGCCTGAAGTGCAGTCTTGGGCCATGTGCCGCAGAGAATCAGCGGTCACTCTAGCCCAATATCTTCGTTCCACACGGCAGGATTCGCGCGAATATACTCTCTCAACAGCGAGACGCATTCCTGTGAGTCTAGATCGATCACCTTGACTCCGAGCGAGCGCAGCCAGTCGACGCCGCCTTGGAAATTTCGGCTCTCGCCCACAATCACCGTGCTAAAGCCGAACTGTCGCACGAGCCCGCTGCAATACCAGCAGGGTGCCAGCGTCGTGACCATGATGAGCTTGCGATAGCTGCCCTGACGTCCCGCATTGCGGAAGGCGTCGGTCTCGCCGTGCAGCGAAGGATCGCCATTCTGTACGCGGCGGTTATGGCCGGCGCCTACGAGTTTGCCGCTTCCGTCAAAAATCGCAGCGCCGATGGGAATGCCACCCTCCGCCAGACCCTTGCGAGCTTCCGCGATCGCCACTTCTAGCATTCCTGAATAATCGGAACTCGACATCGTCTTGAATTATATGGTGCAAGCCTGAAAACTCGAACAGAACACGGATGTCGCCGAGCAACGGAGTGACTTCCATAGAAGAGGAGACCCATGCGGACAAAGCCAGAGACGATTTTGAGAGTTCCGTGTTCTCCCCTTCGCGGTTCTGTCTAGCCCAAGCTTATTTGTGGCGGCAAGACGTATAAAGCAAACGTGGAGTTGATTATTTTTGTAGAACTCTAGAGGTTTGATGTGCCAATCGCCCCTGCAAATTGGTTGATTTCGTTGTAGAGGCTGGGTTTGAATTCCTTCTCTGGCGAATCCGTTGACCTCCATCTTGTAAAGCGCGGCTCGATTCAAATCCTAGCCCGTCTTTCGCAATAGCGGACATTTTTCCGAAAAATAGCGTACTTGGTCACAGATAACTTGTTTACTGTGAATGCAGCCAGCTGGGAAAGATAGGTGTGGTGCCGACCTACCCTCTTTCAATCACACTGCGGTTCTGGCATGGTGACGAGGACAAATGTTTCCTCGCGCCAAGATCAGAAAGAAGGATGGCAAGCAGCACCGCTATTTCAGCGTGGTGGAGAACCGCCGTGTGGGGCAGAAGCGGACGGCGCAGCGGACGGTGCTGTATTTGGGCGAGATCAATGACAGTCAGGAAGCGATCTGGCATCGGACGCTGCAGGTTTTCGACGAGAGCCAGCAACAATACACGACCTTGAGCTTATTCCCGGAGGACCGGGAAATTCCCGCCGAATCGAGCAACAGTATCCAAGTCAAACTGAGCGAGATGGAGTTGCATCGGCCACGGGGGTTCGGCAACTGCTGGCTGGGGTGTGAGCTGTGGCGGCAGCTGCGGCTGGGAGAGTTCTGGGAAGAAAAGTTGTCGGAGAAGGTGCAACGAGAAACCGTGCCCTGGGCCAAGGTGCTGCAGCTGTTGGTCGTGAATCGATTGATTGATCCTGGCAGCGAGTTTCGCGTGCACCGGCAGTGGTTCGATCAAAGCGCGATGGGGAGTTATTGGAGGCCGACTTTGCGGTGGCCGAAAAAGATCGTCTGTATCGCTGTTTGGATCGCATTCTGGAGCACAAGCCAGGCTTGTTTCAGCATCTGCGGGAGCGATGGCAGGACTTGTTCCAGGCGCAGTTTGATGTGCTGCTGTATGACCTGACCAGTACTTATATCGAGGGCGAGGGAGAAGAGATTCCCAAAGCCAAGTACGGCTACAGCCGAGATCAGGGTTTGATTCCAAGCGCGACCCGGAGAAAGTGGCTCTGGCATACTCCATCGATTCACGATGGAGAAACCGCTCGGAATTTGTCAACGGAAGGG
>WNFD01022280.1_pt1 | contig 13910 bp, 16 predicted proteins | sample 5400491 | NCBI WGS metagenome assembly WNFD01 (sample SAMN13153343, study PRJNA577476) | soil metagenome | isolation source: 120 cm saprolite under Douglas fir tree site 2 hole 2 replicate 2 | place: USA:California | collected 2015-04-18
CCCGCATTTGGCCGGCACCGCGCGTCCCTATCATGGGCTTCTGGACGCCGTGATCGAACGCCAGGCCCGGCTCGTCGCGCGCTGGCTGATGGTCGGCTTCATCCACGGCGTCATGAACACCGACAACACTTCGGTTTCGGGCGAGACCATCGATTACGGCCCATGCGCCTTCATGGACGCCTACGACCCTTCGACCGTGTTCTCCTCGATCGACGAGATGGGCCGTTACGCCTATGCCAACCAGCCGCGCATCGCGTTGTGGAATCTGACGCGGTTCGCGGAGTGCCTGCTGCCGTTGCTGGCCGACGACCAGGACAAGGCTGTCGCCGAAGCGCAGGAGGCGCTTGGCGCATTCGGCGACTTGTTCAACGTGGCCTACAAGGCCGGGCTGCGCAGCAAGCTTGGCCTGTTCAGCGAACGCGAGGACGACCAGGCGCTCGCGCAGGACTTTCTGGATGCCATGGCCAGGGGCCAGGCCGACTTCACCCTCGCCTTCCGCCGCCTGAGCGAGGCCGCGGGCGATCCCGCGGCCGACGGCGCGGTCGGAAAACTGTTCGCCGAGCCTGCTCTCTACGACGAATGGGCCGCGCGCTGGCGGCAGCGGATGTCGGACGAGCCGCAGTCGCCGGCCGAACGGCGGGCGGCGATGCGGGCCATCAACCCGGCTTTCATCCCCCGCAACCACCGGGTCGAAGCGGTGATCCAGGCCGCGGTTGCAAGCGACGACTACGCCCTGTTCGAGGAACTCCTGACGGTGCTCTCGAAACCCTATGACGACCAGCCGGCGTTCGCGGCCTACGCGGACCCGCCGGAGCCGCACGAGCGGGTCTCTCAGACCTTTTGCGGAACCTGACGGTTACGGGACCCCAAGGAGTCAACTCAAGGCGTTAATCCAAGGCGTTAACCTCGCATCCACCAAACCAAGAGCCAGCCGCGACCGGTTAAGAAACCATCAATGCACCCCTTCCAAATCTATCTGATATCAAGGGAGTGCTGCCATGGACGCATTGGTGTTCGAACTCATGGGGCTGGCGATACTGGCGCTCTGCGTCGCCGTGATTGCGGTGCCTTCGGGACGGCGGCCGTCCGAGCGGGTCCACCATTACTGAGCCAGAGCCGCGACCGATTGAGTCGATGCCGTGGCAAGGACCGACCGGAATGCAAGGCTCGAATTCGCTTCCTGACCCTTGACAGACCAGCGCTTTCCGTCGAACGCCTGTTGACATGGATTTGATTACCACCACTTCGGAACTTGCGGCGGCCTGCGCGCGCCTCGCCCGGCATCCGGTCATCACTGTCGACACCGAGTTTCTGCGCGAGACCACCTATTATCCCCTGCTCTGCGTGGTGCAGATGGCGAGCGCCGAAGAGGCGCTCGTGATCGACACGCTCGCCGAGGGCATCGATCTCAAGCCATTCTTAGCGCTGATGGCGGACGAGAAGGTGCTGAAGGTTTTCCACGCCGCGCGGCAGGACATCGAGATCGTCTGGCATCGCGCGGGCATCGTCCCGCACCCGATCTTCGACACCCAGGTGGCGGCCATGGTGCTCGGCTATGGCGATTCCATCGCCTATGACCAGCTGGTCGAGCGCATCACCGGCCACCGGCCGGACAAGACCCACCGCTTCACCGACTGGTCGCGCCGGCCCCTGACCAAGGAACAGATCCACTACGCGGTGTCCGACGTGACGCATCTGCGCGATGTCTTCGCAGTGCTCGACGCCGACCTCAAGAAGCGCGGCCGCAACGACTGGGTGAGCGAGGAGATGGAAGTCCTGACCTCGCCGAAGACCTATGACTTCCACCCCGAGCGCGCCTGGGAGCGGCTGAAGACGCGGGTGCGCAAACCGAAGGAGCTGGCGGTGCTGATGGAAATCGCGGCCTGGCGCGAACAGGAGGCGCAAAGCCGCGATGTCCCGCGCAGCCGCGTCCTCAAGGACGACGCCGTCGGCGATATCGCCACTCACGCGCCGACCACGCTGGAACGGCTCGCCAGTTTGCGCTCGCTGCCGAAAGGGTTCGACCGCTCGAAATGGGGCGGCGACGTCGTGGCCGCCGTGCAGCGCGGCCTGGCGCGCGATCCCGCGACGCTGCCGAAGATCGAAAAGCCGCGCAACAATTCGAACGGCGCGGCGATCGTGGAACTCTTGAAAGTGCTGCTGCGCATGACATCGGAGCGGCACGCGGTGGCGAGCAAGGTGATCGCGACCGTCGACGACCTCGAGCAGATCGCAGCCGACGACGACGCCGACGTGGCCGCCCTGCACGGCTGGCGCCGCGAGCTGTTCGGCGAGGCCGCGCTGTCGCTGAAGCACGGCCGGCTCGCGCTCGCCATCGAAAGAGGCCGGGTGATCCGGGTCAATCGCACCGACTGACGTCCGCGGCGGCACCTCCGGCGACAAGGCTTAAGCGCCGGACCTACCGGACGGTGTCGTCTTTGTCGCCCTCTTTGTCACCTTGGGCGGCCTTCAACGCCTGCGAAACTTCCAGCAGGGCCATTGACAGAATATAGGCGCTGGTGGGTAAGCTGAGCTGACGCGCTTTCACAATGGCCGCCGAGAGGCTGATCGCCAGTTCCTTGAGATCATCCTCGCGGGTTACCATTGCGCATCGCTGGAGCTTGGGGTGAGCACGAACGGTCCCGACCCTCCCGAGGAGAAACTGCTGCGGCTGCTTCGGGACAATCAAATCGATCTGAGCGTCGTTGAGGGCCTGCGCCTCGTCGTCGCATTCAACAAAATCAAGGATTCGTCCGACCGGCGGATGGTCATCGAGCTCGCCGAACGGCTTGGACAGTAACACGCGCTTTGGACAGTGACGCGCGGCTTGGACAGTGACGCGCGGCTTGCGACTTGATGCCGCGGTCATACGGCAATCCTGCCGCTCGCGCCGATCAGGTCATCGCGTCGCAGGATGCCGGCGAAATTGCCGATGACCTTGATGACCGACTGCTTGTAGGAAGCGGCGTCCCCGATGCCGCCGTGCCGGCAGGCCACGGCGTCTGCGACCACCTGATAGCGGTGGCTGCGGTGAAATCCGTCAACCACGGTCGAGAGCACGGTCTCGTCGAGCGAGAATCCCAGCAGCACGCAGCGAATAGACTTCAGATTTGACATGTACTCGGCAAACCGCGTCGAACTATAGGCCGACGGCAGTCAGATGCATGACCGGCCAGAGATTGTCGCGCCACAGCGTCATGAGTTCGAGGCAGCGCGACATGATCGCATCCGCATCGGTGATGACATGGCTGCGCCCCTCCATGAGATATTCGATCTGCAGGTCGGCGCAGATCAGTATCGGCGGATCGTCATCGACGGAAGTGATCATTCTTCGATTCGAGCTCATGTTCGCGGTGCTGGCGCACTGCGCAGCGGCGACGCTGCCGCGCGCGTTGACGAGAGATCGAGAACGCCGGGCCTGTCCCAGTCGCCCTCGGGGCGGATGATCACATAGGGATCGCTCTCGAGCGTGATGGCGTCGGCGCTGGGTTCGATGTCGAGCACCATCTCGGTATAGGAGAAGTCGGAGAAGGTGAGCTTGCGGTTGTGGCCGAGCGGCTTGGCGCCGAAATGCGCCCAGAAGTCGACCAGCCGGTCCTGCGCCTGGCCGTAGATTTTCTTGAATCCCTTGCGTTTGACGTAGTCGACGCTCGCCTGCACGAGCTTGAACGACACCCGCGTGCGCCGGTACTGATGACGCACCGCGAGCCGCTCCACCTTGGCGAATTCGCCGAAGAAGCGCACCCGCAGGCAACCCGCGGGCTCTTTCCCGACAAAGCCGATGAAGTGAGCCGCCACCAGGTCGTTGCCGTCGAACTCCTCCTCGATCGGACAATCCTGTTCGGCCAGATAGACCGCAGAACGGATCGCGGTCACCAGCATCAGGTCGTTCGGATCGCGTGCGATCCGCACCGTGATCGCGCGCGATTCATTCTTATCATTCCTGGCCGGCGCTGGCGTTTTAGTACCGTGCATCTGCATGACTCCTGACCCGGATTGAGACACTCGCCGTCGTCGATGAGAGACGGTTCCACGGCCGCTCATAGTACCAGAGGTCCGGCTGGAAGCTCGGGATCGGCCTGAAGCCCAGCGCCTTCAAGAGCTCGCGCCCCGTCGCGCTTGAAGGTTGCGCGAAGTAATCGGCGCTCGCAAATCGCGGCCGCCTCAGATATGCGGCGACGTTGCCCAATCCGATGGCAGCGCGGCCATAGCCGGCAAGCGCCCACACATAGATCGCCGATACGTCCTCGCCCGGCCGCGCGAGATACTCCCGGCTCGGGTTCTTCAGGTCGATCTCATCGAGCAACAGCGCGTCGTGTCCGCGACAATTGAGATAAAGTAGAGCGATCCCGCCAAGCAGTCTGCCGTCACGCTGAAACGCGAAGATCGATTCCGGATCATCCCGCAAGAACTGAACGAGGCCTCCTTCCGAGGCGTTGACTCCCGGGATCTCCTTTTTTGCGATGGCGGCCAGATCGGCAACTTGCTCGTATGTCGCCGGTCCTGCGGTAATTGCATTGGTAGTAACCAACCGATCCAGCTCGTGCCGACCGGCGAAATCCGCACTTCCTCGTCTTGGTTTCTGCATCTATTGTCCCCTTTGTCGTCGTAATCATACCCAATGAGGTCAGGGGGTATGCCGCAACATTTGCATCGGGGTGCTGCATTCACGCAGCGCAAGAAGATCGAAGATGCTCCCAACGCATCCTGGGAAGACTTGCGCGCGTTTCTGTTCTGCACGCGCCACCAGAGCTTCAGGAATGCGGCGGAGGTCCTCGGGCTGACCGGCACCACCCTGATGCGGAAGATTGATCGGCTTGAGGAAGAGCTGGGGTTCAAGCTTTTTCTGCGCGATCAGTCGGGGCTGTCGCTCAGCGACGAGGGAAAAGCCCTGCTGTTCGACGTGGAACAGATGGAGCGTCTAAGCTTCAATATCTTCCGCCGCGCATCGCTGTCCACCGACACGCAAGGCTCGGTGCGCGTCGCGGTCACGGAGGGACCGGGAAATTTCTGGGTGCTTCCACGGCTGATCGATTTCCAGAAGACCTATCGCAGGATCATGGTCGATCTCCGCTGCGCCATGGAGCAGGCCGACGTCTCGCGTCTCGAAGCGGACATCTCGATTCAGTTCGACCGCCCGAGCAATCCCGACCTCATGGTCGCCAAGCTCGGCCGGCTTCACATCTACAGCTACGCCTCCGAGGGCTATCGCGACGCCTACGGCTTGCCGACTTCACTCGCCGATCTGAAGAACCACCGGATCGTCAAGCAGCACGGCGTGCAGCTCGACGAGACCGGCTATGCGCGCGTTCTCGGGCTTGAATCCCTCGACGGGATCGTGGGCATATCGACAAATTCGAGCGTCGCGGTGCTTTATGCGGTCGAGCGCGGCGCCGGGATCGGCTTCCTGCCAACATCGGCGATCGCGCTCGGCGCCGCCCTCGTTCCGATCGACCTCGGCATCGCCTATCACATGGATCTGTGGCTGACCTATCATAAGGAGTTCCGCCAGTCCGACCGCCACAAGCTCGTGATCGAATGGCTGAAGAGCATCTTCGATCCCAGGGTCTATGCCTGTTTTCGGGATGAGTTCATTCACCCGAACGATCTGGTGCCGCTGATGGCGGCGTCACGGCAGAATTTCGGGCTGCAGGGATACGCGGCGCCGAAGCCGTTCTGATTGGGCTGCCGAACTTACTTGCCACCTGAACTCGACGCCCCCGAGTTTCGGGACGATGCGGTTCTGATGCAGGACCCGGTAATAGCTGAGCTCGGTCAGCACGCCGTCGATCCGCGCATTGTAGCTGGCGATCCCGATCCCACTGTCCCCGGTTCTAGCCGATGTTGCCGAAGCCATGAACCACGGCGACCGCCCGGGTCCACTGTCCCTTTGTCGACGGAGGCGCTGAATCCGATCTGGGTGAGATCGAGCGTTGCCGATTGCAGCGCCAGCGGCACCATTTGGCGGCCATTGTGCCTCCACCGCACGGGGGATAAGTGACGGGTCGGCCATCGGCCGAATTTCCTGAGCCGCGCCAGAGGCTTGCTAACGGACGAATTTCGTGTTGCAATCCCCGTTACAATCGGATTTGGCCGTTCGACTGTGCGTTTCGCGACCTTGATATCGAAGACTCGGAAATTGGCAGACCCACCGGAAGCCCGTTTGTGGCGTGGCACGCTGACTGCGTGGCCGCGTCTTTTTTACGTCCAGAGCAGGAGACAGGCGATGCCCAAGGGTACCGTCAAGTGGTTCAACCCGACCAAGGGTTATGGGTTCATCAAGCCGACGGTCGGCGATAAGGACGTGTTCGTCCATATCTCGGCAGTCGAGCGCGCTGGACTCTCCACCCTCAACGAAAATCAGGTCGTGGAGTATGACCTCGTGGAAAATCGCGGCAAGGCATCCGCGGAAAACCTGAAGGTCTCCTAAACTCATGAAATCGGCGCCAACGTCATGATTTCAGCCCCCGGCCTTGTGCCGGGGGCTTTGTTTTGCAGCGGCGCGCTCAACGCGCCAGCGGCGAAATCAGGAAATTGCCGGAGCCTGCGCCCGCAATCGTTCTGCAGATGCCGCCCTCGAGCCGCACGCCGCCGCTGGCAAGAAGCCGCAGCGCTTCCGGGTAGATGTGGTGCTCCACTTCGAGGACGCGCTCGGCGAGCGTCTCCGCGACATCGTGATCGCTGACCGCGACCGCGCCCTGCATCAGGATCGGACCGGCATCGGTCTCCGGGATCACGAAATGGACGGTTGCGCCCGAAATCTTCACGCCGGCGCGCAAGGCCTGACCGTGGGGATCGAGGCCGGGAAACAACGGCAGCAGCGAGGGATGGATGTTGAGCATCTTGCCGTACCAGCGCTGCACGAAGTCGGCGGTGAACAGCCGCATGAAGCCGGCGAGGCAGATCAGCTCGATCCGGTGCTGATCCAGCACGGCCTGCAGGGCCGCCTCGAACGCCGCGCGATCCCGGCCGAACGGCTTGCTCTCGACGGCAACAGCCGGGATACCCGCCGACCTGGCCTTGTCCAACCCGCCGGCATCCGCCCGGTTGGCCACCACGACCGCGATCTCCGCCGGATAATCCTCCTCCGCCGCCGCGGCCTTGATCAGTGCGGCCATGTTGGATCCGCGGCCGGAAATCAGGATGGCGACGCGGCGCTTCATGCCCTCACCGCGCAAGATCGAGATGGCCGTTATAGATGACGCGATGCTCGGCCACGGCCGGGACGACTTCGCCGAGCAGCGCGACGCTCTCGCCGGCGCCGGTCAGAACCTCCGTGACCTCCGCGATGGCGTCCGGCTTCACGATGGCGATCATGCCGATGCCGCAGTTGAAGGTTCGCAACAGCTCCAGCTCGGCGATGCCGCCTTGCTCCGCCAGCCATTTGAACACCGGCAGCACCGGCAATCGCGCCAGATCGATGCCGACGCCGAGATGCTTCGGCAGGACACGCGGAATGTTGTCGGTGAAGCCGCCGCCGGTGATATGCGCAAGCCCCTTCACAGCGCCGGTCTCCCGGATCGCGCGCAGGCAGGATTTCACGTAAAGCCGTGTCGGCGCGAGCAATGCACCGCCGAGCGTCATGACCGGCGAGAACGGTGCCTGCGCGTCGAGAGGGATGCCGGACTGGGCGACGATCCTGCGCACCAGCGAGAAGCCATTGGAGTGGACGCCGGAGGACGCAAGCCCGATGACCGCATCGCCTTCAGCGATGTCCGGGCGGGGCAACAGCGTGCCGCGCTCGGCCGCGCCGACCGCGAAACCCGCAAGGTCGTAATCGCCGTCCTTGTAGAGGCCCGGCATCTCCGCGGTCTCCCCGCCGATCAAGGCGCAGCCGGACTCCCGGCAGCCCTTGGCGACGCCGGCAACGATCGCGGCGGCGGTCTCCGGATCGAGCTTGCCGCAGGCAAAATAGTCGAGAAAGAACAGCGGCTCGGCGCCCTGCACCACGAGGTCGTTGACCGACATCGCAACCAGGTCGATGCCGATGCCGCCGTGCAGGCCGGCCTCGATCGCGATCTTGACCTTGGTGCCGACGCCGTCGGTGGCAGCCCGCCAAATCCACCGATTTCGGCTTCGCTGCCGGCACGCGCGGTGGCGCGAACCAGCGGCTTGATCAGGTCGACCAGCCGATTGCCGGCATCGATATCGACGCCCGAATCTGCGTATGTGAGCCCGTTCTTGCGCTCGGCCATGCCCAATTCCACAACAATGGCGGCTGGTTACGTCGGAATCCGCTCGCATGCAATGGCTCGCAAGCGCCTCGCCCATGTACTATGTAGATAACGACAGGTTCCCCCCGCAAAGGGCCGGATTTTCTTTAAAATCAAACCGGTAGCCGGGAAGCGCCGTGTGAGTATTCCAAATAGTATTCCAAACATCATCACCTTGGCCCGCATCCTTCTGGTGCCGATCATCGTCTGGGCCATCGCGTCCAGCCAGATGGAGATCGCGTTTGGGGTTTTTGTCGTCGCGGGCGTCAGCGATGCGGTCGACGGATTCCTGGCCAAGCGCTTCAACATGACGAGCGAACTCGGCGCTTTGCTCGACCCGCTCGCCGACAAGGCGCTGCTGGTCTCGATCTACATGGCGCTGGGCATCTGGGGCGCGATCCCGCGCTGGATCGTCATCCTGGTGGTCTCGCGCGACATCATGATCGTCGCCGCCGTGATCGTCTCGTGGCTGTTCGACAAGCCGGTTCCGATGAAGCCGTTGATGGTGTCGAAGCTCAACACGGTCGCGCAGGTGGCATTCGCCGCATTGGTGCTGGCCTCGCTCAGTTTCGGCTTCAAGCCGACGCCTTACGATCTGATCCTGATGGGTTTCGTGACCGTCTTTACGCTGGTTTCCGTGTCGCTTTACCTCGTGGAGTGGGTGCGGCACATGGGCACGATCGAAGCAAGATAGCGTGCAAGATCGTTCGCAAGATCACTCGCAAGGCGCCGGGCGAGCCCGGCATGGAGCAATTCTCGTGGCAGCCCGCGTTCCCCCCCGTCAATTGGCATTTGCGCTGCCGCACGCGGAGAGCCTGACGCGCGACAATTTTCTGGAGGGGCCGGCCAATGCCGCAGCGCTGGCGCTGGTCGACGCCTGGCCGGAATGGCCGAACCGGATCATGGTGCTGGTCGGTCCCGAGGGTTCAGGAAAGAGCCATCTGGCCGCGATCTGGGCCGAGCGGGCCGGCGCGCGCGCGACATCGGCGCATGCCCTGACCGCGGCCGACGTGCCGGCGGAGCTCGCGACCGGCGCGCTGGTTCTGGAGGATTTGCGCGCGGCGGCGTTCGACGAGCGCGCGCTGTTTCATCTCTTGAACCTGGCGCGCGAGGACGAGGCCTTTATCCTGATCACCGCGCGGCTGCCGCCGGCAGCGCTTGAGATCGAGCTGCGCGACCTGCGCTCGCGTCTGCGCGCCGTGCCGGTCGTCTCCGTGCTGCCGCCGGACGATCATCTGGTCCGCGCACTGATCGTCAAGTTCTGCGCCGACCGCCAACTCGCGGTCGACGAACAGGTCGTCAGCTACCTCGCCACCCGGCTCGAACGATCCCACGCCGCGGTACGGCAGGCCATCGAACTCCTGGACGCCGAGGGTCTCCGGCTCGGCCGGCCGGTGACCCGGGCGCTGGCTGCGGAACTGTTCGGCAAGTCCTGATCGGTAAGTCCTGATCGGCAAATCCTGATCGCTGATCCGCCACCTTGACGCGGCGCTGGCAGCGAACATCATGATCATGTCTGCCAAACCGTCATCGCGGGACCATATGATTTTGTAGCGCATTGTTCTAAGGCCGAGGAGCCACCTTGATTCGAGATGGATCGAATTCTCATGGAATCTGAGCAAGCTATTGTAATCGAAGAACAAAGGGTAGATTACGACACCGCCCCGGCGATTGCCGCGAGCCCCGAACGCTTCATCAATCGCGAGCTGTCCTGGCTGCATTTCAACCGCCGGGTCCTCGAGGAATCGGTCAATCCGGGCCATCCGGCGCTGGAACGGGTGCGATTCCTGTCAATTTCGGCAAATAACCTTGATGAGTTCTTCATGGTTCGCGTAGCCGGCATCAAGGCCCAGATACGCGAGGGCATCGCCGAACGCAGCCCCGACGGGCTGACGCCGTCGGAACAGCTCGTCCTGATCAACGACGCCGTGTCCAACCTCGCCACCGACCAGCAGGCGATCTGGCGCGACCTGCGCGGCATCCTGGCGGAGGTCGGCATCGTGCTGGTGGACGGCCGCGACGTCACCAAGGCCGAGCGGGCCTGGATCGAGGATCATTTCCTCCACAACATCTTTCCGCTGCTCACGCCGCTGGCGATCGATCCGGCACATCCCTTCCCGTTCATCCCAAGCCTCGGCTTCACCGTCGCGCTGCAGCTCTCGCGGATCGCGGACGGCAAGCCGATGAACGCGCTGATCCGCATGCCCGGCAAGATCGATCGCTTCATCCGCCTGCCCTCGGGCAAGGACGGCGCGGTTCGCCTGGTCACGCTCGAACAGGCGACGGGACTGTTCATCGGCCGGCTGTTCCCCGGCTACACCGTCAAGGGCCAGGGCGCATTCCGCATCATCAGGGATAGCGAAATCGAAATCGAGGAAGAGGCCGAGGACCTGGTGCGGGTGTTCGAGACCGCGCTGAAACAAAGGCGCCGCGGATCTGTGATCCGGCTCGAAATCGAAGCCAACATGCCGGCGGAACTGCGCGGCTTCGTGCAGCGGGCGCTATCGACCGCCGACGACGAAGTTCTGCTCGTCGACGGCGTGCTGGCCATGAACGAGCTGTCGCAACTGACCCGGCTTGACCGGCCCGACCTGGAATTCGTGCCCTATGTGCCGCGGCATCCCGAACGGGTCCGCGACCATGGCGGCGACATCTTCGCCGCGATCCGGCAGAAGGACCTGATCGTCCATCACCCCTATGAATCGTTCGACGTCGTCGTGCAGTTCCTGCAGCAGGCGGCGCGCGATCCCGATGTGGTCGCCATCAAGCAGACGCTCTATCGCACCTCCAACAACTCGCCGATCGTGCGTGTGCTGGCGGAGGCCGCCGAAGCCGGAAAATCGGTGACCGCGCTGATCGAGCTGAAGGCGCGTTTCGACGAGGAAGCCAATATCCGCTGGGCGCGCGATCTCGAGCGCGCCGGCGTGCAGGTGGTCTATGGTTTCCTCGAACTGAAGACCCACGCCAAATTGTCGCTGATCGTCCGGCGCGAGAGCGGCAGCCTGACCACCTATGTGCACACCGGCACCGGCAACTACCATCCGGTGACCGCCCGCATCTATACCGACCTGTCCTATTTCACGTCCGATCCGATCATCGGGCGCGACGCCGCGCGAGTCTTCAATTACATCACGGGCTATGCCGAGCCGATCGACATCGAGAAGATGGCGGTATCGCCGCTGACGCTGCGCAAGCGCATCATCGAACACATCCGCGGCGAGACCAACCATAGCCGTCACGGCAAGCCCGGCGCGATCTGGATGAAGATGAACTCGCTGGTCGATCCCGACATCATCGACGCGCTGTATGAGGCCTCGCAGGCCGGTGTTTCGATCGAGCTCGTGGTGCGCGGCATCTGCTGCCTGCGGCCGGGGCTTCCCGGACTTTCAGAGAATATCCGGGTCAAGTCGATCATCGGCCGTTTCCTGGAGCACGGCCGAATCTACTGTTTCGGCATGGGACAGGGCCTGCCGGGCGCCAAGGCGGCTGTGTATATCTCCTCCGCCGACATGATGCCGCGCAACCTCGACCGCCGCGTCGAGGTGCTCTGTCCATTGCAAAATCCCACGGTGCATCAGCAGGTTCTCGAACAGATCATGGTCGCCAACCTGAAGGATACCGAGCAAAGCTGGCAATTGTTGCCCGATGGATCGTCTACGCGTATGAAGGCCGCGAAAGGCGAAGAGCCCTTCAACCTGCACAATTATTTCATGACGAATCCGAGTCTCTCAGGCCGTGGAAAGTCGCTCAAGGAATCTTCGCCGCGACGGCTCACGCGCCGCAACGAGCGGCATCATTCGTCATAAGGGATCTTTGCCGTGAAGCGGCCGCGCAAGCGCGCCTCCAGCGTTGCGGTCATCGACATCGGTTCGAACTCGGTTCGTCTCGTCGTCTATGAAGCGATGACGCGGAGCCTCGTCACGATCTTCAACGAAAAGAGCCTGTGCGGCCTTGGCCGCGAGGTACAGAGCACCGGCCTGCTTGCGCCCGACGCGGTCGCCAAGGCGCTGACGGCGCTGCGCCGCTTCCGTGCGCTGTGCAAGATTCAACGTGTTGGGCGGGTCTATGCGATCGCCACCGCCGCGTGCCGCGACGCCTCCAACGGGCCGGACTTCATCGCCAAGGCCGAACGCATCTGCGGCGCTCCCATCGAAATCCTGTCGGGCCCGCGGGAAGCCAAGCTGTCGGCGCTCGGCGTCATCTCGGGCGTTCACAAGCCCGACGGCATCGTCGGCGATCTCGGCGGCGGCTCGCTCGAGCTGGTGGACGTGCGGGGCAACCAGGTCCGCGGCGGCGTCACGCTGCCGCTCGGCAGCCTGGCGCTGCAGGACATGTCGCACAAATCGATCAAGCAGGCCGAGCGCATCGTCAAGAGCGAACTGTCCGGGATTGCCCGTCTCAAGGCCGGCCGCGGCCGCACTTTCTACGCGGTCGGCGGCACCTGGCGTTCGCTGGCCCGGATCCACATCATCCAGAGCGGCTATCCGTTGCGCGTGATGCACGGCTATTCGATTCCGGCTGCGGACGCGCTGGATTTCGCGCAGCGGCTGCGGCGTCTCGCCGCGGCCAACATGCTGGCCAATATCGAGGCGGTGGCCGACGCGCGGCGCCCGCTCCTCACCTATGCGGCGCTGGTGCTCGAATACGTCATCCGCGTCGGGCACCCGAAGACCATCGTGTTTTCGACCTTCGGCGTGCGCGAGGGCCTGCTGTACTCGATGCTGCCGGACGCCGAACGCGCCAAGGACGGCCTGATCTGCGCCGCGCAGACCCTCAACGAGCTGCTGTCGCGATCGGCGCGGCATGCGCAGGAATTGATCGGGTGGACCGACCGGCTGGTGCGGGTCGTGCATTTGCGCGAGACCGAGGAGGATCGCCGCCTGCGTCATGCGGCCTGCCTTTTGTCTGATATCTCCTGGCGGGTGCATCCGGATCACCGCGGCGAGCAGACGCTCGAGCTCATCACCAACGGCAATTTCGGTGCCATCACCCACCAGGGCCGGGCCTTCGTCGGGCTGTCGGTGTTCTTCCGCTATGCGGGCTTGAGCGAGGAAAATCAGCCGCCGGCCGCGATCGTGGAACAGCTGACGCCGGCCCTGCTGGAACGCGCCCGCCTGCTCGGGGCGGCGTTTCGGGTCGCCCATCTGATCTCGGCGGCCCGGCCCGGCGTGCTGCCCGCGACCCATTTCCGCAGCCACGATCGCAAATTGATGCTGGTGTTCGAGCACCAGATGGTCGATCTCGTCGCCGACCGCGTCGGCAGCCGCTTCAAGCAGCTGGCGCGGCTGGTCGGCCGCTCCGGATCAATCGTCAGGCGTTAGCCCTACTGCGTCACTAAATCCTCATGGTGAGGAGGCGCGCCATTTCGGGATACGCCATCGACGCCGAAACTCGCCGTTCTCGCGATGCAGGCCATCGCTGACCGAGCGTCTTACAATCTCTATGAATAACGATGACGAATTGAGTGCACTGTCACCGTAATTCTGTCACCGTAATTCCGGAGCGCCGTCACGGTGGCGTTGTTGATGCTCTGTGGTTGCACACCGGTCTCGGTCAGATGCAGCTGGAACGCGCGCAGCTCTTCAGGGGTCGCGGTGTCAGGGGAACGTTCAAGGAAGCTCGCGAGCTTCTTGACAGCACGGATATACTCGCGTTGCGTATCGGGCACGAACCGGCGCATGTTCATGTCTTCGAGCA
>WNFD01004540.1_pt1 | contig 13906 bp, 13 predicted proteins | sample 5400491 | NCBI WGS metagenome assembly WNFD01 (sample SAMN13153343, study PRJNA577476) | soil metagenome | isolation source: 120 cm saprolite under Douglas fir tree site 2 hole 2 replicate 2 | place: USA:California | collected 2015-04-18
GTGCCGAATGACGGGCTGGTCAGCGAACTGAAGTCCGCCGGCTCAGAACTTCAGGTGATCGGCGACTGCGTCGCCCCGCGCGACATCGAAACCGCCATCTTCGAGGGACATCGCACCGCAGTCGCCATCTGACGAACCCCGGCGCAAAGTGCGCGCGGCCACCGGGGGGATGCGATAGAATAACGCTGCCCGATAGGGAGCCATCAAGACGATGAGACCCCGCCAGACGCGTCGGCGATCGGTCCACGGCCGGCTCGCCGAGTACCGCTGGATCGGCTGCGCGGCGGTCCTATGCTTCGCCCTCGGCGCAGTCGCCGCGCCGCCGCCCAACCCGGATCCGCAGCTTGCGCCTTGGTTCAAGGAGTTGTCCCGCGCCTGGCGCCCGGGATCCGGGGCCACGGTCAAGTGCTGCGACATCGCCGATTGCCGCGTCACCGACTATCGCGAGATCGCCGACCATTACGAGGTGCTGATCGATGAGCGCTTCCCGGGCGTCCTCGTGCCGTCCTGGCACCGCGTCGCGCCCGAGGCCGTCCTCGACCACAAGGACAACCCGACCGGCGGCGCCGTCGCGTGCTGGCACCAGGGCGAGGTCCTGTGCTTCGTGCGGCCCGAGGAGGCGTGATCGCCGGGCGCCTGCCCCGACCAGCGGAAACTGGCCCGCCTTCTCCTCGGGTGTCCACTTCCGGCGGCGTTCGACCCGACCGACGATCTCGACATTCCCCACACTGACCTCCTTCTGGAGATACAGAAGGAGCCTCCAGAGGACATCACCATCGGAGATCACGATCCCTGCGGCCAGACGTGCGAGGCCGGACGCTCTGATGTTTGCAGTCAAGATCAGCGCGACATAGTCCGTCTTATTCACGCCTGAGCGTGATGTTTGCGGTTTTTTTGGCGAGCGCATAGGTGCTGGTCGTGCGCCTGCGGCGCGCCTGTTTCATCGCGGGGAGGTGTGGTTCTGTTTGCGGGTCGGTGCCGATCCTCTGGAGGCCGGAACGGGGTCGGAGCTGATGCAGCGCGTCGCCGTGCCGATGATCGGCAGGATGCCGTCGTCGACGGAAATCAATTCAATGGTTCGCGCACCACTTGCGCCGGGCGAGTTCTCAGCGCGACGACATTTTAGGATAGGGACACGTGGCTCACGCTCTACCTCGGTAGGTCATAGCTCTTCCCGAGTTCGGGGATCAGCACCTTGACTGGCAGCTTCGCGGCCTTGACCGCCGCCGCCACGTCGGCCGGCGTGGTGCCGCCCGGCGGTACCTGGAGGCGGTGATGATGCGGAATGACGGTCTTGAGATTCAGGTTGTTGGTTCTCAGCATCTTGATCTCCTCGACCAGATCCTGCGGATCCTTCGCCGCCGACATCTGCAAGATGGCGACGTCGGGCTTGTACATCCGTCCCCACATCGTCATGTCCAGCGTCGGCGCGGTCGAGCCGGCGAAGAACACGGTAAGACCGTTCTCGAATTTGATCATGAAGCCCATGGCGGCGCCGCCATATAGCTTGTCGGCGGTGCCCGAGCCGTGAATCGAGCCGATGTCTCGGACGCTAATGCCGTCGATCTTGAGCAAGTCGCCTGGGCTCGAGCGCAACACCTGATCGAGCGGGACCTTCCGCGGCTCGAACCACACGCTGTACATCTCAAAGCTTGTGACGATCTTGGCCTTTGTTGCGAGCGCAATCTCGGCCGACGAGCCGACTTCGTCTTGGTGGCCGTCCGCCACCACGATGACATCGGCCTTGGGAAAGCTCTCGACCTTCACCGGGCTGTCCGGGTTAGTCACGAATGGATTAGTCAACACCACCTTTCCCGTGGGCGAGGTCATGCGGAAGATCGACCAGGAGAACCATTCGATCTTCACCGGATCACCGGCTGCGAACGCCTCAACTGACCATGTGAGGCAGATCCCGACCAGCGCAAGCGAACGCAGCATGTGGCCAATACGAGGCTTGGTCATTATATCCCCCCATATGAGGGCCGGAATGCCCGGCCGATCGATTGCATGGAGCGTAGCCCGGCACTGCGGTCATCGCCGTGCACAGTTACGTGAGCCAGATCAGCGTTGTGCTTGGCTTACGAGTGGGGCTGTTATGCGCCAATCTACGGAGAGCATATAGCATATTGATGTTACTATGTTTATTTACCGGTTCAATTTGAACAGGGGTCGTTAATCGGGTGCGGTAAGTGGTGCGGGCTCGTGATCATCATGCTGCGTCAACCTCCTTCCCGGTTGGTACTTTTGCGGCACGGCAAATCATCAGATTCCGACGATCCCTCGCTTTTAGCTCGGTGAGAGATGCTCCGCCTCGATGCCGGCATCGTGGCGATTGACGTACCGCTGTTTGAGGGCCGCGAGACTCTCTGTTCGTCACGTCTGCTCTCGTGTCGGCTGAGCCTGTTGACGCAGGTGTTCGATCTCGGCCTTCAGCTTTCGATAACGGGGCCTCGACGCGTTCTTGCCGCTCGGTGGGCAGAGCCTCGATGATCTCTTTCAATGTCCGTCCCATCTTCGCTCGTGATCGCGGGTTGCGTGCTGTAGGTTCAGAAGCACCAATCAGAGCCTAGTAGGTCCGCTCATCGCCGGGAAGCGGACGCGCTCAGGTGCTCGGCGAATCGGTGTGATTGACCCAAAACCGACCTTTGAATTGCCCTCCCACCTGCCCGAAAGCTGACATTGGCTGGGACGCAAACTACTGACCTAAGATGCTCGCAGGGCGCGTAGGCCTCCGCTGTCAGCCTGCTGCTCGTTCAAGGGCTATCGCTCACGCACGGCCTTCCTGGATCGCGTGGAACGCGACTAGGTGCGCACGCATTTCCAGCTTGTGCTCCGCAAAGCTCAATTGACGAATCCATCGTAGAGGAACCTCGATAGGCGTTATTTTGGTAACCGTCAGCTGAAGGTCGCCTTGTGTCCGATGCCGTGATCGCGATTCTGACCGTCCTGTTTGCGCGGTGGTCTGATGGATAACGATGCGGTAATGGCTAACGAGCACCTCCGAAGCCCTCAAAAGAGTGCTCGCGAGGTCCGAGGCGAGGTTCTCACCGAACCGGAGCGGCGGCGGCGCTGGAGCACCGAGGAGAAGCTGCGCATTCTCGGACAGAGCGTGGCTCCAGGCTCGGTGTCGCTGGTGTGCCGGATGCACGGCATCAGCAGCGGCCAGCTTTACACTTGGCGCAAGCAGTTCCGCACAGGCGAGCTGACGGGCTTCGCGCCAGTGACGGTGCTGGCTGACGCGCTGGTCGAGCAACTCCCGGCCCCGGCGATCGCGACCGCTTCTACGGCGCCGGTAATCTGCACCGAAGCAGCCGCGCCCGGCATGATCGGGGTCGAGCTGCCGTCCGGCGTGAAGCTGCGGCTCAAGGGTAATGTCGAGGAAGCGGCGTTGCGCCGCGTGTTGTCCGCGCTGTCGTGATCGGCGTTCCCGGCAATGTGCGCGTCTATCTGGCGTGCGGCGTCACCGATATGCGCCGTGGGTTCGACGGCCTCGCCGCGCAGGTTCAGACCATGCCGCAGCTCGATCCGCATGGCGGTGCCGTCTTCGCCTTCAGGGGCCGACGCGGTGACCTCGTGAAGCTCCTGTGGTGGGACGGCCAGGGCCTGTGCCTCTTTGCCAAGCGCCTGGAGCGCGGCCGGTTTGTATGGCCGCAGGCGAAGGATGGTTCGGCATCGCTCACGGCAGCGCAGCTCTCGATGCTCTTGGAGGGAATCGACTGGCGGGCGCCGCTGCGCACCTGGTCGCCACAGGCAGCCTGCTGATCGGTGCGGCAAAGTGACTCGGGCGCGCCTCGCTGTCGTGCCAGGCGGCGACGCGTTGGGTAAGATTCGCGGCGATGACCGACAGTGCCCGAGAGATCGCCGAGTTGCGCGCCTTGCTTACCGAGCGCAAGGCCGAGCTGGCGGCGGCTCGGGCGGAGCTGACCGGCGCCAAGCTGCAGATCGAGCAGATGAAGGCCCAGCTCGCCAAGCTGCGGCGGGTGCAGTTCGGTCGCTCTTCGGAAAGGCTCGATGCGCAGATCCATCAGCTTGAGCTGATGCTCGAGGATCTGGAAGAGGGCGAAGCCGCGCGCACGGCGCCGTCTCTTGCTCGCGGCGCCGATCAGCCGGGCCGCCGTAAGTGCGAGCGGCGGCAACCGGTGCGCCGTCCCTTGCCGGATCATTTGCCGCGCGAAGAGATCGTGTTGCCAAGTCTGAAGAAGAAGTTCAGCGTACGGCAAGAATTTTCGCCCCGCAACGGTCAAGCCGACGCCGGATTTCTCGCGCGTAAACAATTGTTGCCCAAGCAGCTCCTCGAGTGCTGCAATTCGGACCGTAACTGTCGACTGAGTGACGTGAAGGCGATCGGCCGCCTTGTTAAAATTCTTGGCATTTACGAGCTCAAGAAAGGTTCGCGCAAGGACGAGGTTCATGGTCGTTCCTTTCGACGAGCCAAGCTCATAGCCGAAGGCAAGCAATGCCTTTCGGGGGGTACCCGCCGGACTCCAAGCCCTACATCCCCGGTGCAATCGGACGATACGAAACCCCGCTGCGCGCATCAGCCCGCTCGCTGCTTCCTCAGGAACGCAAGCACCGGCGGCACAACCTGGTCGGCGGCTTCGAGCAGGATGGCGTGGCGCAGGACCGGCAGGATGACGAGCTCCGAATTCGGCAGCGCCGCGGCGATCTGGCGGTTGAGGCGCGGGTTGCAGCCGCCGTCGTTCTCGCCGGTGAGCACCAGGCAAGGCTGCGTGATCTCGTGCAGCCAGGGCGACATCTCGGTCTCGGCATAGATGTCGAAGACGCTGAGGAAGACGTCCTTGTAGGTGTCGATGACCTGCTTCAGCCGGCGCTCGATGATGTCGGGCCGCCGCGCCGCGAAGTCCGGCGTGAACCAGCGGTCCCTCAGCGTCTCCAACACTGGCGCGACGCCCTTCTCTCGCATCGCGGCGACGACGCCCCTGACCTTGGCGCCATCGTCATCGGTGCGGAAGGCGGCGGTGCTGTGGAGGCCGAGCGACAGCACGCGGTCGGGGTAGCGGCGCGCGTAGGCCGGGCCGATCATGCGACAAGCACTGCCCGATAGCGGCTCTCGAATTTGGGGCGCGGCGACTCTGGGACGTCAGAGCTCTCGATCGCTGGGTTGACCGTCTTTCGGGACTAGATCAACCTTCGAGGCCTGCACGAGTAGAGTTGGCGGAGCTTCTTGGCGATGGTGATCAGAGTGAAGGGCGTTAAGAAGGTCGTCGCCAAGGGCCGTACTTATTACTACCACCGCAAGACCGGGCAGCGAATTGAGGCGCCCCACGGAACTCTTGCCTTTGCTGATGAGGTGCGACGGCTCGACGAACGTGTGAGGCCCAAGCAACAAGCCGACAATCGGGCCAGGGCAGGTACGTTCGGAGAATTGGTCAACGCCTACCGAGCGAGCCCCGAGTTTACCGGTCTCGCTGAGCGCACGAAGAAGGACTACCAGAGAATCCTCGATTACTTGAAGCCGCTGCACGACTTCGATCTCTCAGCATTCGACGTCGCGCAAATCTGGGCTATTCGCGACAAGGCGAACACCAGGCATAAGCGCCGGTTCGCGAACTATGTTCTTCAAGTGCTCAGTCGTCTTTTCTCCTGGGGCGGCAAGCGCGGAATGGTGGTCGGGAACCCGGCTGCAAGCGTGGAACAGATTCGGCGCCCGCGCGATGCGCGGAAGGTGAACCGGGCGTGGCGGGAAGCGGAGGTCGAAGCTGTCCTTGGGGCTGCGCCACCGGCGCTGCTCGTGCCAATCGCTCTTGGGCTCTACACCGGCTTGCGCGAGGGCGATGTCATCCGCATCACCTGGGCAGCCTATGACGGGCAGGCGTTCGAGACGCGGCAGGGCAAGACCGGCGCTCCAATTTGGATCCCGGCACATAGGCGGCTCCGCGAGATCCTCGATGCGGCTCCGAGAGATGGCAGCACCCAAATTGTCATCGGCTCACGCGGCAGGCCGTTCACTGAGAACGGATTCCAATCGCGCTTTTTTAAGTTCATTCGAAAGCTCGCGGCAGAGGGCAAGATTGGCACCGGCCTCACCTTCCATGGCCTTCGCCACACCGCCAACAAAATGATGGCCGATGTCGGCTGCGACACTGCGACCATCGCCGCCGTGCTCGGCCATGCCGATGAGAAGATGGCGACGCACTACGCGAAGGAAGCCGATCAGCGTCGCCGCGCCAAGGCAGCGGTGGTCAGATTAGAACGGACGTCGGACAAAAAGTGGAAAACCGCCGAGAAAAAAGTGGAAAACTAGGGCGCGGCTGCTGACCTAAATAGGCCTCTAACTCATTGAAAGAACTCTGGCTGGGGGACTAGGATTCGAACCTAGACTGGCGGAGTCAGAGTCCGCTGTCCTACCGTTAGACGATCCCCCAAGCTTCGCGCCGGGCAACGCGCGGACCGAGCCGCGTGTCGGCGGCTAGATAACATAACGCTGTCGGCTTGTGTAGTCGCTCGCATGAGCGTGCCGGTCTGTGGAGCGACGTCAGGACGAATTGCCATGGCGGTTTCGACCGCACTATCGCACGTGAAATTTACTGGCTACGATACAGGCATGATCCGGCGCGCCTGCCGCGCTGCACCCGAAGTCTGACTGGTCGTTGATGTCGTCGTCCATTTTTCCCCCGCCCGGCCAGGCCGCCGCGGTGCCGCTCGCGGCGCCGGCAACGGCCGAGGCCCCGCCGGCCACGGCGCTGTACCGCCCGGCGGCGCCGCTCGCCCGCCGCAACGGGGTCGCTCGTCACGACTCATCGGGCGAGATCTACGCCGCCCTCGATCTTGGTACCAATAACTGTCGCTTGTTGGTGGCGCGAGCAAATGGCGCCAGCTTCCGCGTCATCGACGCCTTTTCGCGCATTGTTCGCCTCGGTGAGGGGATCGCCGCCAGCAGCGTCCTCTCGGAGGCTGCGATGTTGCGCACTCTCGATGCGCTAAAGATCTGCGCCGGAAAGATCGCCTATCGTGGGGTCACCCGGGCGCGCTACGTCGCCACCGAGGCATGCCGACGCGCCGCGAATTGCGACAGCTTCCTCGATCGCGTCCGCGAGGCGACGGGCATCACGATCGAGACGATCACCACCGCGGAAGAGGCCCGCCTCGCCGTCAATGGCTGCGCGCCGCTCCTCGACCCGACGCTACCTTATGCCATCGTGTTCGACATAGGCGGGGGCTCTACCGAGCTGGTCTGGCTAAGGCTGCCGGATGAGCCGTTCGGCGAGCCTCGTCTCCTCGGCATCGTTTCGCTACCCTTCGGCGTGGTCACCTTCACAGAGCGCTACGGCGGTGATGGCTTCAGTGCGGCGGCTTACGAGACGATGGTCGCGGAGGCGCAGGCATCGATGGCAACCTTCGCCCACGACCACGGAATTGCCGAGGCGGTGGCGAGTGGCGGCGTGCAGATGCTCGGCAGCTCAGGGACAGTGACGACGCTCGCCGGCATTCATCTCGGCCTGCCACGTTACAACCGCAGCATGGTCGACGGCAGCACGCTCCTTTTCGAGGAGATCCGCGTCGTATCGGCGGAACTCGCCGCCGGCGATTTTGCCACGCGCGCAGTGCATCCCTGTATCGGACGCGAGCGCGCCGATCTCGTCGTCGCCGGCTGCGCGATCCTCGAGGCGATCTGCCGGCTATGGCCGGTCGGTCGATTGCGTGTTGCCGATCGTGGCGTGCGTGAGGGCATCCTCTTCGATCTGCTCGCCGTGCGCTGAAGGGGACCCAGGAGACGCAGCGAAGGACATGGCGAAGAGCCGCGGCTCGGGCAAGGACGGGATCGCCGGCCGCAGCCTCGGGCGGCAGACGGTGATCCGTGTCAAGACGGCGAAGCGGCGCAGCGCAGCTTCGACACAGTGGTTGGCACGTCAGCTCAATGATCCCTATGTTGGCGAGGCGAAGCGTCAGGGCTACCGCTCGCGTGCCGCCTTCAAGCTGCTCCAGCTCGACGACCGCTTCCACCTGCTGCGACTGGGCAGTCGCGTCGTCGATCTCGGCTGCGCACCTGGCGGCTGGACGCAGGTCGCAGCCGAGCGCGTCAAGCCAGGCGAGGGCAGACATGGTATCGTCGTCGGTATCGATATATTGCCGATGGACCCAGTCCCGGGTGCGACGGTCATCGAGCTCGACTTCCTTGCCGCGGGTGCACCTGGGCGCCTCAAGGAGCTCCTCGCAGGTCCCGCCGACCTCGTTCTCAGCGACATGGCTGCACCGACGACCGGCCATGGCTCGACCGACCATCTCCGCATCATCGCCCTCGCCGAGGCGGCTTACGACTTCGCGCGCGAGGTCTTGGCGCCCGGCGGCAGCTTCCTCTGCAAGGTCTTCCAGGGTGGCGCCGAAGGCGACTTGCTCGCCGCGCTGAAGCGCGATTTCCAGACCGTGCGCCACGCCAAACCGCCTGCGAGTCGCGCCGAGTCGGCGGAGGTCTACGTCGTGGCAAGCGGGTTTCGCGGTAGGTAAGTTAGCTGTTAGCTATCGGCCTTCAACCGTCAGCAAAGCGCGATTTTCTTGGCCGAAAGCTGATGTTTGACAGCCGACGGCTCCGCCGCATACCAGCCCCGCACCAAGCTGCTTCCCTTGCCGGCTTCGATGTGTATAGTGCGACGCCACCTTGAGGCAAGGAGGCAGCATTGGAGATTCGGCAGGCATTCACGTTCGATGACGTGCTGCTGACGCCGGCAGCCTCCGCCGTCCTACCGACGGAAACAAGCACGCGAACCCGACTGACGCGCGCCATCGATCTCGGCATTCCGCTGATCTCTGCCGCCATGGACACGGTGACCGAATCGGCCCTTGCCATCGCCATGGCGCAAGCCGGCGGTCTCGGCGTCATCCACCGCAACATGTCGATCGAGCGCCAGGCTGACGAGGTCCGCAAGGTCAAGAAATTCGAGGCCGGGATGGTGGTCAATCCGCTCACCATCCATCCCGACGAGACGCTCGCCGACGCGCTGCGCCTGATGGCCGATCACAAGATTTCGGGCGTCCCGGTGGTCGAGCGCAACAATGGCCGTCTTGTCGGCATCCTGACCAACCGCGACGTGCGCTTCGCCAACGATCCCAAGCAGCGCGTCGCCGAGTTGATGACCAAAGACGGGCTCGTCGTCGTAACTGAGAGTGTCGGCCGCGACGAGGCGATGCGCCTGCTCCATCAGCACCGCATTGAAAAGCTGCTGGTCGTTGACGAGGCCTATCGCTGTATTGGTCTCGTCACCGTCAAGGACATCGAGAAGGCGCAGCGCTTTCCCGACGCCTCCAAGGATGCTCAGGGCCGGCTTCGCGCCGCCGCCGCGACCGGCACCGGCGAGGACGGGATCGCGCGCGCCGAGGCGCTGTTCTCCGCCGGCACCGACGTGCTTGTTGTCGACACCGCGCACGGCCACTCGGCACGCGTCATCGAGGCGGTGCGGCGCATCCGGCGGCTGTCGAACTACACCCAGATCATCGCCGGCAACATCGCCACCGCCGAGGGCGCCCGCGCGCTGATCGAGGCTGGCGCTGATGCGGTCAAGGTCGGCATCGGCCCGGGCTCGATCTGCACCACACGCGTCGTCGCCGGCGTCGGCGTGCCGCAGCTGACCGCAATCCTCGACGTCGTTGCGGAGTGCCGCAAGAGCGACGTGCCGGTGATCGGCGACGGCGGCATCAAGTTCTCCGGCGACTTGGCCAAGGCGATTGCCGCCGGCGCCGACTGCGCGATGCTGGGCTCGCTCTTCGCCGGCACCGACGAGGCGCCCGGCGAGGTCTTCCTCTACCAGGGCCGGACCTATAAATCCTATCGCGGCATGGGTTCGGTCGGTGCCATGGCGCGCGGTTCGGCCGATCGCTACTTCCAAGAAGAGGTTTCGAGCACGCTGAAGCTGGTACCAGAGGGGGTCGAGGGTCGTGTGCCGCACAAGGGTCCGGTCGGCAATATCGTCCACCAGCTCGTCGGCGGCCTGCGCGCTGCCATGGGCTATACCGGCAACCGCACCATCGCCGAGATGCAGAGGAACTGCCGCTTCGTCCAGATCACCTCGGCCGGCTTGCGCGAGAGCCACGTCCACGACATCGCGATCACTCGCGAAGCGCCTAACTATCGGCAGGACATGTGAGGAAGCTGTCGGCCGTCAACTCTCGGCCGTCAGCTTACGTTCGGATCTCGTGGCTGACGGCTGAGAACTGATGGCCGACCGTTTCTCATGACCCCGGGCGCGCGCATCCAAGCGGCAATCGAATTGCTCGACGTCATCGCCGCGGGCAAGGGCGCGGCCGACGACATCGTCGGCAACTATTTTCGCCGCCATCGGTTCGCCGGCGTCAAGGATCGCGGTGCCATCTCCGAGCACATCTATGCCGTTTTGCGCCAGCGGGCCGTGCTCGACTGGTGGCTGGAGCGGCTCGGCCGCGGTGCTCTCGCGACCGACGCGCGACGCCGTCTTCTTGCCGCCCTCGTCCTTGTCCAGGGTTGGGCGCCGGCGCAGGTCGAGCGTGCCTGCGACGGGGATCGCTTTCGGCCGGGGCGGCTGGCACCGGCCGAGCGTGAGCTGGTTGCCGCCCTTGTCGATCAGGCCATCGACCATCCAGCGATGCCGGACGACGTGCGCTGGAACTATCCGGCTTGGCTCGCCCCTTACCTGCGCGCGGCCTTCAACGCTACGCTTGGTCGTGAGATGGCGGCGCTCAACGGTCCAGCGCCGCTCGATCTGCGGGTCAACATTCTCAAAGGCGACCGGCTGAACGCCAAGATTGCCCTTGAGGGCGAGGGGGTAAAGGCGGAGGAGGGGCGCTACTCGCCCTATGGCTTGCGTGTTTTCGAGCGCATCCCGCTGGCCACGCTGGAGACTTTCCGTCGCGGTCTCATCGAAGTCCAGGACGAGGGCTCGCAGCTTGCAGCGCTGCTCGCCGACGCCCGTTCCGGCATGCGCGTAGTCGATTTTTGCGCCGGCGCCGGCGGCAAGACACTGGCGCTCGCCGCAGCGATGCACAATCGCGGCCATCTCGTCGCGTGCGACGTCTCGGAAAAGCGCCTGGAGCGAGCGACGCAGCGGCTGCGCCGCGCAGGCATCAGCATCGTGCAGCGCCGCGTCCTTACCAGCGAGCGTGACAAATGGGTCAAGCGCCACGCTGGCGGCTTCGACCGCGTCTTCGTCGACGCACCATGCACCGGCACTGGCACTTGGCGCCGTAACCCCGATGCGAAGTGGCGGCTGTCCGAGATGGATCTTGCCGAGCTGACCGCTCTGCAGAGCGCCATCTTGGAGAGTGCCGCCCGCCTCGTCGCGCCGGGCGGCAGGTTGATCTACGCTACCTGCTCCTTCCTGCGCGACGAGAACGAGGCGCAGGTCGAGCGCTTTCTCGCCGCTGCTCCCGATTTCGCGCCTCTGCCGATCTCGGCGGTGTGGCGCACGACGATCGGCGGCAAGCCGCCAAGCGCCGGCGACGTGCTGCGCCTGACGCCGGCGCGCCACGGCACCGATGGTTTCTTCGTCGCCATCTGCGAGCGGGCGAAGAAGGCCGGGGTCACGCCCGAACCCGAATCCATTGCAGCGCCATGACCCGCAACCGATCAGAGACCACCCGATGACCGACCGCATCCTCATTCTCGATTTCGGCAGCCAAGTGACCCAGCTCATCGCGCGGCGCGTCCGTGAGAGCGGCGTCTATTGCGAGATCCTGCCGTTCAACAGTGATGCCCACCGCATCGCCGAATTCGCCCCTGCAGCCATCATCCTCTCGGGCGGGCCGGCCTCGCTCACCGAGGCGGCGGCGCCGCGCGCGCCGCAGACGGTGTTCGAGATGGGCGTGCCGGTACTCGGGATCTGTTATGGCCAGCAAGCGATGTGCGCCCAGCTCGGCGGCAAGGTGGCGGCCTCCGACCATCGCGAGTTCGGCCGCGCCTTCATCGAGATCACCGGCGAATGCGCGTTGCTTGCCGATCTCTGGCCGAAGGGCAGCAAGGAGCAGGTATGGATGAGTCACGGTGACCGCGTCGAGGCGCTGCCCCCCGGCTTTCACGTCGTCGCCGTCAGCGAGGGTGCGCCCTTCGCCATTGTCGCCGATGATACACGCCGCTTCTACGGAACGATGTTTCACCCCGAGGTCATCCACACGCCGCAGGGCGCCGCCTTGCTCAAGAACTTCACCCATCGTGTCGCTGGCTGCCGCGGCGACTGGTCGATGGCCGCCTTCCGGGCCCAGGCGATCGGGCGGGTGCGGACGCAGGTCGGCAAGGGAAGGGTGATCTGCGGTCTCTCTGGCGGCGTCGATTCGGCGGTCGTCGCGGCGCTGCTGCACGAGGCGATCGGCGACCAGCTAACCTGTATCTTCGTCGATACTGGTCTCCTGCGTGGCGCCGAGGCGGAGGAGGTTGTGACCCTCTTCCGCGACACCTGGAACATACCCCTGGTCCACCGCGACGCCGGCGACCTCTTCCTCGCCAAGCTCGCGGGCGTCAGCGAGCCCGAGGGCAAGCGCAAGACGATCGGTGCGACCTTCATCGACGTCTTCGACGAGGAGGCGCACAAGATCGGCGGTGCCGAGTTCCTGGCGCAGGGTACGCTTTACCCCGACGTCATCGAATCGGTGAGCTTCACTGGCGGCCCCTCGGTCACCATCAAGTCGCACCACAATGTCGGCGGCCTGCCGGCGCGCATGAAGCTGAAGCTGGTCGAGCCGCTGCGCGAGCTCTTCAAGGACGAGGTCCGCGCCTTGGGCCGCGAGCTCGGCCTACCGGAACGCATGGTCAAGCGCCATCCCTTCCCGGGACCCGGACTCGCCATCCGCATGCCAGGCGAGATCACCGCGGAGAAGCTCGCCATCCTGCGCAAGGCCGATGCGATCTATCTCGAAGAGATCCGCAATGCCGGGCTCTACGATGCCATCTGGCAGGCCTTCGCCGTGCTTCTGCCGGTGAAGAGCGTCGGCGTCATGGGGGACGGGCGCACCTACGATCATGTCTGCGCCCTCCGCGCGGTGACCTCGACCGACGGCATGACGGCCGATTATTTTCCGTTTCCGCACGATTTCCTCGGCCGTGTGGCGACGCGAATAATCAACGAAGTCAAAGGCATCAACCGCGTCGTCTACGACGTCACTTCAAAGCCGCCTGGGACCATCGAGTGGGAGTAGAAATCGACGGTCTCGTCGATCATCCATACGCGATCGTCGATTGAAGCTCTGATTTCGATACGCTGATTTTCAGCCGATCGGTTTTGATCGCCTGAGTTCACGTCGGCGCTCGTGCCATTCAACCGATGCGATACGCCCGCAGCCCCGGGGGCGCCTAGCTCCCACGCCCGGCCAAGCGAGCCATCGCCCATCGAAGACGACGAAATCCGCCATCAGGGCGCTGAAGCTGCGCGGCAATAAATTAGGCTTGACTAATTGATTAGTATGCACTAATGTATCGCTCATGACCCAAGCCGCCGCCATCGACACTGTTCTTCGCACGCTTGCCGATCCCACGCGGCGCGCCGTGTTCGAGCGGGTGGTTAAGTCCGACGAAATTACCGTGGGCGAGCTGACGCGCGGGAGCGGCGTTACGCAGGGCGCCATCTCCCAACACCTCAAGTCCTTGAAGCTGGCCGGCCTGGTCGCCGAGCGCCCCGAGGGCCGCAACGTCTATTACCGCGCCCAGCCTGAAGGCCTCACGCCGCTCGTCGATTGGATGAGCCACTACGGCGTCTTCTGGCGCGAGCGTTTCGCCAACCTCCGAACCCTCCTGAAAGAAATCGATCCATGAACGACGCCGCGAAGTCCGACACGCAAGACATCGTGGTTGACGAGGTCTTCCCACATGCGCCGGAGACGATCTGGAAAACGCTGACAACCGGCGAACTGATCGGCCGCTGGTTGTTGATGGCGCCGACAGGGTTCGAGCCCGTGAAGGGCAAGCACTTCACGTTCCAGACAACGCCGG
>WNFD01004541.1_pt1 | contig 13906 bp, 9 predicted proteins | sample 5400491 | NCBI WGS metagenome assembly WNFD01 (sample SAMN13153343, study PRJNA577476) | soil metagenome | isolation source: 120 cm saprolite under Douglas fir tree site 2 hole 2 replicate 2 | place: USA:California | collected 2015-04-18
CAAATTGATTCCGTTCCGCCTTGCGCTTCTCCATCGCCAGCTTCTCGGCACCGATGCGTTCGGCCTCGAGTTGGCGGCGCTCGATGCGGTTGTTCAGGAAAACGCTGACGGTGCGGGCGATCGCGCCGATTTCGTCGTGACGATCGGCGTGCCGAACTTCGATGTCTGTCCTGCCTTCGGCGAGAACCGTCAGTGTTGCCGTCACGGCCTTCAGAGGCTTGGTGACGCGGCGGACGATCAGCATTGTCATCCCGAGTACGAGCAGAGCGGCAACAGCCGCTGCAATCGCCATGGCCGAGAGCGCCTGCCACAGCATGCTGTCGAGCTGAGCCGTCGGAATGCCGACATAGACGATGCCGATCACCTTGCTGCCGGCACCGAACACCGGTTGATACGCCGTGTAGAAACGATTTCCGAACAGCATCGCCGGGCCCTTATAGGCCTCGCCGCGGCGGACGACGGCTTGCCCCGGATGATCCGCCGCAAGCTGCGTGCCGACCGCCCGGTCGCCATTTTCTTTTTTCACATTGGTGGTGCGGCGGACAAACTGCTGCGACGCGTCGTCGTAGACGAACAGCGTGGCGTTGCCGCCGACATAGGAGGTTGCCCGATCGACGATCTTGTGGTCGCTGAATTCAGGCATCTGCGGAATTTCAATACGCTCGACCACGCCGTCGCGAATGGCGATCTTCGCGTTCGGGAAGGTTTCGCCGAAGGCGAGACTGAGCGTGCGCAAGTTGGCGTCGATATCGCGCAGGGCGCGCGTGTCGAAGTCGCGCGACAACGACCAGTATCCCGCCCCCACCACCAGCGCGGTATTCACCGCGATCAGCAGCGCCGCGCTCAGGACCGCCTTCGGCCCGAGGTTAAGTCGCAAAAGAGCAAAGCTCTTTTCTCTAGATCCAAACGCCATGCCGAGCTCTCCAGGAAATCGGTTCTGATTGTAGAGACTTGTTTTTACGATTCCCTTTACGATCAGCTTGGTGACCGCCGGCTGCGCATGACAAAGCGCGTGCGTCCGTTACTCCGATACCTTGAAATGGACAAGCAACAGCGCTGACAAGACGGATGCCCATTCGTTAGGCGTAATTCGCGTCGGCTCCGATCAGGATTTTTTCGCCATCTGGGCGAGCGCGGCATCAGTGCGATGTAGCCGTAAGGTCCCAATCCGCGACCGACGAATCTTCGAATGCCGGCGATGCTCGTCGCGGGCGTGGATGTTGGAGAATGTTGCCTTCGTGATTCGACTGACGGAAGGTGAGGTCGAGCCCAAACCCGCTGCGTGGTGCATGCAGCTTTCCTCAATCTGCGCCAACGTGGTCGTCCCGTAAATGCGCGCGGCTCACATACGCCCAATCGATTGAGGTTGGGACCGTTTCAAAATCATCAATCTTTTCATGGGGTGTCGTTGGCGTGGCGTGAGCTTTCGAAATGTTTCGCGGGTGACGAGCAACGGTACAGCGCGCGGCGCAATCGAGTGGCGAAATGAGGGCGAGGTGTCTTCTCTTGACGGTCGCCGCGGCGGCTTGTCAGTTCAACCGAACCGGGGCAGCATCGCGACTAGACCGCCGATGCAGATGCCGGTTCGCTCGATCTCAAAATCACATATTCAGGGCTTGAATTTGCCGGACCTGACAGACAGCGTCGAATTCCTGCGCGGTGGATTCTGGCGGCGGGCGGTCGCACTTTTTATTGATCTGGTCGCGGTCGTCGCTGTTCTGCAGATGGCCGCGCTGGCGTTGTTTCCGCTGTCGAACGGGCACGTGCAGTTTTCCGCGGGCTTGTTGTATGCCCTCAACTGCGAATACCTGGAGTCGGTGCCGAAGGGACTGTCGATATCGGTCGAGTTCGACGCCAATTCAATTGCCGATTGCCAGCAAAGCCTGCTGGGCCTGCCGACATCCCGCGCCTTAAGCGTAAGCAGGATTACGCGCGACAGCGCCGTGACCAAGGTGGCGCAAATCCGCCACATGCTTGACGCGGAGGGCAAGCCGGCAAGCGGTTTGCCGCTCGACATCTTGATCCTGCCGTTGCTGATCGCCTTGCGCTTCGCGCTCGACCGTATCGGGGGAAGTATTGGCCGCAGGATTTGCTGCATCCGGCTGTCAAACGGATTGGGCGGGCAATACCCGCCACCGGCTGCATCGATGAACCGGCGCTACGCGGCGCTGGCGCTGCCGTTGGCGCCGGTCTGGATCTGGTCGTCCTGTGCCGCGCTGTTTCCAGGCTCGGAACTGGTTGACCCCCGGTTGTACTGGCTGTGCTGGGTCGGGACCGGCATTCCCTTGCTGATTGCAGCGCTTGAGGCCGCGGATTCCATCATCCGGCGCAGGGACGCCTTTTATGATCGCATCGCGGGCACTTCCGTGCTGCGCCTTGACGAAAAAAAAGCCGTCATTGCGATGGCAGGTGTCTCAACACCGCCCAGTCTCGGTCAAAGCGATTCGTCCCGTCCGCACATCATGCCGGAACCGTCATACGTGCCGCCTCCGCTATTGCCGCAGCAGGCATCCCGATCGCGCAACTATATCGCGCGGCACTGGCGCGGCGAACTTTCGCTGCCGGTGTCGTATTGGCTGAACGGCATCCTCGGCGCCGTGGTGGTCGGCGCCACGGTCGGCGTGCTGGCCTACGCCATCAACCAGCAGAGCGATGCGCAGCCGATGCTGTGGCTGTTCTCCCTGATCGCCACCTGGACCTCAGCCGCGCTGCTGACGATCTGGCAGGCGGTCGGGGTGTGGCGCTCGGCCACCCGATACCGGCAACGCGGCAAGCGATTTTGGGGCGCCGCTGCTAAGGCGCTGGTGCTGCTCGGCGTCGCGCAGCTCGCGGCAAATTTCGTGATGGTCGGCACCGCGCAAATGGCCGGCATTTATGAAATCGTGAGCGGCGACGCCCGCGTCGGCCCGCATCAATTTCACATCCTCGCCAATGGCGAAACCCTGGAATTTTCCGGCGGCATCACCTTCGGCGTGACCCAGGAGCTTGAACGATTTCTGAATGCGATGGCGGGCGTCCGCTCCGTGCGGCTCAATTCCACCGGCGGACGCATCCTCGAAGCCCAGAAGATGTCGGATATGATCAGGAGCCGGGATCTGGCGACCGTCGTCGCGGTGGATTGCCTGTCGGCCTGTACCATCGTGTTCCTCGGCGGCAAGGAGCGCCTGATGCTTCCGAGCGCGCGGCTTGGCTTCCATCAGCCGGCCTTTCGCGGCATGACGGCAGCCGACCGCCGCGCCGCGATCGCGACCGAACAGCTGCGGCTGCAGGAATTCGGATTGAGCAGCGCATTCGCAGCGCGGGCGACCAGCGCCTTGCCGAGCGGCATGTGGTATCCCGACAAGGACGAACTCGTCAGGGAGCGCGTGGTAACGCGCGTGCTTTCGCCCACTCAGGAAAGCCCGATCGACAGGCCGTTTGTCGATACATCATCGCCTGATGCCGGCGGCACCGACATGCCGATCGCCCGTGTAACGGTGCCAAATGCCGCGCGATCGGCGCCCGCGGCCGGTCTTTCCGGCACCGGCGATTCGACGGCGTCCACCGGCGCTGAGGCTTACGGACCGGTCCGGAACAGGGTTCCGGCAGATTTGCTGAAGCGGCTATCCAGTGTGCCGCGCAAGACGGCGGTGATTCCGCAGTTGGCGCCGCCGCCGAAATAGCGGCTAACGGAAGATGGAACTTCAAAACAAGACAGCCGGGTCTTTCGACCCGGCCATCAAAACTTTTTCAGCACTAAAAACCGACGAAGACTTTAGCTCGCCTTCGCCGCCGGTGCTGCCGCCGCCGTCTTCTTCTCGATCTGGCGCTTAAGCTCGAGCGCCCGGGGCGAAAGTTCCGCCGCCTTGGCCTTGATCATGAACGCATCGAAGCCGCCGCGATGATCGACGGTCTTGATCGCATTGGTCGAAACCCGCAACCGCACGTTCCGCCCCAGCGTATCGGAAATGAAAGTGACGTTGCACAGGTTCGGCAGGAACCGGCGCTTGGTCTTGATATTGGAGTGGCTTACCTTGTGGCCCACCAGCGGGCCCTTGGCCGTCAGTTCGCAGCGCCGCGACATCGCGAAATCCTCTTTCATCCCCGGGCTCGAATCCCTCGGGGGTTCAAATTCACGTCCATTTCAGGAACCGCGGACGTATAGGGGGAGAGCGGCAAGCCGTCAAGGAAGGCACCCAAGATTTTGCGCCGGCCCCACCCCCGGGGAAAACCGGTTTAGCAAGGAGTTCCATCGGCTTAGGCCGTCATATAAGCGGCGCAATCGCCGCCGAAATCATGCTTTCGCGCAGGCTCCCGCGGCGAAGCTGCGGATTTGTTTAAAAGCGCGCCGATCCGTTGTTTGCCGGACATTTTTGCCTAAATGAACAACCGATCGCGCCGACATCAGGACCGCCCTTTAGTGACCACGCGCAGCATGATTTCGCCCCGGCTGGCAGAACCGGCGTTGCGGGTGCTGAGCAGCCTGTGCGCCGGCACATTCGTGTTGCTCGCGGCGCCGTCGGCCTTCGCCCAGGGCAAGCTCGATGCGCGTTATGAGGCGACGCTGGCAGGCATTCCCGTCGGCAAGGGCGCCTGGACCATCGATATTTCGGACGATACGTTTTCCGCGGCGGCCTCCGGCGGCACCTCGGGACTATTGAAGGCGTTCGCCGGTGGTTCCGGCACCGGCGGAGCCCAAGGCCGCGTCGTCAACGGTGGGTTGGTGGCGTCCAGCTATTCCGCCACCACCACGACATCCAAAAAATCCGAAGCCATCCGCATGGTTTTGTCCGGCGGCAACGTCAAGGAATATGTGATCGAGCCGGAGCCCCCGGTCGAACCGGAGCGGCTTCCCGTGACCGATGCGCAGCGCCGCGGAGTCTATGACCCGATGACGGGATCGATGCTGCGGGTGCCGGGGTCGGGCGATTCGCTCAGCCCCGACGCCTGCCGCACCGGGGCTGCGATTTTCGACGGCCGCATGCGCTATGACCTCAAGCTCGACTTCAAACGCATGGAAACGGTGAAGGCCGAAAAGGGCTATCATGGCCCGGTGGTGGTCTGCGCGATCTATTTCACGCCAGTCGCCGGCTATATCCCCGACCGCCCCGTGATCAAGTACCTCGCCGCCCAGCGCAACATCGAAATCGCATTCGCGCCGATCGCCGGCACCCGCATCCTGGTGCCGTTCCGGATGGTGATCCCGACGCCGCTCGGCACCGCCATGCTGGAAGCCACCCAATTCATCACTCAGGCGTCGCCGCCGCGGGTCGCCAAAACGCAATGATCCTCAGCCGCCGGCCGCCTGAAAGCGGCCGCGAGCGAATTTGTGAGGCGTGCGGGGATTGAAAAATCCGGTCTGCTCGGTTGACTCACAGCTTGACTCTTGGCTCGATCGCGATGCGCATGCAGTTAACGACTTCGCCGCCAAACCGCAGCTTGTCGAGCCGCGCTAAACTTGATCTAGTGCCGCGATGAGGTGTCAGTGCGAGATGTTGCGGTGAACGAAACCGGAGTTGGTCCGAGTCAGCGATTCGGGCGCGATTCGTTCCGGACTCGTTCCAGAGCTTAAGCCGCGACCTCAATGCGTCGCATTGTGAAACACTCCTCAAAAGCCAGCGACGCAGAAACTCCCGGAAAACATGGCCTTTTCGTCATCACCGCCCATTTTCGCAAACGAACGGGCTCCCGGCGCCGGCGTCACCGCGGTGCTCGGGCCCACCAATACCGGCAAGACCCATCTGGCGATCGAGCGCATGCTCGCCCATTCCTCCGGCGTGATCGGTTTGCCGCTGCGTCTGCTGGCACGCGAGGTCTATAACAAGATCGTCGATCGCGCCGGTGTGGACTCAGTTGCGCTCATTACCGGCGAAGAGAAGATCAAACCGCCGAAGGCGCGGTTCTGGGTTTCCACCGTGGAAGCGATGCCCCGGGATCTCGATGTGTCGTTCCTGGCGGTCGATGAAATCCAGATCGCGGCCGATCTGGAACGCGGGCACGTCTTCACCGATCGCATCCTGCATCGACGCGGCCGCGACGAAACGCTGCTGCTTGGCGCCGCCACCATGCGCCCGATCATCGAGCGGCTATTGCCCAGCGCCAGCATCGTGACACGGCCGCGGCTGTCGCAGCTTGAATTCGCCGGCGACCGCAAGATCTCGCGGCAGCCGCGGCGCACCGCGATCGTGGCGTTTTCGGCTGATGAAGTTTACGCCATTGCCGAACTGATCAAGCGCCAGCATGGCGGTGCGGCGGTGGTGCTGGGGTCGTTGTCGCCGCGCACCCGCAACGCCCAGGTGGCGATGTTCCAGTCCGGCGACGTCGACTACCTGGTCGCGACCGATGCGGTGGGGATGGGGCTCAACCTCGACGTCGACCACGTCGCCTTCGCCTCCGACCGCAAATATGACGGTTATCAGTTCCGCCGCCTCAATCCATCCGAATTCGCCCAGATCGCCGGGCGGGCCGGCCGCGCCACCCGCGACGGCACCTTCGGCACCACCGGCCGCTGCGCGCCGTTCGAGCCGGAACTGGTCAATGCGCTGCAGAATCACACCTTCGAGAGCGTGAAGGTGCTGCAATGGCGCAATTCGAAGCTGGATTTCTCTTCGCTCGGCGCCTTGCAGGTGTCGCTGGCGCTGACGCCCTCCCACGAAGCGCTGACCCGCGCGCCGATCGCGGAGGATCTGCGGGTACTCGATCACGCCGCGCGCGACGCCGACGTGCGCGAGATGGCGCATGGCGCCGCCGCGGTGGAACGGCTGTGGGATGCTTGCCAGATTCCGGATTACCGCAAGATCGCGCCGGCCGCGCATGCCGAGCTGGTGACGACTTTGTTCGGCTTTTTGATGCAAAAGGGCAGGATTCCGGACGCCTGGTTCGCCGCCCAGGTCGAGCAGGCCGATCGCGTCGATGGCGATATCGACACGCTATCGAGCCGGATCGCGCAAATCCGGACCTGGACCTTTGTCGCTAACCGCCCGGACTGGCTGGCGGATCCCGAACATTGGCAGGGGATCGCGCGCGACGTCGAAAATAAATTGTCCGATGCGCTGCATGAACGGCTTACGGAGCGTTTCGTTGATCGCCGTACCAGTGTATTGATGCGCCGCCTGCGGGAAAACACGATGTTGAATACGGAAATTGGCAAGACCGGCGAAGTGATCGTAGAGGGCCATGTGATTGGCCGCCTCGACGGTTTCACGTTTGCGCCCGACACGGCTGAGGCCGGCTCCGATGCCAAGGCATTGCAGGCGACCGCGCAAAAAGCGCTGGCCGGAGAAATCGACGCGCGCGCCGAGAAATTATCGGCCGCCCCCGACGATCAGTTTGTGCTGACATCGGACGCCACCATCCGCTGGACCGGTGACGCCGTGGCAAAGCTGGTTGCGGCCGATGACGCGCTGCATCCGCGCATTCGCATCATTTCCGACGATCGCTTGACCGGCGCGCCGCGCGAAGCGGTACAGACGCGGCTCGATCTGTGGCTGAAGACGCATATCGAAAAGCTGCTGGGGCCGCTGTTCGACCTCGCCAAGGCCGAGGACATCACGGGGATAGCGCGCGGGATCGCATTTCAACTGATCGAGGCGCTGGGCGTGCTGGAACGTTCGAAGATCGCGGCCGAGATGAAGGATCTCGACCAGCCGTCGCGGGCCTCGTTGCGCAAATACGGCGTGCGGTTCGGAGCCTATCATATCTACCTTCCGGCGCTCCTGAAGCCGGCGGCGCGCGCGCTGGCGTCGCTGTTGTGGGCGCAGAAGCAGGACGATGTCGACCTGTCGGCGCTGTCGGGCGCGCAGCACCTCGCGGGCAGCGGCCGCACGTCGTTCCCGGTCGACAAGCTGCTCGATCGCGATGCCTATCGCGTGCTGGGCTATCGGCAATGCGGCGAGCGCGCCGTGCGGGTCGATATTCTGGAGCGTCTCGCCGATCTGATCCGCCCCGCGCTGTCGTGGCGCGAAACGGCGCCGGGCGGAAAGCCTCCGGGCGCGTTCGACGGCCGCGGCTTCGTGGTCACACAGGCGATGACCTCGCTCACCGGTTCAGCCGGCGAAGATTTCGCCTCGATCCTGCGTGCGCTCGGCTATCGCATGGAGCGCCGCCCGGCGCCGCCTCCGAAGCCGGCTGCGATCGAAGCAATTGTGGAAACCGCGCCGCCTGATGTCGCCGCTCCGGAGATTTCGTCTCCAGAGGCGTCGTCGCCGGAAGGCGCACCTGCCGACGCAGCTGCGCCGGAGCCGGTGACCGCTACCGAGACAGGCGACATCGCAGGCATCGCCGTTGCAGACATCCCCAATGACGCACCGCCCGCCGCTGAAGAGAAGGCGGCATCGTCCGCGACGTTACTTCCCAATGTCGCGTTCTCGTCGGTTTCGAGTGAGAACGCGGCCGCGGCAGTCGAAGGCAATGTGATCGAAGGCAATGTGATCGAAGTTCTGCCGGATACCGCAGCTTCAACCGAAGCTCCAGTGTCCGAAGCTCCGGCGACAGAAGCGCCGCAAGTTGAGGCCGCCGCTGAAACAACGGCAGAGAGCGTCGCAGTGGGCGACGTTGCAGCGGCGGATGCGGATACCGCTGTCGCAACAGCGCCTGATGCCGTTGCGGTTCCGGAGATGGTGGATGTCTGGCGGCCCGGTGGCCGATCGGAAGAGCGCCGGCCGCGCCATGACCGCAGCCGTCATCGCCATCAGGACCGTCCGCAGGAAGGCGTTCAGCCGGGTGCCGCTGCGGCCGAGGCCACTGACGGTGCCAAGCGCGAGCGCCACGGTCGCGGACGGCGCGACCGCGGCAACGATTTCCGCAAGCCCCGTGGCGATGCGCCGGTCGAAGCCGCAGCGGCGGCTCCGGCGGAAGGTGCGCCGGTTCGCGAGCCACGTGACGACAAGGGCCGCCCCTCCCGCGAGCGCTTTGCGGGCAAGGGCAGGGAAACGGACAAGTACAAGGGCAAATCCGGCGGTGGGCGCGACCACGGCGCCCGCGACAAAGGCGGACGCGACAAGCGCGAGGGCGGGCCGTCGCATCGGCAGTTCGCGACCACCGCGCCGCCGCGCGAACGCGAGCGCCCGGTCGATCCCAATTCGCCGTTTGCCAAACTGGCGGCGCTCAAGGAGCAGCTCACCGCCAACCGTAAGGATCAGCGTTAGCGCACGATCCGGAGCCGAATGACCGCGATCGCGCAAAGTAGTCCCCGTCTTCCCGGATGAGCGATTTCGTTGTTGAGTGATGCTGCTCAAGACAAGGGGATCGCGCATCCGGTCTGTTCTCGAATTGGTGTCGCTTGGAGCGCCAGCGTCTCGATAAGTGGTTGTGGCACGCGCGGGTGGTGAAGGCCCGCACCAGCGCTGCCGCGCTGATCGAGGCCGGCCATGTCCGCATCAATGGCGTGCGCGAGAAGGCGCCCGGCCATGCCGTGAAGGCCGGCGACGTGCTGACGATCGGGCTTGATCGTACGGTCCGCATCCTCAAGGTCGTCGGATTTGCAGAGCGGCGGGGCGATGCGTCTGCGGCGCGCGTGCTGTACGACGATTTGCAGGACCGGCGGGAATAACTATCTGCGTGTTAGCAAAACGAGCCGCCGTAGAACCGCTTGAAAACGGCTCTCGGGTGCGACGTGCTTGACTTGCGGCTGCGGAGTTCCTGCGCTACGCAAACGACACAAATTGACCCGTTCCGGAGCCTTGGATGACTTACGTCGTCACTGAAGCCTGCATCAAATGCAAATATACCGATTGCGTCGAGGTCTGCCCCGTGGACTGTTTCTACGAAGGCGACAACATGCTGGTCATCCATCCGGACGAATGCATCGACTGCGGTGTGTGCGAGCCTGAATGTCCCGCCGATGCCATCAAGCCCGACACCGAGCCCGGATTGGAAAAATGGCTCGAGGTGAATACCGAATATGCCAAGAGCTGGCCGAACATCACCCAGAAGAAGGAATCCCCGGCCGACGCCAAGGATTATGAGGGGATGGAAGGTAAATTCGAGAAATATTTTTCTCCGGCTCCAGGTACCGGTGACTGATTTAACGCTCAGGTTCTGGCCGGAAATGTGACACCGTTTTCGGTCCTCACCGGTTGCAGACCTTAACCCTAATCCGGGGGATACGGCCGAAAGCGGCCTCGCAGCGCCTCGAATGGGCCATAAATCATTGATTTTCACGGAAAATGTGCTATATTGGGCTGTAAGCGAGCCGAACCCGGCAATGCCACCGTTCGTGGTCCCTATGGGTTCCCGTGAAAACATCGAACAGGGGCGTGGCAGTTCCGCGCGCAGGCTGTGTCACAGAAAACGCGTAAAAAGAGTGCTTCCAAGAGTCCCAAAGGTGCTGCCGCGGCCAGCCGCGGTGCAACCAAGAGCCGCGTCCGGTCTTCCGTTAAGGATACCCGGAAGCCATCCAAGGCCTCGGCTGCCAAATCCTCAAAAAACAAAAGAAGCGCAATGCCAAACAAGACTGCAAAAACTGCCGCGAAAGCGACGGGTTCGAAGTCCACTGCTTCGAAGGTCGCTCCCGCCAAGACTGCTCCGAAGACCGTCGCAAAGGTTGCGGTCAAGCCCGTGGTCGCCAACAAGCCCGCGGCGGTCGCACCGCGTGTCGAAGAGCCGAAGAAGGTTTTGACCCAGCGCCAGGGCTTCAAGACCAACGAATTCGTGGTGTATCCCGCGCACGGCGTTGGCCAGATTCTGGCGATCGAAGAGCAGGAGATCGCCGGCGCCAAGCTTGAACTGTTCGTGATTAATTTCATGAAGGACAAGATGACGCTGCGGGTGCCGACCGCGAAGGTTGCCAATGTCGGCATGCGCAAGCTGTCGGAGCCGGCATTGGTCAAACGCGCGCTGGAAACCCTGAAGGGCCGCGCGCGCGTCAAGCGCACGATGTGGTCGCGCCGGGCGCAGGAATATGAGGCCAAGATCAATTCGGGAGACATCGTCGCGATCGCCGAAGTGGTGCGCGATCTTTATCGCTCGGAATCGCAGCCCGAGCAGTCCTACAGCGAACGTCAGCTCTATGAAGCGGCGCTCGATCGCCTGTCGCGGGAAATCGCCGTCGTGCAACACGGGACGGAAACCGAGGCGGTGAAGGAAATCGAAGGCCAGCTCGCCAAGAGCCCGCGCCGCGGCGCCAAGGCGGAGACCGAAGTCGAAGCCGACGGTGAAGCCGATGCGGATGCCGATGGCGACGATACCGCAGTCGCGGACGAAGCGGCGTAAGCAGCTTCGCAGATCCAGAATTCAAAAGCCCGGTCTTTAGACCGGGCTTTTTTGTTTGGGCTGTCATTCCGGGGCGCGCTGAAAGCGCGAACCTCAGATGTGCGATTGCACATCGGGGAATTTCGCGATTCCGGGTTCGACGCTGCGGGTCGCCCCGGAATAACGCTTCGCGTCAGTCCACCACGATCTTCACAAGGTCCCGCACCTTGACCTGGGCGTGGGCGTCGAGCCCGTTGAGGATGCGGAAACGCTCCGTCGGGCGGTCGACCGCGGCCATGCGGTGCGCCAGCGATTCAACGGTGTCGCCGGGTTGCGCGGTAATGACTTTTATTCGAAGCGGCCGCGCCGCCTGAATTTCCTCCAGCGTCAAGCGGCGGAAGGAATTCACGGTTTCGCGCGCGTTGCGGTCGCTCTCGGTGGTCTTCTGCTTGGCGGCGAAAATGAAGCGGTAGACGTCGCTGCCGAAGCGCAGCGCGTAGACCCTGAATTGCCATTGATCGCCTTGCGCGGTGGCCGATGCCGCCGGGAAGCCATTGATCGTCAGATCCTCGGTCGAGGCTTTTTCGACGTTTTCCATCCAGCCCGAATTGAGGTAGTCGCTGAGCGACTGTTCCGCCGGTACTCTCACGACATCGAAGCGCATGGCCTGGGTGCCGCCTTCACGCACACCGATCACGGCCTGCGCGGTATTGTCCAGCGTGAACGTATCGGGTGCGGCGAAGGTGAAGCCGAGCTTGGGATGCAGGAAGCGCCGGCCCCGAACGAATCCCTCGCTCGGATCCTCCCCGTAGACGATGTTGTCGATGGCGGCGAGATAGGTTTCGCGGTCGCGCTCGCCGCCCTCGGGCGAGGTGAACTGCCTGGCCCGCGCCTGCGCGTTCTGTACGCGCTCCGGCGTTGCCGGATGCGAGGAGAGAAAATCCTGCGCGCGCGGATCGAGCGAGGTCTTTCCCACTTTCAGCTCGGCGTTACGCTCCATCGACGTCAGGAAACGCGCCGCGCCAAAGGGATCGAAATGGGCGCGCGCCGAAATACCGACGCCGATACCGTCCGCCTCGAATTCCTGGGCGCGCGAAAAGCTCGCCATCGTCAGCTTGGTTTTCGCTAGCGCAAGTGCCGTGAGGTCGGGATCGTTACCCATGTCGGTGACGACGCGGGTGACGACGGCGGCCTGACGCGCCTGATCCTCGCGGATCGAGGCGTGTTTTGCCAGCACATGCGCCATCTCGTGGCTCAGCACCGAGGACAATTCCGAGGTATCGCTGGCCAGCGCGATCAGGCCGCGCGTCACGTAAAGCTGCCCGGTCGGAAGCGCGAACGCGTTCACCGCGCCCGAATTGAGGATGGTCACCTTGTAGGCCTGGTCGGGGCGATCCGAGGCCGCAACCAGCCGATCCACCGTCTTGCCGATCAGGGCTTCCAGCTTAAGATCGTCATAGGAACCGCCATAGGAGGATAGAATCCGCTCGTGCTCGCGCTCGGCGGCCGGGGTTTGCGCGACCGTCCGGGCCGATCTGAGCGGGTTTGCCGTCGGAATAGGGGTCTGAAACCGGGCGGCATCGCCGCAGGCAGCCAGCGCAAGGGCGACGCATAGCAAAATCGGCGCAGCCAAAAGGCGACGAATCATCCACGTCTCGTGCCGTTCCGCACACTCTGCCACTTCAGCTACTCGTACCCGTCCAGAGAGCTAATTTTCGCCAAGCAACTCAATCTGCCCCGCCTGGAGCACTTCGATTCGCGGCCCGCCGCGCGCCTCGACCCAGCCGCGAACACGAATCCGTCGATTCTCGAGAGACTTAACGAAGATACCGGCAGCCTCGAGGCCCGCTGTCACGCGCCTTGAAATAGTCACAGCAAAGCCCCGTGTCCAGCTCCGTCCGAAGTTTAGATAAGTCCTTGCCCCAGCCTGTCGGACCGACAAAACCTTGCCCTCGACCACCGCAAATCGCCCAATCCCGGCCAAGATATCGCCCGGACTTTCCGCGTTTTTTATGGCGGCGGGATCAGCCCAAGTGCCTCGTTTTGCATCTCGCGCCGCGGTCTCGGCGGCAAATAGGACCATAGCACAGTTTTTGTCGGTTACGGTGGTCGAAACCAGCGCCTCGCCCTGCGCCAGCAGCAGACCCTGCACCGAGGTTTCCGAATCATCCAGAAACACAAAAGCCGGCTGGCGGCCATACCGGTCGGGCGTGTCGTCTTCCCCGCGCAGTGTTACCTCGCGGCCCGCCACAATTGCCGCCAGCGCCGATGTGCGGCTAGCCTTTTCGGCCACGACCGGCTCGATGCCGGCGAGGCGGACCTCGCGACCGTCCTGCAGGCGAAAGCTGCGCGAATCGATCACGGCGGCGACCCGGCCCTCACCCTGCGGTTCGAAGGCGCATCCGGCCGCAACCGCCGGACCGGCCGCGACGGCAACCAGCATCAGGCCCCACCACGGCAGCGCTACCGCGATAAATCCGCCGCGCCGCGGGCCCGTTCTGGTCACCGGTTCCATCACGCTGCTCGATGCCGGCCCGATTGCTGTATGTTGACGATTTCCGAGAAAGGTCTTTATCCGAAATTATCCTGGTGACGAAGGGGGGAGAGATGGAAGTCAACGGCATCGCGCATATTTTTCTGACCGCGTCGAATTTCGAACGCTCCCGTGAGTTCTATCGCAAGCTGCTGCCGTTTCTCGGGCTGAAGCCCGTCATCGATACCGAGACAAGTTATTACT
>WNFD01004542.1_pt1 | contig 13906 bp, 14 predicted proteins | sample 5400491 | NCBI WGS metagenome assembly WNFD01 (sample SAMN13153343, study PRJNA577476) | soil metagenome | isolation source: 120 cm saprolite under Douglas fir tree site 2 hole 2 replicate 2 | place: USA:California | collected 2015-04-18
CATCATCACGGTCCGAGGACTCGGCTACAAGTTCGAGCCTGGCGGATAGCAGCGCGCCGTGGGCAGGAGGCCAAGCGGCCTAGCCTGGGGCCCAGCCTAAGTTCCTGGTCAGGGCGAGCGAGTCAGGGCGAGCTACTCGGTGAGGGCGTCGCCGTGGCGCGCCTGCCATTAGCCGCCTTGGCCGAGTGACTTGCGCCCCTTATCGGGCTGGGTGACGAGGTTGGCGGCGGCGAGAACGTCGAGTAGTTCGACACGCTCGGCATCACCGGGACGGGCAGCGTCTTGGTCCCTGCCTTCTGGAAGATCAGGTCGATCGTGATGACGGAGCCGCCCGCGAGCGGCTTGACCAGTTGCTGCAGAACGATCAGCGGCTTGGGGCCGGTGAGCAGGACCCTGGACTGGGACCCGAGCTTGATGCCGCCGACGGGCAACCGCACGGACCGCGCGATTCCCGGTGCCTTGATCGCGATCAGGCGGTCTGCTTGGCCGATGTTAACCAGGCCAAGGAAGAGGCCAGCGTTCTGGCCGCGGTGCAGGACAGCGCCGACAGGCGGGCCGAGCACGAACAGGTTGCTGATCGTGATGCTGTCGCCGGTGCCCGCGGAGGCGACGGTGCCGTCCGTCGGCTGGTGCCATTGCAGGGTCGGCGCGTTGTTTCCTGCCTCGCATCCCACGATGACCGGCACTAGCGCGACCGCGGCCGCGATCAGAATGCGGCGCGGCACCACGCCGCAGCGGCTGCTCCGGATCACCGAGCCTCCTCGTGCTTGTCGGGTCGCATCTGGCCAGACCTCGCACAGCGTAGCGGCGCGGATCGCACTTCTCGCAGCCGGCCCGCCGGGTTCCCGCTGCTACGTCACTCGCGCGGCTAAGTCGCTTCTGCGGACGCCTAGTGCGGTTGCCGCAGTTGCTGCAGCTTGTGACCCAGATCGAAGCCCGGGCTCAACGCGCGTTCGACTGTCATGCCGCCACGGCCATCGACAAGCACGATCGTCGGGCCCTGCGGCCGCGAGATCGACTTAAGCGCGTTATCCGCGTCTAGGGCCACGAAGGCCCTTCCCTCCGCCGAGGCGGGCACCAGCTTGTCGAGCTCGGCAATGCTGACTCCACGTTTGCCGATCAGGTAGACCGTCACGCTCGCCGACCTGGCCTGCGAGAGTAGCCGCGCGATCATGGCTGCGCAGGCGCAATCGGCCGGAACTATGGCAAGCGCCTTCGCTGCGAGGCCCCGCAACTCGACCCGTTTGCCTGCCACGCTGATCTTGCCAGCAGGAAGACGAACGGCGGGCGGGCTGCTCCATCCAGCTGCGCCGTTCGTCGCCGACGGACCAGCCGACGGGGCCTTTGAGCGCATAGCCTGGCCGCTCTGACGGGTTCCGCCGGCGAGGCTGGAGAAGTACGGATTGGCGCTGAACATGGTCAGCACCATCCCCGCGACCATAGCGAGGACCAGGCACCCGGCAATAAGCGGCACGACCATGCTGCTCCGCCGTAGCGGTGCGCGCCATCGGTCGCTGCGCTCATGACGCCGCAGCGCGCGCAGCTCTCGATAATAGGCCTGCACGTCACGGTCTAGCTCGCGGGCATCGTCGGGAATCTGGATGTCCACGGGCGGCAGGCCGTAGTCGTCGTGTCCCCGTTCACCGCCCTGGTTCACGCGTCTCTCTCCGGAAATCGCTCCCAAGCTCCTATCTTCAGTATGAGCCTGGCAGCTGGCTGGCGTAACCCGTGGATGCCCAGATGCTTGCCAGGGACTCCGTAGTGCTCAGTGGGCTGTAGCCGAAGTGGCCAGGCGGTAAGCTTGGTGCAGTCCGAGTGGCGGCCTACCGGCGTCCAAGCCGGCGCCCTCGTGGCCCGATGTTCCGGTTGGCCGGGGCGAGGGTCGGTTTTATGATGGCGCCGCCACTCAGCAACAGTATGTAAAAGCGTGCTTGACCTGCATCTTTGTCAAAAAGCATGGTTATTGCTCGTTCCGCGCCGTGGTAACATAGCTAAAGCGGAAGGGGTACGTGGCACATGACTTTCAAGGTCGGCGACACCGTCGTCTACCCCCACCATGGGGCTGCTCGGATCGACGAAATAGAGATCCGGACGATCAAGGGCGAGGATAAGACGTATCTCGTTCTCAAGGTCGACAAGGGTGACCTGACGGTGCGGGTTCCCGCGGATAACGCGGAACTTGTCGGTGTTAGGGATGTAGTCGGGCAGGAGGGCCTCGAGCGGGTGTTCGAGGTCCTGCGCGCTCCGTACACCGAGGAGCCGACCAACTGGTCGCGCAGGTACAAGGCCAATCTCGAGAAGCTCGCATCGGGCGACGTGAACAAGGTCGCCGAGGTCGTGCGCGATCTGTGGCGCCGCGACCGTGAGCGCGGGCTGTCGGCGGGCGAGAAGCGCATGCTAGCCAAGGCCAGGCAGATCCTCGTCAGCGAGCTTGCGCTCGCGGAAAAGACCAACGAGGACAAGGCCGAGACGCTGCTCGACGAGATCCTGGCCAGCTGACGCGCGGCTCCCGCCCGAATGGACGATCGGATGCCGCACGTCGGCATCGGAGTCGATGTGCACCCGTTCGGCGACGGGCGAGAGCTGTACCTGGCCGGGCTGCATTGGCCTGGTGAGCGGGGCCTGGCCGGCCACTCTGACGGTGATGTAGCGGCACATGCGATCTGCGATGCCCTGCTCTCGGCTGCGGGTCTCGGCGATCTCGGCGGCCAGTTCGGGACCGAGGAGGCGCGGTGGTCGGGGGTGAGCGGTGCTGTCCTGCTAGGCCGGACCAGCCACCTGCTGGACGAGGCCGGATACCGCATCGGCAATGTCGCCGTGCAGGTCATCGGGAATAGGCCGCAGATCTCTGCTCGCAGGGACGAGGCCCAGTCGGCATTGTCAACCGCGCTGAACGGTGCCGCTGTGAATCTGTCGGCCACCACGACTGACGGCCTCGGCCTGACCGGCAGGGGCGAGGGCGTCGCGGCAATCGCCACGGCCATCGTCGTGCCGGTCAGAACAGGGCTTACTCCTGCGGAGGGGTAGGAGAACTGCGCGTCCGCCTGAAGGCAGGCGGTCCGCTGGCTTCCTCCGCGGTGCTTTCCTGAATGGGTGCCGGGCTGAGCTCGCTGCCCAGCTGATCGGCCGCAGGCTGGTCCCTGGCCACGGGCTCGTCCGCGGCCACGGGCTCGTCCGCGGCCACGGGCTCGTCCGCGGCAACGGCCTGCTCCGCGATGTCACGCTCGCCCGGAGACTCGTGCTGGACACGGGGCATGAACGGCGTTGGCCAGCCGACGGGACCCGGGACCGGGTTCGCCTCGGTCTGTGCGTCAGTCGGCTGCCTGGGGATTCGGGCACGCAATTGCAGATCTGCCGGCCGCACGGCCGGCGGCGGAGTCAGGCCCGCGCTGGTCGCGGGATCCGGGAGCGCCCGTTCTTCCTGCCCGGCCCCGGCCTTCGCGTGCTGCTGGCCGAGCCGCCTGATCCGCGCGTACCGGAGCAGCGCGAGCAGCAGGCCGAAGCCGATCAGGACGAGAACCCAGGGGACGATCGCCGCGACCACACCGGCCGTCCGGTGCGGAATCTTGGTCGCGGCAGCGCGCAAGGCGCCGCCGGCGGCGAGGCAGCCGAGCAGCACGAGCATGCACAGCCACCCGTATATCCGGCTGACGAGTCCCGCGCCGCGCAGTGCGAGCACCGAGCAGCCGGCCAGCACGAGCAGCGCATCGAAGATCAGCGGGTAGATGCTGGCCAGCCGTGCGGACACGTCCGCCTGGACAGCCAGGTAATGCATGCTCGAGTACGACAGAGCGCACGCGGCGGCCGTCAGCGCCAGAAGGCCGATGACAACAGCGACAAGGGCGACAAGCCTCATCGCCCGACCAGCATCGCGGCCGGGCCGGTCTGCTTCTGCCTGGGCGGCGAACTGAGGCTGCACGCCTGTAGCGTCGTGGTAGGGGGCATCATGGCCGGCCGCCAGCGGGGCGTCCAGGCCCTGGGGGGTCTCGCCCGTCCGCGCCACGTCATTCCCTCCTGCAAGTTGTCCCCGGCCAGCCGAATCAGCCGCGGGCCTATAGTCGGGGAAGATAGACCAGATCAGGCGGCACTGCTAATCGCTGCGGCGGCCGCCGTTCGCGCCCCGAGGCGGACTTGGCCGGGATGAGGTTAACCCGCGACGAGGCGGCGGGCCAGCGACCTGCGGCTTTGCGACCGGCCCACCGGACTTCGCGACCGGCCCAATGGAATATCGCGGCAAGGGAGCCGAAATGCCTTACTACCGGGTGTCGGGGGAGATCCCGAGAAAGCGCCATATCCGCTTCCACCGTCCGGAGGGCGGGCTGTATGCCGAGGAACTCATGGGCGAGGAGGGTTTCTCGTCCGATTCGGCGCTCCTGTACCACGCCCATCCGCCGACCGCGATCGTGAAGAGCGAAGCATTTGCCGACGTGGCTGCCGAGGCACGGCTGACTGCCAATCATCCGCTGCTGCCGCGGCATTACCGCACCCAGGACCTGGTCGGCAGCGGCGATCTTGTCCTCGGCCGGATACCCCTGCTGGGAAATGACGATGTCCGTATCTCCTTCGTCAGCGCCGATGTCGCTTCCGGCCTTTACCGGAACTCGACGGGAGACGAAGCCGTGTACGTGCACACTGGTTCGCTGCGGTTCGAGTCGGTTTACGGCGCCATCGACGCGGTGCCTGGCGACTATGTCGTCATTCCCCGCGGGACCATCCATCGCTGGCTCCCGGCCGGCGCATCGGAGCAGGACCCCGCTGCCTATCCCGCCACGGCGCTGGTGATCGAGGCACGCGGCCACATCAGGACGCCCAGCCGATACTTGTCGCAGACCGGCCAGTTCCTCGAGCACGCCCCGTACTGCGAGCGCGACCTGCGCGGACCCGGGAGCCCGGTGCTCGCAGAGGGCGAGGACGTGCCGGTGATCGTCCGCAACCGCGGCGGCCTGACCAGCCTTACCTACGCCTATCATCCGTTTGATGTCGTCGGGTGGGATGGTTGCCTGTACCCCTACGCCTTCAACATCGCCGATTTCGAGCCGATTGTGAAGCGGACGCACGCACCGCCCCCGGTCCATCAGACATTCGATGGACCGAACTTCGTTATCTGCTCGTTCTGCCCCCGCCCGCTGGATTTCGATCCGCAGGCGGTGCCGATTCCCTACAACCATCACAACGTAGACTCTGACGAGATGATGTTCTACGTAGCCGGCGACTACTCGGCGCGCCGTGGGTCCGGCATCGGAATCGGCTCGATTACCCTGCACCCCTCGGGGTTCACGCACGGCCCGGCACCGGGCGCGGTCGAGGCAGTGATCAGGGACATGGAGGCGGGCCGCACGATGACCGACGAGACGGCGGTCATGATCGACACCTTCCGTCCATTGCTGCTATCGGACCAGGCCGCCGTCGCCGAGGATCCCGAGTACCCCTGGAGCTGGGCCAGGGCCGCCCGTGGCTGAACGCGGTGCCGGCGCGACCGGAAGGCCCACCGGAGCCGCCAGCGCGCGGCTGCCAGAGCGGGCCAGAGCGCTGTTCGACGCGCCAAACCACGTCACCGTGGCGACCGTCGATCCTGACGGCCGGCCGCAGATGAGCCTGGTCTGGGCCAGGACAGACGGCGACGACGTCCTGTTCTCCACGATCAAAGGCAGGCGCAAAAACGCAAACCTCACCCGCGACCCCCGGATCAGCGCGCTGGTCTATGGCCCCGCCGATCCCTATACCTACGCCGAGGTCAGGGGCACAGCGACGATCACCGACGATCCGGCTGCCGAACTGATCAACGAGCTCGCGCTCAAGTACACCGGCCAGCCGTTCGGGCTCCGGCCAGGCGAGCAGCGGGTCATCGTCCGGATAAGGCCGGACAAGGTAGTCCTCTACGAGGAGTAGCGCCGCTTGGGTATCCCGTAGCCTTGACAGATGACGCTCCGCCTCCACGACACCGCGACGCGCACGGTGCGCGACTTCCTTCCCCTCACGCCAGGGAAGGCCGGCCTGTACCTGTGCGGGGCGACCGTTCAGGCTCCGCCGCACATCGGTCACATCCGCTCGGGGGTCAGCTTCGACATTCTGGTCCGCTGGCTCAAGGTGAGCGGCCTGGAGGTCACGTTCTGCCGGAACGTCACCGACATCGACGACAAGATCCTGCGCACAGCGAGCGCCGAAGGCAGCCCGTGGTGGGCCGTGGCCGAGCGGAATCAGCGCGCGTTCACCCGCGCCTATGACGTGCTCGGCTGCCTTCCGCCGGACGTCGAGCCGCGGGCGACGGGACACGTACCTGAGATGATCACGCTGATCCGGCGCCTCATCGATTCCGGTCACGCCTACGCGGCGGGCGGCGACGTGCACTTCGAGGTTTCCTCCTACGACCGGTACGGGGCGCTGTCCGGCCAGCGGCCTGAGCACATGCGCGCGGCGGATGATATCGAGGGCGGGAGCGCCAAACGCGATCCGCGGGACTTCGCGCTATGGAAGGGGCACAAGCCTGGCGAGCCGTACTGGGACACGCCATGGGGTCCAGGCCGGCCAGGCTGGCACCTGGAGTGCTCCGCGATGGCGACGAAGTACCTCGGCCCGACGTTCGACATCCACGGCGGCGGCCTCGACCTCGTGTTCCCGCACCACGAGAATGAGGTCGCGCAGTCCAGGGCGGCTGGTGATGGCTTCGCCCGGTACTGGCTGCACAACGGCCTGGTCAATCTGGGCGGGGAGAAGATGAGCAAATCGCTGGGCAACTCGCTGCTCGTCGACGCGATGGTTGCCGAGGTCAGGCCCGTCGAACTGCGTTATTACCTTGGCCAGGCACACTACCGGTCCGGAATCGAGTACTCGCCTGAAGCACTGGCCGAGGCGTCGGCCGCCTACCGGCGGATCGAGGGTTTCGTCGTCCGCGCGTCAGAGGCCGCTGGAACGGGAACCGGAACTGGCCGGGCCGCGGGCACCGGTGGCACCGGCGGCACCGGGGGCACCGGGGGCACCGGGTTGCCGCTGGCCAGCAGCCTGCCTGCCGCGTTTGTCGCCGCGCTCGACGACGATCTCGCCGTTCCGCAGGCGCTCGCCGTCGTGCACGAGGTAGTGACAGAAGGCAACACGGCCCTGGCCGCTGGTGACCAGGCGGGCGCGGATAAGCAGGCCGAGTCGGTGCGGGCCATGCTTGGCGTCCTCGGCCTTGACCCGTTGGCCGCCCCGTGGGCCACTGCGGGCGACTCCGGGCTGAGTGATGTCGTAGAGGCCCTGGTCAGGGTCGCGCTTGACCAGCGCCAGGCCGCCCGGGCGCGCAAGGACTATCCGGCGGCCGACGCGATCAGGGACCAGCTGCACGCAGCCGGGATCGTGGTCGAGGACACGCCGGCCGGGCCACGGTGGGAGCTCGCCCGATGAGCGCCGCGGGTGGGAAGAGCCGCGGCGGCCCGAGGGCCGGATCGGGCAACCGGGCGAAGTCAGGAAAGCCGCGCCCGGGTACTGGCGGATATGGCCGCCGCAAGCTGGAGGGCAAGGGCCCGACCCCGCCCGCCGACGTCAGGCCAGGTCATCCGGCGCAGCGCCGGGCCGCGGCAGCCGCAGCCGCGCGGGGCAAGCCAGGCTCCCTGGCGCCCGCCAAGCCAGGTCGGGAGCGAGCCGACGCCGCCCAGGACGGTGCGGCGGGCCGGTCGGTTGCGGCTAGGCCGGCGATGGAGGAGCAGTCGCGCGGTGTTACCCCGGGGGGGCGACCCCCCGGAACCCCCCGCGGTGCGGGCCGTTTCGCCAATCAGGGCCGGGGAGCGGGAAGCGCAGCCGAAGTTGTCGCCGGCCGTAACGCCGTGCTCGAATCACTCAGGGCTGCCGTGCCGGCGCTTGCCCTGCACGTCGGGCCGCGCCTCGACCCGGACGAGCGCATCGGCGAGGCGATCAAGCTAGCCGCCGACAGAGGCATACCCGTCGTGGAGGCAGGACGGGCGGAGCTAGACCGGCTGACCGGCGGGGCTGTACACCAGGGACTCGCGCTGCGGATCAGGCCATATCCCTATGCTCATCCCGGTGAGCTTATCGCGGACGGGTCGCGGGCGGGGCAGGCGCCGCCGCTGATCGTCGCCCTGGACGGTATCACCGACCCGAGAAACCTGGGCGCCGTCGCGCGGTCCGTGGCTGCGTTCGGCGCCAGCGGCCTGCTGATCCCGGTGCGACGGTCGGCCGGAGTGACGGCGGGCGCGTGGAAGGCGTCCGCAGGCGCGCTCGCCCGGGTGCCGGTCGCCCAGGCGCCGAACCTCTCGCGGTCGCTAGCCGCCTACGCCGAGGCCGGCCTGTTCCTGGTCGGTCTGGACGCCGACGCGGAGGACGAGATCGCGGACGTGACGCTGGCCGACGGCCCGCTCGTGCTCGTGATCGGATCAGAAGGCAAGGGACTGTCCAGGCTCGTCGCGCAGCAATGCGACGCGGTGGTCAAGATCCCCATCAGCGGAGCCGAGTCGCTCAATGCCGGGGTCGCCGCGGGGATCGCCTTGTACGAGGTGAGCAGGCTGCGCGGTCGCGGCCGAGCCGGTGTCTGAACGGGCCTTCGAGCCGACCCCTCGGCCACCCTCTGAGCGGGCCACCTCTCCGCTCCCGGCTAGTCTCGGCACGGCGTCCGGGATCCTGCTCAGCGGAACGGCCGTCGGCAGCCGCTCGCGCCCAGCGGACCTTGCGGTCCCTGCGGCAGGGCTCGCCGCTGCCGGCTCGGGCAGCGTGCCAGGCGCGCCGGCGATCAGCGGGTCGACCTGGCCGACCGCCTTCGCGTCCTTGCCGTCATAGTCGAACAGGGACAGCACGCACCGCATCGCCTCGAGCCGCGCACGCTTCTTGTCGTTGCTCTTGATGACGGTCCACGGTGCCTCAGCCACGTCCGTGTCCCGGAACATCGCTTCCTTCGCCCGGGTGTATTCGTCCCACTTATCGAGCGAGGCGAGGTCGATCGGGCTCAGCTTCCACCGCTTGACGGGGTCGTCGTGACGGCTGACGAAACGTTGCAGTTGCTCGGCCCTGGTGACCGAGAACCAGAGCTTGATGACGGTTACGCCGTCGGCAGTCAGCTTGCGCTCGAAGTCCGGGGCCTCGTGCAGGAAGGTCTCGTACTCGTCGGGCCGGCAGAACTCCATGACCTGCTCGACGCCCGCGCGGTTGTACCAGGACCGGTCCAGCATGACGATCTCGCCGGCTGCTGGCATGTGCGGCAGGTACCTGCGCAGGTAGTTGTCGCCTTGCTCATGGGCAGCGGGCTTGTCCAGGGCCACGACCCTGGCGCCCCGCGGGTTCAGGTTCTCGGTGAACCGCCGGATCGTCCCTCCCTTGCCGGCGGCGTCGCGACCCTCGAAGAGGATCAGGATCCGGCTGCCCGACGACTTTACCCAGCGCTGCAGCTTCAGCAGCTCGATCTGGAGCTGGCGCTTGGCCGGCTCGTAGGCCTTCCGGTCCAGGCGGGCCGGGTAGGGATAGTCCTCGCGCCACGAGTGGATCCGCGCACCGTCGGCTGCCACCAGCACGGCGCGGCCGTTCCTGCGCCGCTGGACGCCCAGGCCGAGCTCGGCGGCAAGCCTGGCGAACTGCGCGCAGATCGTATCGGCGTCTGGCAGTTGGTCTGCGATTACCGCGGTCACGACCCTCCCCGGGGATCCGTCCGTTCCGCCGGCTTCGCAGCCTCATGCCCTGCCCCTGTTCAAGGGATGCCGTCCGGTTGGCAACGTCATTCCAGCCCACTGGGCAAGGTTCCCGCATTGCCCGTGGTCAGGAGAAGGAAGTGGAACGTGAAGTTGAACAACGGCCGAATAGATACCCATGGCGTCGGCCGGCACACATGGCTATGCCCGCGACCCTACAGGTTCCCGGACCGACCGTCGCGAGCCCGATTAAGTCTCGGATAACAGAAACTGCGGATCGAGACAACCTCAAGCTTGCGATAAGCGTCCAGAAGGCTGGAATCTGAAACCGGCAGGCGTGCTCGAGCACGCAGCGAAACGGAGCATGACGATGGCGCACGGAGCACGGCGACTGCTGGCTGGCCTCGGGGCGGCCGCAGCGGTGGGGGTAACTGTTCTCGGCCAGGCGGGAGCCGCCAGCGCAGCGAGCGACGCGATCATTTTGGCGAGAGCGACGACAGCTACGTCTGGCGCAGCCGGACAGCAGCAGCCGGGCGCCGTGTACACGGCGACGAGTCGGCTGCTGAAATTCGGCATGCACGGGCCCGCCGTCAAGGCACTGCAGCAGCGGCTGCATGTCCTGCACTACTTCGTGGGCAAGATCGACGGCCAGTTTGGCTGGGACACGCTGGAGGGCGTCTGGGCGTTCAAGGAGGTCCAGTACGGAAAGATCCACCCGCGTAACGCCAGCATCGTCGGCGCAACGATGCAGCGGCAACTGCTGCATCCGAGGCTTCCCAAGGTGCTGCACCCGCACGGGGGCAGATATCTGCGGATTGAGATCAACAAGAAGATCGAGGTGCTTGTTCTCTACGACCATGGCAAGATCGCGCTGATTTCCCACGTGTCGACCGGTGGCGGCTACTACTACTGTTCAAACGGCGGCTGCGGTTACGCAGTGACGCCAGACGGGCACTACAAGGCGCTGTCCTTCATCAGGGGAAACGTCACGGTGCCGCTCGGGCATATGTACAACCCCGTGTTCTTCATCGGCCGCGCGTTTGCGATTCATGGCGAGCCCAACGGCGGAGTGCCGATAAATCCCGTGTCACATGGTTGCGTGCGAATCCCGTGGGACCTCGCCGTTTACTTCCACAAGCTGATCAAGATCGTTTCGATCGACGGCCGGGGGACTCCGATCTGGATCTCCGGCTGATACCCGCCGGTAGGTGGAACCTGCCTAACCGTATCCCGATCTGGATCTTCGGCCGGGAGGACTAATCACGAGCGCTCGCTACCATGGCGGGCCGGACTCGCGCAGCAAGGCGGCCCCGGCCCGGTAGACTGTCCGCCGCTAGTTAGTAGGAATTGTGGGGGCTAGGCCTGACGAGGCCGGCCTGACCGATTTGTTCTAGGGCTGGGTGGGCAGGATGAGACGGTTCATCGTGGCGGCGTGCGCCGCCGTTGTAGTCACCGGGGGTCTGGCTGCCTGCGGCAGCTCGGCCGGAAACGGGAGCGGGAGTGCTAGTCCCGGCGCCAGCGGATCGGCCGCGAGCTGCACCAAGCCCGCGCTCTCGCCTGAGCTGCACACGTCAGGCCAGCTGACCGTGGCCACCGACAACCCTGTCTACACGCCGTGGTTCGTCAAGAACACCCCGACCAACGGCAAGGGGTACGAGAGCGCCGTCGCCTACGCGATCGCCGCCAAGCTCGGTTTCTCCAAGTCCGAGGTGACGTGGGTGAAGGAGCCGTTCAGCAAGGCTTACCTTCCCGGTCCGAAAGCGTTCGACTTCGACATCAACGAGGTGTCGGTCACACCGCAGCGCGCGCAGGTGGTGACCTTCTCGAACAGCTACTACTCGGTGCAGCAGGCGATCGTGGCCCGCAAGGGCTCGCCGATCGCGACCAAGCACTCGGCCGCGCAGCTGAAGACCTACCTGTACGGCGACCAGAACGGCACTACCGGGCTGGCTTATATCACCAACAAGATCCAGCCAACGAAGCAGCCCAAGGTCTTCGACACTCTGGATCAGGCAGCGGCGGCGCTTGAGGCAGGCCGGATCGACGCGCTCGTCACCGACACGCCGACCGCGCAGTACATGGCTTCGCAGCAGCTGAAGCACCCCCCGACCGCGCTCGTCGCGCAGTTCCCGACCGTCGGCGAGCACTTCGGCCTAGTCTTCGCCAAGGGCAATCCGCTGGTGACCTGCGTGAACAAGGCCATAGCTGGCCTGCAGTCGGACGGAACGCTGACCGCGTTGCAGAAGAAGTACTTGGGCATCTACCTGCATTTCCCGACGATCAAGCCCTGACGGCGCGGAGCAAAGGAGCCCGCGGCAGGTACATGGACGCGAACTCACCGGTGTCGCCGGGCCAGCCGGCGGGCTCCTTTGCAGCCACGGGCCGCGGGCCGCGGCTTTTCTCCGGCGGCGGCACTAGGGCCACCGTCATCTCCTCGGTCAGCACGATCGTGGTGCTCGGCATCCTGGTCGTGATCTTCCTTCTGGCGCCTGGCGCCCGCGCGTTCGAGCACACGTTCTTCAGTCCGACAGACATGTGGCGCTCGTTCATCGGCAACCCCAGGAAGGGTTACTACTCCGTCGGCGCCGCGATCTGGCTCAACATCAGGATGTTCCTGGTCGCCGAGGTCCTGATCCTGGCGCTGGCCCTGTTCGTGGCGCTGATCAGGCAGTCCGCGAGCCCCGCGCTGTTCCCGATCAGGATCCTCACTACCGCGTACGTCGATTTCTTCCGCGGAGTGCCGCTGATCCTCGTCATATTCGCCCTCGGTTTCGGGTTGCCGGCCCTGAGCCTGCCGTTCGTCTCGAGCCAGTCCGACGCGGTCTACGGCGTCGCGGCCCTGGTGCTCTCGTATTCGGCCTATGTGTCCGAGGTCTACCGGGCGGGGCTGAACTCGGTGCACCGGAGCCAGGTCTCCGCGGCGCGCTCGCTCGGCCTGTCCCATGGCACCGCGCTGCGGTTCGTGGTGCTTCCGCAGGCGGTGCGCAACATCATCCCGCCGCTGCTTAACGACTTCATCAGCCTGCAGAAGGACACGGCGCTGGTCGGTACTTTGGGCGTGATCGAGGCCAACAAGGCCGCCGGCATCTACAGCGCGACAGTGTTCAACTTTTCCAGCTTCACTGTCGCAGCGATTTTGTTTCTCATCCTGACTATTCCGCTGGCCAGGTTCACCGACCGGCTGATCGAGCGGGACCGCCGGCGCAGGCTTGCCGGGGGCACCCGGTGATCGGCGCGCCCGCCCCGGCCGGCGGCGGACCTGTCCCGGTGAGCAGCGAGGCGCTCAGGATCGACGACCTGCACAAGTCGTTCGACAGCAACGAGGTGCTGCGAGGCATCAGCATGTCGGTGGCTCCGCACGAGGTGATCTGCCTGATCGGGGCGTCCGGGTCGGGGAAGTCGACGTTGCTCCGGTGCATAAACCTGCTCGAGCCAATTAACGCAGGCCGGATCAGCCTGTTCGGCCATGACATTTCCGGCCCAGGAGTGGATGCCAACCTGGTCAGGCGGCAGATCGGCATTGTTTTCCAGTCGTTCAACCTGTTCCCGCACATGACCGTGCTGCGGAACGTCACTATTGCTCCGACCAAAGTGCTCAGGACGCCGGCTGCACAGGCCGCCGACGAGGCGCGTGCGCTCCTCGACAGGTTCGGCCTGATCGACAAGGCCGACGAATATCCGGACCGGCTCTCCGGCGGCCAGCAGCAGCGCGTGGCGATCGTCCGCGCGCTGGCGATGCAGCCCCAGCTCATGCTGCTCGACGAGGTGACGAGCGCGCTCGACCCCGAGCTTGTCGCCGAGGTGCTCGAGGTGATCACCGAACTGGCGGCCGGCGGCATGACCATGCTGATCGCCACGCACGAGATGGGCTTCGCGCGCGACATCGCGGACCGGGTCTGCTTCCTCGAGGAAGGCAGGATCATCGAGGAAGCCCCGCCCGCTGAGCTATTTACCAACCCCAAGGACGATCGCACCCGCCGCTTCCTGCGCCGCATCGTCGAGGCCAAGCGCCTCTAGCCCCTAATCAGCCTTTTCCGGGATCTCCCGCTGGCCGGTGCGCCTCGCTATAGTCGCGGAAAGATACACGGCCTGTGCGGATACCTTTTCTCAGGAGGATCACTCGTGCCCAGCTTCCCTCGAAGATTGACGGCGGTGCTCGCGCCTGCGCTGCTGCTGGCAGGAGCCGCGGTGACCGCGCCCGCCGCCGCGGCGGCGACCAGCGGGGCTACCTGCCCTGCCCCGATCGTTGCCGGAGACACGGTGCTCTGCGGCTCTCTCGCAGATGGCGCGACGTACCT
>WNFD01004544.1_pt1 | contig 13904 bp, 17 predicted proteins | sample 5400491 | NCBI WGS metagenome assembly WNFD01 (sample SAMN13153343, study PRJNA577476) | soil metagenome | isolation source: 120 cm saprolite under Douglas fir tree site 2 hole 2 replicate 2 | place: USA:California | collected 2015-04-18
CCGCACCCCGTTCTCGGCCCCGACCACGACCTGCTCGAGATCCTTCACGCTCTCGATCAGCCCGAGCCCGCGCACCACGGTCCAGGTCCCGCTCGCTTCCACGACATTGCCGCCGACGTTGCGGTTGCTCCGCATGACCGCATCCACCACGGTGGACAGCGGGAGCCTGAAGGCGCGGAGCCGATTCGGATCCACGTCGATCTGATACTGGCGCACCTCCCCACCGATGCTCGCGACCTCGGCCACCCCCGGGACCGAGTTGAGCTGGTAGCGGATGTACCAGTCCTGGAGGGACCGGAGGTCGCGCAGCGAGTACCCCTTGCCCTCGACCGTGTACCAGAAGATGTGGCCCACCCCCGTGGCGTCCGGGCCCAGCGTGGGCACGACACCGGAGGGCAGGGATTTCGCCAGCAGATTCAACCGCTCGAGGACTCGGGTCCGCGCGAAGTAGAGGTCCACCGAGTCTTCGAAGATCAGGTTGATCATCGAGAAGCCGAAGGCGGACGACGACCGCACCACCCGGACGGCGGGGAGCCCCTGCAGACTCACCGTGAGCGGGTAGGTGATCTGATCCTCGACTTCCTGCGGCGACCGCCCACTCCAGTCGGTAAAGACGATGACCTGGTTGTCCGAGAGGTCGGGAATCGCGTCGATCGGCGTGGTGAGGAGCGCCCAGTACCCCCAGCCGGCCACGAGCGCGAAGAACGCGATGACGAGAACCCGGTTCCGGAGCGACAGCTCGATCAGCCAGTTGATCATCGTATCCGCAACCCTCGAATGCTCACGGCTCCAGGCACAGCGGGTCGATGCCGGGGGCGCACACGCGCTGCCCTGAAGTCCACGCGAGCCAGCGCTCGATCCGCTCGATGACGAGATCGGCGCGCCCGGCGCTGACGACGTCCGGCTCCACGTCGAACACGAACTCGGTGCAGCCGTAGACCCGCGCTCCGCCCGGCGGACCGGCGACGGGGCTTGCGGTATGGGTGAGGAGGTGCACCCGAAGCCCCTTGAGCGCCACCTCCAACACGACGAGCGACGTCCCCTTGGTCAGCGTGAGTGGCCCCAACTCGGCTTGAATGGACCCGTCGGCCTTGACCTCGATCCGCGCGAAGTCCATGACATGAGACACTGGCGCCTTCGGGTTGGCCTGCATCACGTGAAACGGCTTGGCCGGGACGCCCTCCACCGACAGGACCAGGAGCTGGCCGTACCGGGTCACCATGCCCCGTCGCGCGGGATTCGCGACCTCGATGCGAGAGGGCTGGAAGCGCCGGTACAGCGCGTCCCGGAGCGAATCCTGGGCGTCGGCTCCCGACATGGGCGAGGTCCAGGCGCCCAGGACTGACCCAACAAGCAACCCAATGACCACAGTCTTCATCGCACCCACCGTCTCCCGTCCACGATCTCGACGCGACCGACACATTCCTACGGCAGCACCATCGCCAGATCAAGAACCTTGCCCTCACGAAGTACCGTGACCGTGACGCGGTCGCCCGGCTTGAGCACCGCCAGCGCGTCCTGCACGCGGTGCGTCTCGTTACACGGCATGCCCTGGACGCCAAGGATCACGTCACCGCCAACCGTCAGTGTGCGGTCGCCCACCCGGGCCTTCATGAAGCCGCCGCGCAGCCCGAGCCGCGCCGCCGGAGAGTTCTCGACCACCCGCTGGACCAAGAGGCCGGGGCCCGCGAGGTTGAAGACCCGCGCGAGATCTTCTGTCAGTAGCACCCCGTCGAAGCCCCACCAAGGCGAGCGGCGATTGAGCAGGAGTTGCCGCGCCACGTTCGAGGTGACGACGAAGCCCAGTCCCTCGAACCCGCCGGACTTCGAGATGATGTGGCTGACGACACCGATCACCTCGCCCGCCATGTTGAACATCGGACCGCCGGAGTTGCCCTGGTTGATGGCCGCGTCTGTCTGAAGGAACTCGGCCAGCGTGAAGCGATCCCACACCTGCCCGGGTTGATGGCGTCCTCCGACGTGCCCAACCGTCAGCGTGTGACTGATTCCGTACGGGGCGCCTACGACAAATACCTCATCGCCGATCCGCGCCCGGTCTGAGTCACCGAGTCGGGCGACGACGGCGCCAGCCGGCACGCGCTCGAGCTGCAGCACGGCGACATCCGCGTCCGGTTCGGAGGCGATCACTCGGGCGGCCACGCGCGCTCCACCGACGAGGTCCACCCGGATCTCGGAGGCCGTCTGCACCAGATGAGCGGCGGTCAGCACCGTGCCGTCGGACGACATCAGGACGCCCGACCCGAGTCCCGACACGCTCACGCTTCGCCGCTCCCCAGTTTCGGGGATGTCCCGGTCCGTGGTCCGGACCACCACCACGGACGGGGCCACGCGCTCGAATACATCCCCGAGGCTCCCAGCCCGGGCCATTCCCGGCAGTAGCGCAAGGCCCGCCGCGAGCAGCCCGACCACCCGCCCCCGTGTGAAGAGAGGGCGACCCGTCCAGAGGAGCCGGCACAGCGCCGGGCCTCGGCCCGTCGCGTTCTCGAGGTCGGCAGCAGTCGGTCGGCGACGGCCGATCACGCCGCGTCCTCTCGACGGAGCACGCGATCGATCTGGTCCTGAAGAGCCGCGACGTCCCCGCGTGCGAGAAGGTCTGGATCTGCGCGGAAGACGAACTCGGTGCAGCCGTAGACGGCCGGGCCGTCCGCCAATAGGACCCGGACGAGCGTGTGCGTGAACAGCCGGACGCGATCCTTCTCCACCTTGAGATCGAGCACGACCAGACGCGTTCCCTTGGGGAGCATGAAATCCCCCGGCGTACCCGCGAGGCGCCCGTCCGGGGCGACCTCGACCGGCGCGTAGTCGCGGACGTGGAAGCGCGGCGACTTGGTGTTGGTTTGGACTACGCGGAGCTTCTTCGCTGGCACCCCGTCCGCTCGCAGAAGCAAGACCACTCCCCGGTTGGCGGTGTAACCTTCTGTCCGCGGGTTCTGGATATCGATCCGCGAGAGACCATACCGCTCGCTGAGGGCGTCACGGGCCGAGTCCAGCGTAGAAGCATGGCTGGGCAGAACGGTCGCGACACCGACCAACACAGACAGCAACACCCTCAAGCACGACACTGTACGACGCATTGGAAAACTCCTCTCCCCCAGAAGGCAGCGCCTCTCACGCCCACCCGCAGACGGATGGACTTCAGGCGGCGATAGTACTCAACTGAAGCGAAAAGCTACGGTCGATTACGCGGAGAGGAGGAAGGGCTTCGGAGGGCGTTCGAACAACGCGACAGGGCTCGCCGGGAGGTGAGCCGGAGGTTGTGCCTCGATGCTCGCGACAAGCTCTGGCGCCATTGAAGCGGGGAGCGGGGGGGACACGGCACAGGGCGACGCCCCACACGGGGCCTCACAGGTATAGCTCATACCCGCGCAATGATCGGAGGCCATGGCCACTGGCGGCGCGACTACCAGAGCCGCGAGCAGCACGAGCACCAGCACCCGTCCAAGCATCATGGTTGAGATCAGTACCATAGACGCCTAGGCGCGTCAAGGAGTTGAGGCCTTCTGGATCTGATCGTCGAGATCGTGCTCACTGCCGCGCTGGCGAGCCTGGATGGCGCGAGAGTTCTTGGCAAGCTTCGTCCTCGTGCTTCCTTCGAACAGATGACGATCGTTGTGGATACCGGCCCCTCCCCAGCTCACACGTTTCACGTCGAGAAGTCTCGCTCTGAAACCGAGCAGGTTTATCACAGCCACCAGCTTGTCGGTCGAGATCTTCGCGTCGTCGAACTCGACTCGCGCCTGCGCTTTCTCGAGACTGACCTTAACGCTCTTGACCCCAGGCAGCCTTTCCAAGGCTGCGGCCACGGAGGCCTGACAGGAGCTTCAGACCATGCCCTTGACCTCGATCGTGGCCACCCTCGACGCCGCCTGCGCAGTCATCGCGGACCCCACGAAGGCAACGAGAAAGACGACTCCGAGAGCAACATCCCGCGTTCCCCGCATGGGTCTTCTCCCGTTGATCGGCTACATGCCGGAGGCGATGTAGTAGTAGCCAAGGTAGAGTCCGGCCACGATCAGCACGACGCCGCTCACCCGTTTGATCCAGACGGTCGAGGCCTGGAGCCAGCGGAGCACACTTCCCTTGGCCAGACCCACGAGGAGGCTCGTGAGAAGCATCATCAACGCCATAGCCGAGGCGAAGCTCGCGAACGTCACCAGCGCCGCTCCTGCAAAGCCGCTCGTCAGCGGCAACACGATGATGGACACGTAGATCGGGAGCGTGCAGCCCGTCGACGCCAGGGCGTACCCAAACCCGTAAAGAAACAGCCCGGCCGCTGGTGGCAACCGGCCGTCGGCCCGCCCGAGTGGGAGGGGAATGGACGGCAGTCGGATGTCAGCGACGAGCCCGAGTCCGAGTAAGGCAACGCCGATGGCGACCACCGGTTTCATCGCGATCAAATACCGCGATATGACGCCGCCCACGAGGGCGATGGCGACGCCAGCGACCGCGAAGAACACGACGCTTCCGGCGGCGCACGTGAGACCGAGCGCCAGTGAGCGGCCGGGACTCTCTCGGCTGGTCCCGACTGTGGTCAGGTAGTACGAGATATAGGCCGGGAACAACGCGAAGGCGCACGGCGCGAAGAACGCCCCGATGCCAGCCACGAAGCCGAACGCTGCCAGCGTTAACGGCGAGTCGAACTCCACCGAGCGAAGACCGACGAGGGCGCCCTCGTTCCACGCGACCCACCCGACGACGGCGAGGAGAAGGATGCCGGCAACCGACGCCGCCGCCCTCACGCCGAGCGAGAACGGCCGGCGCGTCCCGTCATCCACCGCGCCGCTGTCCGCGCGTCCGGAGGTCTCAGTCGCCATCCCACCTCGCAATCACTGCTAGGCGCTCGAGGAACGCATGCTCCTTGGGAAGAGATCGAAATTCCAACCGTCCATTGACGACGATCGCCGGCGTCGCCATCACGCCGTAACGAGGCCCGAGCTCCGGGTGCTCTGCGAGGTTCCACTCGCGCACCTCGAGCTCGGGAAACTGAGCTTTGGCCTTGTCGACCACGCTGAAGACCATTCGCCTGGCCTCCTCGCACTTCCCTCAGCCGGGTGCGGTGAGGATCTCGACTCTCAACGTCATCGTTGCCTCGCGACTTCTTCCCGGAGCGGGATCTCGACGCGGCGTGTAGGCCTCACCACCCGGATGGTCAGATCCCACGATCCCCCCATCGTGAACAGGACTTCGCCGCGGTAGACACCCGCTTCGCCGGCCGGACGCAGTGGCGTCGCTGCGCTCATCCCGTCCGCCATCCGTCCCGTCAGCGTCACACGGGCGTCGGTGAGCGGCGTCCCGGCAGCATCAACCAGTCGGATGGTGTAGGTCGTCTTGCGATCCGTGACCGGTGGATCCGGTGTGCTCATGAGCTGAGCTCGGACGCCGTTGACTTCCGTCGTCAGGCTCCCCGCCAGCGAGCTCGTCGCGATGACGGACAAGCTGAATGCGCCGAGCAGGGCTGCGACGACCAACGTCTTCACAGCTTGGCTGCCTTCATCTCGACGCGGCCTAGACCATCAGCGCGAGGAAGCCGGTGACGAACGGCAGCAACACCACGACCACGCCGGCGCGCAGGCGGCTGCGGAAGAGATTGCGCAAGCCTCGAACGGCTGCGCCTGTCACGAATGCGAACTCTCGGCCGCGGTAGGCACGGCGGAAGTGCGCCCGACGCTCAGCACGGCGTCGAAGAAGAGGGACGGGCGCCCCCAGAGGGCGTTGACGAAGATGCTGGTGACGCTGGCCGCCATCGCCGCTATCGCCCAGACTGGGTACACGAGCCCCGTGGCGGCCGCCGGAATGCCGAGACCGTTGAAGAGAAACGCCAGGGCCACATTCTGCTTGGTCTTGCGGTAGCTCCACCGGCTGATCTCCCGCGCGGTGACAACGGCACGCAGTCGGTTGCCGACGATCACGACGTCCGCTGACTCGATCGCAATGTCGGTGCCGGCGCCCATGGCGATCCCCACGTCCGCCTGCATGAGGGCGGGCGCGTCGTTGATGCCGTCGCCCACCATGGCGACAGGGCCCTGCTGCTGCAGGCGCCGCACGATCTCCGCCTTCTCGCCCGGGAGGACGCCGGCGTGGACCTCCTCGATGCCAGCCGCCACCGCCACACGCCGCGCGGCGCCCTCGTTGTCCCCCGTCACCAGCACGGGCACCACCCCCGCGGCCTTCATCGCGGCCACCGCGGCGACCGCGTCCTCGCGCAATTCGTCGCCGAACGAGATCGCGCCGAGGAGCTCCCGCTCTCGGCCGATCACCACAACCGTCTGGCCCGCCGCCTCTAACTCCCCGATTCGCTGGCGCAGCGGTGATATGTCGATCCCGTTCTCTTGAAGGTACGCGGCGCGACCGACGAGCACCCGCCGGCCGTCGACCCGTGCCGAGACGCCTCGCCCGGCAACCGCTTCGAAGTCCTCGACTGCCGGGACCCTCTGCCCGCGATCCAGGGCCGCGTCGAGCACCGCGCGCCCGAGCGGGTGCTCCGACGAGCCCTCGACCGCCGCGGCGAGGGCCAAGAGCTCGTCGGCATGCCCCAGCGGCACGATCTCCTTCAGGACGGGCCGTCCCACCGTCAGGGTGCCCGTCTTGTCGAGAACGATGCGCCGGACTAGTCGCAGCGCCTGGAAGGCCTCGCCCGTGCGCATCAGAATGCCTTGGTCCGCTGCCTCTCCGGCGCCGCGCGCGATGGACAGTGGCGCGGCGATCCCGACGGCGCACGGATAGCCCATGACCAACACGCTCAGGGCCGCGAATACCGCGCGCTCGAGGTCGGGTTGCCCGGTGAGCCACCACATGCCTGCCGTCCACCAGATGAATGACAGGGGCGACAGGATCAGCACCGCCGGGGCATAGACCCGGAGAATGCGGTCCACCAGGTGCAGGATGCCCGGCTTCAGGGCGCGGGCGTCCTCGACGTGGCGGACGACCTGCTGGAGGAATGTCTCCGCTCCGACCGCGGTGACGCGGATCACCACGGTGCCGAGACCGTTGATGGACCCGCCGATGACGGCGTCCCCCTCCATCTTTTCGACAGGCATCGGCTCCCCCGTCACGAACGACTCGTCGACCGCCGAGTGCCCGGCCACCACACGCCCGTCGACAGGGACGCGGCCTCCCGGGCGGACGCGGACAAGGTCGCCCACCCGGACCTCCTCGATCCCGACCTCGATCTCGCGCTCACCGCGAATCACGAGCGCCGTGTCGGGCTGCAGGTCGAGCAGTCGCTTGACGGCCTGGGAGCTGCGCGTCTTGACCAGGAGCGACAGCCACTCCGAGAAGATGTGGTAGTTCACGATGTGGACGGTGACGGCGAAGAACTGCGCGGTCGGGTAGTCCGGCCGCCGCAGGATGAGCCCGAGCACGCCGCCGATGAGGCCGGCGAAGGCGCCGAACTCGAGCAGTACATGCTGGTTGAGGATGCCGCGGCGGATCGACTGGAACGCCATCCTCAGGAAGTGCCGGGTCAGCCAGAACACCACGAAGACACCGAAACCGCCGATGATCCACGGCGCCGCCGGCAAGACAACGCCAGACTCCTTCGCAACGAGGATGAGCGCCGCTGCTGCCGCGAATCCAGCCATGCCGAGCACCGCGCGACGCAGGCCCTGGCCCCGGAGGATGAGGAAGGCGAGGGTCCCTAGCGTGATCGCCATGAAGCCGTTGAGCAGCAGCGAGCGGGCGCCAGGGACGAGCAGGATCATCGCGATCGTGATCAGGCTCAGCGCGGTCGCCACGAGCAGCCGCCTGCCCTCACGGGCCAACTCGGCCTCCTCCTCCTCGTACGGACGGATCTTGCGCGGGTCGTAGACCGAGTAGCCGATGTCCTTCAACGTGCGCAGGATATCCTGGGGCGTGATGACCGCGGGGTCGAACTCCACAAGGGCCTGCTCGTGCGTGAGGCTGACCGCGACCTTGTGGACACCGGGCAGTCGGCCCAGCGCCTTCTCGATCGTCCCGGTGCACAGCGAGCAATGCAGCCCGCTGATCTTGGCGAGGAACCGCGATCGGCCGCTAGCGGCGCGGCCCTCTTCGACCCAGTACGGTGTGGATGCCGTCGGTTCGATGGTCGCTACATGGCTCATTCCGTTACCTCGTAACCCGCCTGCTTGATGCGGGCTTGCACTGCCTGAGCTGACGTGCGCGCGGGGTCGAAGACCACCTTGACCCGCGCAGCACGATGATCCGCCGCGCTTCGCACCACGCCATCGACCTGTGCGAGCGCCCGCTGGATCCGCTGCTCGCACGCCCCGCACGTCATTCCATTCACCCGAAGCTCCATCTGTTCCATGACCACACCCTCCCTCGATCAAATCTTCCGGTCGCTCAACGGCTGCGCGTCGCGCCCGCCGCGCGATGCCGCTCGATATGCGGGCACACCGCGGCCCGCCCCCGGCCGGTGCGGCTCCAGGCCGCCAGGCTCCGGCGAATCTGCCGGCGCATGTCAATCAAGTCTCGGAGCTTGCGGTCCAGTTCGCGCGCCTTGTCCTGCAGCAAGCGACGAACGTGCACGCACGGCGGTCCTCCACCCTGCCGAATGGCGATGATGTCCCGGATCTCCGCCAGCGTAAGCCCGAGCCCCGTCGCCTGTTTGACGAAGGTCAGCGTCTCCACAGCGTCCTCACTATAGACGCGGTAGCCGTTGGCGCCCCTCGTTGGGCGCGGCAGCACGCGCTTGACCTCGTAGAACCGGATCGCCTTGGCGGTAACACCCACCCGCCGCGCCAGTTGGCCGATCTTCAACCCGCCGTTCACCTTGTCGCCGCTTCGGTCTGCTGCGCGGACGGCTAGCATCCCGCCATGCCCCGGAGACTCTGCTTGCACCACAGTCATTGCTACACCTCCCCGCCTTCCCTATGCCCTCGACCCGTGCGCGTCTCGATGTGGGGACACACTGCAGCGCAAGAGGCGATGCACGTGGGCTCTCCGCGGTGGCCCGCCTCGGCGAATCGCGATGATCTCTTTGATCTCCGCAAGTGTCAGACCGAGGCCAGTCGCTTGCTTGACGAAGTACAGCATCCCGACCGTGTCGTCATCGTAGAGCCGGTAGCGATTCGCGGCCCGCTTCGCCGGTGGTAGAAGCCGCTTGCGCTCATAGAAGCGGATCGCCTTGGCGGTCACCCCGGTCCGGCGGGCCAGCTCTCCAATCTTGAGGCCACCGTCCATGTCAGGGGTCAGCCTACACCTTTCCCCTTAGGGTAAGGTCAAGCGCGTTTTAGGTGGCTTACCCAGCCTCACGGTCGAAGAGCGCCGTGAGGTCTTGATCGGTGATGAGACCGTCCACCCGCGCCACGTCCTTGCCGCCCCGAACCACGAGGACTGTCGGAATGCTCTTGACCCCGAAGCGCTCGGCCACAGGCATGTCACGGTCGATGTCGACGCGATACGCAGGAAGTCGGCCCTTGTACTGTCGCGCGATCCGTTCAAGACGGGGTTCCAGCGAGCGATATAGTGGGCAGCTCGCCTGACAGAAGTCTAGCGCCACCGCCCCCGGGGCCTTTAGGACCTTTGTCTCGACCTCGTTCGCGGTGATGCCTGCCACAGCCGCTGTCATCACTCCCTCCTTCGACCCATCGGGTTACCGTTGAACCCACGTGCCGCCTCTTCTCGACGTGTGGCGCACGCTTTCCTCCTCGCCCTGCTGATCTATTCGCTGCGTTGACGCTGCACGGTCGCCAGGGTCCGCCTTCCCCTTGCGAGAGGGTCAAGCAGTAGTTGTACCTCGAAAGTCCAAAACCTCGTGGGGCGCCAGAAAGAAGGAATGGCAGAGCGCGGATAACGGTCCCGGTCGGCATCTCCGGTGTCGTAGGAGGCTTCGCTCTCTAGACCCGAGGCCCGCGCGAGAAGCTTGCCTGCCGCCTGGCGGGCGGCAGGACTACCCTGCCTTGTCGTGATGACGGCCATCATGCTGGGCCGGTTCCCGAGGTTACATCCGACCTAAGTCGGCGATCAGCTATGTCAACCTGGAAGGCGAAGCCAGTCGATTTCGGTGATTGCGGGCCCCCGCAACAACCGAAATCGACCCGACAAAAGACTCCGTAGGCGGCGTGCTATTCCATCTCCCGGGAAACCCTGCAAACCCTCCACTTTCACGCTTGGTGTGCAGCTGTATCCCTTAGCAAGATGTTGCCAGACCTGCTGTAGCTTTAGCAGCTTTGGAAGGTCCTCCCGGTCGAGCCTCGGTTCGTGACCGCCGCCCGTGTTTGACTCTACGACACGCCGCGTCGTATGATGGCTCGGCATGCAGCTCACCGCCTCGTTCGAGAATCGCGAAGTGGTCGCCTTCACCGGCGTCTCCGAACGGGCCCTCCGGTATTGGGCCGATCGGGGGGTGGTGGTCCCCGACGTCGCGGATGCGGTCGGGCGCCCCGGCGTCCGGCGGCGGTATTCGTTCCCCAACCTCGTCGAGTGCGGCATTGTCCTCGAACTGCTCCGGTACGGCATCAACATCGTCCAGGTCCGCGACATCCTCAGGTTCGTGCGAACGATGCGCTATTTCCAGCACTGGCCTGGGCAGTGTTTTCTGGTCGTCCAGCAAGGACGGGCGGTCGGCCTCTTCGTCGCCGAGGCCCCCCGCGGCCACATGGCGGAGGTGACCGCCCGCTTTCCCAAGGTACGCAAGAAGCTGCCGCTCAAGGCCAAGCTGGGTGACTTCCTGGAACGCATCCTTCGGGACGCCGACCAGGGCGAGTCCCTGCTCATTGTGGCGGTCCACGCCATCACGGAGCGCATGGCCACGGCGACCGGGCTCCCAGTTCCCAGGCGCCGGTCATCGTGAAATAGACAACGCAGGCGTCTTGTGGTACGTGATACGCCATGGGACGTCGTAAGGCTGATGGTCCGGTCAGTCGCATCGACCCGAACCGCCGCTATGCGGTGGGCGCGGCCGCACGCCTCGTTGGCCTCAGCGCCTCCGGCTTCCGGAACCTCGAGCGCGCCGGCCGGCTCACGTGCGATCGGACAGTGGGCCGCCAGCGGCGCGTGTCCGGAGCGGAACTCCTTCGCTTCCTCGAGGAGGACCCCCAGGATCAACCCCGGGAGCCTATGCTGCCGCCGGTCCCTGCCCTCTCGGCGGCTGACCGGGCCGCTCGACAGACGTGGCTGGCTCGGTGGGTGAGTCAGGGCCTCAAGGCGCTCCCGACCGAGGCTCCAGCCGCCGTCCGGTTGCGGCTCCGTACCGACATCGAGCGGGCCCTTCGCGGATATGAGCCCGGCTCCCCCGACCCCGAGGTGAGTGACCTGGTCCAGACGCTCGCCGACCGGGCGCGCGAGCAGGTTGAGGGCGAGCAACAGCGGGCTGAACTGGCCGAGAACAAGGCCACCCTGATCGCCTATGGCCTGGAAGCACTGGCCACCGCAATGCATCGCCTCCCCGCCGGGCTCGTCGGCGCCCCCAAGAGCCCCGCCCGACGCCACCTCCGTGCACGCCTCCGGGATCAGTTCCGTGACCACCTAGACGGCGGTCTTATCGGGGAGGAAGACCTCAGCGACATCGATGAGCTGGTCCAGGAGTTCCTGGCGACGTGGCAGGTGGAGCACGCGCCGCCACCCCGGGTGCCGACGGCCGTCAAGGTCCTCGCCACGGGGCTGGTGGGCGCGGTGGGAGGCGCCGCGGCGGTGACCCTGTCCGTCCCGAGCATTCGGGCGACCGTCAAGCAGCGCATGACGGCCTTCGCCACTGACCTCACGGAACGTATGAGCCAGGCGATCAAGAACATCCCCTCCTCCTCCCCGGCCGGTCCCGGCGCCAATCCTGGGGCGGGGGCGCGGTGAACCGGAACGGGCCCCGTCGACGCCGTAGGGCTGCATCGACCGTCCTCGCCCGGGTGGTGCGCTAATGGGCTCTAGGAGAAAGCCCCTCCGCGGCGTGGGCGTGTTATCCCGGTGCTCCGCCCTCCGGCTCGCCCGCTACGGCATGGTGGGCGTGGCCTTCGACACGATGCCCCAGGCTGCCCGCCCACCGCGGGGCACGCTGCTCTCCGTCTTCACCGGCGGCCGCGCGTACACGCTGGCCTCTGAGGGGCTCCTCCCACGCTGGTCACGCCCGGCCGGCAAGACACGCACTGTTTCCGTGCAGGCAGCGCGGACACCGTCCCCTGCAGAAGCAGGGACCGCCTGCCTCCCGCTGATTCGGGAGGCAGACCCTCCGGTGACCGCAGGCTGGGCGGAGACCGCCACGGCCCCGCACCTCCCGGGCCAGCCCCTTGACCCGTGGGTCGTTCCTCCTGATACTGCCCTCCAGCGAAAACGTGGTCGTGGCGCGGGCCGGAGGACCGATGCCATGACCCAACAGCTGGTCGAGCTCGTGGAGCAGTTCTGTCACTTCCAACACAAACAGCGAGGCAAGAGTGAACGCGGGGTACAAACGTACCGATGGGTGTTGGAGCGGTGCCTGGGATTCGTCAAGCGTCAGCGAGGACGGATGGCCCGCGCCAGTGATCTGACGCCGGACACGATCCAGGCGTGGATGGACGAGATGGCCGGGGCCAACCTGGCCCTGGAAACCCTGCGGGTCCGCCAGTCGGTGCTGTCGAGCTTCTGCGCCTGGCTGGTGAAGCGCCAGGTGTTGCCGAGCAACCCCGTCGCGCGGCTGGATCGCCCGCCCCACCGGCGGGAGGCCCCCACACAGGTGCCGGGCCCCCCCATCATGGACGCGCTCGTCCAGGCGGCCAGACAGCGGAGCCGCCCGCGCGACGTCGCCCTGTTTCTGATTCTCCGCTACACCGGCATGCGTCGAGAGTCCGTGGCGACGCTCCAGGTGCGTCATCTCGATGCGACCTGGGGGCTCCGGGGCGTCCGGGTCAAGGGCGGCAAGACCCGCGATATCCCGGTGCCCACCGCGGTGACGCGGTTTCTGCAGATGTACGTCGAGCAGGTGTTGGCGAAGGAGCTGGAGGCGGTCACGCCGGACACGCCGCTGTTCTGGTCGACGTGGGGCCGGCGGAGTGGCGGCAAGACCCGTGCCCCGATGACGGGGCAGAACATCTGGCGGCTCTGCAAGGTCTACGGGCGGCTCATCGGCTACCCGATGCTCAAGCCCCACGATCTGCGGCATGGAGTGGCGCTCGAGGTCTTGGAGCAGCATCACGATCTCGAGCAGGTGCGGGCACTGCTCGGGCATTCACGGATTGACACCACGCAAATCTACACCACGATTCGCCCGCCGCAGCTCAAGCGGGCGGTCGCCTTCTACGAGGAGAAGGCCGAGCAGATGCTCACGAACGAGTAGCACGTCGCCGCGATGGGTTCGAGAAACATCCAAGTGTTTCTCGAACCTGGAACGATAAACCGCAACGAATTCACTTTGGTGGCCCCAACGGGACCGGTCCCCTGTAGCCAATTCCCGGTAGACCTGGCGGCTCGGCTCCCGCTGGCCGCGTAACGGTAGGACTGCCCGGGCGCTCTCCTCAAGATCCCGCGACAGGCGAATCTGGACCATCGCTCGGCTAGTATAACCCGCTCGGTGACCGTGGAAGAGTGATACGCGCCTTAGTCACGTCACGATTCTCATGCGCCCGTGGTGCCGAACATCCATAAGGAATGTGCGAAGACGTATGCGTGACTGAAACACGGGTTCGACTCCCGTTGGGGCCACCAAGTTGATTTCGTTAGTGTTTTGAACGCCGGGTTCGAGAAACATTCGAAAGTTTCTCGAACCCTGCTCCCCGTCGCGTCACAACTTGCTGAGAATCTGCTCTGCCTGCTCCTCGTAGAAGGCGACCGCGCGCTTCAGCTGCGGCGGCCGGATCGTCGTGTAGACCTGCGTCGAGTCCAGGCGCGCGTGACCGAGGAGCGCCCGCACCTGCTCGAGGTCGTGATGCTGCTCCAACACCTCGAGGGCGACGCCGTGCCGCAGATCGTGGGGCTTGAGCATCGGGTAGTCGATC
>WNFD01021479.1_pt1 | contig 13900 bp, 14 predicted proteins | sample 5400491 | NCBI WGS metagenome assembly WNFD01 (sample SAMN13153343, study PRJNA577476) | soil metagenome | isolation source: 120 cm saprolite under Douglas fir tree site 2 hole 2 replicate 2 | place: USA:California | collected 2015-04-18
CACCCCAGCACTATCCCAGCCACCATGGACATGATGGTCCTGCATTCCCAGGCGGTGCGGCGAGGCGCACCGAACACGTTTTGTCTCGGCTGTATGCCATACCAGAGCTACAACACAGTCGACCGGGCCCTGACCAACGCAATGCGCTTCATGCAGGAGGCGTTGTGCGATGCCGTGAAGCCGCAGGGCGGAAAATCACAGGCGCATATCCTCAAGTGCATGGTCGATGCCGGCATTCCGACCGCCTCCCACATCGGATTGACGCCGCATACCATCGCGATGTTCGGCGGGTTCAAGATCCAGGGACGCACCGCGGAAGCCGCGATGAAGATCCTGGAGGACGCATTGGCGATTGAAGACGCTGGATGTTTCATGCTGGAATTCGAAGCAGTTCCGGCCAAGATCGCCAAACTGATCTCCGAGCAGCTCACAATCCCGACCATCGGGATCGGCGCAGGCGCCGGATGCGATGGGCAGATCTTGCTGTGTTATGACCTTCTTGGCGTGTTCACCGATTTCAAGCCGAAGTTCACCAAGCGCTATGCCAAGCTGACGGATGTGGCGGTGGCGGGAATCCGGCAATATGTGACGGAAGTGAAGGAGGGGTTGTTTCCGGACGAAGAACATTCGTACGGCGTGAACGAGGCGGAATACGAGAAGTTTGCGGCGATGGTCGCCAAACGCAAGCAGATCTGAACATGCCGCGCGTTCTCGGCAGTCCCTCGCAGCGACCGACGCGTGGCAGGCGCTCGGACCGCGCGGCGGTGATTCGCAAACAGCGTTCTACGCGAAAGCGAGTGCCCCTTGGGGAGAGCACCTCAAGTCCTCAAACGCTGACCGAGCTTGCTTATCGTGAAATCGAGGAGCGTATCGTCACGCTGCGGCTCAAGCCCGGTGATGTTCTCTCGGAGCAGCGGCTGTCAACGACGGTCGGCATCGGTCGAACGCCGATTCGCGAGGCGTTGCAGCGGCTCGCGATCGAAGGGCTGATAACGATTTTGCCGCGGAAAGGGATTCTGGTATCGGACATCAACCCCCGCAACCAGCTCCTCGTGCTCGAAGTTCGCCGCGAGCTCGAACGACTGTTGAGCCGCACGGGAGCTGAGCGCGCCAACAAGGAGCAAAAGGCGCAGTTCCTGCGCATTGCTCAGGGCATGGAGCGGGCTGCCAGAACTAATGACGATCTCGCTTTCATGCGGCTCGACCGCGAGCTCAATCATTTGATAGTAGCTGCGGCTCATAACAACTATTCCGCGCGTTCGATGCGATTGCTGCAAGGCCTGTCCCGGCGTTTTTGGTACATGCATTACCGTATGGCCGCCGATCTGCCGTTGTGCGCAAGGCTCCATGCTGATCAGGCGCGAGCGATCGCGCGGGGAGATCCCATGGCCGCCGCGCAAGCGAGCGATAGGTTGATGGATTATGTCGAAAGCTTCACTCGTGCCACGGTGGACGTATGACTGCGGGCGCGGGCCTGCGCGCAATCGCATCGTTGCGCGCGTCCGGCGCGATTGCTATCATATCCGAGATATATCAGCGGAGCACCACCCGGTGGTGAGATGAAAACCTACGAAGGAAAGCGCACGATCGATGGTCTCCTGGTCACGGTCGACGGCCACCGCCTGCAGGAACACTATGAGGTAAAGCGCTTCACCAAATACGGCTTCGAGTGGACATACGAGGGCAGTAGCCCACAGCAGCTCGCACTTGCGCTTTTGGTCGAGCACTTGGGCGATCACGAACGCGCAATTCGACTATCTGAACCGTTCATGAAACGCGTTATCGCCAACCTCGATAACGATTGGACGTTGCGAAGTGAGGATATCGACGCGGCGCTCCGCAGCATCGAGTTGAATTGAAGATGCGCGGCTCCAGCTGGCGCCTTCGCGGTTGTCCAGCAGGGCGCGGTTCGGTCTTAGGATGAGCACGCGGCTACGTCCGCTGCGAAAACACAACCGCCCTCCGGGCGGCCAAACAGGGAGGACACCACATGACCATCAGCCGGCGCACGCTTCTCAAGTCCACGGCAGCAGCCAGTGCTCTCGTGCTGCCTGGGCGTTTTCCTGCGCCCGCCATTGCTCAATCCGCGCCGTTGCGCATCGGCATTCTCGCGCCGCGCTCGGGAATAGCCGCGGGTCCCGGCGAGAACGGCATTCGGGCGACGCAGTGGGCCGTCGAGCGCTTCAACGCTCAGGGCGGGATCGCCGGACGGAAAATCGAGCTCACGATCGATGAGGAGACCTCCCCGAAGGACACCATCGAGCGCTTCGGCAAGCTGGTTCAGCAGAGCAAGGTCGATTGCGTCATGGGGATTATTTCCACCGGCGTCGGCATCGCGCTAGGACCTGTCGTCGAGGAGTCTCGCGCGCTGACGATCTATTGGGATGGCACGACTCAGGACGGGGTCGACGAGACGATGCCCAAGCCCCATTATCTCTTCCGCAGCACCGACAACGAATGCGAGGCGATCATGTCTTCGCTGCTCGCCGTCAAGTACTGGAGGGGCCAGTTTGTCACGATTGCCGGCATAAATCCGGATTACTCTTACGGCCGCAACAACTGGGCGGCCTTCAATGCCGTTCTCAAGCGCTTCAACATCGACTACAAAGCAATTGCCGAACAGTGGCCCAAAGTCGGAACGATGGACCTGACGAGCCATGTCGCCGCTCTGAAGGCCGCCAAACCCGATCTGATCTTCTCTTCCTTGTTGTTCGCCGACCTGCCAATTTTCATGAAGCAGGCTCACGCAGCGGGGCTCACGGCGGGCACAAAACTGGTGTTTCCGGCGGCTGGCTGGCAGCACACGCTGATGAAAAAGGAATTCACGCCCGAGGGCATGTTGTTCGGCCACAACACGCTTTACTTCGATAACCCTCAGGCGAGTGCGCTGCAGAAAGAGTTTGTCGCCTGGTACGCCGACAAATATCAAGACTACCCAAACTGGGAGGCGGATCGCGCCTATTTCGCCATCGTGTCCTACAAGGCCGCAGTGGAGAGAGCCGCCGCTGCCCGAAACGGCAGCTGGCCATCGATCGACGACATCATCGGCGCAATGGAAGGGCTGTCGGTGGAAAGTCTCGGCGGCAAGGGCGGATGGCGCAAGGACCACATCGCTGACCAGACCTTCATCCAGGGTTTCACGACCTACAACAACAAATATGATTTCGTGACGCTCGGGAGCTTCGAAACTCGGTATTCCACCGAGCTGCAGAAGCCAACCGGCGCCAATTTCTGGGAGTGGATCAAGACGGCTCAATTCAACATGTAACAGCACGCCCTTGGCGCATGTCAGCTTTTGCCAATATTTTGATCGGCGGCGTGTTCCACGCCGCCGTCTTGTTCCTGGTCTCCGCGGGGCTGCAGCTCGTCTTCGGCGTTCAGAAAATCATCAATCTCGCCTGCGGTTCGTTCTACGCGCTCGGCGCATATTTCGGCATCACTTGCGTGGCACTTGCGGCCGAGCTCGGTTTGTCTGGCTGGTTTATGCTGCCAGTATTGTTGCTATCGGGTCTGGCGCTCGGCTTCATCGGTCCGCCGATCGAGCGGTTGTTGCGGGCGGTCTATGGCCGTGACGAGAGCCTGCAGCTCCTCCTCACGTTCGCGCTCGTCCTCATGTTCGAAGACGCCATCCGTTTCGTCTGGGGGCCCAATCCAAGGTCGCTCGATAGCGGCTATCTCGTTTACGGCACGATCAGCTTTGGCGACTTCACGGTCCCCGTCTACAACCTGCTGGTGATCGCGGCGGCGATCATTGCAGCCGCGGGGCTGGGAGCCTTCGTGCAGCGGACGAACTACGGCCGGCTGCTGCGCGCAACGGCCGAGAATCGCGTGATGGCCGAAGCTTTGGGCGTCGATGTGCACCGCATGTATGCCATGGTGTTCACTGCCGGCGCCGTGCTCGGCACCACCGGCGGCGCGCTGATCGTGCCGACGGCGGCGGCCTCTCTGGACATGGCAATCGAGTTCGTGATTCAGGCATTCGCGGTAGTCGTAATCGGCGGACTCGGCTCGATGCGGGGTGCGCTCGCCGGTGCGCTCATTGTGGGGCTCATCGGCGCCTTTTCGATCGCGGTCTATCCCGAGCTCGAGGTCCTTGGGACGTACGTGATCGTCATCGTCGTACTGCTGGTTCGGCCTTCGGGTCTGTTCGGACGGCGGCCGGCATGAGGCCGTCGAAGCCGATCGTCATAGCCGCCGCCGGCGTCGGAGCGCTGAGTATCCTGCCGGCCATTGCGCCGTCTTATTACATCGTGCTGATGATCCCGTTCTTCGCCTACGCGATCGCATTGCTGGGATTCAATCTGCTATTCGGATACGGCGGTCTCTTGTCGTTTGGGCATGCGATGTTTCTCGGCTTCGGCGCCTACGGGGCCGCGATCATGACCGGCATACTGGGAGTGAAACAGTTCGAATTCATGCTCTTGGCGGTCGTGCTCGGGTCTATCGTTGTGGCCGTGCCGATCGGTTGGCTTTGCGTGCGCTACGTGGGAATATTTTTCGGTATGATCACGCTGGCCTTTGGCATGCTGTTCCATTCCTTTCTGTTCAAGTTCTATCACCTGACCGGCGGCGACAGCGGGATGCGCATCGTCCGAATGAAAATCCTGGGCCTGGATTTCGCCGACTATAACAAGATCGAGTTCCTGGCAGGCCCGTTCTACTACTACTGCCTCGCCCTCCTGCTAATTACCGGCTTCATCATGTGGAGGATTGTGCATTCTCCGTTCGGGCTGCATCTGCAGGCGATCCGCGACAACGCTCGCAAAGCCGAGTATCTCGGCGTTCATGTGCGCCGCGTGCGCCTCACCGCCTTCCTCGTTTCGGCGGGCTTTGGCGCACTTGGCGGGGCGGTGTTGGGGTTTCGCATCGGACTGGCGGATCCCGAGCTCGTCTATTGGACCCATTCCGGCCAGTTGGTCTTCATGGCGGTACTCGGCGGGTTTTCCAACTTTTTCGGCCCGATTATCGGCGCGTTCGTGTTCACTCTCCTGCAGGACCAGCTGCAGTCGCTGACCCAGTACTGGCGTTTTGTGCTGGGCGCGATCCTGGCGGCCCTTGTCGTTGCCTGGCCTGGGGGTATCGCTGCCCTTGGAGAGGATTTGGCGCGGCGGCTGTCGCGAAAGGCGGCGGCGCCATGACGGCTCTGCTCGAAACCAGGAACGTTTCCAAATCCTACGGAGCTTTTCGCGCGCTCGAAGGCGTCAGCATTGAGGTGCGGGCAGGGGAATTGCTGAGCCTGGTCGGGCCGAACGGGGCCGGCAAGACGACGCTGGTTAATCTACTCACCGGGCTGATGGCCCCGACAACTGGCGAGGTTTTTTTCATGGGGTCCAACATCGCCGGTGTCGGCCCGGTGGCGCTCGCCGACCGCGGGCTTGCCCGCGCTTTTCAGCTCATCGCAATCTTTCCCAAGCTGACCGTCAGTCAAACCATCGCAGCCGCCGTGATCTCTCGGCAAAGGAAGGGCTGGCGCCTGCTGTCCGGACTGGTAGCGGATCAGGCGATCGCCGACCGCGTTCGCCACATCGCTGAAATTTTCGGACTGGAGGATCGGCTCGACGTCATTTCGGAAGGGCTCTCGCAGGGCGAGAAGAAACTGCTCGATGCCGCCTCGGCGTTTGCACTCGAGCCGCAAGTAATCCTTCTCGACGAACCGACCTCCGGGGTAGCGACTGCCGACAAATACCGGATCATGGATACGCTGATCGATGCGGCCCGCAAGTCCGGCGTCAAGAGCATCATGCTCGTCGAGCACGACATGGACCTTGTCGCTGCGTATTCCGATCGAATCATCGCGTTGGCGGAAGGAAAGGTTCTCGCCGATCTGCCGCCCGACGCATTCTTTGCCGATCCTGCGGTCGTAGAAACGGTCGTTGGCAAGCGGAGGGGGCGTTGATGCTCTCGGTACGCGAGCTCTCGGTTGATATCCAAGGAAGCCGGGTGCTGCGCGGCGTCTCGTTCGATATTGGGGCCGGGGCGCTGGTGTACCTCATTGGACGAAACGGCGCCGGAAAAACCACGACGTTCCGAACCATCATGGGCTTCCGTCGGCCGACCTCCGGATCGATCGAATTGGGCGGGCGCGACATCGTCGGGCTGCGCCCATTCGAAATTGCACGCATGGGCGTAGGATTTGCCCCAGAGGAGAGTGAAGTCTTTGCTGAGTGGGGGATCGCAGTCCCACCGACCGGCTGGCGGAGGCTTACAGAATTTTTCCCATGCTAGACCGCTACCGGGACCGCAGCGGACAGGCGCTCTCGGGGGGCGAGCGCAAAATGGTCTCGATCGCGCGAGCACTTGCGCTCGGCCCGAAGCTGCTCCTGCTCGACGAGCCAACCGAAGGCCTTTCGCCCGCTGTCGTCCCGTCGATCATTGCGGGAATCGCCTCGATCCGGGCTAACGGCCACGCGGTTTTCATCGCGGAATCCAACGTGCATCATGTTCCGGAGTTCGCCGATCGGCTGTATGTGATCGAACGGGGAGAGATCATCTTTGCCGGAAAACCGGAGGAGGCGCGGCGGGATCCGTTGGTGGCGCGGGTGGCCGGGGCAGCGCCGACCGGGCGGTCGGCAGTCCGATTGACGGGCAGGTGAGACGTGATAGGGTTGTGATATATCAGCGATGGGTGGCGCAGCGGGGCGGTATTATGTCGCCCGTTGCCCGAAAGCGATCCGGAGAGGTTAACCCATGATCACTCAACGGCAGGCCGAATTCCGGCAGGAGTACCGATCCCGCATCGTTGGGTGGTACGACGGCTACTTTCATATTTTTATCATCTACGCGATGGGAGCCGCGGCTTTCTTCATCTATGTCGAGCATCTCCACGATGTGACACCGATCGAGTGGCTTACAGTCCCGCTGACTTTCCTGTTCACGAATGCGTTCGAGTGGGCCGTCCACCGATACGTCATGCACCGTCCGGTGAACATCAAAGGGCTGCGTGCCATCTATGAGCGCCACACGCTCAATCATCACCAGTTCTTCACCGACGAGGAAATGCGGTTTCGGGATCACAAGGATTGGCGCGTAACTGTGTTCCCGCCCTACGCGTTGGTCGTGTTCATACTCATGTCGATCCCGTCCGCGGCCATTCTGGGCGCGATTTTCTCGCCTAACGTCGGTTGGCTGTTCATGTGCGGTACCACGGGCATGTATCTCATCTATGAATTCATGCACTTCTGCTGCCACGTCGACGAGAACTGGTTTGTCAAGAACTGCCCATTCGTGAACACTCTGCGCCGGCATCACACGGCTCACCACAACTCGCGGCTCATGATGGAGGTCAACATGAATTTGACCTTCCCGATCGCCGATTGGCTGTTCGGAACGTCTGATCTCGATCGCGGACTCCTCGGTCATCTCTTCAATGGCTATGATGCCAGCCACCTGAAGAGAAACCTCCGTGGAACACCCAAGCGGCCCGATGAGGCAGCCACCGTGCCGGTCGGCGGTTACTAGGATCAACTCAGCCAAGCGGCTACATCTTGCACGCACGATTGAGGAAGCGACATGCCCAATGACGTCAAGGCCATGGTCTCCGCGATCGTGTTAATCGTCGCAGGCTTCCTCGCCTATTGGAGCAGATCGCCGATTCGGCCGGATTTATCATTTTACGTGTTGATCCTGGCGGTATTCATGGTCATTTCCATGTGGGTTTTCCCCGAGGCGGGGTCAAAAAAAACGCGAGATGAAACATCCCGGATGAAATCCGGTAAACTCTCGTTCACTCGAGAAGATTAAGAACGATCCGCATGACGACAACGGACCTCGCTGGACAGCATGTAGATGAGCTCGACTCCGCTGGCCCGGAAGTGGGTAATCTCCTCGATTCGAGCACGCGGTGACTCTGTCCGCTCGACCCCCGCGGAGCGGACCTTTCCGACGCCCCAGACAGATCATAAACTTGGGCCAGTTGATCGCCGCCTGGTCGGAGAGTCTTGCGTGCACACAGCAGCTGCAGTCGCGAAAGGTTGGGTCGGCGCGCCGGTCGCGCGCAAGGAGGATCCGGCGCTGCTCACTGGCAGGGCGCGGTTCATCGACGATCTTTCACCCGTTCCCGGATTGAAGCATGCGGCAATCGTCCGCTCGCCGCACCCGCATGCCCGGATTTGCGGGATCGATGTCGCGCGGGCCCGCGCGCTGCGCGGCGTCATCGCCGTCGTGACCGGAGGCGAGCTCGCTGCGTTGGTCGGCCCGATCCCGAGCGTGGTGAAAGCGCCGCTCGCCTACTATCCCTTCGCGATCGATCGGGTGCGCTATGCCGGCGAGCCGGTCGCCGTGGTCGTCGCGGAGACCAGATACGTCGCCGAAGACGCCTGCGATCTCATCGAGGTCGACTACGAGCCGCTGCCGGCGGTCGCCGACCTTGTCGCGGCAACAGCCGAGGGCGCGCCGATCCTGCACGACAAGGTCGGATCCAACGTGGTGAGCCGGCGCAGCTTTCGTTACGGCGATCCCGAGCGCGCCTTCGCGCAAGCGGACCGGGTGTTCGAATTCTCCTATGAGTACCCCCGCTACGGGTCGACGCCGATGGAGACGTTCGGCGTTATCGCGCATTTCGAGGCTGCGCCCGACCGGTTCACCGTCTGGTCGAACTTCCAGGGGCCGTTCGTGCTCCACCCGCTGATGGCGGGATCGCTCAAGGTGCCGGGAAACCGCCTGCGCTTAATCACTCCGCCCTACAGTGGCGGCAGCTTCGGCACCAAGCAGGCGGTTTTTTCCTACATCGTACTGCTGGCGGCGGTGAGCCGCAAGCTCGGCCTGCCGGTCAAATGGATCGAGGATCGCGCCGAGCACCTCACGGCGGCTTCGGCGTCGAGCAATCGCATCGGCACCGTCGCCGGCGCCTTTTCCCGCGACGGCGAATTGACTGGGCTGCGGTTTCACAACGTCGCGGACATGGGCGCCTATATCCGGCCGCCCGAACCGGCATCGGTCTATCGCATGCACAGCGCATCGAGCAGCTGCTATCGCGTGCGCAACATCGCGATCGAGAACGAGCTCGTCGTGACCAATCGGACTCCCGTCGGGCTCAACCGCGGTTATGGGGGACCGCAGTTCTATTTTGCGCTGGAGCGCCTGATGGAGATCGCCGCCCGCGGCCTTAGGCTCGATCCGGAAACGCTGCGCCGTCGCAATTTCGTCCCCAAGCAGGCGTTTCCCTACGTCTCGCCAGCTGGATCCATTCTCGATGCGGGGGACTACGAGGCCGCGCTCGATGAGCTGCTGCGGCTCGCCGATCTGGATACGTTGCGCCGGCAACGCGATGAGATGCGCAAGCAAGGCCGCCTCTACGGGCTAGGCTTTGCGGCGGGGATCGAGCCCTCCGGCTCTAACATGGCCTATGTCTCGCTCGCGCAAACGCCGGAAGAGCGAGCGCGCACCGATGCGAAATCGGGGGCGAGCGCGAGCGCGATCGTGTCCATCGATCCGACCGGCCACGTCACGCTGCAACTGTGCACCACGCCGAACGGGCAGGGACATGCCACCGTCGCTGCGCAAATCGTCGCCGATGCGCTCGGCCTGCACCCCGACGACATCGAGGTGATCACCGAAATCGACACGCTGACCAGCGCGTGGTCGATTGCCTCAGGAAATTACTCCAACCGGTTTGCCGCGATTGTCGTCGGTGCGATCGCCCAATCGGCGGAAAAGGTCGCCAAGAAGCTCAAGCTGCTGGCCGCGGAGGCCCTGGAGGCTTCCCCCGAAGAGATCGAGCTGGTCGACGGCTACGCGCGCATTGTCGGCTCCAACAGGAGCCTGCCGCTGCGCAAAGTGGCGGCCCGCGCCCACTGGAATCCGGCGGGGATGCCACCGGACATTTCGCCCGGGATCCACGAGACGGCCGTGGTTTCGCCTGCGGCCCTCGCTGGTCCAGGCGGCGACGACCGCATTCCTTCGGCGGCGACCTACGGGTTCGTGGTCGACCTCGCGGCGATCGAGATCGACCGCAAGACGGGATCGATCAGGATCGACAAATATGTGTCGGTGCACGACGTCGGCACGCAGCTCAACCCGCTCATCGTCGAGGGCCAGATCCACGGCGGCCTCGTCCATGGGCTCGGCGCCGCCTTGATGGAAGAGTTTTGCTACGACGAGCAGGGCCATTTCCTTTCCGGCACCTTAATCCGTTGGGCGCCAAGGGCATGGGGGACGGCAGCTCCATGCTCACGCCGGCCGCAATCGCCAATGCGGTATCCGACGCGCTCGGGCGCGAGGACGTGACGCTGCCCCTGACCTTGCAGCGCATTTGGTCGCTGGCAAACGGCGCAACACCCAGCGCCAAAGCGGCGGCCGCGAAGCCTGCCGCAAAGGGGCAGAAACCCGGCGCATTGACCGGAGCAGGGGAGATCGTGCTCTCCGCGCCGGCAGCCGAGGTCTGGCGGCGTCTGATCGATCCGAACGAGCTTGCCGCCATCGTGCCGGGTTGCCGCCGGCTGGTGCAGGACGGCCCCGATCGATTTGCGGCTGGTCGGAAAGGCCTCGGGCGCGCTCGGGTTCGGGACCGGCGAGAGCTTCGTCACGCTCACCGCGGAGCCCGACGGTCGCACCCGGCTCCGATACCGGTACGAGGCAAGCGTCGGAGGCAAGGTCGCCGCGGTGGGCCAGCGAATGCTGGGCACCGTGACCCGATTGCTCATCGCGCAATTCTTCCGCTCGCTCGAGCGGCAGATCTCGCCGCCGGCGAGCCGTGCGTGGCGGCGATGGCTCCCGTCGCGGGTGGCGGCTATTTTTGCAAGGAAGGCGAAACGGTGAAGCCCGTGGCGTTCGAATATTGCCGCCCCGAGACGATTGCGGAGGCGGCCGGCGTGCTCGCGCAGTTTCGCGAGGAAGCGGCGGTGCTCGCCGGCGGAATGACGCTCGGCCCGATGCTCAACCTGCGGATCACGCGGCCGCGCGTCGTGATCGACGTCACGCGCATTCGCGGGCTCGACTCGATCGACGTGCGCGGCGGCACCGTCGCGACCGGCGCCACGCTCGTTCAGGCGGATGCACTCGAATCCTACGTGCTTCGCCGCGAGGTGCCGTTGCTGGCACTGGCGCTGCCCTGGGTCGGACATTTCCAGACCCGCAATCGCGGCACGCTCGGCGGCTCCGTCGCCCATGCGGATCCGAGCGCGGAGATTCCTCTGTGCCTCGTCGTCACCGACGGCGCGGTCGTGCTGCGCTCGAAGCGGCGCGAGCGCCGCGTTCCGGCGCGCGAGTTCTTTCTCGGCGCGCTGACGACCGCACGCCGACCCGACGAGCTTCTAGTCGCCATCGAGTGGCGACGCGCGGCGCCCGATGCCGGATACGCCTTCGAGGAGATCGCCCAGCGCCACGGCGATTTCGCCATCGCGGCCGCGGCCTGCCAGGTCCGCCTCGATGGCGACGGCCGCATTGCCGCCCTGGCGCTAGGCCTCGGCGGGATCGAAGATCGCCCCATCGCCGTCGAGACCTCGGATTTTCTCGGCCGCGCCGCCGATGAGGGCACGGCGGCCGAGCTCGCCGAGCGCGCGGTGCAGTCGGTCGTCGCCATGGAAGATCACGTTGCCGGCGCCGAGTTTCGCCTCGCCTTATCGCGGGAGCTCATCCGAAGAGTGATGCCGCGCGCCATCGCGGACGCGCGCCTTCGCGTGGAACGGCTGCAATGAGCATGCTCCGCCTTGCCTCCGACGCGCGCCATCGCGTCGAGCTCAGGGTGAACGGCGCGGCCCGATCCGGCTTCGCCGAACCGCGCATGCTGCTGTGCGATTTCCTGCGGCACGAATTGCAGACTTACGGCGTGCATGTCGGGTGCGAGCACGGCGTCTGCGGCGCCTGCACCGTCCTGGTCGAGGGCCGGGCAGTGCGCACCTGCACGCAATACGCCGTGCAGGCCGACGGAACGAATATCACGACGGTCGAGGGGCTCGCCGAACCCGGCACGCTCAACGCGTTGCAGCAGGCCTTCGCCCGTCACCATGCCCTGCAATGCGGGTTCTGCACGCCGGGGATCCTGCTCTCGGCAACGCATTTCCTCAAAGAACGTCCGCGCCCGCAGGAAGCCGAGGTCCGCGACATGCTGTCGGGCCATATCTGCCGCTGCACCGGCTATGCGGCGATCGTCGCGGCGATTCTCGATGCCGCATCCGTCATGAATCACGGGGCCGGCTGACATGGACCTCGCCACCGCATTCGCCTGCTCGGTGCTTCGCCGGCCCGGCAGCGAAGCTATCGTCGACGGCGGGCGCCGCCGCACCTATGCGCAATGGTATGCGGAGATCCAGGCCATCGCCGGAGCGCTGCGTGGGATGGGCCTCAGCCCCGGCGGCCATCTCGTCGTCGTCATGCGCAACCGCTACGAGATGGCGACGCTCTATTGGGCCTGTCATCTGTTGGGCGCGATCTTCACGCCGGTGAGCTGGCGGGCGTCGCCCGACGAGATCGCCTATTGCCTGGAGGACGCCGAGGCCGTCGTCGTCGCCTATGACGGGGCCGCCAACGGCGCGCCACCAAAGGGCGCCGCGCGGCTCGGCATCGATCCGCGCCGGTGGATCGTGGCGGCGGACGGCAGGGGCGACGGGGTGCCGTTCGAAACGCTGCTCGCCGGCCCGCCTGTCGATGGACCCATGGGCGCCGAGGAAGGCGACACTTGCCTGATGCTCTACACCTCGGGAACCACCGGGCGTCCGAAAGGCGTGCCCCGCTCGCACGGAAACGAGCTCGCGGCGGCGGTATCCCAGATTGCGCATCACCACTATCGGCCCGGCGAATCCGCGCTCGCGGTCATGCCGCTGTTCCACACGATGGGCGTGCGCACTTTGCTGTCCTCGGCGCTGCTCAACGGCAAGGTCGTGTGCTTGCCAGAATACGCTCCGGACGAGGTCCTCCGCCTCGTCGCGGCCGAGCGAGTCTCGAGTCTGTTCCTCGTGCCGACCCTATTCCACGACATCTTGCGCGATCCGAAATTCGATGCATTCGATCTCAGCTCGCTCTCGCGCGTCGGCTACGCGGGAATGACAATGATGCCGGCGCTCGTCGAAAAGTGCCTGGCGATGCTCGAGCCGGAAGTCTTCGTCAACCATTATGGCTCGAGCGAGATCTACACGTTCACGATCTGCGATCGCCAGGACCTCAAGCCAGGCTGCGCCGGCCGGGCCGGTCTCAATCAGGTCGTCAGGGTCGTCCAGGCCGACCGGCACGAGGCGATCGAGACCAGCCTCCCGCCGGGCGAGCCTGGCGAGATCGTTGCGAGCATGCGCAGCCCCGAGGCGTTTGCCGGCTATTGGAAACGTCCCGAGGCGGACGCGAAATCAATTCAGGGAAGCTGGTACCGTACCGGCGATCTTGGATGGCTCGACGAGGACGGCGAGCTTTACGTCGCCGGGCGCGTCGACGACATGATCATCAGCGGGGGCGAGAACATTTATCCGGAGGAGATCGAGGACAAGTTGGCCCGCTGCCGGCTCGTCGCCGGGGTCGCGGTGGTCGGCGTTCCCGACGAGCGGCTGGGGGCGCGGGTCGTCGCCTTCGTCGAGCCCGCCGTGGCGGAACTCGATCCGGGGCAGCTTGATGAAATCTGCCTGCAGAACGGCTTGGCGCGATACAAGCGTCCGCGCGAATACGTGTTCGTCAAATCGATCCCCCGCTCCGCCGCGGGGAAAATCCTCCGTCGCAAGCTGCGAAGCGGCGAGTATGAACGGCTGTGAACCGCGCCCAACCGCCGGAATCAAGACAAAAGGAAAGATCAATGAGCAAAGATTACGCGGAGATGCGCGCTGCGGTGCTTCGGGACCTCGACGGCCTGCGCTACGAGGTCGAGCCCAAACGGGGCATCGGCTGGCTGCGGCTCGATCGGCCGCCGCTCAACGTCGTGTCGTATCGCGGGCGGGGCCAGATCGCCGCGATCCTTGAAGCATTCGGCGAGGATCCGCAAGTT
>WNFD01013362.1_pt1 | contig 13899 bp, 12 predicted proteins | sample 5400491 | NCBI WGS metagenome assembly WNFD01 (sample SAMN13153343, study PRJNA577476) | soil metagenome | isolation source: 120 cm saprolite under Douglas fir tree site 2 hole 2 replicate 2 | place: USA:California | collected 2015-04-18
TTTAGTCTGGCATTAGGGTGTTTCACAGCAATCGAGCTTTGAGTTTCGCCGTGAGTCGAATCCCTTGATAAGATGAAGCGATCTCATGTCGAACGCCGTGGCCATGATCGCCGAGCTGTATCTGTACCCCATCAAGTCCATGTCCGGGGTCTCGGTACAGGAAGCACACGTCGGCCTGGACGGCATCCTGGGAGATCGGCATTTCGCCTTCACGCGGGCGAACCAGGCAGCCACGAATAGCTTTCCGTGGATGACGGCTCAAGAGGACTCCAGGATGCTGGCCGACAAGCCCTTTTTCACCCGACCGCCTACTCCGGATCAACCAGAACCTCCAGTCCAAGTGCGCACTCTCGACGACTAAGTTCGAAACCCAGAAGCCCCCACTTTGCGCGAGGAGTTGGGAAGCAGGACGGGTCAGCCACTCTTCCTTTTGAAGAGCGCTCGAGGAATTTTCGACTGTCAGCAAATTCCTCTCTTCAGCCTTGCCAGCGTTCGCGCTCTTGCCGCCGAGGCCAGCTGCACCATTGATCCCCGGCGGTTCCGCGCGAATATTTACATGGCGCCGGTATCAGGCAATCCTTTTGAAGAAGAAACATGGACCGACTGCTTGCTGCAGATTGGCGATGAAGTCCTCACGGGGGTGACCCAACGAGATGCTCGCTGCATGATGATCAACCTCGATCCGGAAACCGGGGACCAGAACCCGCGGGTGCTGAAGGCTGTAGCTCACAGCCATCAGGGCCAAGCGGGTCTCTATGCCAACGTGCTCCGACCGGGTCGAATCCGATTGGGAGATGCCATCCGTCGAATTGCAAACCCTCGATCGTGAATGCCGTTTTGATTGCCGATGTCGTAAAATCCCAATATGAACGCGACCAACGATGAGTTCCCTCAGTCGTCGGCCTTCAGTCGTCAGCCAAGCCAGTGTTCCTGGTGACTGACGACAGAAGACAAACGACCGCCCCTCATGAATCTCCCACGACGTCATTTCCTAGGGTCCTCCCTCGTAGTTCTCGGCAGCACTCTGCTGGACGCGCTGACCATTCCACTCTGGAAATGGAAAAACTTAGCCATCCTTCAGTCAGTTTCGCCCCCTCCAGGTACTTCTCCGGTCGTGTTCGTAGATGTGGCAAAGGAAGCCGGCCTGACCATCCCCAACGTCTGGGGCGCCACCGATCACAAGAGTTACATCATCGAAGCCAAGGGCAGCGGCCTGGCCTTTTTCGACTACGACAACGACGGCTGGCTCGACCTCTACCTCACCAACGGAACCCAACTCGACGCCCACTGGCCGCCGGGGAAAGCGCCCACATCTCATCTGTACAAAAACAACCGTGACGGCACCTTTACCGACGTCACCGAAAGATCCGGACTAGCGCGCACCGGCTGGCAGACCGGCGTCTGCGTTGGCGACTACGACAACGACGGATGGGACGATCTGTTCTGCTGCTTCTGGGGACACAACATCTTGTTCCACAACAATGGCGATGGATCGTTCACCGACGTCACTCGGAAGGCCGGTGTCTACGACGAACAGGTCCGATGGGGCTCGGGCTGCACCTGGCTCGACTACGACCGCGATGGGCGCCTTGATCTTTTCGTCTGTAACTACATAAAGCTCGATCCGGCCAAGACGCCGGACCCCAATGGTCCCGCGGTCTGTCAGTGGAAGGGAATCCCGGTAATGTGCGGCCCCCGCGGTCTTACCGGCGACACCAACGTCCTTTATCACAATAACGGCGACGGAACTTTCACAGACGTCTCCGCCAAATCCGGCATCCTGAAGCCCGGCCCGCGGTATTCCATCACGCCCGTCGCTTACGATTTCGATAACGACGGCTGGCCGGACATCTATGTGGCCGTGGACTCGCAACCCAGCATGTTGCTCCATAACAATCATGACGGAACCTTTACCGACATCTCGGTGCTGGCCGGATGCGCTTACAGCGAGAATGGCCACGAGCAGGCCGGAATGGGCGTGGGTGTCGGCGACTACGACTGTGACGGATGGTTCGACATTTTCAAAACCAATTTCGCTGACGACACTTGCAACCTCTACCACAACAACGGAGACGGCACTTTCACCGATGTAACGTTTTCTTCAGGGATCGGAATTAACAATCGTTATGTCGCCTGGGGCTGCGGCTTTGTCGACTACGACAACGATGGCTGGCAAGACATCATCCAGATCAACGGCCACGTCTACCCTGAAATTGACCAGCACGATATCGGCCAGACCTTCAAAAACCCCCGCCTCGTCTACAAGAACCAGGGCGATGGACGATTCAAAGACGTTTCGGCCGAGATGGGCCCGGGCATCAGCGAACATTTTTCCAGCCGCGGCGCAGCGTTCGGAGACTACGACAACGATGGCGACATCGACGTGCTGGTTTTGAATCTCAGCGATCCACCGTCACTGCTCCGCAACGACGGCGGGAACTCGAAGAATTGGATAAAGATCAAACTGATCGGGACGCAATGCAATCGCACCGCCATCGGAGCGCGCGTGCGCGTTGTAACCGGCAAACATTCTCAGATGGATGAAGTCCACAGCGGCTCCAGCGTCATGTCGCAATGCGACCTCCGCCTCCACTTTGGCCTCGGCCAAGCCCAGGTCGCGGATCTGATCGAAGTCAAATGGCCTACCACGCAAAAGATAGAACGCTTCACCCAAGTGAAGGCCAACCAGATCCTCACCATCCGCGAAGGCAGCGGAATCGTAGACATGTTCAAGCCCAAAGCAAAGTAATTGGCTGGTGAAGTCACGTGGAGAGTGGCGGGCTACTATCAAGGCTCCCTCCGGGACCGATTGATTCGCATTCGCGCGAAGAGGAGCACGCGTCCGCTTCTAAGCCAATACCCTTACCCCGTAACCACTTAGCTCGATTGTCCCAGAATGCGCATCTTTAGTAAGAAGATCTGTAAACGCCCTGGGAATGGTCACCGTCTGCACCACGGAAGTATTATTCAGGAGAAATATCCATTCCTTGTCCCCCGCCTTCCGGACCGTCATCTCGACCCCTGCCGGCACGTCAATTGCCGGCTGAACCCCGGCCGACGCGGTAAGCGTTCGAAGCACTCTGGCTAAGCTCGCGGCATCCAGATCGGCGCCGACATAGACTGCTTTACCTTTGCCAAATCGGTTGACGCTGACGGCCGCCTTTCCGGCATGTTCGCCAGCCGTGTAGGAACCCACGACCTCCGCTCCCGAGGGCTGGAGAATGTCCGCCCACAACCCACACTCCCCATCCGATCCCGCGAATGGGGGGGAGAACTTGACCCCTTGCTTCACGGAGTAAATCGGCACGTAGTCTTCGACGCTCACGCCCATCACGTCGCGAAGCAAGCCGGGAAGTGGAGTGCGCACAATCTGGCTGCTCTCGGTCTTCACTCCCAGCCGGAAGCTGGTCACAAATACGCCGCCCCCTTGCACGAAGTTTCTGATCCGCGCGGCCTGCGCTTCTGACAACACGTAAGCGACTGGCGCAAACACAATCTTGTAAGCCGCCAAATCCGCGCCAGGCTGAATGACATCAATGCCCGAGTGGCTGGCCGTGATGGCGCCGTACCAAGCGGTTACCTGCGGCATGTAACTCAGCCCATGATGCCCCGGTTGAATTTGCAGAGCCCATCCACAATCATAGTCAAAGATCAGCGCCGCCTCCGCCGGGTAGCCCGAGTTCAACACCTTCGGCCCCAGACCCTTCAGCTCCTTAACCGTCTGCTTGATCTCGTCATAGGCCGGGCTCTTCGACCGGTCATGATTCAGAACGCCGTGCCAGTATTCTTCCGCTCCGAAGGTAGCCGTATCCCAGCGAAAATAATTCACCCCCATGGCGCCGTGAGCGATGGCCTGATACGTCCAGAGCCTGACTTGCCCTTTCTCAGGCTGCGGAGAGAATGTCTTCTGGCCGGCTTTGCCGGACTGCTCCTCCATGATCATGAATGGCTTGCCGCCTTTGACGCAGCGCGCGAAATCGTGCCCCATTGCCGTGGCGGTGCTGATGGTGCCGGCTGAAATCGAGCTCGATTTCATCTGCTCATGCACCAGCATCTCAAAAAAACCGGGATAGTTATCGAAAGCAACAAAATCGAGATTCTTGTAGAGCTCGCGCAGATCGATGTAGTCCACCGGCGGCCCCACATTGTTGGTGGTCACAAAGTGCCGCGGACATTTCTGGCGGAGCATAGCCAGCTGTTCTTCCAGAAAAGATGCGTTGGCATACGACTGGTAACGATCGTAGTCGAGAGCGAGCCCCGGATTCGGATCGCCACCCGACGGTAACGGCACAGGTATCTGGCCAAAATCCGTATAAGTCTGGCTCCAGAAAACTGTTCCCCAGGCTTGGTTCAACTTGTCCAGGCTGCCGTACTTGGCGCGAAGCCATTCCTGAAAACCTGCCTGGCAGAAGTTGCAATAGCACCGCGGCGATGAGGACAACGTAAACTCGTTGTCGATCTGCCAGCCGATCACCCCGGGGCTCTCGGCAAAAGCCCGCGCCATCTCGCTTGCGATGGCGAGTGAAAACCGCCGGTAAACCTTGTTGGTGGGACAGGTAAATCGCCGCCCGCCGGAATGCAACCGTTGGCCTTCGGCATTGACTTCAACGATCTCCGGATATTTGAGGCTCAGCCACGGAGGAGGCGCCGCGGACGGCGTTCCGAGAATGACCGCAATGTTGTGCTTGTGCAGGGTTTGCACCGCGCGCCGGAGCCAGGCAAATTCAAATTTACCCTCGGCGGGCTCCATTAGCCCCCAGGCAAATTCGGCAATCCGCACGTTGGTGAAGCCGGCGTCGCTCATCATTCGCGAGTCTTCTTCCCATAAAGCTTCCGGCGTCTGGTCGGGATAGTAGTCAACCCCGAGCAGCAGTTGGCTCGCGCCCGCACCCGCCGCATCCGTTTGCCCCCAGACCGGAAGCCGCATACCCGCCGCCCCGATCACAGCCACGCTACCGCTCAAAAATTCACGTCTGCTTACAGGTGCCAGAGTAGGCCTTCTCTCGAAAAGCAGTGAGCTTTTCCGTGGAATCAATTCTCGCGCGCACATTCTCGGCGGAAGCCGCCGGCCTGTCAAGAAAAACGGACACAACGCTCGCCTGGCGGTCGCAAGTGGCGTTGCCTCAGTTGCCTCACGAACGTATAGAAAGATTTCCGGAGAACAAGTAGAATGACACTGCTCAAGCGGAAGTGGTGGAACTGGCAGACACACCATCGCAACCCCCGAATTTCCCACTTTTGGCAAGTTCCTAGCAATGAAGCAAATAGCTTACGATTCTGCCGCTTAGGCTTGGCGCTGACTTATCGCAGTTAGGCGAAAACAACGCCAGGTTGCAGCGAGCGCATACAAAAACGCATACATTCCGACCTCCCTCAAGATAAGAATTCTTGCGGTGCTATGCCGCTTTCCTATCTCGTTGTTTACGGCACACGCAGTGTAAGGGAACATGCATCAGCAGAGATCCGTGCACATTTCTCTACGTGCAAGGTGCGGCAGACGTGTCAGCCTCCATGGCTGATAATGTGAAGTGGTTCAGAGTCTGCATCTCTGACACGTCAACGATGACACTCATTCAAGAATTCATCGCATTTGTGGACCAGAATCCAAAGTACACGTTGGCTTCGACAGTGTTCCAGATGATGCTTGTTCAGGAATTTCCGTGTAAGTCGTTCTTGCGACGATCCACCCTTGCGACTTCTTCGTTAGGAAGGGACCACCCTCATAGACCGCCTTGATCGTGAGCCTCAGCCGAAGCTGCACAGAGCACATGCGCGACGAGCCTCCGGCTGGCGAGCCTCTCTTATGAAAATGAGCCCCAGGTGTTACGGTCTTCGGAGCTTTAAGCGGTTGGGAACAACAATCACCAAAGGTTTATGATGGCGCGAGGCCACGCATGAAGCAGAACTTCGGCCTCCTCGTGGGTTCTTGCCTTGCCATAATAGCGGCCCTCCTCGTGGTCGGGGCGGTGTCATCGGGCGTCGTTCGGCATATTGTGCAAACATCACCTTTGTGGATCGCAATCGTGCTTGGAACACGGCGATCTCATTGGGTCAAATGGGCAGCGTTCCCATGTTTTGTCTTCTGGCTGATACTGATGACAGCTATTTGGTTCTTCCTGCTCGGCTGGGCGCGGATTGTTTCGGGAACCTTCTCACCAACGGAAATCGTCATGACTGTGATCGTCGGCTTAGCTTCTCTGGTGGGGATGGCGGAAGCGTGGAGGGTGAAAAGCAGCGCCCACCTTTGGGCAGCGGTCGGCACCGTGTTGCTGGTTGCTGCGCTGCAAGTGGGTGCTTTTCGTCTGAGCCTTCTACCCGCAATTTCCCACCGCTGAACGAAGTGCAGTATCCCTCGGCGATTGTGTGTTTGGATCGTTCCACCCGCCGGCGCGCCGGCCTGGGCGCCAGATTCTGGTAGTGGCTCAATTCGAATCCGGTTCAGACATCTTGCCCCAGAACTCGCTAGAGGTCACGACTGGAACTATTTCAAAGTCGACCAGGTCATCCCAGCGACTGGCCCGGAGGTTCAGTAGCTCTGGATGTGAGGCTTCCATGATTTGGAAACAGCCGAGTGCCTGCTGAATCCACCCAGCTCGCGTGGTAGACGACGCCATCGGGCAGCATCCGGCCACTACCTTTAAACCGTTCGCCGACTAGCGTGGCATCGCCGTGCTTGAACCGTTCAATGACCATAAACAGCATGAACGGTAGTCTACCTCGCTGCTGTGTCAGGCTGACACGCTGCTCGACCAACCCTCTTGGGCGGTTCTGATAACATTTTCCTGGCCCTTCGCTTGGCTTCTACTCCTCGCCAACACGATGGCACAGCTCCTCGCTTAGAGCGAATGTGGCTTTGAGGAAAAATCAAGGACGACGGCCGAAGTACAGGCCGCTATTTCACGCCCAGTTGAAACAGGTCGTCCATTCTGGCGGTAACGTTCTGCACGGAGTCGGTGATGAGGTAAACGTTGTAAGTACTTTCGCCGGCGGGAAACAACACATCTGTTCCGTTCCCACTCACCGCACTCCATGCTGTGGTGTCCGATGCGGTTTCGGAAGGTCCGTCTCCCCAACAGAAGAACTTCCACATGGCAAAGTACGAAAGCGATCCGCCGTGCGCAATGCTGACACCGTAAACTCCCATGGCGTTCGTTCCGGATGCATCCGACATGATGATGCCGCCGGAATCCACGAAGAACGAGTAGCCACCAAAGCTGGAGCCGTTGAGTGAGAGGCAGCCATCGGGCATGGCATTGGTCACTTCTTGACGAGTCTTGGACCGAGCGTCGTAAGTCCAGTAACGATTGAAGCTGGAGAGCAGATAACCGGCAGGGTCAGCGAGTGTGCCTCGCGAGGCTATGGGAATGACCAGATGCGTAGTGTACTGGGCGACCGCTCCCAGATTGTTGAAGTTAAGAGTAAGGTCTTTGCCCAGGACCAGACTGTCCCAGATGACTGGGTGGTCCTGGTCGCCGCCGAAAATCGCGGGATCCCAATTCAAGGGCACTGCCCGTGTGACCTGCGTCGTGCCCTGATTCGCAAACTGCAGTACGGGCGAGCCATGGCGGATCGAGGGATCGAGATCGGGAAAGGTGAGCCCATCCCCTGCTTCGTTCGGGTTCAGGTCCTGGCCAGGAGGGTAGTAGAACGCGCCCTGGATTTCCCGTCCGTAATCGGCGTGGTTGAGGAATTGGACTCCGTTCCAGAACCAGCGCCAGGTAGTGCCGCCCGCTATCTCGTTGGACTCGACGGTGGCACCGCCGGCCGACAAGCTCAGCAACATTTCAGAAGCGTTGCCGTATCGCGGATAACCGTAGGCTGTGAGCGGCTGCGGATTGTAGCCGGACAAGGTTTCTGACGGCGAAAGCAAGGCATAGTCGCCGGTTGTACTATCGAAGGCCTCCGTCAATTGCGTGACTCCAGGAATGGAGGCGCTGCTCCACGGGAATCCCAGGACCAGGTCTTGCAGTCAGACAAATCTGAACGTTGGGCCGCATGCGGTGCAACTTGGGGAGTTGCGGCCCTCGTCAATCCGGCACTCCTCGTGCCGTTGCCGATTCTGGCCTTGTTGCTATCACTGTGGTCGTTATAGTCCCGTGGACGGTTCGGAACTATGTTGTTTTCCATGAGTTCATGCTCATACGAAGCAATGGCTTGGCCGAAGTGTATTTCGGCGAATGGTGGTTTCGACACTCATCCTCTCGGGCAGAGCATGGAGTACCAGCGTGTGGGCGAAGCGGCATTCACAGCACAAGCAAACAAGCGAGCAGTGGAATACGTACGAACCCATCCGGGGACCTTCTTACACAACTCAATTCACCGGGCGATATTGTTCTGGATTTACCCGATTAATTTTTGGTTGCTCTCGGTTGGAGTGGACTTAGCAGCATTGGTTGGGCTGATTGTGCTGTTCAGGAAGTCGAGTCCGTTAGGACTGCCGCTTCTCGCGGTGCTTGCAGTATACCCGTTGGTCTATTACGCGTCGCAGGTTGTGTCACGATATCGCCATCCGATTGAGCCTGTTCTTTATGCTCTCAGCGGAATTGCGTTGTCCAGTGTCTCGCTGAAACGAGGCTCTGTCGCCTCGGCGGATTAAATCCTACCCGCACGTGGCAGCCTTTCCATAACTGTTGAAAAATCGCGTTGGTGGTGAAAAAGTCGGTTCGAAGACGCGTTTTCCCTCAGGGGAGTTTCTTCCGATTCGTGTTTTTCTTTTGGTAGTGGTTGTTTACGCGCTTGCCATCGCTGGTTGCGCTCTCATGTTGAGGAACCGCACCAGTCGTTTCAGTTTCTGTGCCACGGCAGCTAGGTAGAACTTCCAAAAAGTGACAGGACGCACAGAAACAGTTGAGCTACAAGAATTCTGGGGATTTGGACGCAGAAATTTCGGACGCCCTCCGGTTTGGATAGCTCGGCTCATTGACATCGCCGAATCGTTTGGGGGTGCTGCGTTTTTCCTTAAAAAGAAGGCCCAGATCCACCCTCTGGGTCTTCTCACTTTTGTAGGGCTGCGCTTTACCGAGGAATGCAATCGGGAACAATTGTTGCGTCACCCATCTTTTGAGTGGAGCTATTAACACTTTGTGGAGATTCAGCCCTTAACACCACGTCCCATGCCGGAGCGCCGGGCAATTGCTTATCGCTGAGAACAGGCCCGACATCAATGAAGCTCCGAAATTGGAAACGATTCCCGTACTCGTCCGTATACGACTTGCCGCTATCGTACTTCAATTCGATAGCTGTCACACCAAGCTCTGCTAAGTGGTGCAGCTCGTTGGGTTGCGAAATGCCATCATGATTTTCATCGATCCAAAGCAGTAGTTGTGAATAAATGGCGTCTTTGCCATCAATCACTTTATCAGCGTTGCCGCCGTATGCGGGGGTATCGTAGTCGGCCAGAGCCAGCCAGCCATTTGGCTGTGCAGCAGTTTTGATTTGAGGCTGCGTCAGCGCTCCAAAAAGCTCTTGAATACCGTCAATCTTACCGTTACGGTTACGGTCCAATGCAAGCAAGGCATTATGGTAGCTTGGGTCTGTCCACGCCATGTGCAAAGGTTTACCGTCGCTGTTGAAATCAAACCATACACCATTGTCAAGACTCGTCAAATGCATCCCTTCCCTGAAAACGTCCACGATAATAGGACATGTGCATCCCGGAGGAGTGCAAACGCCGGTGCATGCGTTACAGGAACAAGTCGGACACGCTTGTGCGGCGCACTGCTGAAAGTCTTGATGGAACCCGTACGCGGAATTTGCGAAACATACGCCCAGGATCGACTCAGCATCGTAGGCGCGATTATAAAACTGGTTGTATCCTGGCACGGACGATGCGTTTACGACTTGTGGTACCAAACTTGGTGCGCAGCATCCCGTGCCATAACCAGTCACAGTGCTGCTGCTTGGACCCCAGTACCTGTTGCCCGTGGTATTGTTGGTGCAGGATATGGTGTACGTGTGAGAGATGGTTCTTACGCGATTACTCCCGCAACTATCTGTCGCTCCAGCCAACACATAATTCATGCTGCTGCAGTTCGATTGTGCAGATGCCATGACGCAAAGAACCAGAATGCAAACGACAGCAAGGCCGAAGTATCTCATGGGTTCCTCCTTACTATCGCTTGCTCCGCTGTAGCCGACGCTAATCGGCTCATTTGGTCGGCATAGGTTTTTAGATACTCCCCTTCTTTCATATTAGCGCGAGTCGCCGCCTTGGGAGCGTCTTGCAGCCATTGCAGAGTTACAGTTAATTCGCCATGCACATTACTCTTACCGCTGGCTTTGGCGTCATAGAGCAATTGTTTGATATTCTCACTGGCTTTTTGGGTAGGATTCGGATCAGTGAGCGCCGTCTGAATTGCTTTGGCTTCTTGCATCATGGCAGTCGCCCGCTCGGTTCGGCTATCGATCATGCGTTGGTAGGCCGCTGTGTTGTCAACATCCGCCGTGCGATCTGCATAGATGATCGCAACGATCTTGGCTTCAGATTTGATAACTGGGTTATCAGCCGTGATGGGCACAACCTGCTCACGAGTAGTTCCTGGATGCCACAGCTTCTTGGCATTCTCGGGAATTGGCAAATAATCTTCCAAACGCTCCCTGTGGATCGTCCTTCCATTCGCCAAGGTGAGCTCGATAGCGAGTGTGTACGCGCTGATGTCCTTGGTGGAGTTATTGACCATGCGTACCATGACTGTGCTGGTGCTTGCGTCTACGCTAATGTTCTCCACGCTTGCACCTACAGCTGCAAACGATAGGGCCCCACAGGTAAGAACACACACGGTAAACATTGAGAGCTGCTTGTAAATGTTCATCAAGAACCTCCAAAGCGAATCTAAGTTAAAACGCCGACACTCACGCACACGTTCAGTTAGTCTTGCATACTCCTTATGGGTCATTCCTCACTGGGATTTGTTTGGTCCTGACGTTCAGCGGCATTCTAACCTTCAATTGCGAAAGGCACTTGGTTTGGTCGGTATCCCGACGGTCGTCGGGTTTACGACGTTTAGAGTGCGACGCGCCAATATCGGTACTGTGATTCTCAGCGCGGCATAAACAAGAATACTCCACGAGGAAGAATTCTCTTTTCACGATCGGGGATTTGATCATTAGGTTGCAGCCTTGTTACTCGTCAAGACTCTTTGCAATCGTAGAATCAACTAATTAACGACGAGCTCGATTTGAAGTGTTCCGGTAAAATTCTTGCCATGATCACGCCGCTCCGGCATCTCGTCGGATGGATTGGCTCTGCTTTCCTCTCGCGAGAGAGCCTTATCCTCGAAAACCTCGCTCTACGTCAGCAATTGCTGGCTCTGCACGTCAAGCGACCGCGCCGTCGACTAACTGCCGTTGTCGTTCGCCATTTTTGGCGGTGCTACCGCAAAGGTTTCGGAAGTGTCCCGCCCCACGGGCCAATTCAAGCCATTCATTCCAGTGGTCGTGGAGTACTGCAAACGACGCCACAAAGTGTTGTAATCATGAGATTACCCTCACACCACGAGCGCCCGATCTGAGCGCCCGCTCTTCCTGCGGAGGTCTCGAGGTGGCTTTCTGGCACGAATTGTCACCCTCATTCCCACCGCCAGGCCAGGAGGAGGGAGCATTTTGCCGTCGCCATACACTACCCCGTCAACGGACTGACGGAAATCACTGCAACTTCGCGTACTCCGCCTTGGCTTCCTGCAGGATGGGGATGTCGGGGTCGGCGTCTTTCCAGAGGGCGAAGAAGTCCTGATAGGCGGTGCGGGCCTTGGCGGTATCGCCAGAGAGAGCGTAGGCATGGGCCAAGCCGAGATGGGCGAGTGCACCCAGCGGGCAGTTGATCACGATGCCGCGGTGGTCGAGAAACCTCTGAAACTCTGTGGCTGCGGTACTGCCGTTGTGGGCCAGTAGGCGGGATTCTCCCCGGATGTAAGCTGGATACAGAGTCCCTAGCTGCAACTGTGGCGGCTTACCTAGTTCGTAGGGAGCAGCAGCTTCCAGAAACGCGAGAGCTTGGGTAGAATTTTTGGCATTCAGCTCGATTGCTGCCCTAATAGTTGGCAGCCAGTAGACCTTCAGCACCGTCTGCGATGGGTAGCTCTTCTCCAGTTCTGCGACAATCGCCTTGGCCCGAGCAGTTTCGCCGACTCGCGCTAGCGTCAAGGCGGCAAACATCTTCACGTCCCGGCCCGCAGACAGCGTCAATGCCGCCGCGACATCCTGCTTCGCGGCTGCTGCGTTGCCGAACTCCGCCTCCCGCAAAGCAGCATTCACTTGCCACAATGCCGCTGTCTCCTTGGAGTCGTTACGGACGGCAGCATCCACCGCACGCCGGGAAAAGTCCCGCGCTTTCACCAGCCGACCGTTATACGCCTCGGTGTCGGATTGGAACGAGAGCAGAAGGTCTTCGGTTCCGGGCCTCCCTGCGGCCCAAGCTACTTGCCGCTCCATCTCCGCGGCGTCGCCCTTGAGGAAGGCCAGTTGATAGATTCCCCAATGCAGGAGATCACCCTCGAGTTTCCGCTCCTGAGCCTGCTCTAGCGCTTTCTTAGCGTCATCCAGACGGTTGAGCGCAAGGTAATCCTGTGCGAGGTTGGTATAACCAACTATGCTCGGCTCCAGACGCAAGCCCTCTTGGGTTCGAGTCAGTGCCTTTTCGTACTGCCCAAGATTGCTGTAAATCTCCCCCAAGTTGCCGGGAGGCACAAAGTCCTGCGGATAGCTCTTCGCCCACAGTTCGTAGACTTGACTGGCCTGCTCCAACTCACCGGTTACCAATTGGTAGTACATGGAAGAGATGCGGTATTTTTCCCGTTCGCTCACGCGATCCCGGAGCGCATATGCCTTTTTCAGATTCTCCGCAGCCAGACTGGCCTGTCCCAGATTTGAGTATGCGACTCCGAGACTGACATAGGCCACAGCGAGCTTGGGGTCGAGTTCGAGAGCACGTTTGTAGAACGGGATCGACTCGGCGTTTCCCTTGGTGCGGAAGGTCGTTATGCCCATGCTAAAGGCTTTCAGCGCCTCCAGCGATGCTGTCGTCGCCTCAACCGGAACATCGAATTTCTGGATGGTGGCCAGCGATTCGCCGAGTTTGCCGCGCAGGCTGGACGCCGCCTTACCCAGTGCTTTTAGCACGTCCTGCTTGCTCGCAGCCTCCTCCTGTTCCTTGGCCAAGGTATCCCCGCTGCTGCAACCGATTGCATCCACACCAATCACGTACTGCCCGCCTAAGTTGGAAATTGACCCTAATAGGATTGCCTTGCTGCCCGTCCGCACGCAGAGTTCTCTGGCGACATCTTGGGTTATCCGGTCGCTCGCCGGGCGACCCATGAGGCGCAGGGTTTCACCCACCCTGCGGTCGGAGAGGATGTTGAGAAAGGGAGATTGTCCGAGTTGCACAGCCAACGCCTGCTTCAGGGCACCGTCAAAGACGGCATCTCCGGTGGTGTTGTCGAAGTCGGCCAACACAATCATGTCTTTTTCTGTCAGCGGCGTTGATAGACGCGACCGGAAGAAGTAGATGCCGCTGGCGATCAGACCCGCAACGACCACCATGGCAGCGGGAACCAGAATCCTCGATCGGCGGCTCGACGTTTGCTCCGCAGAAACAGGTCGCCCGGAAGAAGACGCTGCTTTCTGTTTACCGCTGGACGGCTTGCGAGTCACGGGTGCAGCCGCTACAGTTTCTATCTCGAGGTCCTGCTCTACTGCAGCAGGCACTGCTGTCCGGCTCGACTCCGTCTCCCGCTTCAGACGCTTCAGATCGGCTCGCATTTCGGAAGCCACCTGGTAGCGCAAGTCCCGATCTTTCTCGAGAGCCTTGTTGACAATTCGCTCCAGCTCTACTGGCAGGTCAGGATTCAGGCGCACCAGAGCCACCGGGGCCTTGTGCAGAATCGAATCGAACAAGTCAGTCGT